>OBLI01000545.1_pt1 | contig 40236 bp, 37 predicted proteins | sample 1519701 | NCBI WGS metagenome assembly OBLI01 (sample SAMEA3663005, study PRJEB22513) | pig gut metagenome | biome: pig gut; feature: pig-associated habitat; material: faeces | place: France | collected 2012
CTATAAATGAGCAAATTTGAAATTTTACCAAAGTTGTCTTAAATTGCATAAAAATAAAGACATCACGCCTTTTTAGGTGTATACTGTTTTTGAACAAATAAACACAATAACCTGCAAAGGATGATGCCTTATGGAAAACAGTATACACCATTCAGAATTACTTTACAACTGCTTTAAGAAATTAAATTTGTGCCGGGTCTTTCCTCAGACGACCATGAAGCATATCATGACGATACTGATATCCGTCTTTTCTCTTGGATATCATGGAAAAACCATTGATTTTGAAAGATACAGTCCTTGTCACCGTACCACGGTTGCCCATTTTCTCAACAAAGGAAAATGGGATGACTCCAAGATGGAGGATACACTCAAAAGCACGGTGATACAGATTATCTATCAAGAAGCCCTGCGCTCTGGAAAAACAGTGTCCTGCATTGTGGATGATACCATCTCTTCCAAAACAAAGCCTTCGTCACGGGCTTTGCATCCGATTGAAGATGCCTATTTCCACCAGTCCCACCTCAAGGGAAAACAGGACTACGGGCGTCAGGCTGTGGCTGTCATGCTCTCCTGCAACGGAATCGTCCTTAACTATGCCCTTGTCATGTACGACAAGTCCATGTCGAAAGTAAAGATCGTGCAGGAAATTGCAAAGGAACTGCCCATACCGCCAGTAGTCTCTTATTTTCTTTGCGGTAGCTGCCATACATGCGGTGACATCATGGATGCTTTCATCAAAAAGGGCTTCTACACCATCGGTGCACTGAAGACGAACCGAATCCTGTATCCCTGCGGCATAAAGCAGAAGGTCAGTGAGTTTGCCCTTCTTTTACGGAAAACAGATGCTGCTGTCAGTCTCGTGACCGTTGGCAGCCGGAGTTATTATGTTTACCGATATGAAGGAAACCTCAATGGCATTGAAAACGCCGTAGTGTTGATCACTTACCCGAAGGATGCATTCCAGGTTCCTAAAGCGTTGCGTGCTTTTATCAGTACGGATGTTTCTTTAAGTACCAAAGAGATTCTGGATAAATATGCGGATCGGTGGCCGATGGAACTGTTTTTCCGCCAGTCCAAGGACAAACTGTCGTTCGACCGGTATCAGATCCGTTCATCCAAAGGAATTCACCGGTACTGGCTGCTGATGTCACTGGCACATTTGATTGCATGTACTGGCTGTGGGGAAACTATGCCCTTTGAGGATGGCTATGCCTATATTCAGAATCAAATCCAGAAAGAACGGCTCCATTTTATCTACCAGTGTGGAGCAAGAAACATTCTTTTTGATGAAGTTTTGGCGTTAGTAGCGTGAACTTATTGTGCAGCTTTTTAAATTTGCTCATTTATAGTAGTATTGAAGAACTGGATGCGGAAGGGTATGATGCCGTAAATGTAAGCGGCGGATACCGTGCCTATCTGAAACTGTCACTTTCCAGATATATGGAGAAAGAATCGGAAGAGAAGTGCCGGGAAAAGACAGCTGAGATTGAGAGAAGTATTATCAAAAAATACCGAAAGAGTATATGGCGTCCTTTTACGAAAGCGCTGAATGAATATCAGCTGATACAGGAGGGCGACCGGATCGCAGTATGTATTTCCGGGGGAAAGGATTCCATGCTCCTGGCAAAACTGGTTCAGGAATTGAAGCGACATGGAAAGATTCCTTTTGAAGCAGTATTTCTGGTGATGAATCCGGGTTACAATGCGGACAACTGGAAGATTATTCAGGATAATGCCAGCCTTCTGGGCATTCCACTGACTGTCTTTGAAAGTCAGATTTTTGATACGGTAGCAGGAATTGAGCGGAATCCCTGCTATTTGTGTGCCCGCATGCGCAGAGGCTCCAAACGTGATGAGATGAAAGAACTGATTGCACAGTTTCGAAAAACCAGTGATGTGATCGAGACGAATATTTTCAACAGTGTGAGAAATATCAATCTGCGGACCGTGATCGGTTATCATCTGGATGATGAGACATACAATTTCCTGGATGACTATTGAACTTAGGGACGTTTCTTTTGTCATGAGGAGTGTTTTTTGTCACGGCCATTAGGGCGCTCCTCGTGGCAAAAGGAACGTCCCTAAGGTCGAACTGAGTATGAATGAGAAAATTTATCAATAAAGTTATTGATATACAATTAAAGTAAGTATATACTAACTATGAAAGCGAAATGATTCTAAGGAAAGCAGGTGGATTATGATGCCTTTGACAATGGCTGAAGCAGGCCGTGAGATTCGAATCAGGAAAATCGGCGGTAAGGATGAAACCAGGCGTTTTTTGGAAAGCCTTGGTTTTGTGATGGGCGGATTTGTCACCATCGTTTCAGAAATCAATGGAAATCTGATTGTGAAAGTGAAAGATTCACGCGTGGCAATCAGTAAGGAAATGGCCAGTAAAATCATGGTATGAGGAGGAGCAGCATGGCTACATTAAAGGAAGCAAAATGCGGGTAGACAGTAAACGTGGTAAAAATCCATGGAGAAGGTGCGGTGAAGCGCAGGATTATGGACATGGGTATTACCAAAAATGTGGAAATCTACATAAGGAAAGTGGCACCGCTGGGTGATCCGGTTGAAGTGACTGTCAGAGGATATGAATTGTCTCTGAGAAAAGCAGATGCGGAAATGGTAGAAGTACAGTAGTGTTTATTTTTTTGGGATTGAGTTAGATATAACTAAAATTGGTTATAAATATGTAATCTGGAAAAGAGGATGGATATGAAAGTAAAGATTGCGCTTGCAGGAAATCCAAACAGCGGAAAAACAACCCTGTTTAATGCATTGACCGGCTCAAATCAGTATGTTGGAAACTGGCCCGGTGTAACGGTTGAAAAGAAAGAAGGAAAGCTGAAAGGCTATACAACAAAGGAAGATGAGGCAGTTCTTGTGGATCTGCCCGGTATTTATTCGCTGTCTCCTTATACGCTGTAGGAAGTGGTATCCAGAAATTATCTGATCAGTGAAAAACCGGATGCTATCATCAATATTATTGATGGTACAAATCTGGAAAGAAATTTATACTTGACGACGCAGCTCACCGAGCTGGGGATTCCGGTCATTATTGCAGTGAATATGATGGATCTTGTCAGAAAAAATGGTGAAGAATTAAATGTTGAACGTCTGGCAAAAGACATCGGTTGTAAAGTAGTAGAAATATCTGCTTTAAAAGGAGAGGGAATTGATCAGCTGGTACAGCGTGCGGTGGCAATCGCCAAATCCGGAAAAAAGAATCAGGCAGTACACCGTTTTGAGGGATGCGTGGAGCATGCGATTGCTCATATAGAAGAAGCAATCAACGGCATAGTAGATCCTAGCATGGAACGCTGGTATGCGGTGAAGCTTTTTGAACGAGATGAAAAAGTACAGCAAAATCTGAATCTGGGAAAAGAACTTCTGGATCACATAGAGGCAGATATTGTAAGCTGTGAAAAAGAGATGGATGATGATGCGGAAAGTATCATCACCGGTGAACGCTACAATTATATTGGAAGTATCATTGAAGACTGTTATAAAAAGCGTGTGAAAAAACAAATGTCAGTTTCAGATAAAATTGACAGTGTTGTAACCAATCGAATTCTGGCTCTGCCTATTTTTGCAGTGATTATGTTCCTGGTATACTATGTGTCTGTTACCACAGTGGGAACTATTCTGACAGACTGGACAAATGATACTCTGTTTGGCGAGTGGATTATCCCAACAGCTCAGGGTGCACTGGAATCCATCGGTTGTGCGGACTGGTTGACAGGACTTCTGGTTGACGGTATTATCAGTGGTGTGGGTGCAGTATTGGGATTTGTTCCACAGATGTTAGTGCTCTTTCTTTTCCTGGCATTTCTGGAGGGCTGCGGATATATGGCACGTATCGCATTCATTATGGACCGTATTTTCCGTAAATTTGGTCTTTCCGGTAAATCCTTTATTCCGATTCTGATCGGTACCGGATGTGGCGTACCGGGTGTTATGGCTTCCAGAACCATCGAAAACGACCGGGACCGAAAAATGACAATCATGACAACAACATTTATTCCATGCGGCGCAAAACTTCCGATCATTGCCCTGATTGCAGGTGCTCTGTTTGACGGTGCGGCATGGGTGGCACCAAGTGCTTATTTCGTAGGCATTGCGGCAATCATCTGCTCTGGTATCATCTTAAAGAAAACACAAATGTTTGCCGGAGATCCAGCTCCTTTTGTTATGGAACTTCCGGCTTACCATCTGCCGACAGTGGGAAATGTACTCAGAAGTACCTGGGAGCGTGGATGGTCCTTCATAAAAAAAGCAGGAACAATTATTCTCCTTTCCACCATTTTTGTATGGTTCGCCCAGAGCTTTGGTGTAGAGAACGGAAGCTTTGGCATGGTAGAAGATATGAATAACAGTGTGCTGGCTTCCATTGGTTCCGCAATTGCCTGGATCTTTGCTCCTCTGGGATGGGGAGACTGGAAAGCAGCTGTGGCAGCGATTACCGGACTTGTAGCAAAAGAAAATGTAGTTGGCACTTTCGGTATTCTGTATGGATTTGGTGAGGTTGCAGAAGATGGTGTGGAAATCTGGGGTTCACTTGCAGGAGCAATGACTTCAGCTGCAGCATACTCTTTCCTGGTATTCAACCTGTTATGTGCTCCCTGCTTTGCAGCCATGGGTGCAATCAAACGTGAAATGAACAATATCAAATGGTTCTGGTTCGCCATCGGGTATCAGACTGTACTGGCTTATGCAGTTGCTCTTTGCGTATATCAGATTGGAACACTCATTACTGCAGGAACATTCGGAATCGGAACAGCAGCAGCATTCATTCTGGTTATCGCATTCCTGTACCTGTTGTTCCGTCCATATAAAGAAAATAAGAGTCTGAAAGTACCGAAAAGTATTTCTGGAAAAATACAGGCATAGTTTTCGTCCCTTTCCAAAGTAGAAGTATGCTAAAGGAGGTGTAGATGAATGGGAACAGTAATCGTACTTCTTGCGCTTGCAGGAGTTGTGGGATTGATCATCAGAAGCATGGTTAAAGATAAAAAAGCCGGGAAATCCGTACAGTGCGGTCAGAATTGTAAACATTGCGGCGGACACTGTCATTAACAGAATGACTGGGGGACAGGTACATAGTCACTTTTTGTGACTATGTAGCTGTCCCCCAGTCACTCTCAATCAAGGAGTATAGACTCTATGGATTTCAATAATTTTTCCGCCGGCAACGGTAACGGTTGTATTGTCAGGTGTGTAACCGTATGCATCATCTTCCAGAGAGAGAAGATCACCTGCATACAGAGTTTTTCCAGGGTTATCAAGATCTGCGTCATCAATCAGTACGCATTCCTGATCGACAGCAATTGTTACATTTCCAGCTTCATAATATGAGTGCCTGTCATTCAAACCTACGATACAGAAAGTACCGCCTCCACTTGAAGTAAGATTAAACCCGCCTTCGCTTTCGCCGCCGTTAATGCAGATCAGCTCGCCGTCGGCTTCTTTGGATTTCACAAGTACATTTTTACCGTTTACGACAATCGTATCACCTTCAGCAAGCTGGCTGAGATCAACAGAATCATAGACATCATGCTCATACACAACCATGTCAAGAACAAGTGCACCATCGTCATTCAGATAAGCATTTTTGGCAGTGAAGGATACGTGGAGTGTGACGTCATTCAGATTTGCCAGATTAATACCAGAGGGAATTGGTGTGACTGTTTTGGCTTCACCGGATTCTTCTTTCTGGTCTGTCTCCGGGGTTTCCGTGCCGGATTCTTCCTTTTTGTCAGTTTCCGGTTCTTCCGTTACAGCCGGCTCCTCTTCTTTAGCGGCTTCTGTAACTTCTGGTGTGGTTTGAGGCTCCTTGTCTGTGCTGTTATTGGAATTACCAGAAGCACAGGCACCGAGAAGCATTGCACTGATAAGAAGTGCAGTAAGTGATTTCTTTTTCATAGATATGTATCCTTTCTTTATACAAGTACGCACGGCGCACCTTGTGTGAAGTACGCATCATTTTTTTCATGATACGATACATCATTCATGAATCTGACCGGGAAAGTTTTTATCAGAGATTCCCTGATAAAGAGCATCCCTTCCTGTAAAATATGCCCAGTATTTATCACCAAAATCGTAATGCCACCATTCACTGGGAAGGTTGGTAAAACCGGCATCCAGCATGGCATGATAGAGAATCCTCCGGTTTTCCCGGGCGATCAGATTACTGTTGTTCTTTTCAAAATAATATGCCCAGGCAGTTTCTTTAAATGTGTCGAATTCCGTTCCCATATCCAGAGATTCGCCGTCTTCGTTCATCAGTGAAAGATCCACAGCTCCGCCTGTGGCATGGAGAGGCGGATGGCTCATATCATAGGAGGGTTTCGAGACAAAAAAGGAAGTCTTCTGCTCGATTTCCTCTTCGGACAAGCCCGGATTCTCCTGAGATACGGTCTGATAGAAGTAATCCCACAATACCTGCTGGATACGAATGGGACGGTAGGCATCATATATCCTGAACTTTATCCCTTTGGGAAGCAGAGACTGTGCCTTTTCCAAAAGATCAGCTACCGTCTTTCGAACATAACAGTCAGGATAGGAACCGGGAAGTCCGTTCAGATAATACTGGGAACACACTTCAAATCCCCGTTCCTTCAGTGACACCAGTTCTTCCTCCAGTCCAATGGTATGATAATCTGTAATCGCCGGCACTTCTATGTCCGGAATACCTCTGAGAACAACTTTTTTCCGGTCAAGAAGCATTTCCTGTAAGGTATCTGATAAGATTTGCTCTACTTTATGCGGATAGATATCAAGTCCCTGAGCACAGTAAAAACGTACATCCTCGATACCAAACATAGCGCAGAGTTCTTCCAGATAAATCTGGACACTGGAGTGTCTCCGGATATAGCCGCCCGCTGTGGTTATATACACCAGACGGGTGGCACGGCATTTTTTCAAAAGTTTACCATGTTCATCATAGCCCAGCGTGATTTTATTGACACAGATATGTTCAAAATAAACCTTCAGCATAGAAGGGAATGAAGCATCCCAATAAGGAGCAGCAATCACGATGGCATCAGCAGAGGCAAAATCATGAGCAAGTCGGTAAGATTCCGTATGCAACAGCTGATTTCGAGTGTCTGCATCTCGCTGTTCCAAAGCAGCACGATCAATCGGCATCAGATGAAGAGAAGGAACGAACAATTCCTGCAGTTCAAAATCGGATTCTGATTTTATGATATCCAGATAATCCCGGCACAGTTTTTCAGTACGGGATTTACTGCGGATACAACAGTTAATAAAAAGAAGCTTTTTCATTGGTGATTCCCCCCTCGCTAAAACATATTAAATTCCTGCTACAATAATAACTGTTTGGATATATTTTACAAAATAATTGCGAAAAATACAATAAAAATTAGATTTTTAATAAAATTATAAAATTCAAATTTTGTGATAATGTAAAGATTTGTGCTATAATAATTGAAAGCTTTTACTGGGAGGTGATATTGTGTTTAGTATTTGGAAATATAAAACTCCGGATGGTTTTTCAGATCTTTTGCTGAATAGTGATGGAGAGTATCTGACCGGGTTATGGTTTGAAGGATCGGCAGATGGTTCAAAACATACCAGCTTTGGTGAGGAAAAAGAACTTCCGGTATTTCGGGAGACCTGTCAATGGCTGGACTTTTATTTTGCCGGTAAGAATCCGGACTTTACTCCCCGATATAAAATCAATGGTCTCACTCCTTTCCGGCAGGAGGTTATTGAGATCATGAAAACGATTCCCTATGGTGAGACGATTACTTATGGCGAAATCGCTGCAATCATTGACAAAAAGAGAGGATTAACACGGATGTCTGCGCAGGCAGTCGGCGGGGCAGTGGGCTGGAATCCCATTTGCATTATCATTCCCTGTCACAGGGTAATGGGAGCAAATGGAAGTCTGACCGGTTATGGAGGGGGAATAGCCAATAAAATTGCTTTGCTGGCACATGAAAGAAAATATTGACAAGTACGAAATCATACTATATAGTATTTGTAGTATGATTTCGTACTTTGGAGGTGTATGATGATGCGTAGTAGTTCGAAGGATATGAAGCGGTTAAACCATCTGATCGGAGAGACAGAAGCGGTTTATCATGAGATGGCAGTCCGTTTTGGTCTGTCGGATAGTGCAGTGAGAATTTTGTATACAATTTGTGACTATGATGATGGAACCTATTGTCCTTTGCAAATAATCTGCCGCCGCACCGGTATCAGCAAGCAGACAATCAATTCTGCAATGAGAAAATTAGAGGATGCTGATATTGTGTATCTGACAGCATCCGGCAGCAAGAATAAAACAGTCTACCTGACGGAAAAAGGAAAATCCCTTGCGTCCAGTACTGCTCTGCGGATGATTGAGATTGAAAATCACATTCTGGATTCCTGGTCAAAAGAAGATGTGGAAAAATATCTTGAACTGACGGAACGTTTTCTGATTGCTCTGCGGGAACAGAGTAAAGGGTTAATCGAAACAGATGGGAAAAATGAAAAAGACCGGGAAGGAGGCGGGAGCGATGATTCAGTTATCTGCTATAAATGAGCAAATTTGAAATTTTACCAAAGTTGTCTTAAATTGCATAAAAATAAAGACATCACGCCTTTTTAGGTGTATACTGTTTTTGAACAAATAAACACAATAACCTGCAAAGGATGATGCCTTATGGAAAACAGTATACACCATTCAGAATTACTTTACAACTGCTTTAAGAAATTAAATTTGTGCCGGGTCTTTCCTCAGACGACCATGAAGCATATCATGACGATACTGATATCCGTCTTTTCTCTTGGATATCATGGAAAAACCATTGATTTTGAAAGATACAGTCCTTGTCACCGTACCACGGTTGCCCATTTTCTCAACAAAGGAAAATGGGATGACTCCAAGATGGAGGATACACTCAAAAGCACGGTGATACAGATTATCTATCAAGAAGCCCTGCGCTCTGGAAAAACAGTGTCCTGCATTGTGGATGATACCATCTCTTCCAAAACAAAGCCTTCGTCACGGGCTTTGCATCCGATTGAAGATGCCTATTTCCACCAGTCCCACCTCAAGGGAAAACAGGACTACGGGCGTCAGGCTGTGGCTGTCATGCTCTCCTGCAACGGAATCGTCCTTAACTATGCCCTTGTCATGTACGACAAGTCCATGTCGAAAGTAAAGATCGTGCAGGAAATTGCAAAGGAACTGCCCATACCGCCAGTAGTCTCTTATTTTCTTTGCGGTAGCTGCCATACATGCGGTGACATCATGGATGCTTTCATCAAAAAGGGCTTCTACACCATCGGTGCACTGAAGACGAACCGAATCCTGTATCCCTGCGGCATAAAGCAGAAGGTCAGTGAGTTTGCCCTTCTTTTACGGAAAACAGATGCTGCTGTCAGTCTCGTGACCGTTGGCAGCCGGAGTTATTATGTTTACCGATATGAAGGAAACCTCAATGGCATTGAAAACGCCGTAGTGTTGATCACTTACCCGAAGGATGCATTCCAGGTTCCTAAAGCGTTGCGTGCTTTTATCAGTACGGATGTTTCTTTAAGTACCAAAGAGATTCTGGATAAATATGCGGATCGGTGGCCGATGGAACTGTTTTTCCGCCAGTCCAAGGACAAACTGTCGTTCGACCGGTATCAGATCCGTTCATCCAAAGGAATTCACCGGTACTGGCTGCTGATGTCACTGGCACATTTGATTGCATGTACTGGCTGTGGGGAAACTATGCCCTTTGAGGATGGCTATGCCTATATTCAGAATCAAATCCAGAAAGAACGGCTCCATTTTATCTACCAGTGTGGAGCAAGAAACATTCTTTTTGATGAAGTTTTGGCGTTAGTAGCGTGAACTTATTGTGCAGCTTTTTAAATTTGCTCATTTATAGCAAATAAAAAAGAAGTACTGTTTCAAACAGACAAAGGTTTGAAACAGTACTTCTTTTTTTTAAGAGTAAAATCAGAATTTTCTCCAGGTTTCTCTTACGAAAAGAAGCAGCAAAGGGAATAACTCCAATCTTCCGGCCAGCATGTCGAAAATCAAAATAAGTTTCGCGCCGCCTGAGAAAATAGAAAAATTCTGAGTGGGACCTACAAGATTCAATCCAGGTCCGATATTGTTTAAAGTGGCAGCAACAGCAGTAAAATTTGTAATCAGGTCGTGGTTATTCAGACTGACCAGTAAAATAGAAAATACAAAAATCATTACATAGGTGATCAGATATACATTTGTAGAGCGGACGACACCATGTTCGATGACTTTTCCGTCCATCTGGATTTTCCGGACGCTTCTTGGATGAAGATAGGTATGGAGTTCTTTTTTTACGGTCTTCAGAAGAATAATAAACCGGGATATTTTCATACCGCCTCCTGTGCTGCCTGCACAGGCACCAATAAACATAAGAATGACCAGAATCGTTCTGGATAATTCCGGCCAAAGATCGAAGTCTGTGGTACCGAATCCAGTCGTAGTAATGATGGAGGCAACCTGGAATGCAGAATGGCGTACCGTTTCTTCCAGAGTGGGATACAGATCCCGAATATTAAATGCAATGATGCCGGTCGATGCCAAAATGATAATAAAATACCAACGTACTTCTTCCAGATGAAACAACTGGCCGAATTTCCGGATAAAAATCAGGAAATAGGCACTGAAATTTACACCGAATAAAATCATGAAAACAGTAATCACATATTGAATATAAGGAGAATAACTGGTAATACTGTCGTTCTTGATTCCGAAACCACCGGTACCGGCTGTTCCAAAAGCAGTAGTCAATGCGTCAAATATCGGTATGCCACCCAGAAGCAGAAAAATAATTTCCAATACAGTCAGGAACAGATAAATACTGTATAATATTTTCGCAGTAGACTGTACCTGTGGAACCAGTTTGGTAACGGAAGGACCCGGACTTTCTGCTTTCATAAGATTCATATGATATCCACCGCCACCGGTCAAAGGGAGAAGACACAGGAGAAAAACCAGTACTCCCATACCACCGATCCAGTGGGTGAAACTTCGCCACATGAGCATACATCTCGGGAGGCTTTCTACTTCTGACAGAATACTTGCTCCGGTGGTAGTAAAACCGGATACAGTCTCAAACAACGCGTCAATGGGATTGGAAATGGTTCCTCCAAGAAGAAAAGGAAGAGATCCCATGATACTGAGTATGATCCAGCTCAGTGCAACGGTAACAAATCCTTCTTTTGTATAGAAAATCTTGTTCTTTGGTTTTTTCTGTACAAGAGGGATACCGAGCAACAGACAGAACATGGCGGTCAAAAAGAAAGACCAGCCGGAATGTTCCTGGTAAATCAGTGCTGTTAAACAGGGAAGGGTCATGAATAAAGCCTCGAAATTCAAAATCCACCCAATAATATAACAAATAATTGAATAATTCATTTTTTCCCCCGAACTCTTACAGTGTATTATTTTTTCAAAATGTCACGAATATCATTCAGTCCTTTTATGGTAGTGACTATAATTACTGTATCGCCGGACTGAATGGAATCCTGGCCTCTTGGAATCAGAATTTTGCCATTTCTGTTAATGCAGGCAACCAGAAGATTTTCCCGTATGTTTAAATCTGCCAGTGGCGTATTCAAAAACGGACAGTCATCACGGATAGAAAATTCCAGAGCTTCTGCTTTATTGTCAAGAATCTGATACAATGTTTCCACATTGCTTCCGATGCTGTTCTGCATGGCACGAACATATTGAAGAATATAATCAGCAGTAATGTATTTTGGATAAACTACACTGCCGATATCCAGACCTTCGATAATGTCATCAAAAGCAATACGATTGACTTTGGAGACCAGTTTGGCATTTGTAATTTTTTTTGCAAAAAGTGCCAGGAGAATATTTTCTTCATCCAGATTGGTAAGGGTTACAAAAGATTCCACCCGGGTCAGTCCCTCTTCCAGAAGCAGATTTTTGTCGGTTCCATCTCCATGAATAATCGTAGCACCTGGAAGGAGTTCGCTCAGATGTTCACAGCGGGCTTCATTCGATTCCACGATCAGTACACGAATGTTCATCGTAAGAAGAATCTTTGCCAGATAATAGGAGAGAGTTCCTCCGCCTACAATCATAGTACTTTTTACCTGATGGGTATGAATGCCTATTTTATTGAAAAACAGGGCAGAATTCACCGGTGATGCGATAACGGATACAATGTCGTTGTCTTTCAGAACAAAACTTCCAGACGGGATACTGACCTGATCTCCACGCTCTACAGCACCGATCAGAATCAGATTTTTATAACGTTCCCCGAACTCCATGACAGACATATTGTTTAATTTAAATTCCGGTTTGATTTTGAATTTCATCAATTCTACACGACCCTTGGCAAAGGTATCAATTTTGATTGCCGAAGGAAAGCGGAGAATACGCGAAATTTCAATTGCAGCCGCATGTTCCGGGTTGATAATCATAGAAAGCCCAAGGCTTCTCTTGATAAATCCGATTTCTTTGCTGTAAACCGGATTGCGGACTCTTGCAATGGTATGACATGCGCTCACTTTTTTTGCAATCAGGCAGCACAGAAGATTCAGTTCATCGGATCCGGTTACCGCAATGAGTAGATCAGCAGTTTCAATCCCTGCTTCCATTAAGGTGTTGATGCTGGATGCATTGCCATGAAGTGCCATGATATCCATGTCTTCAGCCGTATCCTGAATCTTTTTCTCATTCAGATCAACAATAACAATGTTGTGCTTTTCATTGCTGAGCTGTTCAGCAAGGGTGCGGCCAACTTTTCCGCAGCCCACAATAATAATTTCCATAAATTCCTCCAGAATATATATAGTTAAAATGCCATTAGGATATTATAACATCACTGCATATTTTTTTAAATCATAGATTGCAAAATATTTTAAATTTTGATATATGTAATTATAGTATGTTAATGATTGGAAAAACAGGAGGAAAAAGTTTGAAGAAAAAAAGAAGCGCGGCGAATTGTGAATATTGCAGCAATTATATATATGATGAGGAATGGGGGTATTATATTTGTGATATGCCTTTAGACGAAGACGAAATGGGAAAATTTATGACGGATACGTTCCGGGAATGTCCTTATTTTCAGATGAATGATGAATATAAAATCGTAAGAAAACAAATGTAAATAAAAAGAAAAAGAGACAGGAGCTGGCTATTTGCCGGCTCCTGTCTGTAAATGAATTAGAGATTTTTTTTATAAAGAAGACGAATGGAATTGAGTACACACAGAATTGCCACCCCGGTGTCTGCGAATACAGCCATCCACATAGAGGCAATCCCGAACAGACCCAGAATCATAACAAGGGCTTTTACAACAAGGGCAAATACTACATTTTGCCAGGAGATAGAAGTAGCTTCTCTTGCGATGTTCAGCGCCTGAGGAACACATTCCATAGAAGAATTCATAAATACAACATCTGCAGCTTCAATTGCGGCATCTGCACCGCTTCCCATAGCTGCACCGACATCGGCGCCTGCAAGAACAGGAGCGTCATTGATTCCATCACCTACAAACATAACAGCTCCGTATTGATTACGGAAACGGATTAACTCATTTAATTTATCCTGAGGAAGAAGGCGGGCGCGGACTTCTTCAATGCCTGCAGCTTCAGCGATGGCATTTGCAGTATCTTCTGCATCGCCGGTCAGCATAGCAGGAGTAATTCCAAGCTCTTTTATTTTCTGTATCGCAGAAGGTGTTTCTTCTTTTAATGTATCTGAGATGAGCAAATATCCGATACACTTGCCATTTCTGGCAGCGAATACTTCGACTCCAAGTTCAGGAAGCGGAAGGTCATTCAGAGATATATGAAACTGTTTCATCAGTTTTCTGTTTCCACAGAGAAGTTCTTCCCCGTTCAGGCTTGCACGTATACCACATCCGGCAATCTCTTCTGTTTTTTCCGGATGTTTCGGAGTGATTCCGGATTCCACAGCTGCAGTTACAATACTGTGACCAATGGGGTGAGTAGAAGTGATCTCACAGCTGGCACAAAGAGACAGCAGTGTGTGTTCATCCAGACCATCAAAGGGGACTGCTTTCTGGAGCACAAAATTTCCCTTTGTCAGAGTACCGGTTTTGTCCATTATGACTGCGGATACATTGCGCATTGCTTCCATAGATGATCCGCCTTTAAAAAGGATTCCACGTTTGGAACCAGCTCCGATTCCCGAGAAAAATGCCAGAGGGACGCTCAGGACAAGGGCACAGGGACAGCTGATAACAAGGAATGTCAAAGCGGTATAAACCCAGTGATTCCAGTCTCCTGTTATGAGAGATGGAATGATTGCAGTGGCAATTGCAAGAAATACGACAAAGGGTGTATAGATTTTTGAAAATTTTGTGATAAACCGGTCAATTTTCGGTTTGTTAGCAGCTGCATTTTCAACAGAATCCAGAATTCTGGTAACCATAGATTCTTCCAGGACTTTTTCTACACGCATTTTTAAAGTCCCTGAAGTATTTACACATCCCGAAGTTACAGAAGAACCAAATCCAACTTTTACGGGAACCGGTTCCCCGGTTACCGGAGAAGTGTCGATTCGGCTTTCTCCATCGATAATGACTCCGTCCAGAGGAATCCTGTCACCCGGACGAATCAGAACAATATCTCCTACCACAGCATCTTGGGCGGGAATCACTTTGACGATATCTCCAATGGTCAGATTTACGGTTTCCGGCCGCATGTCCACTGCGTCCATAATCTGACTGCGGCTTCTTTCTACTGCTTTATGCTCAAAATATTCACCAATTCGATAAAAAAGCATAACACCAACTGCTTCCGGATATTCACGGATCACCAGTGCACCGATGGTTGCAACGCTCATCAGAAAGTTTTCATCAAATACGTGGCCTTTGGAAAGATTACGGATTGCAGTCAGTAGAATGCGTCCGCCAAGGAGCAGATAAGCAATCAGGAAAATACCAAGAGACAACGTAGAATATCCTGTTTTATCCAGGATCGTTCCTGCTGCAAAAAGAACGGCACCGCCGATAATCGGAAGGAGAGAATTTCTGTCTTTCATTTCCTTTATTGGAAGGGTATCCGGGCTTTTGGGAGAAGAATCTTTTGGTTTCAGGATTACTTCACTTTCAATATCGGAACAGATTTTCTGCATCTGTTCAAGAAAAATATCCGGGTCTCTTCTGGCAGTTACTTTTAACTGTTTGGTGGCAAAGGTCAAAACAGCATTGGTTATTTCCGGAATCTGATTGATGGATTCTTCCATTTTAGAGGCACAATGTGCACATCCCAGATTCTCTATAAGATACGTTTTTGTTACAAAAGCTCCCGGCATTTTGAAACGTGGAACAACGACTATCTGCGATTCGATCGAAGAACAGATCTCCTGAATTCTCGGAAGTAAAGCTGCATGGTCTTTTGCAGAGAGACGAAGTTGATTTGTGGCAAACGTAATAGAAGCATATTCGACGCCGGGTAACTCCCTGATTTTGGCCTCCATTTTTGCCGCGCAATTGGCACATCCCAGATTCTTTAAAATATAAACTTTTTTCTCACAGTCTGCATCCGGCATATGGCACTTACAATTGGCAAGACTTTCTCCGCATACATCACAGTATTCTTCATGCGGATGACACAGTTCACACTGACAGTCCGCAGGATGTCCCGGCTGATGTTTATGCTGGTGTTCGTGCTGGTGTTCGTGGTGATGCTCGTGTCCACAAGAGCAGTGTTCGTGCTCCTGTTCATGCTGGTGTTCGTGGTGATGCTCGTGTCCACAAGAGCAGTGTTCGAGCTCCTGTTCATGCTGGTGTTCGTGGTGATGCTCGTGTCCACAGGAGCAGTGTTCATGCTCATGTTCGTGGTGATGTTCCTGTTCATGATTCTGACTCATAATTTCCGCCTCCTCAATATAGATAAAATAAAACATATGAATACTTGTTCATATGATAAAACGAATAAAAAGAAAAGTCAATAGATTTAGAAGAAAACTTTTCTTCAAGGAAGTATTTGCAGTATAGAAGGAATCAGGCTATAATATTGCACAAGGATATTTAAAATCTGAAAAAACATGCGAAAGGCAGGGAAGATCATATGGCTTTTATAGAATTCCGGCATGTAAAAAAAACATATGGAAGCAAAGATTCTGTGGAGATCAAAGCACTGGATGGGGCAGAGTTCACCGTTGAGCAGGGAGAACTGGCAGTCATTCTTGGAGCTTCGGGTGCAGGAAAAACCACAGCACTGAATATTCTTGGAGGAATGGATTCCGTTACTTCCGGTGAAGTGATCGTAGATGGGACCTATATCAATCAGTGTAAGGGGAAGGATTTGGTAAGCTACAGGAGAAATGATGTGGGATTTGTTTTTCAGTTTTATAATCTGGTGCCCAATCTGACTGCTTTGGAGAATGTAGAGCTGGCAGTGCAGATTTGCAAGGATTCTCTGGATCCGGCTGGAGTGCTTGAAAAAGTAGGATTGAAAGACCGTATGGGAAATTTTCCTGCCCAGCTTTCCGGAGGAGAACAGCAGAGAGTGGCAATCGCCAGAGCGATTGCAAAGAATCCAAAACTGCTTTTATGTGATGAACCTACGGGAGCGCTTGATTACAATACAGGAAAACAGATTTTGAAATTACTGCAAACGACCTGCAGGAAGGAACATATGACAGTCATTATTATTACCCATAATTCCGCCATTGCACCAATGGCTGACCGGGTGATCCGTTTTCGGAGCGGAAAAGTGACAGATATGATGATTAATAAAAATCCTGTGCCGGTGGAAGAAATAGAATGGTAAGAAAGATGAGGAAATGCAGATGAATATGAAAGAAGCAACAAAGAGAATGAAACAGGACAGCTCCAAAATGGCGGCGCTTTCAGGAGAGCAGAGAAATAAAGCACTGGAAGCTGTACGGGCAGCACTTCTTGAAAAGAAAGAAGAAATCTTTCTGGCAAATGAGGAAGATATGAAAGCAGCAGAAGAGGCAGGGATTGCACCTGCAGTTATGAAGCGTCTGAAATTTGATGAACACAAGCTGGAGGATGTAACTGCCGGGATTCAGGAACTGATAAAATTGCCGGATCCTCTTTCAAAAGTTCAGTTGGCACGCCAATTGGACGAGGGATTGGAATTGTATCGTGTGTCCTGTCCAATTGGTGTGATTGGGATTATTTTTGAAGCGCGTCCGGATGCACTGGTACAGATTTCTTCTCTTTGCCTGAAAAGCGGAAACTGTGCAGTTTTAAAAGGCGGAAAAGAAACGGCAAGAACCAATAAAGTGCTGTTTGACATTATTTATACGGCAGCGGTACAGACTGGCGTACCGGAAGGATGTATGCTTCAGGCAGAACTGCATAATGAAATTGATGAACTTCTGTCCTGTCATGAATCTGTAGACCTGTTAATCCCAAGAGGTTCTAATCAGTTTGTACAGTATATTATGAATCATACAAAAATCCCGGTTATGGGTCACGCAGATGGAATCTGTCATATTTATGTAGATGAGGAATATGATGAGAAGAAAGCAATCCCGGTTATTATTGATGCCAAAACTCAGTATACTGCAGCATGTAATGCAGTAGAAACACTGCTCATTCACCGAAAAATCGCAGAGAAATTTCTGCCGGTTCTTTATCAGGAACTGACCGAACACAAGGTAAAAGTCAGAGGAACAGAAGAAGTCAGCAGAATCATTCCCTGTGAGCTTATGGGAGAAGAGGAATTTAACACGGAGTATCTGGATTTGATCGTATCTGTGAAATTGGTGGAAAATGTCCAGGAAGCAGTAGCCCATATTAATCGTTTTGGATCACACCATACAGACTGTATTATAACAGAGAAGAAAGAAACCGCTGAAATTTTTATGCAGCTGGTAGATTCCGCAGGTGTATACCAGAACTGTTCGACGCGGTTTGCCGATGGATTCCGTTATGGTTTTGGAGCAGAAGTGGGAATCAGTACCGGAAAAATCCATGCAAGAGGTCCGGTCGGTCTGGAAGGTCTGGTTACTTATAAATATAAATTATTCGGACAGGGACAAATCGTTGGAGACTATGCAGAGGGAAGAAGCAATTTCCATTTTAAAGACATGTAAATTCTGGCAGAAGAAAGGATAGAAAATGGGAAAAAAAGTAAAGACTTTGCTTTTCAGCCTTATGCCCATTGCATTATTTTTTATAGCACAAATAATCGGAAGCGGCGGTTATGTAATTGGAACCGGCTTACTGACGGGATTTTTTCACAATGTGGGCTGGGGAAAGAAGTTACTGGATTTTCTGGATCAGGAAGGAATCTATCTGCTGAGTATCATCAGTTATCTGCTTTTCTTCCTTCCGGCAATTTTCTGGTATAAAAACAGGAGAAAATCTGCAGCCAGAAAAAATATGACGATTCTTACATGGATTAGCCTGGCTTTGACAGGAATTCTGCTCCAGATTGGGATTTCTTATCTTTTAAATATTTTGTACATTATTTTTCCAGATTTTATGAATCATTATACAGAAATCATGGAAAATCTGGGAATGGGAAGTCCTACATTGCTGTCTGTTATTTATGTAGTGGCAGTGGCTCCGGTGACAGAGGAACTTCTGACGAGGGGTCTGTGCCTTGGAATCTTAAAAAACAGTTTTCCGTTCTGGGCAGCAAATTTGATACAGGCCTTTTATTTCGGTGCTCTTCATATGAATCTGGTACAGGGAGCTTATGCATTTTTGATGGGTCTTGTGCTTGGATATGTGGCACATCGCTATGGAACCTTAAAATCATCCATTTATGTGCATTTTATTATAAACTTAAGTGGACAACTGCTGAGTCTTTTGAGGTGACTGGGAGATATTTTCGTACACAAAAGAAAATCCCGGCGTTTGCCGGGATTTTTTCTGCTATTTCAGTTTTGATAATGCAGCTTCATCTGCAACAACTGTAACATCCGGATGGAGCTGAAGAATAGAAGCCGGTACGTCTGGAGTGATGGGGCCGCTGATCATAGCGCAAAGAGCATCTGCTTTGTCTTCTCCGCTTACAACTACAAGAATTTTTGCAGCATTCATGATCGTGCCGATGCCCATAGTATAAGCCTGGCGGGGTACTTCACTTTCATCGGAAAAGAAACGTTTATTTGCCTGTATGGTGCTTTCTGTAAGATTCACACAATGTGTTTCCTTTGGAAAATGATCTGCAGGTTCATTGAAACCGATGTGTCCGTTCCGACCAAGTCCAAGAAGCTGTAAATCAATACCGCCAAGTGCACGAATTGCCTGTTCATGCATCTCGCATGCCTGTTTGCTGTCTTCTTCCAGACCATTTGGAACGAAAGTTCTTTCTTTGTCAATGTTGACATGGTCAAACAGATTATGATTCATGAAATAACGGTAGCTTTGTTCGTTTTCCGGACTCAGACCCTTGTATTCATCGAGATTACAGGAAGAAACACCGGAAAAATCAAGGGAACCTTCCTGATACCATTTTACCAGATTCTGATAAGTTCCTACAGGAGTGGAACCGGTAGCCAGACCAAGTACACATTCCGGTTTCAATTCAATCTGTGCGGCAATGATTTGTGCAGCTTTTTTGCTCATTTCATCATAATTTTTTGTTTTGTAGATTCTCATGAGATGATCTCCTTTTGTTCAAGCGAATTGCTTTTGATGTTATTATTATAATATGAAAATTCTGGTAAAACAACCGGATAAATAGGAAAGAATTTTCAGAAAGAAAAAGGTTCCTGTTCGGGCGTCCGGCAGACGCCTGAACAGAAATGAAAAAAGTGTTTATTCATTTTGATTCACAACCTTACATAATGGATGTTTTTTGGGAATTGCAGAATGTCAGCTTTACGAAGGTAGGTGCTGTGTGGTAAACTAATTATAAGGAAATTCCGGTTTATATGGAAATCTAAGGAGGTATTGATTATGAAAGATCCGGTCTTGGTAGTTATGGCAGCAGGCATGGGGAGTCGTTATGGAGGATTAAAGCAGATTGACCCTGTAGACGAGCAGGGGCATATTATCATGGATTTTTCAATCTATGACGCAGTGAAAGCAGGATTTAAGAAAGTCGTTTTTATCATAAAAAAAGAAAATGAAGAAAGTTTTAAAGAAGCAATTGGTGACAGACTGAGCAAACAGATTCAGGTAGAATATGTTTTCCAGGAATTGACAAATCTGCCGGATGGTTTCTCCGTTCCGGAAGGAAGAGTAAAACCGTTTGGAACAGGACATGCGATTCTTTGTTGTATGGATGTAGTCGATGCACCTTTTGCGGTGATCAATGCAGATGATTATTACGGTTCCCATGCATTTCAGGTGATTTATGATTATCTGACAACTCATGAAGATGATGACAAATACAGATATACAATGGTGGGATATGTGCTGGAAAATACATTGACAGAAAATGGACATGTGGCAAGAGGTGTCTGCATGACAGATGAAGACAATAATCTCACCGGAATTCAGGAAAGAACACATATTGAAAAAAGAAATGGACAGGCAGCCTTTACAGAAGATGATGGTGCTACCTGGACAGAGATACCAAATGACAGCATTGTTTCTATGAATATGTGGGGATTTACTCCAAGTATTTTACAGGAACTGAAGGCAGGCTTCCCTGTATTTCTGGAAGAAAATCTGAAGAAGAATCCACTGAAGTGTGAATATTTTCTCCCATCTGTAGTAGGAAATCTTCTGACAGAGGAAAAAGCAACTGTAAAAGTATTGAAATCTACAGATAAGTGGTTTGGTGTTACGTATAAGGAAGACAAGCCGGTTGTAGTTGCTGCTATTCGAAAAATGAAGGAAGATGGATTATATCCGGAAAAACTCTGGGAAAATTAATTTTTACTCTTTTCTTTTTCTGTAAATGGTGATAAAGTAATATTGAACATAAAATGTGTTTTAAAACATAAAAAATAGAAGGAGGAGTTGTAACATGGCAATTTTAGTAACAGGCGGTGCAGGATATATCGGAAGCCATACCGTAGTAGAACTGCAGAATGCAGGATATGATGTGGTGGTTCTTGATAATTTAAGTAATGCGAGTGAAAAATCACTGAAACGGGTTGAAAAGATTACCGGAAAACCGGTAACTTTCTATAAAGCGGATATTCTGGATCGTGAAGCACTGAATGAAATTTTTGAGAAAGAAGAGATTGATTCCTGTATCCATTTTGCAGGACTCAAAGCAGTAGGAGAGTCTGTTGCGAAACCATGGGAATACTACGAGAATAATATTGCAGGAACTCTTACACTGGTAGATGTTATGAGAAAACACGGAGTGAAAAATATTATTTTCTCATCCTCCGCAACCGTATATGGAGATCCGGCATTTGTTCCGATCACAGAAGAATGTCCGAAGGGACAGTGTACAAATCCATATGGATGGACAAAATCCATGCTGGAACAGATCCTTTCCGATATTCAGAAAGCAGATCCAGAATGGAATGTCGTATTGCTTCGTTACTTTAACCCGATCGGAGCACATAAGAGCGGTACGATTGGAGAAAATCCAAATGGTATTCCAAATAATCTGATGCCATATATTACACAGGTAGCTGTAGGAAAACTGAAAGAACTGGGTGTATTCGGAAATGACTACGATACTCCGGATGGAACCGGTGTACGTGATTACATTCATGTAGTGGATCTGGCAAAAGGTCACGTGAAAGCACTGAAGAAAATTGAGGAAAAAGCAGGTTTGAAGATTTACAATCTGGGAACAGGAAAGGGATATAGTGTCCTTGACATTGTGAAAAACTTTGAAGCGGCAACCGGCGTGAAGATTCCTTATGTAATCAAAGATCGTCGTCCTGGAGATATTGCAACCTGTTACTCAAGTGCAGATAAAGCAAGAGAAGAACTTGGATGGACAGCAGAGTATGGAATCAAAGAAATGTGTGAAGATTCATGGAGATGGCAGTCAAACAATCCAAATGGATATGAGGATTAAAGAATAAGATAGCAGAAGAAGCTCCCGGGAAATGCCGACCGGCATTTTCCGGGAGCTTCTTTTGTTTCATAAACCGTTAAGTTTCTTCCAGGTCATTGGTGAGATGCATTTTATCAAGAATATAGAAAACGAGACTGAGAAGCATGGCGATAATGCACGCAAGAACCATACCAGTAAGTTCAACATTTCCGAATTTGACAGAGATGCCGGATAAACCAGTGACAAAGACAACCGATGTCAGTGTAAGATTTCTGGAACGGCCGTAATCTACCTTTGAGTCTACCAGAATACGAATACCGGAAGCTCCGATCATACCATATAACAGGAATGAGATCCCACCGATTACAGGACCGGGAACGGTCTGAATCAGCATGGAAAGTTTTCCTACAAAAGAACAGATAATAGATAAAACAGCAGCACCTGCAATTACCCGGACACTGTATACTTTTGTGACTGCCATGACACCGATATTCTCTCCATAAGTGGTAGTCGGTACGGAACCGATGAAACCGGAGAGCATAGTAGAAAAATTGTCGCCCAGAAGGGAGCGATGCAGTCCCGGATCTTTCAGGAGATCTCTTCCAACGATTTTACTGGTAACAACCTGATGACCGATATGTTCGGAGGTAATGACCAGTATAACAGGCAGAATGATCAGAATGGCATTCAAATGAAATTTGGGGAACTGAAAATTTGGTAAAGCAAAAAGAGGCGCCGAAGCAACTGCCTGAAAATCCACCATTCCACAGCATAAAGCTGCAATGTAACCGGCGAGTACAGCAATCAGAATGGGAATCACCGACAAAAAACCACGGAAAAGAATATTTCCGAAAATTGCCACGCCAAGAGTCACCAGAAATACAATTACATTTTTCGAATCAATCACTTCGTCAAGAAGACCTGCATTCTTTGCAGCACTTCCGGATAATTCCAGACCAATCAGAGCAACTACAGGCCCCATAGCGGCAGGAGGAAGAACAACATCAATCCAGTCTGAACCAAATTTGTAAATGATCAGAGCCAGAATACAGCCGCAAAAACCGACAGCTACAAATCCGCCCAGAGCATATGCATATCCCATTTGGCTGATTACAATTCCGGCTGGTGCCAGGAATGCAAAACTGGAACCCAGATAAGCAGGGGCCTTTCCTTTGGTGATGGCAATGAACAGCAAGGTTCCTACACCGTTCATAAAAAGAACAATGGCCGGATTAATTCCAAAGATAAAAGGTACCAGAACAGTGGCTCCGAACATGGCAAACATGTGTTGGATACTCAGAGGAATCAAAAGCTTTACCGGAACACGGTCTTCTACTTGAATGACATTTCTTTTTTCCATTTTAAATTCTCTCCCTTTCAAAAGATTTATTGGGTCTATTCTAACACAGGGAAAAGAAAATTGGAATATCGAAAAAAATTGGCATCCATGAAACAATCATGGATGCCAAAAGAGAAATTTAATATAATTTTTTGTGTTCGTATACCGGTTCACAGGTAAGCTGTATTCCAAGTTTCTGGAAAATTTTTCTGTCTATCGAAGACAGCATAACGGAGGAATGAACCTGACAACCTTTCAGTTTCGGAAGTTGTTCCAGAGCCATACGGGCAGCATCACTTGTGGCAGCTGAGCTGGAAAGCGCAATCAGAACTTCGTCTGTATGAAGACGTGGATTTTTACTTCCCAGATATTCCGTCTTCAGTTTCTGGATTGGTTCGATGGATGCAGGAGAAATCACATGCAGATCATGGGGAAGTCCCGCAAGTTCTTTTAATGCATTCAGTAAAAGGGCTGCGGAAGCTCCTAAAAGATCCGAAGTTTTACCGGTGATGATCTGACCATTCTCCAGTTCCATAGCAGCTGCAGGAGCAGAGGTTTTTTCTGCACGTTCTTTGGCAGCAACCGTTACGGTACGATCTTCCGGAGAAATTTTGGCCTGTTTCATCAGAAGCTGAATCTTGAAAACTTCCTCTTCTGTACGGGTTCCGTCGGTCAGTCCGTCCACTGCCTGATAATACCGGCGAATGATTTCTTGTTTGGATGCTTCCTGGCAGACGGCATCATCAACAATACAGTTTCCTGCCATGTTGACACCCATATCTGTCGGAGACTGGTAAGGGCATTTGCCGAAGATGCGTTCAAAAATTGCACTGAGAACAGGGAAGATTTCTACATCACGGTTATAGTTGACAGTGGTTTCCCCATAAGCATCCAGATGGAAGGGGTCGATCATATTTACATCATTTAAATCTGCAGTGGCAGCTTCATAAGCCAAATTGACAGGATGTTTCAGAGGAATATTCCAGATTGGGAATGTTTCGAATTTGGCATATCCGGCGTGGACACCACGTTTGTGTTCATGGTACAGCTGAGAGAGGCAGGTAGCCATTTTTCCGCTTCCAGGTCCCGGTGCTGTGATTACAACAAGAGGTCTTGTTGTTTCAATATATTCATTTTTGCCATAGCCTTCATCACTGACAATCAGAGGAATATTACCAGGATAACCTTCGATGGAGTAATGAATATAAGTTTTAATTCCAAGTTTTTCCAATTTGTTCCGGAAGGTCAGTGCACTGTTCTGACCGGAGAACTGAGTGATTACAACACTGCCTACATATAAGCCGCGGCTTCGGAATGCATCGATCAGTCGAAGTACATCAATATCATAAGTGATGCCAAGATCCCCACGGACTTTGTTTTTTTCAATATCACCGGCACTGATTACAATTACGATCTCCGCATGATCGGAAAGCTGCATCAGCATGCGAAGCTTGCTGTCAGGTGCAAAACCAGGCAAAACTCTGGATGCGTGGTAATCATCAAAGAGTTTTCCGCCAAATTCAAGGTATAGTTTATTGTCGAACTGATTGATACGCTGGCGAATGTGTTCGGACTGCATGGATAAATATTTGTCGTTATCAAATCCTGTCTTCATTTTCTTTATGCCTTTCTTTTCCTTAATCACTTATTATTATCTATTTCATCACACGAATTTAATTGTACCACAAAAACAGAGGAAAATTCCAGTATATCATGAGAAAATATATGAATTTGTAAAGATTCCACAGAAACAGGTGGAAATTCATGAAAGTTTTAGAATTGTGTCGGGTTTTTCACAATCTTCTTATTGATTTCTTCAGAGGCAATCCGTATAATATAGAAGACAGAATGAGGAGGAATAAGATGGATCAAAATCAAAATCGTAATCAGGATCCGAATAATAATGGATCCAAGAATAAGCAATCCCTTCTGGTTCTTTTAATCTGTATTATGGTCAGTCTGTTTTGTATGAATATGTTATCACGAATGACAAGAAGTGTATCCAGCGAGATTTCATACAGTGAATTTATTGAATTACTCGATCAGGGAAAAGTCCAGGAAGTAGTAATACAATCAGATGATCTTACAGTTACACTGAAACAGAGTGGAAGATTAGGCAAAGAAACAAGAACTGTTGTTGCAACAGAAGATGAAAATGAGCTGACAAAGAGGCTGGCTCAGGCAGGGGTTGAGTTTAAAAAAGAAAAACCAAATATGGCAGGAGAACTGCTTTATGCAATCTTGAGTTTTGTGCTCCCGGTTGTGCTGATGTTTGGACTGTTCAGCCTTCTGTTTCGCCGTATGAATAAAAATGGTGGAATGATGGGCGGCGTTGGGAAAAGTAAGGCAAAGGCTTATGTACAAAAAGAAACAGGCGTTACTTTTAAAGATGTTGCAGGTCAGGATGAAGCAAAAGAATCTCTCCAGGAAGTAGTGGATTTCCTGCATAATCCCGGAAAATATACGGAGATCGGTGCAAAGCTTCCAAAGGGTGCACTGTTGGTAGGGCCTCCGGGAACCGGTAAGACATTACTTGCCAAGGCAGTTGCAGGAGAAGCACATGTGCCGTTTTTCTCACTTTCCGGTTCGGACTTTGTTGAGATGTTTGTAGGTGTAGGGGCTTCCCGTGTCAGAGATTTGTTTGAAGAAGCAAAGAAAAATGCTCCTTGTATTATTTTTATTGATGAAGTAGATGCAATTGGTAAAACAAGAGATTCCCGGTTTGGTGGGAATGATGAGCGAGAGCAGACACTGAATCAGCTTCTGGCAGAAATGGATGGATTTGATACATCCAAAGGACTGTTGATTCTGGCTGCAACGAACCGTCCGGAAGTACTGGATCCTGCATTGCTCCGTCCGGGACGATTTGACCGACGTGTCATTGTAGATCGTCCGGATCTGAAGGGGCGTGTGAATATACTGAAAGTACATTCCAAGAATGTCGCACTGGATGAAACGGTAGATTTAGAGGGCATTGCATTGGCAACTTCCGGGGCAGTAGGATCCGATCTGGCAAACATGATCAATGAGGCAGCGATTCTCGCGGTAAAGCAGGGCAGAAGGGCGGTCTCACAGAAGGACCTTCTGGAGGCGGTGGAAGTGGTTCTTGTAGGAAAAGAGAAAAAAGACCGGATTTTAAGTGCAGAAGAACGTCGGATCGTATCCTATCATGAAGTAGGTCATGCATTGGTAAGTGCTTTGCAGAAAGATTCAGAACCGGTTCAGAAAATCACGATCGTTCCACGTACGATGGGAGCATTGGGGTATGTAATGCATGTTCCGGAAGAAGAAAAATATCTGAATACGAAGAAAGAACTGGAAGCGATGCTGGTGGGCTATCTTGGCGGACGTGCAGCAGAAGAAATTGTATTTGATACAGTTACTACAGGTGCTGCCAATGATATTGAACAGGCTACAAAAGTTGCAAGAGCTATGATTACCCAGTATGGAATGTCCGAGCGTTTTGGACTGATGGGACTTGCAGAGACACAAAGTCAGTATCTGGATGGAAGAGCAGTCATGAATTGTGGTGATTCTACTGCAACAGAAATCGATCATGAGGTAATGAAACTTCTGAAAACTTCTTATGATGAGGCAAAACGTCTTCTGCGCGAGAACCGGGAGGCACTGGATAAAATTGCAGAATTCCTGATTCAGAAAGAGACGATTACAGGAAAAGAATTTATGAAGATTTTCAGGGAAATCAAGGGAGAACCGGTGGAAGCATAAGGGTTCGATGATTCAAAGAAGTTATTGCGGAGTATATTTGCAGTAACTTCTTTTGCTTTATAAATACTGTTTCAGGAGGAAGAAATATGTTTGATATTGAAGAAGAATTAAAAAAACTTCCGGGAAAACCAGGGGTTTATATTATGCATGATGAAAGGGATACCATTATTTACGTTGGAAAAGCAATCAGTCTGAAAAACAGAGTGCGTCAGTATTTTCAGAGCAGCCGTAATCTTGGGATAAAAAAAGAACAGATGGTGGAACAGATTGCCCGATTCGAATATATTGTTACAGATTCCGAACTGGAAGCACTGGTTCTGGAATGCAATCTGATTAAAGAACACAGACCGAAGTACAATACTATGCTGAAAGATGATAAAACCTATCCGTTCATTAAAGTTTCTGTTGGAGAAGATTATCCACGAATCAGTATTGTAAGGCAGATGAAAAAAGATAAGTCAAAATATTACGGACCGTATACCAGTGGGATTGCAGTAAAAGATGTAGTGGAACTTGCAAGAAAACTTTATCGTCTTCGCAGCTGCAGCAGAAATCTGCCAAAAGATATCGGGAAAGAACGCCCTTGCCTGTACTATCAGATCCATCAGTGTGATGCACCTTGTCAGGGATATATCACAAGAGAAAATTACAGAAAAAATGTGGATCGGTTACTGGATTTTCTGAATGGAAATCACAAAGAAATGCTGGAAGAACTGAAAGAAAAGATGCAGAACGCGTCAGAAGAATTAAGATTTGAAGAAGCTGCCCAGTACAGAGATCTGATTCAGAGTGTAAAAAGAATCGGAGAACGGCAGAAAATAACCGATCAGCATGGGGAAGACAAAGATGTAGTAGCAGTTGCGCAGGATGGAGAGGATGCAGTTGCGCAGGTGTTTTTTGTCCGCAGTGGCAAACTGATCGGAAGAGATCACTTCTTTCTTCATGTGGCAAAAGGAGACAGTCATGCTGCAATTTTGTCAAGCTTTCTGAAACAGTTTTATTCCGGAACTCCTTTTATACCGAAAGAGATTATGCTTCAGGAAGAGATCGAGGATCGGGAAGTGATTGCTCAGTGGCTGGAGGGAAAGAAAGGAAAGAAAGTATCCGTTCATGTACCAAAAAAAGGAACAAAAGAAAAGCTTGTGGAACTTGCCATGCAAAATGCAGAACTGGTTCTTAGCCAGGACAGGGAGCGGATAAAACGGGAAGAAGGCAGAACGATTGGAGCAGTGAAGGAAATTGCAGAACTGTTGGGACTTCCCGGAGCGGAGCGAATGGAAGCATATGATATTTCAAATATCAGCGGATTTCAATCAGTCGGTTCGATGGTGGTTTATGAAAAAGGAAAGCCGAAAAAAAGTGATTATCGAAAATTTCGCATTAAAACAGTAAAAGGAGCCAATGATTATGCCAGTATGGAAGAAGTGCTTACCAGACGCTTTGTTCATGGGCAGGAAAATCCGGAAGAAACGGATTGTGGATTTACCAGATTTCCGGATCTGATTCTTATGGATGGCGGAAGAGGCCAGGTAAATATTGCATTACAGGTGCTGGAAAAGCTGAAGCTATCCATACCGGTATGCGGTATGGTAAAAGATGATCGACACAGAACAAGAGGATTATATTACAAGAATTGCGAAATTCCAATCGACAGAAACAGTGAAGGTTTCAAACTGATTACGCGCATTCAGGATGAGGCCCATAGATTTGCGATTGAATATCACAGATCGCTCAGAAGCAAAGGACAGGTTCATTCGATTTTGGATGATATTCCGGGTATCGGGCCTGCAAGGCGAAAAGCTCTGATGAAGCATTTTATGGGTGCAGATAATATCAGACAGGCAGATGTAGAAGAATTAAAGCAGATTCCTTCTATGAATGAGAAAGCAGCCAGGGCAGTGTTTGAATTTTTCCACGAAGGGGAAAATATGGAATAGTTTTGCATCAATTATTGAACTTGTAAGGTGCATATGATAAACTATTAACATAAGACTGAAAGATAAGGAGAGCATTAAAAATGAAAGGTGTAGAACTTAAAAAGATGATACAGGAATTGCGCCTGTATAATAAGACACCGGATATTGATATTTCCAAGAAGCGGATCAACACACCGGATATTAACCGACCGGCTCTGCAGCTTACCGGATATCTGGAACATTTTGAAAATGAACGTGTGCAGATTATCGGATATGTAGAATTCACATATCTGCTGCATCTGGAAAGAGAAGAAAAAATCAAAGCTTTTGAGCGCTTTGTCTCCAGTAAAATTCCATGCGTGATCTTCAGTACAAAAACCGAACCGGATGAGGAGATGATCGCACTTGCTGAAAAATATGATGTTCCGGTACTGGTGACAAAACAGACAACTTCTACTTTTATGGCTGAGATTATCCGTTGGCTGAACGTGCAGCTGGCACCTTGCATTTCCATTCATGGCGTTCTGGTAGACGTATATGGTGAAGGTGTACTGATTATGGGGGAAAGTGGAATCGGAAAGAGTGAAGCAGCTCTGGAACTGATTAAGAGAGGACATCGTCTGGTCAGTGATGATGTAGTGGAAATCCGACGGGTCAGCGATGTAACTCTGGTAGGTTCCGCACCGGATATTACCCGTCACTTTATTGAACTGCGCGGTATTGGGATTATCGATGTCAAAACATTGTTCGGTGTAGAAAGTGTAAAAGACACCCAGTCTATTGATCTGGTTATCAAACTGGAAGAATGGAATAAAGATAAAGAATACGACCGACTTGGAATGGAAGAAGAGTATACAGAATTTTTAGGAAATCGTGTAGTTTGTCACTCTCTTCCAATCCGGCCGGGAAGAAATCTGGCTGTTATTGTTGAATCAGCAGCAGTCAACCACAGACAGAAAAAGATGGGATATAATGCAGCACAGGAACTGTATCGTCGTGTACAGGAAAATATGTCGAAAAAGAGAAAAGAGGAAGACGAATAATGGGAAAATGGTGTTTTGGAATTGATCTTGGAGGAACAACTGTAAAATGTGCACTGTTTCAGGATAATGGAACAGTTGTGGACAAATGGGAAATTGTGACACGCACAGAAAATAACGGGGATGCAATTCTTCCGGATATTGCAGATACCGTGTTGAAAAAAATTGCAGAAAAAGGAATTGATAAAGCAGAAGTCGTAGGTCTTGGAATCGGTGTTCCGGGACCGGTAGAAGAATCCGGTGAGATTCCATGTGCAGTAAACCTGCATTGGGGACGGAAAAATATTGAAAAAGAATTAGGCGATATGACAGGTCTTTCTGTAAAGGCCGGAAATGATGCCAATGTGGCAGCACTTGGTGAGATGTGGAAAGGCGGCGGCCAGGGTGCAAAAAATCTGATTCTTGTTACATTAGGAACCGGAGTAGGCGGTGGAATTATCGTCAATGAGAAAATTCTGACAGGTGCTCACGGTGCCGGTGGAGAAATTGGCCATGCCAATGTGGGAAAAGGTGAAACAGAAGCATGTAACTGTGGAAACAAAGGATGTCTGGAACAATATGCATCTGCTACAGGAATTGCCCGTCTTGCCAGAATGACAATGGAGAGTGAAACAGAAGCGTCCGTACTGCGTTCACTGAAAAAAGTAACAGCAAAGGATGTTTTTGATGCTTATAAAGAAGGCGATAAACTTGCAGAGAAAATCGTAGAAAAATTTGCTTCTTATCTTGGAAATGCGCTGGCAATTTTTGCCTGTGTTACCGATCCGGATGTGTTTGTGATCGGTGGTGGAGTGTCCAAAGCAGGACAGCCACTGATTGATTGTATTGAAAAACATTATAAAGAATGTGCATTCCCGGCATGTAAAGAGACACCGATCAAACTGGCTACGCTTGGAAACGATGCAGGTATTTATGGTGCTGCGAAACTGATCCTCGGTAAATAAAATTGAAAGATAAAAATACAGAAATAATAAAAAGAAGTTCCTGTGAAACCCAGTTGTTTCACAAGGAACTTCTTTTTGTTATTCATGATTATCGTTTTCATGCTGCTCCGCAGCTTCGCCCTCTTCATGCGCTCCATTTCCGTTGTTTCCGTTATTGCCGTTATTGCCGTTATTGCCGTTATTGCCGTTATTGCCGTTTTCATTATTGGATGCATCCGGATTCTGATCAGAAGGAACGGTCTCCCCGGTATTTTCTGTTTCTCCAGGATTCTGGGAAGAATCCTGACTGGTATCCGTATTTTCAGGAGAATTCTCTTTTTTCTCTTCGTTGGTATCCTCGGAAGGTTTGCTTTCTGAATACCAGGAACGTGAATAATGCTTGGTACAACGCTTCGTCGGAATATCAGCTGTATCAAACAAATCGGTAACGGTAGGACATCCATAGGTTGGAAGAAGACCGGTTTCACTGCATACAGTTGCAGTTTCTACAGTTGCCGGTTTTTCAAATTCTGTGTCAGGAAGATTTTCATGAATACGTGTCATGATTTTATTCCATAAAGTTTGATGATACGTGCGATAGATGCCAGAATCCGGAATTTTTGTATTGTCATCATAGCCGGACCATACACCACAGGTATAATAAGGCGTATAACCAACAAACCATACATCATTGTAGGTATCCGTGGTACCTGTTTTACCTGCTACATGCATGTTGGATAACTGAAGTCTTGTACCGGTGCCGTGATCTACAACATCTTCCATGGCACTGGTCAGCATGTAAGCGGTACTTGGCTTGATCACTTTTCGTTTTTCTGGTGTGTTATCAATTACCACGTTTCCGTCTTCATCAAGAATTTTAGTGAAAAACATTGGTTTGATATAAGTGCCTTCATTTGCAATGGCAGCATAGGCACCGGTCAGCTCAAGATTGCTGACACCGCGGGTAATACCGCCAAGTGCGGTAGGCTGCTGAACATCTGAAAAAATCTGTCCGTTAATGCTGATGCTGTCATATACAGTCGTAAATCCATATTTTTTCAAATATTCATATGCAAGTTCGGGAGTGATATCTGTAATACATTGAACGGCTACTGTATTGATGGAGTATATAATCGCATCACGAATCGTTGTCTCTCCACGGTAAGAACGGTTTGCATTGTATACAGGGGTGCCGTCAGCGTATTCTGTAGGTTGATCCACATAGACCGTGCCAAGTGACATATCGCATTCGTTTAGTGCCGGTGAATAGGTGGAAACAATCTTAAAAGTAGAACCTGGCTGTCTTAAAGTAGAAGTTGCACGATTCAGAGAAAGACTGCTGGTTTTTTCACCTCGTCCGCCTACGATTGCTTTTACATAACCGGTATGCTGATCCATGATTACAAGAGAACACTGAGGCTGAGGAGCCATACTGACAGTTTCACCAATGACCTGAGATCCATCGTAAGTAACAGCTGCTTTATAGAGATCAATATAATACTGGGCTTGTTCCGGACTGTCAAATAACAGATCAAAATTTGGATCTTCCTGTTGCTGGAAATAGCTCTGTAGCATTTCTTTACTGAAGTTTTCTTCCGTTCCGTCAGGCCTCTGAATGGTTAATGCATATTCCAGTTCTACCTGAGCACCTGCAGGGAAATTTTCAGGATTTGCATATTCTTCATCGCAAACCTGCTGAATATCCGGATCCTGTGTAGAATAGATTCTCAGACCACCGCTGTATAAGGCGTTATAAGCCTGTTGATCGGAATATCCCTTTTGCGTTTTCAGTGCATCGATTACCTGTTTGGTAAGTTCATCAATAAAATAACTGTAGGTGGTATCTTCCTGAGAAGCTTCGGCTTCCACCTGCTGAATTCTGTCATAGACATTGTCAGCAATACATCCGTCATATTGTTCCTGTGTGATATAATCCTGATCCAGCATATGATCCAGTACTTCCTTACGACGGCTGGCATTCTTTTCCGGATTAATTGCGGGATTATACAGTGTCGGGTTCTGACTGATGCCTGCCAGAACTGTACATTCCGACAGAGTCAGCTGGCTTACATCTTTGTTAAAATAGCCATGGGCAGCAGCTTGTACTCCGTAATTGCCATCACCTAAGTTGATGGTATTCAGATAGTTTTCCAGAATAATATCTTTATCTTTGAGTTCTTTTTCTAACTGGATAGCCAGATACTGCTCCTGGAATTTTCGTTTAAATCGTTCAATTTTGGATTCGTTTGTCCAATTGGTGAATACATTGTTTTTCAGCAGCTGCTGTGTAATGGTACTTGCACCTTCTGAAAAATGAAAACCGTTGGCGATGCCCTTTACACCGGCACGGATGATACCACGGAGATCAATTCCGTTATGCTCATAAAAACGCTCATCTTCAATTGCTACAACTGCATGCTGAAGATCAAGAGGAATCTGTTCAAGAGATACCGGCATGCGGTTGGAATTGGGGGCAGTGAGCTTCTGCATCTGATTGCCTTCTGAGTCGTATACAAAGGTTGCGGAACCGATTGGCATAATGTTGACATCATCAATATCCGGTGCGTCATCCAGCAATCCGTTGACAGCGCCCAGGCATACGCAGGTGCTGATCGCGATAACAGCAATCAGTGAAATGAAGATAATGCGGATAATAGAAACATGTGCTTTTTTTCCAATCATGGCAGAATGGGAAGCAAGCGCATTCCGTTTCTTATCGGTCGCACGTTTTCCAAAGTTCATGTGATTTGCCTCCTTTACGGGTTCATTATAGCAAAAGCAGGGTGTGAAATAAAGACTAACTTATTAAAATTCATATTATTTTCATTGTTTTTCTTTCTTTGCACCTGTTTATTTCTGTGGTATGATGAAGAAAATAAAAAACGATATGCCATGGAGGAAAAGATGCTGGAAGAATACAGAACCATTTACCAGGGTGGAGAAGGAGAACTGATTGAAAAGAAGTCCCGTTTTATTGCTACGGTCAGACTGGTAAAATCAGAAGAAGAAGCCCTTGCTTTTATAGAAGAAATGAGAAAGAAATACTGGAATGCCACACATAATTGTTTTGCCTATGTGATTGGCGAAAGAAAAGAAATCATGCGATGCAGTGACGACGGAGAACCCCAGGGAACTGCAGGAAAACCGATGCTGGATGTATTGCTCGGAGAAGAACTTTACAATACGGCAGTCGTGGTTACCAGATATTTTGGAGGAACTTTGCTTGGAACGGGAGGCTTGGTGCGCGCATATGCAAAATCCGTACAGGAAGGACTCGCATGCAGTCAGGTAATTACAAAACATCTTGGAGTCTGTATAGAAATAGGAACCGATTATAATGGCGTCGGAAAATTGCAATATCTGTTTGGCCAGAAAAAAATACCGGTTCTGGATGCACAATATGCAGAAGATGTAAAATTTCGGATTCTGGTGAAAAAATCCATGGAAGAGGAAACCCAAAAAGCCGTGACAGAAGCTACAAATGGAAAAGCATCCGTCACGGTTATAAAAGAACTGTATTATGCACTCCTGAACGGAGAAGTGCTTACATTTGACGATTAAAAAGTTTCCGGTTCCGGATAATCTACACCAAAGGTTTCTACCGTCATACTTTTGATCATCTGAGGTTCCAGAGGACGGTCGCTGTAATCTGTCGTTGTTTCTGCAATTTTATTTACGACATCCATACCTTCTGTAACCTTTCCGAAAGCAGCATACTGTCCATCCAGATGCGGGGAAGTTTCGTGCATGATGAAAAACTGACTTCCTGCAGAGTTTGGATTCATTGCACGGGCCATAGAAAGTACACCGGGAGTATGTTTTAAATCGTTGGCAAATCCATTATAAGAAAATTCGCCTTTGATCGAATAACCAGGGCCACCCATACCAGTTCCCTGGGGACATCCTCCCTGAATCATGAAACCACGGATCACTCTGTGAAAAACAAGTCCGTCATAGAATCCTTTTTTTACAAGACTGATAAAATTGTTTACTGTATTTGGAGCAACATCCGGATACAGTTCGGCCTTCATAATATCGCCATTTGCCATTGTTATTGTAACGATTGGATTAGACATACCTTAAAATCTCCTTTTATTATTTTTATACGGATATCTTCTGAATATTATAAACGGTAAAAATAAAAGGTGCAAGCCATAATTTTCTGTGTTATACTATAGCATGTTAAAATTTACGAGTATAAAAGAAAGCGCTATGAAAGCAGGGAATCATATGATAATAGAAACAAACAGTGCCGGTGAAACCTTTGAATTCGGGCAGAAAATAGGCCGGGAGGCGAAACCTGGACAGATTTATACGCTGGATGGAGATCTTGGTACAGGAAAAACCGTTTTCACACAGGGAGTAGCCAGCGGACTTGGAATTACAGAACCGGTAAACAGTCCTACCTTTACGATTATACAGGAATATGAAGGAGGCAGAATGCCGTTTTATCATTTTGATGTGTATCGCATCGGTGATATTGAAGAGATGGAAGAAATCGGATACGATGATTATTTCTTTGGAGAAGGAGTTTGTCTGATTGAATGGGCACAGTTAATCGAAGAAATCTTGCCGCAGTCCGTAATATCTATAAAGATAGAAAAAAATCCTGAGAAAGGATTTGATTACAGAAAGATCACGATTGAAGGAAAGGAATGATAGAAGAATGAAAATACTGGCAATTGACAGTTCGGGGTTGGTAGCCTCTGTGGCAGTGGTAGAAGATGGGGTGTTGATTGCAGAATACACCATGAATTATAAGAAAACGCATTCACAGACATTATTACCTATGTTGGAAGAGGTGAAAAAGGCCATATCTCTGGATCTTTCTTCTATAGATGCCATTGCTGTGGCAGCAGGTCCGGGTTCTTTTACAGGGCTTCGCATTGGTTCTGCTACTGCTAAGGGCCTTGGTCTGGCTCTTGATAAACCATTGATTGGGGTTCCGACCGTGGATGCACTGGCTGCTAATTTATATGATACAGGGGAAGATACGTTGATCTGTCCGATTATGGATGCAAGGAGACAGCAGGTGTATACGGGAATGTATCGATTTGCAAATCATAATCTGGAAACAGTAAAACAACAGGAAGCATTGCCGATCGGAGAACTTTTGGAAGAATTAAATGAGAGAGGAAAAACGGTCATCTTTTTAGGGGATGGAGTACCTGTATACAAAGAAATGATTCAGGAACAGTGTAAGGTTCCGTATTCCTTTGCACCGGCTCATTTAAACAGACAGCGGGCAGGAGCAGTCGCTTCTCTTGCAGAGACATATTATCTGGAAGGAAAAACAGAAACAGCGGCAGAGCATAAACCAAATTACTTGCGTATGTCTCAGGCAGAGAGGGAACGTGCAGCCCGTCTGGAAGGGGAACAGAAGAATTGACCAAAATGTGTACAGTAAATATAAGAGTCATGACTATTGAGGATGTACAGGCAGCAGCAGCGATAGAGAGGGAAAATTTTTCGAAGCCCTGGAAAGAAAAGGATTTTGCGGATGCCGTTCGTTCTTCCAATGCATTGTATCTGACAGCAGAGATCGAAGAGGAAATTGTGGGATATGCAGGAATGTGGATTGCATTGGATGAGGGAGAAATCACAAATGTTTCTGTAAAAAAGGACAGATGGGGATGTGCAATAGGAAAAAAACTGATGGAAGCTCTGGAAGAAGAAGGGAACAAAACAGGGGTTGCCGCTTTCTTTTTAGAAGTTCGAAAGAGCAATGAAAGAGCGCGAAATCTTTACAAACACTGTGGATTTCAGGAGGCAGGAATACGTAAAAATTTCTATGAATCACCGGTAGAAGATGGAATTGTCATGTGTAAAAGATAGCAGAATTGCTATCTTTTTCTATATATGCAGGGAAATTCCACTGGGATTTTTCTGTCAGAGCGAGTATAATCCATATGACACTGAAAAATGCAGGGATTTTGGAGGATAAGGGATGCGAAAATATACAAATCAGAAACATGAAGAACTGGAAGAAATCTATTGTAATCGATGTGGAAAGAAGATACGTTTGGAAAACGGAATCCTGGAAGAAGGCATCTTTCATGGAAAAGTTACCTGGGGATATTTTTCGGAAAAAGATATGGAACAGCATGAATTTGACCTGTGTGAGGCGTGTTATGATAAGATGATACAGGCGTTTACAATTCCTGTGGACAGGAAAATTGAAAATGAATTGTTGTAGCATAAATAAATGTGTGCTAATATAGAAACGCAGTAATACTGTAAAATCATGATAGAAATGGGGAAATAACAGGTGCTGGATGTATGTCTGTTGGGAACCGGAGGGATGATGCCGCTGCCGCGGAGAAAACTGACCTCTTTGATGACACGTTACAATGGAAGTAATTTAATGATCGACTGCGGTGAGGGTACACAGGTTGCAGTGAAAGAAAAAGGCTGGAGTTTTAAGCCGATAGATATTATTTGTTTTACACATTATCATGCAGATCATATCAGTGGTCTGCCTGGTCTGCTTCTGACTATGGGAAATGCAGAGCGGACAGAACCCTTGACCTTGATTGGACCCAAAGGGCTGGTACGGGTAGTTTCTGCATTGCGAGTGATTGCACCGGAACTGCCTTTTGAAATTCAGTGCATCGAATTAACAAAGCAGGAGGAAACACTGGAGCAGAACGGTTATCATATTACTGCATATCGTGTGAATCATAATGTGCTTTGTTATGGCTATACAATCGAGATAAAAAGAGCCGGAAAATTTGATGCAGGAAGAGCAAAAGAGCAGGGGATTCCTTTGAAATTCTGGAATCCGCTTCAGAAAGGTCAGATTGTGGAAGCAGACGGGATCACTTATAAGCCGGATATGGTGCTCGGACCAGAGAGAAGGGGATTAAAGCTAACATATACTACAGATACAAGACCGGTAAAAGCCATAGAAGAACATGCAGTCGGATCCGATCTGTTTATCTGTGAAGGAATGTATGGAGAGCAGGATAAAGAAGATAAAGCAAAGGCACATAAACATATGACTTTTGCAGAAGCAGCCACCCTTGCGAAAAATGCACAGGTAAAGGAATTATGGCTGACACATTACAGTCCTTCCCTGGTAAGACCGGAAGATGCTCTTGGCGAGGCAACGAAGATATTCCCAAATACGATTGCAGCGAAAGACAGGCAATCTGTGGAATTACAGTTTGAGGAGTAAAAGAAGAAACAGCAGAAATTAGGGAGACGAAAAATGGAAAATGAAAAAAAAGATGTGCTGATTCTGGCAATCGAAAGTTCCTGTGATGAAACCGCAGCGTCTGTTGTAAAAAACGGACGAACCATTTTGTCAAATATTATTTCATCGCAGATTGACTTGCACAAGCTTTATGGAGGAGTTGTACCGGAAATTGCCTCCAGAAAGCATATTGAAAAAATTAATCAGGTAATTGAAGAAGCTTTAAAAGAGGCAAACGTTACGCTGGATGACTTGGATGCAATTGGCGTGACTTATGGGCCTGGGCTTGTAGGCGCTCTCCTTGTAGGTGTTGCGGAGGCAAAAGCGATCAGTTTCGCAAAGAATCTGCCATTAGTAGGAGTACATCATATTGAAGGGCATATTTCTGCCAATTATATTGAACATCCGGATCTGGAACCTCCATTTCTCTGTCTTGTGGTTTCCGGAGGACATACACATCTGGTCGTTGTAAAAGACTATGGTGAATTTGAAATTTTGGGACGCACAAGAGATGATGCGGCCGGAGAGGCATTTGATAAAGTGGCACGTGCGATAGGACTGGGATATCCGGGAGGACCTAAAATTGATAAGCTGTCCGGAGAAGGCAATGCTTTTGCCTTTGATTTTCCTAAGGCGAAAGTAGCAGATGCACCGTATGATTTCAGTTTTAGTGGTGTAAAATCGGCAGTGCTGAATCATTTGAACAAGTGCAAAATGCAGGGAGAAGACATTCTTGCAGCAGATGTTGCAGCTTCTTTTCAGCGTTGTGTAGTGGAAGTTTTGGTAGAACATGCGATTGCGGCAGCAAAAGACTATAAAATCAGTAAGCTGGCGATTGCAGGAGGTGTAGCTTCTAATCATGGCCTTAGGACGGCAATGGAAAAAGCCTGTCAGGAAAATGAAATAGAGTTTTACCGTCCCTCCCCGATTTTCTGTACAGACAATGCGGCAATGATCGGGGTTGCAGCTTATTATGAGTATCTGAAGGGAACGCGCCATGATATGGATCTGAATGCAGTTCCAAATCTGAGGCTGGGTGAAAGATAAGGAGAAGGCGGATATGAAATGTACGGCAATCGTACTGGCAGCAGGTCAGGGGAAAAGAATGAAAAGTAAAGTACAGAAACAGTTTCTTGAATTAAAAGGGAAGCCGGTTCTGTACTATAGCCTTGCATGCTTTGAAAAGAGTGAAGAAATTCAGGAAATCCTTGTTGTGACAGGAGAAGAAAGCATAGAATTTGTTAAAAAGGAAATTATAGAGATATATGGATTTCAGAAAGTTAAGGCAGTAGTGGCAGGCGGAAAAGAAAGATACGATTCTGTATATAATGGCCTTCTGGCCTGCGAAGATTGTGATTATGTTTTTATTCATGATGGAGCAAGACCTTTTGTGACAGAAGAAATGATTCGAAGAGGAAAAGAGGCAGTGCTGCAATATGGAGCGTGCGCAGTTGGAATGCCATCGAAAGATACTATAAAAATGGTAGATGATCAGGGGCTTGTTGTATGTACACCTGACAGAAATCGGGTATGGAATATTCAGACACCACAGATTTTCGGTTATAAAGAAATAAGAGATGCACATGAAAAAGCAAGGACAGGCGATTTGTCCAAAGTGACAGATGACGCAATGGTTATGGAAATGTACGGAAATCGAAAAATTAAGCTGGTAGAGGGGGCATATGAGAACATAAAACTTACGACACCAGAGGACATTTTACTGGCTGAGAAACTGTTGGAAAAAACTGTTGAAAAAAATTAAAAAAAATTGAAAAAGGTTATTGACATTTCGTTTAAAAGGTGATAGGATATCACTTGTCGCTGAGCGATAACGAAATAAAATAAATACGGAGAGATATCGAAGTGGTCATAACGAGGCGGTCTTGAAAACCGTTTGTCCGCAAGGGCGCGTGGGTTCGAATCCCACTCTCTCCGTTCACTAAATACAGTAAAAAGTATTTAGGCATTTGGAGAAGTACCCAAGTGGCTGAAGGGGCTCCCCTGGAAAGGGAGTAGGCCGTTAGTAGCGGTGCGAGGGTTCAAATCCCTCCTTCTCCGTTTTCTTTTGAAAAAAGCAAAAGAAAAAATAAAAAAATCTTGACAAACAGAAACAGCTTTGATATAATATAAAAGCTGTCACAAGAAAAGAACGACAGGAACCTTGATAACTGAACAGTGAAACACATGAATCGAA
>OBLI01000546.1_pt1 | contig 40210 bp, 34 predicted proteins | sample 1519701 | NCBI WGS metagenome assembly OBLI01 (sample SAMEA3663005, study PRJEB22513) | pig gut metagenome | biome: pig gut; feature: pig-associated habitat; material: faeces | place: France | collected 2012
TGAATGTTGAATGTTGAATTGTCGGCTTTCAGCCGATGTTGAATTTTCGAATTTTGATTTTTCCTTTTTTAAAGGCTATCGAATTCTTCACTCATCACTCTTCGTTCTTCACTTAAAAGAGGCTATTGAATTCTTCACTCTTCGTTCTTCACTCTTCCCTTCCAACGGCGTCAGCCTTTTTTACCTTTTTACCTTTTTACCTTTTTACCTTTAAAAGTTCCTTTTAAACCGCTCCCATCTGGTGCAAGAAGATCAGGAGGATGCACACCGGGCACACGAACCTCACAAGGAAGAGGAAGATGCCGAAAAGGCTGCGGCTAACCGTTCCCCAGTTGGTAAACTCGTCACGCACAATGTTCTTGGGCACATACCAGCCGATGAAGAGACAGGTGAGGAAGCCGCCAATGGGCAACATGATCTGTCCCGTCACAAAGTCGAACACATCGAAGAGATCCTTTCCACAGATGCTCAACCCAGGCACAGCACCTAACGACAGCGAGCAGAGCGCACCTATAACGCTGCACGACACGGTGACGATGAGTGCTCCCGCCTTACGCGAGATCTTCAGCTCCTCAAAGAAGAAGGCGGTGCTCACCTCATGCAGCGAGATGAGCGAGGTGATGGCGGCCAGCGTGAGCAGGGCATAGAACATCAGCGACACCAGCCATCCAACGACGGGCATGCCTCCGAACGCTGCCTGAAACACGTTGGGCAGAGTTATGAAGATGAGCGAGGGGCCGCTGTCAGGACTGACACCCACGGCAAAGGCAGCAGGGAAGATCATCAGTCCGGCAAGCACAGCTATAAGACTGTCAATAACCGATATCTGCACCGCCGAGCGCACGAGGTTGGTCTGTCGGCTGAAATAAGAGGCGTAGGTGCAGATGCAGCCCATGCCTATGCTCAGCGAGTAGAACGACTGTCCCAAGGCGTTGAGCAACACATCCTTGTTAAGGACGGAGAAGTCGGGGTAGAACAGATACTTCACGCCCTTACCGGCACCAGGCAACAGACACGACGCCGCCACAACCACAAGCAGCAGCACGAAGAGCGTGGGCATGAACATCTTCGATGCCTTCTCTATGCCGCCACGCACACCGTGGATGATGACCATGTGGGTGAGCGCAATGATGGCGACCGTCCACAACACAGGGCTCACAGGCGACTGCGAGAACTCGACAAAATAACGTTGGATATATTGCGGGTCGCCCTTCAGGCTACCTGTCACCGATGCAAGGATATACTGCAAGCACCAGCCCGACACCACAGCATAATAGCCCGTGATGAGGAAGCCCGTGAGCACGCCGAGGTAGCCGACCAGCTTCCATGGCTTGCCTCCCGACAGCATGCTGTAGGCGCGTGCCGTGTTTGAAGCGCCGTGACGACCAATAATGAACTCGCTCACCATGCAGGGAATGCCGAGCAGCAAGACACAGCCTATATATATAAGGATAAAAGAGGCACCGCCGTTCTGGCCAGTCATGTAGGGGAAACGCCACACGTTGCCCAGGCCCACAGCCGATCCTGCCGTTGCGAGAATCACTCCCAGTTTACTTCCAAAATTGGCTCTTTCTTCTTTCATTTTTTAACCTTTTATGTCAAGAATTTTCTTTTACATTTGCAATTTTGCTTTCAAAAATGCAAAATTATAAAAAATATATCTACTTTTGCATCAAAATTAAAAGTAAAAAATGAAAAAATCATTCCAATTGTTTAGATTGTTACGGTTTTACCCTCTTTCATGCCTCTTCATAGCAGCCATCTGGATTGCTTGTTTCATGAACGTTCCCGAGACACCGCTCGACAACGTTGCGTTCATGGACAAGTGGACCCACCTGGTGATGTATGGCTCAACATGCGCCATCATCTTTATCGAGAACAGAAGACACGACATTAAAGGCAAGGGGCGCGACATTGAAAAACCAGGCCACGACAAGCCCAAGAGCATGCGCCGGCTGCTTTTCTACAGCTGGCTGCTGCCTGTGCTCATGAGCGGTTTGATCGAAATTTTGCAGGCCACCTGCACGGGTGGGCGGCGCAGCGGCGACTGGCTCGACTTTGCCGCCAACACAACAGGTGCCACCATTGGCGTTGTTACCGGTATTCTTCTGGCAAAGTGTCTCGCCACTTGCAGAAGGGGTTAGCGAGCATGTGAGAGTTGTAGAAACGCTTGTCGCCCGTGACCTCAAGGCCAATAAACTCTGGCTTGACATAAGCCTCATCCTCGCTGCCCAGCTCCACCTCAGCCATGACCAGCCCCTCGTTGTCGCCGAAAAACTCGTCCACCTCGAAAGTGTGGTCGCCGCTCTTCACCAGCCAGCGGCACTTGTCGATAAAGCCACCGCGGCACAGCCTCAAGAGGTTGTCGGCCTCGTCGAGCGTTATCTCCTTCTCAAACTCGTAGCGGGTCATACCCCCGTTCACGGAACGTGCCTTTATCGTGAGATAGGCCTTGTCGTCGCGCACCCTTATGCGCACGGTTGCTCCGTCAGCAGGAATGTAACCCTGCTTTATTCTGCTACTTGAAAAGGCGGCACGTTTGTACGCACCGCCTTTCTTAACCAAAAATTTGCGTTCTATCTCAAGTCCACTCATCTTTGTTTATTTCTTGTTTGTTGTTTAACACGCCCACGAAAGGCATTGCCGCTTAGCTGCCCTCGAAAGAGCCGTCAAAAAGAAGTTCTTTAGATGAAAGAGATGTAAACGGCATAAATGACAGCAAGGACAATCAAAGAGATGAAAATCCATTTCACTACATTCTTTCCTTCTTCTTCCTGCTTTGCATCGCGACGTGCACGGTTTATCTTACTTTTCTGGCTCATAGCATTAATGGTTTTTGTTGTAAATTTATAAAAGTTAGTTATTGAGGTTAAGCATGGGCTGGCATACTGACCAATGAGCGGTCAACATGTCGGCGACACACTATAGCTTCATCATTTTTAATTGTTCTCGTCATCGTTAACAGGAAACTCCATGAGGTAGGCCTTGATAAACTCGTCGATCTTGCCGTCCATCACGCCATCCACATCGGTGGTCTGATAGTTGGTGCGGTGGTCCTTGACACGGCGGTCGTCGAACACATAGCTGCGTATCTGGCTACCCCACTCGATCTTCTTCTTTCCTGCCTCAATCTTGGCCTGTGCCTCCAGACGTTTCTTCATGGCGCGGTCGTAGAGCTGACTCTTGAGCAAGAGCATGGCCTTGGCGCGGTTCTTGGGCTGGTCACGCGTCTCGGTGTTCTCGATAAGGATCTCTTCTTCCTCGCCCGTGTCGGGGTCGGTGTACCAATAGCGCAGACGCACGCCCGACTCTACCTTGTTCACGTTCTGTCCACCGGCACCGCCAGAGCGGAAGGTGTCCCAAGACAGCTTGGCGGGGTCCACAAACACCTCTATGGTGTCGTCGACAAGAGGCGTCACGAACACGCTGGCGAAGCTCGTCATGCGCTTGCCCTGTGCATTGAAAGGCGACACGCGAACCAGACGGTGCACGCCGTTCTCGCTCTTCAAGAAGCCGTAGGCATATTCGCCGCCTTCAATCTCCATCGTCACGCTCTTTATGCCTGCCTCATCGCCTTCCTGAAGGTTACTGATCGTCACCTTGTGGCCGTGTGCCTCACACCAGCGCATGTACATGCGCATGAGCATCGACGCCCAGTCTTGGCTCTCGGTGCCGCCGGCACCCGAGTTGATCTTCATCACACAGTCCATCGGGTCCTCCTTCTGGCGCAGCATGTTCATAAGTTCCAGGTTCTCAATGGCTTTTATGGCGTTGGCATAGTCGGCGTCGACCTCTTCCTCTGTCACGAGCTCATCTTTATAGAAATCGACGGCGAGCTGAAGCTCATCGACCTTCTGTTTCACGTCTTTATATCCTAAGATCCATTTCTCTATGCCCTTCACCTTTTTCATCTGTGCCTGGGCACGGTCCACATCCTCCCAGAAGTCGGGAGCCTGTGTGCGGAGCTGTTCTTCTTCAAACTCCACCTGTTTCTGGTCTATGTTGAGGTAGTGGTGCAGAGCCTCAGCACGCTCCACTACGTCTTTTAACTGATCAGCGGTTATCATTTTTGAATTTTGAATTTTGAATTTTGAATTATTGCGGCTGTGCCGCAATTATTCATACATCTTGTCAATCTCCTCCTTGTAGTTTTTATAGATGACCGGACGTCTTATCTTCAACGTGTTGGTCAGCTCACCGTTCTCCATAGAGAAGTGGTGAGGCACAAGGGTAAAGCGCTTGACCTGCTCATAAGGCGCGAGTTGCTGCTGCAATGTCGTTATACGTTCCATAAGGAAATCGTAGATGCGGCGGTTGGCGCACAGGTCCTCACGGGTCTCAAACTTGATGTTGTTCTGACGCGCAAATTCCTCAATGAGGCGGAACTCGGGCACGATGAGAGCCGACACAAACTTACGGTCGTCGGCAATGACTGCCACCTGATCTATATATTTGTCCACGAGCAGCAACGACTCTACTTGCTGCGGAGCAATATACTTGCCGTTGGAGGTCTTGAACAGGTCTTTTATGCGCTCGGTGAGGAACAGTTCGCCGTTCTTCAGGTAGCCGGCGTCGCCTGTGCGGAAATAGCCATCCTCGGTGAACGCCTGTGCGTTGACCTCGGGACGGTTATAATAGCCCTTCGTGATGGTCGGACCCTTAAGCAGCACCTCGCCCTCTTCAGAGATCTTAAGGTCGATGCCGCTCAGAGGATAGCCCACAGAACCAATGGTGTAAGCCTCGCCCTTGTGGTCACAGCTCACGGTGGCCAAGCTCTCTGTCAAGCCGTAGCCAACGATCATATCTATGCCCACCGAGTGGACAAACTCTTCAACCTCGGGCGACACGCGTGAGCCTGCCGTGGGGAAGATGTTGGGCTTGACCAGACCGACCTGCTTGCGCACAAGGCTGAGCACCATCTTGTCCATGAGCTTACATTCGAGCGCGAGCGTGAGGGGCGGACGCTTGCCGCGGCTGCGATACTCGATGTTATATTTGCGTCCCACAGCCAGCGCATGCTCAAACAGCTTACGCTGCACGCCCGAGGTGCGGTCCATCTTGTCCATGACGGCCTGGTAGACCTTCTCCCAGAATCGTGGCACCGAGCACATGCAGGTGGGGTGCGTCTCGCGCATGTTCTTCTGTATGTCGTGGGGGTTGGTGTTGACGATGAGGTGGCAGCCCTCGCTTATGCACAGGTAAGCCCATCCACGCTCAAAGATGTGGGTGAAGGGCAGGAAGTCTATTACGCGGTCTTCCTCAGAGACGGGCACCACCTCGTCGTTGGCCTTCAGGGCGGCGTGATACTGACCGTAGGTAAGCATGACACCCTTGCTGTCGCCCGTTGTGCCGCTGGTGTAGAGAATGTTGCACAGGTCGTCGAAGCTTGCCTGTGCCCACAGCTGCTCCAGCTCCGGCTGACGCGGCAGCTTCTCGCCGAGCTTCAAGAACTCTTCGAACGAGAGGGCATGGGGGTCGTGGGTGCTCACGCGGATGGAGCAATCGAAATAGATTATGCGCTCAAGCGACGGACACAAAGCGAAGATGCGGTGTGCCTTGTCATACTGCTCCTGCTCGCCCACGAAGATAAACTTGACTTGGGCATCGTTAATCATATATTGGATCTGCTGCTCGCTACTGGTGGCATAGAAAGGTATCGACACCGCACGCACGCCGTAAGCGCCGAAGTCGGTGTAGAGATACTGTATGCAATTCTGCGAGAACACGGCGATCTTCTCCTGTGGCTTGAGGCCGAGGTTAAGAAAGGCGTTGCTCACCTGCTTAACTCTAAGCGAGAACTGGTTCCATGAGACCGTCTTCCACACCTCACTGCCAAAGTGCTGAAAAGAAATGGCCTCGCGGGCGCCGTATTTCTTTGCCTGCTCGTGAATGAGTATAGAAAGATGACATCTTGTCTGCATAATGATAGGATTTTATAATTTATGCAAAGGTAACGCAATTTAAAGACAACACAAAATAAATTGCCGTTTAATTTTTTTTACAAATTAACAAAATAGCGTTCAGGACGGCCACTAACGCTCTAACAGCCGCAGATAGAGGCCGATGGCGTGTTCTATCTCGCTCACCTTTATATATTCGTCGGCCGAATGGGAACGTGCCGACTGGCCGGGGCCGAGCTTTAGCGACGCAAACGGCATGAGGGCCTGGTCGCTGAGCGTGGGCGACCCAAAGGGCTGAAGGCCAAGCGCCACGCAACGCTCCACCAACGGGTGGTTGAGGTCTATGCGTGAGGAGTGGAGACGGAAGGAGCGGGCGCGACACTCGCTCTTGCAGTGGCTGCTGATGATGTCGAACACCTCCTCGTTGGTGTAAAGCTCATTGGTGCGCACGTCGACGACAATCTTACACTCGTCGGGCACCACGTTATGCTGCGTGCCGGCGTTGACGACCGTGGCTTGCATCTTGGTGGAACCAAGAAACCGGCTCACGCGGTCGAAGCGGTGGGAGCGGATCCAGCACAGGTCGTCCAACGCCTCGTAGATGGCGTTCACGCCCTCGTTGCGCGCAGCGTGTCCGCTCTTGCCGTGTGCTGTGATGTCGACAACCATCAGTCCCTTCTCCGCCACAGCGGGCTGCATGCCGGTGGGTTCACCCACAATGGCCACATCGACATGCGGCAACAGGGGCAACGCCCTGCTTATGCCGTCCTTGCCCGACACCTCTTCCTCTGCCGAAGCCAGATAGACGAGGTTGTAAGGACACCGTTCGCTGGCCGACAGCTCGCGGAAAACCTGAAGGAGCGACACCAGTCCGCCGCCACAGTCGTTGCTGCCCAGACCGTAGAGCGTGCCGTCTTCGAGCGATGGCTCATAGGGGTTGCGCGTGTAGCTCGCCACGGGCTTCACGGTATCAATATGGGCGTTGAGGAGCAACGTGGGACGGTCCTCACGCTGGCAGGGGCCAATGGCCCACACGTTGTTGGCCTCGCGGTGGGGCGTGAAGCCGCATCGGGTGAGCTCTTCTTCCATGATGTCGGCGGCGCGGCGCTCGTCGCGGCTCACCGAGGGGGTGGCAATGAGATGCGAGAGCAGACTGACGGCCTCGCCGGTGTATTGTTGTGCTGTCATAGAATTCGATTTTTTCTGTTTTTTCTATTCTCCTACAAAATTAATATTATTTTTTCAGTCGTTGTATATCTGTCCACTGAAAAAGTTGTAACTTTGCACACGATTTAAGGATAGCACGCCATAAGACAACAAACGCCAAGCACAGCGGGCTAAAGGCCATGTTGCTGTCTGCCCTGTGAAACACTTCAACAAAACAGTTTTTTTAATATCTAAAATGGAAAATACGGAAAAGATGCCTCTCCGCAGTTGGCTTCCCGTTGTGGGACTGGCATGCACCGCCTTCGTGTTCAACACCTCCGAGTTTATACCCATCGGTCTGCTCACCGACATAGGAGCCGACTTCAACATGTCGACCGCCGAAACCGGCATGCTCATCTCCATCTACGCATGGGTGGTCATGACCATGTCGCTACCGCTCATGATCCTGGCATCGCGCATGGAGATGCGCCGACTGATGCTCACGCTCATCGCCACGTTCGCCCTTTTCCAGTTTATGTCGTCTGTCTCGACAAGCTTCTACATGCTCCTTGCAGCGCGTATAGGCGTGGCGTTCGCCCACTCGGTGTTCTGGAGCATCGTCTCGCCCATGGCAGCCCGCATTGTGAGCGAACGCTACCGCCCCTTAGCCCTCAGCATAGTGTGCTCGGGAGCATCCATAGCCATGGTGTTCGGCATGCCCGTAGGCCGCATGATCGGTCTGCTGCTGGGCTGGCGCATGACATTCCTCACCATAGGCATCGTGGCGGTCACCACCTTTATTTATATGTTCCTCACCTTGCCCGTGGTGCCCTCACGCGGCAAGTTCTCTGTCAAGAAGCTGCCCGTGCTGTTCAAGAACAAGCCGCTGATGGGCATCTTCATCCTCACCATCTTCTTCGCCACGTCCTATTATACCTGCTACAGCTACATCGAGCCGTTCATGAAGCAGATCACGGGCATGAGCGACTCGCTCGTCACCGCCTCGCTCATGTCGTTTGGCGCATCGGGCATCGCAGGAAGCTTCGCCTTCTCCAAGTTCTACAACGCCCACCGCTTCCCGTTCCTGACCATCCTCCTGGCCATCATTGCAGCATGTATCTTCCTCGTGTTGCCTGCCGCCTTCAGCATAGAAGTGACCTTTGCGGTGCTTGCCCTGTGGGGATTTGCAGGCACGGCGTTCAACGTGGCGATGCAGGACGAGATCATAAAATTTGCGCCGCAAGACGGCACAGCCGTGGCGATGAGCATCTTCTCCGGCATCTTCAATTTCGGTATCGGCACGGGTGCTTTCATCGGCGGTCTCGTCTGCACCAACCTCTCGCTCAGCTATGTGGGCATCGTCGGCGGCTTCATTGCCCTCGGCACCCTCGCCTACTGGCTACTGAAGCTCAAGGGCTACATGAAGGCTTTTTATGGCTGTTGATGCTGTGTGGTTGTGAGAAAAAGATTTTAAAACAACATTTTCGTTAAGCCAGATGAGCAGAACCGAGCTTGCTCGAGTTATGCCATGGCGAGAAAAGGTGCCATGAAATGGAACATTTTCGTTAAGCCAAATGAGCAGAACCGAGCTTGCTCGATCTATGCCATGACGAGAAAAGGTGCCATAAAATGGAAGGATTGTGCCTTGGAGATCAAGGTTCCCATACAATGTTCCCTCTTGAGCATTTGCTGTCCAAGTTGATGAGAAATAAAATAAAAACAGAAAAAACGTTTCATGATTCTACAAATGCTTTTTTATTTCATTAAAAATCTTAACGGTTTCATCAGATTCCTGACAACTCAAATAATATATTTCATCTGTTTTCGTAACAATTCGTATAAAACAAGAATCAGAATGAGTAAACAACATTATATGTGAATCATCTTGAGTAATGAAATTTCCTAATCTGGTATATCCTGCAGCAAAACCATTAGAGCGAGACTTTATATCTGGCAAATTACTCTTTAGTTCAATTTCTTTAATGTTTCTATATGATATGTTTGTACCATATAATCCTTTAATAACCAATTCATCTTTGTTCGTGACAACTTCTAAGTTTCCAGAAGCTTGACATGTAACAGCCAATAATCCAAACAATTCAAGTATAACACAAATAGAAACGATAGGAACTATTAAGCCATTTTTATTACTGCCCCTTGTTTTATTCGACCTGTTCTTTTTAATATATACATACACAATTCCAACAGGAACAGGGAAGGATATTAATAATGAAAACATCAAAATATTCTCCAAGCAAACAGCAACTATTCCGCCAATTAAAGTTATGAAGTTACCAATGACCATCATCCGACACAACAAATTAACCCATTTTGTTTTGTCGATAATTTCATTCTCAGAACCCTCCACTTTAAATATAGAAATTTTCTCGGGATGCTTTCTTATAAAGAAAACTATGACAAAATTTGTTGCAACCACAAGAAACAAAAATGCCAGATAAAAAATATTGTTACTCATAAATTTATTTTAAAAAATCAACAATCACTAAAGAATTCTATTTTTTCAATCAACGACCTTATGCTACTCCTCAACCTCCTGTTTTGTCAAAGCCGACAGGTGTAGCGTCTGGTCGCAATAATCGACGACAGCCATGCGATGCGTTATGAAGATCACGGTCTTGCTGTGGTCCGACAGGATGTTCTGAAGGAGCTGGCGCTCGGTGTCGGGATCAAGGGCAGAGGTGGCCTCATCGAAGAGCATGACCTGACGGTTGCGCAAGAGCGCACGGGCAATGGCTATGCGCTGCGCCTGACCCTCACTCAGTCCGCCGCCCTGCTCGCTGCACAGCGTGTCCAGGCCCTGGGGCAGGTCAAGCACGAAGCTGGCACAGCTTTTCAGCAAGGCATCACGCATGTCGTCATCGGTGGCTGTAGGGTTACCAAGCAACAGGTTGTCGCGAATGGAGCCACTCATGAGTGTGTTGCCTTGAGGCACATAAACGAAGTTGCAACGAAGCAAGGGCGACAAGGTGCGCTCCTCGTGGTCGTTATAAAGAGTCACGGTGCCGTTCTGAGGGCGCAAGAGGGCGAGAAGCAGACGTATGAGGGTGGTCTTGCCGGCACCCGTCTCGCCGAGGATGGCTGTGCAGGTGGCGGGAGAGAAATTGAACGACAGGTTGTCGAGCACCTTGCGGCCGTCGTCGCCATAGGCATAGGACACGTTGCTCAGACGCACGCCACACGGACTGTCCATGCGCACAGGCGTGCCCTGCTCCTCAAGCGGGTCTTCCTCAAGCTCCATCAGTCGCTCGGCAGCGGTGAACACGCCCACAAAGGCGGGCACCAGTTTGGTCAGGCTACGCGCCGGACTCTGTATCTTGTTGACCAACTGCAAGAAAGCGGTCATGCCGCCAAAGGAGAGCGAGCCTGCCGACATGCGCACGGCAGCCCAGAGAAACGCCACGAGGTAGCCAAGGGCGAAGCCGAAGTTGAGGATGAGGTTTGAGAACAGGGAGAACACGGTGCGGCGCACAACCTTGCGGCGCAGCTGCCCCTGCGTGTTTTCAAGACGCTCCACCATCATGGCGTCGCTCTCAAGGGTTTTTATGAGCATGCGGTGCTGCACGGTTTCCTGAAGAACGCTCTGCACCTCGCTGTCAGAGTTGCGCACGTCGCGCGTGAGCTGTCTCATGCGACGCACATAGATTTTGCTGAACGCCACGAACACGGGTATGATGGCAACGATGATGAGCGCCAACACATGATCCATGCTGAACAGATAGACGAATGCGCCAAGGAAGAGGGCAAGGACGGACAGGGTGCTGGGTATGGTCTCGGTGAGGAAGTTGACAACCGTGCTCACATCGGTCTCAAGACGGTTCAGGATATCGCCCGAGTGGCGGCGCTCCTGCCCTGCCCACTCTGAGCGCAGCAGCCGGTCGAGCATCTGCTGCTGCATGCGGTTCTGCGCCTTGATGCCGAGGATGTTACGCACCCACACCGCACCGATGTTCTCGGCAAACGACGCGAGGATGAGGGCTGCCATGATACCCACAGCCCAGTAGATGTTTCCCGGGACGGTGCCTGCTGCCACATCAATGGCGTGCTTCACAGCCCACACCTGTGCCAGACTGATGCCCACATCGAAAAGGCCAATGGAGGCGTTGAGCACGGCTTGCACATAGTTGCCGCGCCAAGCACGCAACAGCCACCTTAATATATTGGTGGCGGAATAGCGTGTGGATGGTATGTTGAATAGTTTTTTTAGCATGAGAAAGAGAAAAACTAAAGCCCCACCCCCGCGCCGCTTCGCGGCTAACCCCTCCCCGTAGGAGAGGGGAGTGAATGGCCAGGACTATTGAATTCTTCACTCTTCGTTCTTCACTCTTCGTTCTTCACTCGTCCCTTCCAAAGGCGTCAGCCTTTTTTACCTTTTTACTTTTTTACCTTTTTACCTTTAAATCTCTCTGGTCCACTCCCCACATCATCTTTTCTCGGAGCGAAGCGAAATAGCGGTGGCCGTTGCGCTTCACTATGCGCACGGGGAAAGGAGCCTTGCGAATGGTCACGGAGGTGCTCTCGATGAGCGTCTCGCTGCGACCGTCGATGGCGATCAGGAAATTGTGGGAACGCGACTCTACGTTGAGCGTCACCTCACAATCGTCGCTGATAACGATGGGACGGATGTTAAGGCTGTGGGGCGCAACGGGCGTGAGACAGAGCGAGCCTGTCTGCGGCACGATGATGGGACCACCGTTGGAAAGCGAATAGGCGGTGGAACCTGTTGGCGTGGCCACGATGAGTCCGTCGGCCTGGTAGGTGATGAGATATTCGCCATCCACACTGGTGCGTATGCTTATCATCGAGGCGTTGTCGCGCTTGAGCACAGCAATGTCGTTGAGGGCGTAAGGACAGCCTACGATAAGCTCTCCCTCGGTCTGAACCATTATGGCGGCGTGGTTGTCGATGACATAATGGCCTTTGTACACGGCATCGAGAGCCTCGATGACCTCTGACGGCATGACATCGGCCAAGAATCCCAAACGTCCCATGTTGACACCTATGATGGGCGTCTGCTTCGGTCCCACACGGGTGGCTGCCTTGAGGAACGTGCCGTCGCCGCCCATGGAGATGACATAATCGACATCGAAGTTGTTGCCGTCGAACACCCCACTAACCTTTGTGTCTATGCGGTGCTCAAGCTGAAGAAAATCGTAGAAAGGACGGTCTATGTAAATCTCCGCCCCACGCTGCTCAAGAAAAGAGAGTATGGTGAGAATGGCCGTCGATTTCTTAGGCTGATATTCGTTGCCAAAGATGGCGAACCGTAGGGTCTTGCTGTTGGTGCTCATATTAGCTGTTGGTGCTCATATTATATAATGTGTAGATGTTGAAATGTGAGTTTTTAGAAAAAACTGACGTTTCTGCAAAGCGGATGTCTGTAGGCTCGAAAGAGAATGACAGCTTTTGCGGTGCTAAGTTACAAAAATATCGGCAAATTGACAAAAATAAATACATTAGGCTTATAAAAGCTCACTTTCTATCTATTATTGATGCTTGCTGGCTACAGGCGTTTTTATCGGCAAGAAGCTTAGTTTATCAATATTTAACAATGTGATAATAAGGAAGAAAGAAAATTATTTATAAATTTTACAACTTATATTTTGTCAATTAAGATAAATGCATTATCTTTGCAGTAAATAAGCTGCACCTCAGCAAAGATTGCAAGCAAGCTCGCATCTATGCATTCGGTTTGCATTATCTTTGCAGAAGATAAGAAAACGATAACAACAATCTAAAAACATAACATTATGGAAAAGAAAGAACTGAAAGGAACAAAGACCGAGCGTAACCTCATGGAGGCATTTGCCGGTGAGTCGCAGGCACGCAACAAGTATACATACTTCGCATCAAAAGCCAAGAAAGAAGGCTATGAGCAGATCGCTGCCCTCTTCGAGGAGACAGCACAGAACGAGAAGGAGCACGCCAAGATGTGGTTCAAGCTGCTTGAGGGTGGCGCAATAAAAGACACCATGTCGAACCTGAAGGCGGCTGCCGAGGGCGAGAACTATGAGTGGACCGACATGTACGACCGCATGGCACAGGAGGCTGACGAAGAGGGATTCCCGGAGATTGCTGCCGCCATGCGCGGTGTGGCTGCCATTGAGAAGCACCACGAGGAGCGCTACCGCCGTCTGCTGAAGAACATAGAGGAAGGGATTGTGTTCTCACGCGAGGGCGACACCATCTGGAAGTGCCGCAACTGCGGACATATCGTGGTTGGCAAGAAGGCTCCCGAGGTGTGCCCCGTATGCCAGCATCCACAGAGCTATTTCGAGATCAAGGCTGAAAACTATTAAGCCTCACATCTACGCATAATGCAAAACGCTACCCGTCAGTCACCTGCTGACAGGTAGCGTTTTTGTTATTTCCGCAGCAAACATGTGAACGCTTGGCGGAAACAAAAAAGGCGCTTGGCATAAGTTTGGCTTCACTTATAACATCTTCATCTGTAAAAACTCTCCTAAATGAACATGGTGTATGCCTTCTACATTGCTGCCGCTTGTCCATTCGTCAAGACTTACGACGTATTTCGGATAATTGTTGGTGATAGCCTGCAAATTGCCAAACTCACGCTTTTGTGTGGCTTCATCATGCATGAGATAAGACGATTGTATGTAGACCACATCTTCATTTATCCGTGCCACAAAATCGATCTCACGACCGCCTGTCTGTTGGCCTGTGAACACCTCATAACGCAGCTGCGACAAATGTAGGAAAATTGCATTTTCCATCAGTTTGTGAATATCGCCTTGCATGTTAAAGCCAAAATGGCAGTTGCGCAAGCCCAAATCTTCAAAATAATATTTATCGCCTATCTCAAACGTTTTCAACCCATTAACATCAATGCGCCGCACCTTATTAATGAGATAGGCATTTTGCAGCGCCCGCAGATAGTTGATCACCTGCAAAGGTGATATGTTAACCCGTTGCGACTTAAGATAGCGGCTGATATTATTTGCAGAAAACAAGTTACCCACGTTGTCGGCCGTATACAAAGCCAACTTTTCAAGAAAATCGACATTACGTATACCCTCGCGCTTCACCACATCTTTCAGAAGTATGGTTGAATATACATTTCGCAGATATTCAAACACGATGTCGTTTTCCAAGTCAAGGTTACTGAGATATGGCAAACCTCCATAGGTTAGATATTTACGAAGGGTTGGAGTGGAAGGTGAAAGACGATTAAACGTCAGAAACTCACGATAGGAGAGACTGTGAATATGAAACTCGACATACCGACCAGAAAGATAGGTCGAGAGCTCACTCGACAGCATTGTGGCATTGCTGCCCGTAATAAAGATATCACAAGCATCTTGCGCCTGAAGGCTACGCAGTGAATGTTCAAAGCCTTTTATGTCTTGCACCTCATCAATGAACAAATAGTTGGCATGACCTTCTTTCAAATGGGCCTTCACATAGGCTGTAAGCTCCTCATGCGAGAGAATAAAGGCAAACTCTTCAAGCTCTTTATTAATGCTTATGGTGTTGGAATTGGGAACAGAGCTTTCAATGTGTTCTTTAATTTGCCGCAAAATGCAGCTTTTTCCGACACGACGTTGGCCCGTAAACACCTTTATGATGTTCTTATTGATGAAAGGAGCTATGCGCTCCGTATAATCTTTGCGGTTAATAAGCTTTATCATACGATGCGTTTTTATTAGTTATACTTAAAACTTTTGACAAATATAGCAATTTTATAAAGTATAACAAACAAAAACAAGCAAAAACAGCGTTTTGTTAGTCATACTTAACAAAAACCGTTATGTCATAGCATCAGCAAACCATTGCTGCCCCTTGTTATGGTAGCTTTCTTTGCCCCACCCAACAAGTTTGCGAAAGAACATTTTTGCGCTTGTTTGCCGCCACAAAAGCGTTAAGAAAGAGATAAAACGGGGGCGAGAGGTTAAAATAACATAAAGTGGAGTAACAAAAGCGCAATGCCTTGCGTCTAATAAGTATCTTTGCACAAGAAATTGATTAAAAACTTACTGTAAAAGAAAGAAAACCATTGGGTTAAACCCAGACGACGACAACAAATGTTCTTTTAGAAGAATATCAATAAAGAGAATTATTGCTTTAACAGGATTCTAACTTTAACAGGATTCTAACTTTTGAAAAGAGGATTTTTACAAAAAGAGGATTCTGAAAAGCAACAAGAAACAACAGAAATATAAACAAAAAACCGATAAAGTTATGAAGAAAAATTTATTAGTGTTTTCTATGTTTGCCGGACTGCTGCTCTTCGCCAGCTGCGCCAGCAAGAAAGACCTTCAGAACTGTCAGCTCGAGAACAAGGAGCTACAGAAGAACAACGAGAACGTGAAAGACCAGCTCTCAGAGGCACGCCAGCAGCTCGCTGCTGCCAACGCACGCGTGACAACACTCAACGACCAGCTCGCACAGCAGAAGAAAGATTATGCCGCTCTACAGCAGTCGCTCGACAAGAGCCTCACCAACGCCGGATCCAACAACATCAACATCTCAAAGCTTGTTGACCAGATTAACGAGTCGAACCAGTATATCCGTCACCTGGTAGAGGTGAAATCGAAGAGCGACTCGCTGAACATGGTGCTCACCAACAACCTCACACGCTCTCTCAGCAAGGAGGAGATGAAGGAGGTTGACGTGCAGGTGCTCAAGGGTGTGGTTTACATCTCGCTCGCCGACAACATGCTCTACAAGAGTGGTAGCTACGAGATCAACGACCGTGCTGCCGAGACGCTGAGCAAGATCGCCAAGATCATCAAAGACTACAGCGACTACGAGGTGCTCATTGAGGGCAACACCGACAATGTGCCTGTGAACAATAACGCTGCTTCTATGAAGAACATCCGCAACAACTGGGATCTCTCTGCCCTTCGTGCATCGAGCGTTGTGCAGGCTCTGCAAAACCAGTATGGTGTTGACCCGAAGCGTCTCACCGCTGGCGGACGTGGCGAGTATAACCCCATCACATCTAACGACACAGCCGTGGGCAAGCAGCGCAACCGCCGCACCCAGATCATCATCACACCGAAGCTCGACCAGTTTATGGACCTCATCGACAAGGCTCCTGAGGATAGCGCAAAATAAGGAAGTTCTAATAAGCGATTAATTTTGGGCAACTGCTCAACGGCAAACGAAAACTGTTAGCAAACAATCAATAAACGGCAGCCGTGCATACCTTAATATAAAATAGGTATGCACGGCTGCTTTTTGTATCAACATTTTTCCGTAACTTTGCACCATTCAAAAAAATCGTTGCTCCCTAAGGAGGAAAGGGAGAGACAAGGATGAAACAATAAAGAAAAAAAGGAGGAAAGAAAAAAAGAGGAAAGCAAAAGAGGAAACAAAGAGAAAAAACATTATATAAAAACCCTACGTTAAAATAGGACAATGGAAAAGAACAAAGATCTAATCTACGGACCGGAAGACCGGCCACCGTTTCTCGAGTCGGTGTTTGCTGCCTTGCAGCACCTGTTTGCCATTTTTGTGGCCATCATGACGCCACCGCTCATCATCGCCTCACAGCTGAACCTCGACATCGAGACAACCAGTTTTCTGGTGTCGATGGCTCTCATCGCATCGGGTGTGAGCACGTTCCTGCAATGTCGGCGCTTAGGACCAGTGGGCACCGGCCTGCTCTGCATCCAGGGCACGAGCTACTCGTTCATTGGCCCCATCATAACAGCTGGCATGGGCGGTTTGGGCGTGGTCTTCGGCTCATGTATGGCAGCATCGCTGGTGGAGATTTTTGTGGGACGCATACTGAAGTATGCTCGTCGCATAATAACCCCTGTGGTGTCGGGCATCGTCGTGACTCTCATTGGCCTGTGCCTCATCAAGGTGGGCATCTCGGCATGCGGTGGCGGTAACCAGGCCATGGAGGACGGCACGTTCGGCTCGCTGCGTAACCTCGGTCTGGCATCGCTCGTGCTGCTCATCATCATCTTCTTCAACAACAGCAAGAACCGTTACCTGCGCATGAGCTCCATCGTCATTGGCCTTGCCGTGGGTTACATCGTGGCGTGGACAATGGGCATGATCGACTTTAGCGCCGTCAAGAGCTACGGCGGTTTCTACCTGCCCACACCGTTCAAGTTTGGCATCGGCTTCAGCCTGTCGGCTTTCATCTCGCTGAGCATCATCTTCGTGATCACAGCCATAGAGTCGTATGGCGACATCACAGCCAACTCTATGATCTCGGGTGAGCCCGTGGAGGGTGAGAAGTTTATGCAGCGTGCCTCGGGCGGTGTCATCGCCAACGGTGTGTCATCGCTCCTTGCTGCCGCCCTCAACTCGTTCCCCAACAGCATCTTTGCACAGAACAACGGCATGATTCAGCTCACGGGTGTGGCCTCACGTTATGTGGGCTACTTTATCTCTGCCATGCTTGTGTTGCTCGGTGTGTTCCCCGCCATCAGTCTGGTGTTCAGCCTCATGCCGCAGCCTGTGCTTGGCGGTGCCACGCTCCTCATGTTCGGCACGGTGGCAGCAACGGGCATACGCATCATCGCCTCGCAGCAACTTGGCCGCAAGGAGATTCTCGTTATCGCCATCAGCTTGGCAGGCGGTCTGAGCGTCGAGTTTATGCCTGAGATTCTTAACGGCATGCCCGAAGAGCTCCGTAACATCATGTCATCGGGCATCACCACAGGTGGCGTGCTCGCCATCCTCTCTAATCTGCTTATTAGAGTGAAGAAAGAAGAGTGAAGAGATTTTAAGTGAAGAGTGAAGAGTGAAGAGGGAGGTAAGTGAAGAGTGAAGAGTGAAGAGTGAAGAGTGAAGAATTCATTTGCAAAATTTTATTATAACCATAACTATTGAATTCTTCACTCTTCACTCTTCACTCTTCACTTACCTCCCTCTTCACTCTTCACTCTTCACTTACCTCCCTCTTCACTTACCTCGCTCTTGTGCAAAAAAAGTATAAAAATTTTGTCAGTTCAATAAAAAGCAGTACCTTCGCATCCGAATTTAAAGCCACATTGGTTTTACATTGATTCATAGGGGCGTAGCCCAGCTGGTTTAGAGCGCTGCAGTCACATTGCAGAGGTCCCCGGTTCGAGCCCGGGCGTCCCTACTCCCTACATCAACAAGAGGAAATATCTGTACGACAAGTATGGGTGTTTCCTCTCCTTTTTTATATCCTTTTTATATAATCACCAAAGACACAAAAAAGGAAACACCCACACTTTTGCATGAAACATTTCCTAACATTTTAACCCCAATCGTTCATCTGCTCCACAAACCACTTATTTAGGCCGACCGATTTGGGTTTAAAGCGATTTGGGTTAGAAGCGGGTCGTCACCTCAAGCACAATCTTGTCGCGCTCAGAGGGTTTGGCAATGGCGCCTGAGCGATAGAAATATTTCTCATAGTTGAGACGTATGTCGCTGATGAAGGGCTTGGCGAAGCTGAAAGTCAGGCCGCCTGTAAGACGCGAGCGCTTGTAGTCGTTGACAATGAGCGAGCCTTCTGCCGACTTCTTTCCATCGAGATAGCGAGAACCGTCGCTGTGGTCAGACATGTAGTCGTAACGAACGAGAGGGGTCACAAACTTAAGAGCCTTGCTGCCTGTTCGTATGTCACGACTGATGAAGGCATCGAAGGCATGAACATCATGGAAGGCGTTGTTCGAATAATGCTTATACAGATACTCGCCCTCGATATGCCAACCCTGCGCGTGCCAGTAGGCTCCAGCGTCATACATCATCACACCCGTGTGGTCGGGGCGAATTTTCTGCATGCTGAGCGTGAGGTTAAAGCCGCGGGGGAAGAACAGCTGAGCCTTGGCAGAGAAATTGACGCTCTTGGTCCAATAGTCTTTCTGTCCGGTCAGTCCGCTACCGTTGAACAGTCCCGCCTCAAGCACAACGGGGAAACCAACGTTCATGTTATAAGCCACGGCAGCACCCACATCGCGCACATTGCCAACCTGCTTGGCGATGAACGAACGGTTAGCGAAATATTGCTGGTGTGGAGAGCGGTGCGCATCGATGGTGAACGGCACACGCATCTGTCCTACAGTGAACGCCAACGGTTGAATGGGCTTCAAGCGTGTGTAGGCATCAAGCATCTTTATGCTGCCCTCATCGCAGAGGTCTATCTCTGCCTTATAGCTGATGAACGGTGTCACCTTGCCGTCAACGCTCACACGGGCGTTGCGCACCTCAAAGCGTCCTTCGCCCTCAGAGGTCTGATATTCATATTTGCTGCGAAGGGTTCCATGAATGTGTGGCGTGCGGTCCACCTCGCCGTCATCTGATGCCGAGGCCGACTGTGCCTTAGCGCCAAGCGGCATGAACATAAGTAGAGCAGCCGCACAAGAGGCTATTGTTGCTACCGATGAGGTAATATTGTCTTTTGTTCGCATCATTATTGTTTTTCTTGTTTGTTCCCGTTTGTTTTGTTGATTGTTTCTTTCTGCTTGTTTCTTTTTGCCTCTATGGGCATGAAGCAAGAACGTCTTTCTGGCTGCAAAATTAGAGCTTTGTTTTTTAGATTATATGTCGCAGTTGTTACAATGTTGTTACACCGTTGCGATCCCTACATTCTCTGAAAAAAAACGAGTTTTTTTTAATTTCAATTTTACTTTTCACCTTTGCCAGGGTCTATATTACAGAACGCCACAAGGAAACGGCGTCTGATGAAACAAAGACATAGAAAAAAAGGAAAAAACAGAACAACAAGAATGACGATAGCCGACAACGACATAATAGCAGAAATAAGGAGGCAGCCAGAGCAAGGCTTCAGGCTGCTGATGCGAAAATATCGCGAACCGGTCTATTGGCACATCAGAAGACTGGTCGTGACACACGCCGATGCGCAAGATGCTGCTCAAGAGGCGTTTGTGAGGATATTCAAAAGCATGGCCAGCTACCGCGGCAACACATCGTTTGCCGCATGGATATATCGCATTGCCACAAACGAGGCCCTACGCCTCATCAGCAGACGTCACGACAGCGTAAGCATGGAGCGGGAAGGCACAAACCTCTTGGATCAGCTGCCAGCCGACAATTACATCAACATTGCCGACACCGAAGCGGTGAACATGCAACGAGCCATCCTCGCGCTGCCTCCCAAGCAACAGGTGGTGTTTAACATGAGGTTCTATGACGAGATGGAATATGTCGACATTGCTGACGCTACCGACTCATCGGTGGCGGCTGTGAAAACGAACTATCATCTGGCAAAAGAGAAGGTTAAAAAGGCAATCATCAATTAGACAAAACATTACAATTATGGATGTGAAATTAAACAAGCGTTTGCCCTACAGCGTTCCTGACGGGTTCTTCGACGTTATGGAGGCCAATGTTATGGCAAAGATAAAGGCTGACGCAGGAATAAACGTTGGGGGCGATAAAGCCGATACCCAAATGCGGGACAAGCAATATCGCAAGACAACAACACACACACGCACCATCAGCTTGAGCATCTTGGCTATGGCGGCATCGCTGCTGCTGCTCTTCACGATATTCTCCCAAAGCACAAAAACGGTACAGCAAACCAACGGCATGGAGAGCATTGACAAGGCGTTCAGCCAACTGAACACTGACGATCAGGCCTTCCTCATGGAGATTTATGATGACGACATGTTCTTGGACGATGCTACCGCCGTCTATTAAACGCTAAACACAAATGGGTCATTATGCCGTTTTGGGTTAAAAACATTCTAACACGCCCTACTTGCGCAAGCCTCTAATATATAAAGGTTGAGAAAAGAGCTCTTTCTCACCGAACAAGGAAAAAATATCAACAGAACAAATAACTCATAAAAACAAGAAAACGATATGAAAACATTAAAAGCAGAATCAATAATAAAGACCATGATCGTCGCCATCTTCATGGTCCTGGGCACCTGCATGAGCGCAAATGCGCAGCAGACCAACAACAACCAGAACGTGCGACAGCGCATGAGTAGAGAACAACTGGCAGAGGTGCAAGCCAACCACATTGCAAAGGCCATTGGCTTGGACGAGGCGCTGACAAAGAAATATGTCGCAACCTACTGCGACTACCAAAAGGAGCTATGGAACATTGGGCCTCGACTGAAGCGCAACTCTAACATGGAGGAACGTTTCGACCGCAGCAGAAAAATCATTGACATACGCGAGAAATATTATCATAAATATAAAGAATTCCTCACAGACGAACAGGTTCAGAAAGCCTTTAACGAAGAGCGCCGTGTGATGCATCACATGAAGCAAAAAACAAAAGGCGGTAAGATGAAAGGACGCGCAAGAAGAGGATAAGATACAAAGAAAGCGAAGCGTTTTAAATAACTTTATAGAACAAATGTGTATCCGTTAATCATCGTGTGCGTGGTGACACGCACACGATGATTCCTTATGTTTAAGAAAAAACATTGTTATGAAAACATCAAAGGTTTTCATAGAAACCAGACACAAAGCATTATTCTAATGCTAACGTCATGAATTATCAGTCAGCACTTTCAATTTTCTTCGGTCCGCGCACAACCTCATTGACCTTCAGTCCACTCTTAATCTCAATGTTCACGCCATCGCTAAGGCCCGTCACCACGCTGCGGCGCTCATACGTCTTGTCCTTGCCGCTGCCATTGGCGACATACACAAAGGTCTTGGTTCCCTCAAACACGATGGCGCTCTCCGGAACGGTGAGCACATGCTTGGCCTCAGCAAGCACAATCTCTGCATTGGCGCTGTAGCCGCTGCGAATGTTGTTCTTTTCTGCCACCTTCACAGCTGCCTTTATCTCAAACTGGTTTGCTCCATTGTTCTCAATAGCCTTGGGGGAGATATACTCGAGGTGAGCCTCAAACTTAAGGTTTTGCAGCGCACCGATGGTTATCTTCATCGGCATGCCTGCCGACACCTGCCCCACTTCCGTCTCGTCAATGTTGCCACGGAAGATGAGGTCGCCCATGTTGGCAACGGTAGCTATGGTTGTGCCGTCATTGAACGTGTTGGAGAGAATCACAGAGTTGCCCACCTTTACGGGGATGTCAAGAATGACACCTGTGATGGTGCTGCGTATGAGCGTGGAGCTGGCACTGGCGTTGCTGCGCGACACACCGTCGCGCACAACCTCAAGGTTATCCTCGGCAGCGGCTTTCTCCTCGCGTGCCTGCTGCATGGTCTGTCTCACCTTGTCATACTCATCTGCCGACACCAGTCCTTTGTCATAGAGCACCTTCTCGCGTTCATGGTCTGTAAGAGCCTGCTTAAGGTTGATCTCGGCAAGACGCAGACGCGACTGAGCCGAACTGAGCTGCGCCATATCAGGAATGACCTTCACCTTGGCTATCACCTCGCCAGCCTGCACCGTCTGTCCAGCCTCTTTCGTTATCTCCGTAATGATGCCGCTGATCTGCGGTTTGACATTCACCTCGTTTCGCGGTTCTATCTTTCCTGTGAGCACCGTACTCTTGCGCACGTCGCCAATGGTAGCCTTAAACTCATCATACTCAACAGGCTGTGGTTGCGATTTAAACCACAGGAAAACAAATGTGCCGATAAAAACAAGTGCCACGACACAGGCAACAATTATCTTTTTCATATCTATGATGTTTTTTCTTGTTTTGGTTTTTTCTTGTTTTGGTTTTCTTCTTATCTTGGTTTTCTTCTTATTGTTGTTTCTTGATATTGTTTCCCAATCACTCGTCCCTCATAGCATCAACAGGCTTTATCGACATGGCCCTGAAAGCAGGAGCCAAGCCGGCAAGCACGCCAAGCACACTTATCAGCAGCACAGCAGCCACAGCTATCCAGAAATCGATCTGATAGTGAGCGACGAAATCGGCATTGTTTGTGGTGCCCATCTCTACCATCTGCAAGACAGCCACAGCAAACAGCAAGCCGCTCATGCCTGCGACAAGCGTTAGGATAAGACTCTCGGCTATTATTTGTGAGAGAATTATGCGCGGGGTGGCACCGATGGCACGGCGTATGCCTATCTCTGTTGTGCGCTCACGCACCGTCACCATCATGATGTTGGACACGCCAATGGCTCCAGCCAGGAGCGTGCCTATGCCAACAAGCCAGATCAAAAAATTCACGCCCGAGAACAGGTTGTCGACCATGCCATACAGCACCTCTGTGTTAAACACCGACACACCCTTCTCGTCGGTAGGATCCACATCATGTGCGCGGGCTATGACGGTACGTATGCGCGGGGTTATCTTGCTCATGACCACACCGGGACGTCCCGTCAAACACATTATGTCGATAGACTGGCCCATGTTGTAGGCAGCCTGTACCAAGCTGAGCGGCACCACAACACTCTCGTCTGCCGAGCCGTTGATATTCATGTTTGTGGAGCTATAGTCGACCCCCACCACGTTATAATAGACCGAATCTATGCGCACGAACGCCCCGCAAGGATTGACGCCATTGGGGAACAAGGCCTGATAGACCTTCTTTCCCAAGACACACACCTTGCGGTTTTGGTTGATGTCCATCTGGTTGATGTAACGGCCGTAGCGCAAGATGGGAGGAGCCATCTCAGCATAATCTGGCAAGATACCTTTAAGGTTACACGAATATTTCTTGTCGCCATAAACAGCGTTATGCCCCCATTTAGTGATCATGGGCGACACGACATCAAGCTCTGGCACCTGTTGTCTCAGTCGCTCCACGTCTTGGTAGGTCATCGCCCATTGCCGTCCCTTTCTAAAGCCATGATAAGGCTTGGTGGTGGCGTTAGGGAAGATCACAGCCGAGTTTGTGGCAAAGCCGACAAACTGCTGTGCCAACGTCTGCTTCAGTCCGTCGCCTCCACCTATCAGCGTCACGAGCATGAACAGTCCCCAGAACACGCCGAAGCCCGTAAGCAGCGAGCGGCTCTTGTTGCGCGACAAGGTATCGAGAATTTCGCGAAAGCGATCAATGTCAAAATTTATCATCGTTTCTTTGTTTTAAGAAATGGGGGTATAAGGTCTATAAGCTTCATAATGTCTACAAGCTTCATAAGGTCTACAAGCCCCATAAGGCCCAAAGACCCATAGCCCCCAACCAGCCTTTTATCATTCAGCCCTCAACGCCTCGATAGGTCTTATCTTGGCAGCGCGTCGTGCGGGTATCAGCCCTGCAAGGGTGCCTGCAACGATCATCACCGCCGTGGCACCGAGACACACATCAAGCCCCACGGTGGGGTTTACAAACATTGTGAATTGAAACAAGCCAGAGTCGACAACGCTGTGGCCAATGGTGGCATCCATGTAAGCGTTGGCAGCAATACCGCAGAGCATGCCTATATATCCGAAGAACGTTGTGATAACCACGCTCTCCACAATGATGAGCCTTAGAACCGACAGGGGCGAGGCACCGATGGCTTTGCGAATGCCAAACTCGCGCGTGCGCTCCTTCACCGTTATGAGCATGATGTTGCTCACGCCCACGATGCCAGAGAGCAGCGTGAACAGGCCGATAACCCACAGCGCAATGTGTATTATGCGTATGCCGTTGTTCATCTGCATGGTCTGTGTGAAGCGGTTCCATATCCACACCGCGTTGTCATCGTCGGGAGCAGCACGGTGGTTGCGGTTCAGCCTGGCGGTGTATGCCTTCTCAAACGCCTCGTTCTGCTCTTCGGTCTCAAGTCCGTGAAACGAGAACACAATGTTGTCGGCCTTGTTGCCTTTTCCGTAGATCGTCCTCAGCGTTGTGAACGACGTGTAGGCAGCATTGTCCATGCGGTCTTGTTTCGTCGCATAGATGCCTACAACCTTGAACGCCACTCCTGCTATGTCCACATACTCGCCCACCAGGTCCTTGATGTTGCGTTTCGTCAGCAGCTTGGCATTGTCCTCGCTCAGCACCAGCGTCTTGCGTCGTTGCTCGATGTCGATGTCGTTGACGAACCGTCCATAGAGCATGTCTTTCTTGTTTATCTCTATGTCATTGGGATAGACGCCTTGCAGCGAGCCCGTCACATAATCGGCCCCATGCGTCATGGTCAGTCCTGCCTGGTCTATCTCCGCCCCCACGTTGTCGACATGCTGTTTAAAGTCGTTGCGTGTTGCGTCTATGTCGCGGTCATCGAGCGTTATGTTCCGCCCGTCCTGTAGACCGTCATAGGGTTTAGAGGTGTAGCCGCCACCCACCATCATCGACGTGTCAAGGAAACGTCCCGAGTTGTAGAGCATCGCATTGATCAGTCCGTTGCCCGCTCCGAGCAAGAAGATAATCATGAAGATGCCCCACGCCACAGCAAACCCTGTGAGCGCCGTTCGCAGCTTGTTGCGTCGTGCCGTGGCCCATATTTCGGAAATCAGCTCATAGTTCATATTTTTTAATTGAGAATTTGTAACTAATAAATTCAGAATTTGCAATTAGTGGTTGCCCTGTTGAGCACCAATCTTATTTCATAAACCCGTTCACCCCAAACGGTGATGCGTTATGGTCGAGGTTTTCTTCAATGCGTTCTATGCATCCGTCCTTGATGTGCACAATCTTGTTTGTTTGGTTTGCCACGCCGCTCTCGTGTGTCACCACGACGATGGTTATTCCCTCGTCAGCGTTAAGACGTGTCAGGAGGTTCATAACCTCCACACTGGTTTTCGAGTCGAGAGCGCCCGTAGGCTCATCCGCAAGAATGATGCGCGGCTTGGTAATGAGCGCTCGTGCAATGGCCACACGCTGTTTCTGTCCGCCCGACATCTCGTTGGGATAATGCCCTGCCCAGTCGGCAAGGCCTAAACGGTCAAGATAGTCCATCGCCAACTTGTGACGCTGTCGGCGTGGCACCCCTTGGTAGAAGAGCGGCAGTTCGATGTTCTCCACAGCCGTCTTGAAACTTATGAGGTTGAACGACTGAAAGATGAAACCAATCATCCTGTTTCGATATTGTGCCGCCCGGGTCTCACTGAGGTCCTTTATCAGCGTGCCGTCGAGCCAATATTCGCCCGTGTCATAGCTGTCGAGGATGCCAAGGATGTTGAGGAGAGTCGATTTTCCCGAGCCCGACGCGCCCATGATAGACACAAACTCGCCCTCACGAATGTCGAGCGTTATGCCTTTGAGCACATGCAGAGGCTGTGCTCCCATATAAGTTTTGTTTATGTCGCGAAGACGCAGAAGCGCATCATCACCGTTGCCTTTGGCCATATTGTCCATAATTGTTGTCTTTCTTTTTAGAATGTTCAGTAAAAAACAAACGTAGAATGCTTGCAAAACCATAGGGTTTGAGCCTTCTAACGTTTATAAGACGCTTCAACAAGATCTTTTGTTGCATGCAAAGGTATTTAAAAATGTGAAAAAAACGCGTGTTTCGAATATATTATGTAACTTTGTAGAAAGTAGAATTTTAAATTCGCAACATGCGAAACATGAACAATTACAAGAACGACAAACATCATGGCAAAAGTATATGAGTTTTTAGCCAACGGCTTCGAGGAAGTGGAAGGCTTGGCACCCGTCGACATTCTGCGTCGCGGCGGTGTAGACATCAAGACAGTGAGCGTAACAGGCAGCGAGTATGTGGAGACCTCTCACGGCATAACCATAAAGGCAGACCTCACGATTGAGAATGCCGACCTCAGCGATGCCGACATGCTTTTGCTCCCAGGCGGTCTGCCAGGAGCAACCAACCTGCGCGACCATGAAGGCGTGTGCGCTGCGCTGAAGGCACAGGCAGCAAAGGGCGGACGCATAGGCGCAATCTGTGCAGCACCCCTCGTGCTCGGCCATCTCGGTCTGCTTGAAGGCCGTTACGCCACCTGCTATCCCGGCTTCGAGAAGTTCATGACAGGTGCCCACTACACCCATGAGCTCTTCACCATCGACGGCAACATCATAACAGGCGAAGGCCCTGCCGCCACCCTGCCCTACAGCTATGAGATCTTGCGCATGTTCAAGGGCGATGACACCGTGGCATCGCTCAAGGAAGGCATGATGTACAACCACCTCATGGCTGAAGGAAAATAAAAGACAAAAGGCAACCAAAAGAAAAAGAAGATGAACCACACCATTATCGTGGCAGGAGGAAAAGGCCTGCGCATGGGCGGCGACATACCGAAGCAGTTTATCCCCGTCAACGGCATGCCCGTGCTCATGCACACCATACGCCGCTTTCGCGAGTTTGACCCGCAGATGCACATCGTGCTTGTGCTGCCCAAGAACCACCAAGACTATTGGCGACAGCTTTGCGGCGAATACCACTTCACCGACCGACACGACATCGCCGACGGTGGCTCCACACGGTTCCACTCGTCACAGAACGGCATCATGGCGCTGGCAGATGCTCCCGACACCGACATCGTGGCCATTCACGACGGTGTGCGCCCCTTGGTGTCGGTAGAGACGATAGGCCGTTGCTTCACGGCTGCTGCCGAGAGCGGTGCCGCCATCCCTGTGCTGCCTGTCATCGACACGCTGCGCTATGTGGGCCATGCCGATGAAAACGGCGTAAACACCGAGCAAGGTCACAACGTGTTGCGCTCCGACTACCGCGTTGTGCAGACCCCACAGACCTTCCGTCTCGCCCTCTTGCGCCGCGCCTTCACCCAGCCCTTCAGCGAGCGTTTCACCGACGACGCGTCTGTTGTGGAGGCTCTTGGCGAGAAGGTGACGATGGTTGACGGCAACAGGGAGAACATAAAGATCACGACGCCCTACGACCTGAAAGTGTTTGGCTAAACAAAATTCTTCACTCTTCACTCTTCACTCTTCACTCTTCACTTACAATGTCCTCAATTCTCGATCAAGACATAATGTACCTTCCGGGCGTAGGTCCACACAAGAAAGAGCTTCTCAGCAAGGAGCTCGGCGTAAAGTCGTGGGGTGACCTTCTCGCCTATTTCCCATACAAGTATGTTGACCGCAGCCACATCTACCCCATACGCGAACTGACGGCCGACATGCCGTTTGTGCAGATAAGGGCACGCATCTTGAGCTATGAAGAGTATGAGATGGGACCGAGAAAGAAGCGTGTCGTGGGCCATGCCTCCGACGGCATGGGCGTGGTGGATCTCGTGTGGTTTAGTGGAGCGCAATATGTCTATAAAAACTATAAGGTGGGCGAAGAGTTCATTATCTTCGGCAAGCCCACCGTCTATGGCGGTCGCATACAGATAGCGCATCCCGACATGGATCGTGTGGAAGACCTGCAACTGTCGCAGATGGGCCTGCAGCCCTACTACTCTACCACTGAACTGATGAAGAAGCGCAGCATGACCTCACGCACCTTGGAAAAGATCGTGAAGGCCATGCTCGACAAGCTACAACAACCCATCGACGAGACGCTGCCGCCTTTCATCACCACTCCTCTGCACCTTGTGTCGCGCGACCAGGCCCTGCGCGGCATACACAACCCGCACAACCCCAAGGAACTGCAAGACGCAAGGCTCCGACTGAAGTTTGAGGAGCTGTTCTTCCTCCAACTCAACATCCTGCGTTACGCCTCCGACAACCGCCGCAAGTATAAAGGCTACATTTTTAATAAGGTGGGGGCGATGTTCAACACCTTCTACCACAACCACCTGCCGTTTCCTCTCACAGGAGCGCAGAAGCGCGTCATGCACGAGATTCAAGGCGACATGAGGTCAGGACAGCAGATGAACCGTCTGCTGCAAGGCGACGTGGGATCGGGCAAGACGCTCGTGGCCCTCATGACCATGCTCCTGGCAGTAGACAACGGCTATCAGGCCTGCATCATGGCACCCACGGAGATCTTGGCAGAGCAACACCTCACCACCATTCGCGACTTTCTCGGCGACATGCCAATACGCGTGGAACTGCTCACGGGCATCGTCAAGGGCAAGCGCCGCCGCGAGGTGCTCGAAGGTCTGGTGAGCGGCGACGTGAAAATTCTTGTCGGCACACATGCCGTCATCGAAGACACGGTACAGTTTGCCAACCTCGGACTCGCCGTCGTCGACGAGCAGCACCGCTTTGGCGTGGCACAACGTGCCAAGCTGTGGGGAAAGAGTGACCAGCCGCCTCATGTGTTGGTCATGACAGCCACGCCCATACCGCGCACACTCGCCATGACCGTATACGGCGACCTCGACGTGAGCGTCATTGACGAGCTGCCGCCGGGACGCAAGCCCATACAGACCCTTCACAAGTATGACAACCAGACGACATCGCTCTACAACGGCATACGCCAGCAGATAAAGCTCGGGCGGCAGGTTTACATCGTCTACCCCCTCATCAGCGAGAGCGAGAAGAGCGACCTCAAGAACCTGGAAGAGGGCTACGAGGCCATGAAGAGCATCTTCCCCGAGTTTCGCCTGAGCAAGGTACACGGCAAGATGAAACCTGCAGAGAAGGAAGAGGAGATGCAGAAGTTTGTTAGCGGCGAGACACAGATTCTTGTCGCCACAACCGTCATTGAGGTAGGCGTGAACGTGCCCAACGCATCGGTCATGATTATCCTCGACGCCCAACGCTTCGGCCTCTCACAGCTCCACCAGCTGCGCGGACGTGTGGGCCGCGGCGCCGACCAAAGCTACTGCATCCTCGTCACGGGCTATAAGCTCAGCGACATCACGCGCAAGCGCATCGACATAATGTGCGACACCAACGACGGGTTCCGCATTGCCGAGGCCGACCTCAAGCTGCGTGGCCCCGGCGACCTTGAGGGCACGCAGCAGAGCGGTATGGCGTTCGACCTCAAGATTGCCGATATAGCACGCGACGGACAGCTCGTGCAGATGGCACGCGAGGAGGCACAAAAAATTGTTGCTGCCGACCCCACATGCTCCAGCCCTCAGTATGCCATGCTGTGGCGAAGGCTCCGCGAACTACGTGACGTGAATGTTAATTGGGCTGCGATAAGCTAAAACAATTTATGTTAAAACGGCCCGTTGATGCAAATCAAGCGTCGAAAACGCCAGAGCCCTTTTATACATTTACGTTACGGCACACCATAACTGACCCATTTTCAGACACTTTTATGTTAAAAAGCGAATAAAAACTGTTAACATAACCGCGATTTTACGATTTTTTTATTATCTTTGTGGCGTCTTTTGATAATTGTTGAACAATTTCACACCTTCTTGTCGCGAATTTGTAACGACAATTTCCTTCTTATGAAAGAATGATATACTCATTCTAACTTAACGACGACCAAAGAAAAAATATGAGTTTGAAGAAAATTATTAAAACATTTGCTATAACAACATTACTCACCTTGTCGGCAGTACCCGTTGTGGGCCAAGACCTCTTGGCACGCCAGGCACCCGTTGACCGCCGAATGAAGACTGTCGACACGCTTATGCTCCGCAACATCACGGCACGCGAGGAGATGGAGAATCCGGCTGCTGAGCTGTATGAAGACTGGAACAACACCTTCGCACACCGCGCTACAGCCTTGCCTGAAACCTATCGCATAAACCTCAAGCATTTCTGCATGCCTACCCCAAGCCGAGTGGTGACAAGCAACTTCGGTGCACGCTGGGGACGCCAGCATGAGGGCATCGACATCAAGGTATATATCGGCGACACCATACGCGCTGCTTTCAGCGGAAAGGTGCGCATGGTAAAATATAACCCAGGAGGTTATGGCAAATATGTGGTCATTCGCCACAATAACGGACTTGAAACAACCTACGGACACCTGTCAGCGCAGCTGGTTGAAGAAAACCAGGAGGTGCGTGCCGGAGAACCCATTGGTCTTGGCGGCAACACCGGTCGAAGCACTGGCTCACACCTGCATTTTGAGACACGCCTCTGCGGCGTGGCTATAAACCCGGCTCTTATGTTCGACTTCCGCGAGCAAGACGTTGTGGGCGACAGCTACATGTTCAACCGCGACACCTACAAAGCAGAGTCGGCAGAAGCTAACCGCCTTCGCGGAAAGGTGGGCAACGGCGGCTACAATCGTGAGGATGTCATCGGCACCAAGCCCATGCCTCAGGACACCAACGATGAGGTGCTCTACCACAAGGTGTCGAACGGCGAGACCTTGCAGAGCATTGCCAAGAAGCGTGGCGTGACGGTCGACACAATATGCCGCCTCAACCACATTGGCAAGAACATGCGTCTGCGTCCGGGACAAATTCTGCGCTACTCATAACTTTTAAAGCACGACAAAACAATCATGCAGTTTAGATAAAAAAGTCTGACGGGCCAGTTCCGTCAGGCTTTTTCTTTTTACTTTAAACAACATTTTCAAATAAAAACAACATTTAAACACTCTTTCCACTCATGCGAACAACCTTTCTCTCAGCAGCCATGCTGCTCATCGCCTTCATCGGCATAGGCTCCGACAGCGCATACGCCGCAAAACGTAACAGCAACAACGCCACGACAAAAGCAAAGGAGCAGGCGTTGCAAACAATCACCATGGACGCTGCCAAAGCTCATATAGGCTTCCTCGCAAGCGACGAGCTGCGTGGACGCAAAGCGGGAACAAACGATGCCCAGGTGGCAGCACAATACATAATCTCGCTCCTGCGCCAATGGGGCATCAAACCTCTTGGCGACAGCTACACACAGCCGTTCTCTGCCTACAGCATGGAATGGCAGAAACGCAAGCCATGGCAGGTACATCCCGACTCCATTGCCCTTCTGAAGCAGATGCCCCACCGCCGCCTTAACATGAAGAACGTGCTGGCGATGATTCCGGGCAAGAACACCAACGAGTATGTCATCATGGGAGCCCACTTTGACCATGTGGGCTGCGACCCCGACCTTGAAGGCGACAGCATATACAACGGTGCCGACGACAACGCATCGGGCGTGAGCGCTGCCCTTCAAATAGCCCATGCCTTCGCCACAGCGGGCGTGCAGCCTGAGCGCAACATCGTCTTCGCGTTTTGGGACGGCGAGGAGATCGGTCTCCTCGGATCGCGCTTCTTCATGCAGACCTGTGCCTTTGCCGACAAGATCAAAGGCTATCTCAACTTCGACATGATAGGACGCAACAACAAGCCAGAGAACCCGCCATACGTTGTCTACTTCTACACCGCCGCCCACCCCGTGTTCGGCGACTGGCTGAAGAACGACATCAAGCAGTATAACCTTCACCTCGACCCCGACTATCGTGCGTGGGACAAGCCCGTGGGCGGTAGCGACAACGGCACGTTTGCCAAGCGCGACATTCCAATAATATGGTACCACACCGACGGACATCCCGACTACCACATGCCTGGCGACGAGGCGCAGAAGATCAACTATGAGAAGGTAACTGACATATCACGAGCCGCCTTCCTCAACCTGTGGAACCTCGCCAACGAGAAGAGCTATTAAGCAGAAGAGCCTCAACAAAAAGGCGGACGGGCACAAAAAGGCGGACGGGCACAAAAAGGCGGGTAGGCACAAAAAAACAGTCATCTCGTCCAATGCATAAATATGCACTTTGGGCCGTATATTTATTCAGTTTCCCATTAAGCCCATTTGACAAAATGAAAGTGCCCATTTGACGTTGTCAAAGAGGCTCTTTGACAGCCTCATTAAGCCTCTTTGACGACCTCAAAGAGGCTTAATGACAAAGTAGGGGTGTATTTAAGAGTCATTAACAATTCGTGCTTTGATTTTAACTAAAATTTTGTACATTATGAAAGAACAGCCCTTTGTTTGCTGTCTTTCTGTCATTCTGTATATTTATGCAAAACTGGGATAAAAATGCTCCTGTTTTAACATTTTTGCATCCTTTACAAAGCGTAAACATGGCACTTACGAAGCGCATCGTTCATCAGCTCCATACGTCTGAAAGAGGCGACTGTTCCGCTACCCACACCTAAAAGTAAAAAAAGCTCACTTGCAGAGTGGCCATGTGAGGTAGCGGTGCAGGAGATAGCCGTGGTAAGCGAACATGTAGACGGTAATGACGGCTATGAGGGTGAAGACAAGAAGATAAGTGAGGGCTGCGGTCTGACGGCGCTTGAAATAGCAGAAAAGCCAAGCGATGGAGAGGAGAACGACAAACGCCCAATGGGCTGTCATGATATGAATCTCGTCAAGAGCGAAGCCCAGACCCACATGCAGCAACAGGTTGAACATGAAGACGGCAAGGAGCAGCTGCTCAAAACGCTGCTTGCGTCCCACAAAGGTGCCGACAATAAACATTATTATTATGGCAGCCTCAACGGCATATTGTATCTTCCACGAATATTCCACTATCACAGGACGACCCGACAACACATCGCCCAACACATGCTTGCGATGGAGCTGTATCGACTCGCCAAAAAGATTCTCTACCACCACAGCGGTGCGCGAAAGGTCGTCACGCGTCCACTTAAACTGCTGGTCTACAGCACTGGTTGACATCTCGACGCTTTGTGCCTTCGGCTTAGTTGCGGCTTCGTTTTTAGCATGTTCTGCCAGGCCCACGCCAAGAGCGAGCATGAGCACACCGGGAAGGACGAGAGTCGTGAAGAAGAAGCGTGGACGAAAGGCGGCACGTCCGTTCACCGACATGGCGGCAAGCGACACCACGATGCCGTTGCTAAGCGTTATGCCTGCTGTGACAACAAACAGCAGCAACACCTCCTTACAACTGAAGCGGGTGCCTTCGCGCAGATGCATGCCGGCACGATAGAGCGTGAGCATGATCATGAAGAGCGACAAGCAGAAATGGTCTGCCACAACAACGGTGAGCATGATGTAGGCAAACGACATGAAAAAGAGGGTGAGCAACGTGGCAACATGGGCCGACACACCAACCACATGACGCAACGTGCGCCACATGAGCATGAACGACCAGAAGGCACAGAACGTGAGGAGGAGAGCCATGACAGGCACGGCACAGTCGGCCCCCGTAAGCGACCGCAGCAGCATGTTTAGCATCGACAACGGCCACATCATGAAGGCGAGCAACGGATGACGCAACACATCATAGCCCATGTTCCAATGGCGGAGCACGGTGTAGCTTATCGGGTCGAAGCCCGACATGTGAAAGTTGCGCATGAACCGCATCCATGCCTCGTGCGACGGGTCAGAGAGCAAGACGCAAAACTTGCTGACCATCAATGTCTGAAGCCCTATTATAATAAGGAGAATGGCGGCAGCGACGGCACGCTCCTCTTTCTTTACAACAAACAAATTTGCCATTTTCTTACTCTTTTACTGATTTTTATGATGTTTAATCCACACAATAACCCACAATGAACGCCAGGTTATAAAAGAACATCCACACGCCCAGTGCGCTCACCACACTGACAATGAGTTCTCTTTTAGTGCCAGAGAGATGTCGTATAGCGAAGCCTATGGCTATGGGTATGATGAAAGCCCAGTGGGCGGTCATGATGTAGACCTCGTTAAGGCCGAAGCCAAAACCCACATGCATGAGCATGTCAAAGGCGAACCACGACAGCAATAGCCACATCAAACGCGAGCGGCGACCGTAGCACACGCCTATGATGAAAAGAAGAGCAATCAAGCCCTCTACCACATAAAAGACCCCTTGGTCATAGGCCACAAACACCGGACGGTTGTTCTGCACATCTTCAAGCAGATGCTGGCTATGAAGGATTAGGCTCTCGCCCATAAGGTTATGTATGACAGAGGGCAGACGGGGCGTAGAGATGTCGCTCCACTGCAACAGAAGGTTGTCTTTGTCTATGGCTGTGCCGTTCTGCTTCTCACGCCACGCCACAATCTTTGCATCGCCCTTTCCAAAGTTGGGGTCCTTCTGCTTCTTTATCTCTATCATCATTGCCACGCGCTCCTTCATGGGCTGCTCATAGGCAACCTGCTGATATTGTCTTATGCCGAAGAGAAGAACCAGCGGCAAGACCACCGACAGCACGGAACGCCACCGCCACACACGGCGCGGCGCAGCAAACAGGAACGCCAGACAACTTTTCAGACCGTTGGTGAGCGTCAGGCCGGCAGTAAAGAAAAAGAGCACCGCCTGCTGCCATGGTTTGAAGGCTGTGCCACGCTTGAAGCACTGTCCTGCGAGGAGCACGGTGAGCAACAGCCACGGCAGCGACAGACCAAAATGGTCGGGCACCATCATGGAAAGCATGATGTAGGCAAAGGAGAAGAGCAAAAGGGTGAGGGCGCGTGCCTCGGTGCGGGCCAACCCAAGAATATCTGTAAAGATGCGGTAGGCGAAGATGACCGAATAGACAGCACTCACCACCTGCAAGGTGGCCATGATGAAGATGGCACAGTTGATGCCTGTGATGCTCATGAGCCATTGGTTAAGCCAATAGAAGGGCCAGAGGATGGTGAAAAAGAGCGGATGGCGGAACGTGTTGAAATAGATGTCCTCACATGAGAGTGCAATGCAAGAAGAGGCGTCGAAGCCCGACACCTGGAAACGCTTCATGAAGATGCTGTAATAGCCTTGCGTGCCGCCAGGCGTGAGGATTCCAAAATATTTGTATATGAGCAAGGCGTTGAGCGCAACGGCAAACAGCAACGCCACAGCTGCCACGCCGCGCTCACCTCGGCGTATGCCAAGAATGGGCTTCACATGGTTGTCAACCAGCGGCTTCACACGGCTGCGCCACAACGCATCTTTTTTGTTTGCTGCACCTTTTACATGATTCATAACGTCATTGTCTTTTTTTTACTTTTCTCATAACATCCAATAAGAGAGACGGCTTTTCTTAAAAAAGATACATCCAATAAGAGAGACGGCTTTTCTTAAAGAAGATATTTCACGATAAGAGCCACATTGTAAACCCACAGGTAGAGCGTCAGAAGACCTACACCATAGCGCACGGGTGCAACGAAACGTTTCGGCAGATGCAGCAAGGCAAAGCCCACGGCGATGGGGATGATGAATATCCAATGGGCCGACATGATGTAGACCTCGTTGAGCCCGAAGCCCATGCCCACATGTAGCAACATGTCGAGGCCAAACCATGACAGACAGAGCCAGAAGAAACGCGAGTGGCGACCACACCACATTCCGACGATGAACAGCAACACGACGAGAGCCTCAACCACATAATTGAGCCACGACGAATAGTGGACAATCATTGGACGCTGACGGAACTCATCCTCAAGCAGATGCTTCTGGTGAAGCTGTATAGACTCGCCAAAGAGGTTCTCCACAATCGACTGCACACGCGATGTCGTTATGTCGGTCCAGCGTAAGAACTCGCCGTTGCCTATTGGTCTGCCCTGACGCACACGCTTTGCCTTTGCAGGTGTTTTGTGCTGCACGGCTGTAGGCTTTTTGACGGTATCGGCTGCAACCTTGGCCGTGTCACCACCCTTGTTGTTTGCAAGCGAAGCTGTTGTTGCAGCTGTTTTTTTCGCTTCAGCCATCTTGGCTTCCTCAGCCTTCTTGGCAACATCAGCCATCCTTGCCTCCTCAGCCTTCTTGGCCTCGCGTGCCTTCTTCTCCTCCTTAGCTTTTTTCTGTGCCATCTCCCGCGGCCACACCAGCTTGGCATAAGTCACACGAGCCGTTCCCCAGATAAGGGCTGAGGGCAAGATGACACCGAGCAACAGGAAGCGCAGACGGAAGAAGCGGCGACGGTTAACGAAGAGGGCTGCAAGGAAAATCTTCAGTCCGTTGTTCAGCGATGTGCCGGCGGTAAGGATGAAATAGAGCACCGTCTGCCATGTCTTGAACGAGCGGCCACTCTTCATGCGACGTCCCGAGATGTAGAGGGCAATGAGCAAGAGCATCATGCTTATGATGAAATGGTCAGGCACGATCGCCGCCACCATGACATAAGCAAACGAGAAGAAGAAGAGTGTCAGCACCGTGGCATCGGCGCGTCTCACCTCTATGACCTCACGGAAGATGCGGTATGTGAACACCATGCTGTAGAAGGCGCAGAACACCTGTATGGCAGCCACGATGAAGATGGCACAGTTGATGCCAGTGATCTGCATCAGAGCTTGGTTGATGAGGAAAGGCACATACATGTAGAACGCCAACAACGGGTGGCGGTACACGTTGTAGCCTGCCAGCCAGTCGCTCACGACCGAATAGGTGATGGGGTCAAAGCCCGAGATGTGGAAGTTGTGTATAAACAGCGGCCAGTACCACCGTGTGATGGGCGTGAAGAGGTCATAATACTTACACAGCACAAGGGCATTCAACGCCAACAGGGCCACCAGCACAACAAGGGCTAACCATCGCTCCTCGCGGCGAATGCGGAAGATATCGAATATTTTTTTCATTTCTTAAGGAAGAATCTCACAAGCACAAAGTTTACAGGCACGCAGATGCAGAACATCGGTATTGGCGCCAGCCTCTCGCTCACCCCGACCCAAAGGAAGAAATGGAGCGTAACCATCTGCAAGAGATAGTTGACGACATGCGACAGGGCGAAACCCGCTCCGTGCTTGGCGTTGGTCTCCACCTTAAAGGTGAAACGTGTAGATGCAACAAAATTGAAGATGAAGCTCAACACATAACCCACAGTCATGGAGAGCGACGGTGAGCACCACAATAGCATGACGCTGTAGATGGCATACTGAAGCAGGGTTGCCAATGCGCCGACAATGCCGAACCTCACCACCTCGCCAAGCTTCTGGCGCTGTGACGGCGTGAGACGGTTGGTTATCTCTTTTAAGATCATAGAGTTTTCTGTTTTTTTAATGATTGAACGGTTTGAAATAGGCCTGGTCTGCATAGGCAAGCATCTCCTTGTCGCCCCTGCTGTCGCCAAACGCCGACACGTCATACTGGTCGCGCGAGGGCCACACCTCCGTTATGCGCCTCACCTTCTCCGCTCCGTAGCAGTTGGACGTAGCGAAGCGTCCTGTGAGCCGTCCGTTGCCGTCGGTCTCCACCTTGGTACCCAGCACCACGATGTCGGTGCCGTCATGCTGTTGCCCGAGGTACATCTCGGCAAAGGGACGTACCCAGTTGTCGATGCTTGCACTCACGATGGCCATGGCATGAGCCTCATCGCGCACCTCGTCGATGAAGCGCACGGCGGCAGGACGCAACAGATGCTCGCCTTGGCGGGCGAAAGCTTGGCAGAGGGTATCAAACTGCTCAAGGGTCATGCCCTTGAAGAAATGGGCAAACACCTTCTGCTTGGCTTTATAGTTGGGATAGAGACGAGCCTTCATCAGCACGAGCAACGGCGAATAGAGCAAGAAGCCGAGCAACATGCGCTTGCGCCCACAGGCAAAGCGTATAAACTCGAGCAACGTGTCGGCGTTGGTGAGCGTGCCGTCAAAATCGAACACAAAAAGTTTCTTCATTTTTAAAGATTGATAAAAACCTTAAAGATGGACAATAAGCTTAAAGACGGTCAATAAGCTTAAAGACGGTCAATAAGCTTAAAGATATATGAGCACAAGGTAAGACGCCAGCCACAAGAGCACGATAAGCTGTGAGAAGCGGTCGTGCAACATCACCTTGACGGGGTCGCCACTCTTCTCATCGACAACCGCTATCTGGATGTAGCGCAGCAGGCCGAGCAACACAAGCACGGTGGTGAGATAGAGGTGGTTGCTGCCTATGCTCTCGGTAACCTCTGGCGACACGGTGTACATGATGTAACAGACGAGCGTCACGCTGGCCGTTATGGTGATGGCTTGGTTTATGAACGTCAGGTTGTAACGACTGGTGTTGTGTCGCGGTGCCTCACCCGTGGCGTTCATGCGCAACACATCGTCACGACGTTTGGCGAAAGAGAGGAAGAGGGTGAGCAGGAAGGTCATGAGCACAATCCACTTGCTCAGCTCCACATCGGCAGCCTGACCGCCGGCGATGATGCGCAGCACGAAGCCGAAAGCCACTATGCACACGTCGAGGATGGCATACTGCTTAAGCTTGGAGCAGTAGGCGAGGTTAAGAACATAATAGAACAGCAGCACCGCCATCACGTTCCACATTGCCTGCGACTCAAGCAGCAGCGTTGTAGCCATGCCCAACACAAACATCAGAGCCATGAGCCAGTAGGCATGGCGCACCGACACCGCACCCGAAGCCACGGGGCGCTTACATTTGAGAGGATGATGGCGGTCGTCATCGGCATCGACGATGTCGTTATAACAATAGACCGACGAGGCAATGAAACTGAAAGCAAAGAACACCACCAGTCCACTAAGGATGGGTGTCACGTCAAACAGTTCGCCACCAAAGAACAAGGGTATGAGAACGAAGAAGTTCTTTATCCAGTGTTGCGGACGTATAAGTCGTAAATAATTCATACTTTTTAAAGTTGTCATGGGTATAAAGGACAAGCCGACAAAAGAAATCGGCATGCCCCGATATGTTTTATTGTTTTTATTCGAAGCGTCTTACCGCCATGTCGACCAACTTATGCAGCAACCAAGCCAGCGGCATGGTTATGGCGACGGTGATAAGGAACGTGGGCCAATAGCCAAGGCGATAAGGCTCCACATAGCAGAGCACGAAATGGATATGTATGAGGTATGCCTCAAGGCTCACCGCTCCCACCAGCCTGCAGAAGTTGTTGAACCACCGTGGCGTGCGTCGGAACACACGGTTGAGCACCAAGATGGCGGTTATGGTGAACGGTATGTAGAGCATGCGCTCCACGAAGAGGGGAAACTGTCCGTGGCGCACCTGCTCGAGATAGAGGCATGTGCCGAAGGTCATGGCGAAGGTGAGAAACAGCAGACCGACAGAGGAGCCGGGCAGCGTGGCCTTCTCCTTGACATACTGTCCCATGTTGATGCCGATGAAGAAGATGGGCACGCGACTCCAGAAGATCTCGAGATGTCCCACGGCATGGTGTATGGGCAGCACCCACTGCACCATGACGCACCACACAACCATGAGCAGCGGCAGCCAACGATACATGGGCCATCGCGTGATGAGCTTCATGTAGGCGGGTGCGAAGGTGTAAAGCATCATTATGGCTGGCACATACCAGAAGGTCAGCTCATCATGCAGCCAGAAGTCCCAGTTGATGAGGATGTCGCCAAGCATGTCGACCACGCTGTTGCTGTGGCCTCCGTGGTTGAGATAGTCGGGCACATAATAGAGGCTTGCCATCAACAGCCACACGGGGTAGATGCGCAGGTAACGGCGTTTGAAGAAATGTGTGAACGACGGATTCTTCGTCCACGAATACCACAGTCCCACTCCACTAAGGAACAGGAACATGTCCACTCCCACATTGCCGCATCGTCTCAACCCGTAGAATGGGTCGCCACGACTCAAGCCCACATGAAAGAGTATGATGAAGAGCATTGCCGCTCCCATCAGTTCGCCGCGGTAGCGGCTGATATTTGCTAATTCGATATCGGGTATTTTCATATATAAAAAAAATTGAAAGCCACAACCCTACAGCCCCACCCCCGCGCCGCTTCGCGGCTTACCCCTCCCCTTAGGG
>OBLI01000547.1_pt1 | contig 40205 bp, 41 predicted proteins | sample 1519701 | NCBI WGS metagenome assembly OBLI01 (sample SAMEA3663005, study PRJEB22513) | pig gut metagenome | biome: pig gut; feature: pig-associated habitat; material: faeces | place: France | collected 2012
GAAAAGTGTAATCGTCTTTTCTGTCTGATCTGATTGTGATTTGATTGTTCATAGTTTAATCCTTCTTACTAATGTGCTAAACAAGGAATGGCAAAATAAATTCCACCATTCCTTTAAAATAATTATACTGACCACTTAAAATTAGTCAAATACATAACTGATAATTGCAGCTTCTCTAGCTCTTTTGATAGCTTTTGTTACCATTCTTTGGTGCATAGCACAGTTACCTGTAACTCTGCGAGGAATGATTTTTCCTGCTTCTGTTAAGTATCTTTTAAGTTTTGCAGCATCTTTGTAATCGATAGATTCTACGTGATCTGCGCAGAATGAGCAGGTCTTACGTTTTTTTCTATCTTGTGCATCTTGTTTTGCCATTGTTTTATTGCCTTTCTAGCCTGTTTATTTTATTTCATCTTTAAGTCTAATGTCATTAAGTTTGTCTATTATAATAACGAATTAGGTGTTTTCTTCTACCTCACCCTAACCCTCTCCTGCTAGGCGAGGGAATACGCCATCCCTGTAGTTACCCACCATGCAGCCGACTGTAGTGTCTACGTGCGTTCTACTTGTTACGTCTAATTGGTAGTTTTCACTTTGAGGCGGAGCTTGTAGTTTTAAAACCATTTTGTAGTTGCCACCAAGCAGCCGACCCAATGTCTACGTGCGTTCTACTTGTTACGTCTAATTGGTAGTTTTCACTTTGAGGCGGAGCTTGTAGTTTTAAAACCATTTTGTAGTTGCCACCAAGCAGCCGACCCAATGTCTACGTGCGTAGCACTAGAATGGGATTTCTTCTTCACCGATTAACTCGTCAGAGAATTCATCCTGTGAAAATTTCACGATATCTTCGCCAGTACCAGATGATTTAGCAGAGCCGGAAGTCGGTGCCGCACCACCCATTTGTTCGATAGTGTTTGCATCAATCTCGAAAATTCTTCTTTCAGCACCGCTATCATTTTTTACAGTAGTAATCTGAAGTCTGCCTTCAACAAGTACTCTTTCGTCCTTAGATATTTCAGAAACAACTTCATCCAAAGCTGCACGTCTAACCACAACTCTGATTAACATTTCTTCTCTATCACCAATATTAAGTACAAAAGATGATACCGGAACATTGTTTTGTGTAAAACGTTTTTCTGGTGCTCTAAATACTGTACCTGTTACAACTGCCTTCGCTAATGCCATTTTTTTAACTTCACTTTCTAGATTACTTTTTATCTACACATATTTTGTATTAATAACTACAAACTTTCTTTGTTCTTACCTTTACAAAATATTGCCTGACGTCGACTGTTCTTTAACTTCACTTTCTAGATTACTTTTTATCTACACATATTTTGTATTAATAATTACAAACTTGCTTTGCTCATACCTTTACAAAATACTGCCTGACGTCGACTGTTTTTAACTTCACTTTCGAAGATTTATACTATACAGTTTGAGCCTTTTTAGCTTCTTCCATAAACATAAATCTAAGAACATTTTCGTTCAATTTTAGGCTTCTTTTAAAATCTACTACAGCTTCAGCAGGAAGTGACACGATAATAGTTGCAAAGAAACCATCTCTGTATCCTTGTACATCATAAGCTAATTTTTTGCGTCCCATTTTGTCAACAGAAGACACAGAACCTTTGTAAGATTTAACTTCTTCAGAAATTTTATCTACAACTTTGTCTAATTCTTCTGAATCAAGACTTGGTTTAAAAATTGTCAATAATTCATAATTTTTCATAATAATATTTCTCCTTATAGAACCATGTTAGCATAAACAGAGGTAATGTAAAGGGGTCGAATAAGTGCCTATGTTATCAAATATTTGCAACTAAAATTTATCCCAAATCAATAGTCATAAATTTATGTTTATAGTCATTGATTGTATTCATAAGCTCTACAAATTCGGCATATTTTGTTGTATGTAATGCTTTTGATAACTCTACAGCTTCTAAAAAATCTATATGAAAGCTGTCATCACCACGTTCCGTAATCTTAATCATTCCGGTGTCTTCAAACATTTCTAATATCGTTTCAACAACATCTCCGGTGATTCCAAGCGCAGAAGCGGCTCTTTCCAAATTAAAATCTCCTTCAAGTGTATTGCAAGTGTATCTTATCATTCCGGAAAAAGTCTTTAATAAAAGCTCTTCGTTATATTTGCCCTTTTGGTAATTCATATAATGAATTGAATCTGGTGAAACAGTAGTCATAAGAGTTTGCATAACATCATCATCGGCAGGGTAATCAAAAAACATCAATACATCGCTTTTTTGAGCTGTTTTTCTATTAACAATATGCTCGCAAATATCCTTGAACGGTTTTAACATTTCCATAATGCTTCTATCTTCTACAAAAGCGCAAATAGAATGTTTTGACGTTTTTATATAATCGTTAACCTGAGCTAAAATATTAGTCTTTTTTCTATGGTCGTAAACTTTTTGTTTTGATGTTTCTTCTTCAACTAAAGCATCGGAGTGAACATCTTTAAGTATCAATTGAACAGAAGTTACACCGTTAAAAGTGTTAAGTTGTGGGGCAAACGCTATGTCTAGCCTGTCGCCTTGAATAAGCGGAATATCTCCTCTTGACCACCATACACAATCGACGGTTCCGTTTGGAGTTTCTACTGTTAATTTTAAATGCTCTTTAGTAGAGCCCATAAGTTTTTTCTGCTTAAGAACTAAATTCTTTACGACAAATGTTGGTGATGGGTTTGACATTCCAAAAGGCTCTAATTGTGAAATTGTTTCTACTAAATCGACATCAACATCATTAATAGAAAGCTCCATATCAACATCAATTGATGGATTTAGCTTTTGTCCGTTCAACATTTCATCAACAGTTTTATTGAGTGCCTTTTTTATTGTTTCGAAAGAAGCTTTTTCTTCTGAAAACGCAAAGCCTCCAGCCATCTGGTGTCCGCCAAAGCCTTCTATATATTCAGAAATATTAGAAATTATGTCATAAAGGTTGAGCTCTTTTACGCCACGAGCCGAACAGCGGAATGTTTTTGTTTCTTCATTGTAATTCATTATGAATGTTGGTTTGTAGTATTTTTCAACAAACTTTGATGCAACAATACCAATGATACCAATATGCCATTCTTTTGAAAAAAGCACAATTGCATTATCTCGACTTCTGGAGTTTTTCCAAATTTCATCAGCTTCTGCAAATGTATTGGCACACATCTCTTGTCTTAATTTATTAAAGTTTTCTAACGAAATTATTGCCATTTCGATTTCTTGCTTATTTTCAGAAATCATTACTTTTATTGCGGAATCGACTGTGTCAATTCTTCCGGAAGCATTAATTCTTGGTGCAACGGTGAAGGCAATTTGTTCAGCTGTTAATCCGTTATCTGTTCCGACACCGGCTACGTCAAGCATACGTTTTATACCATAATGTTTTCCTGCTGCAATTAGCTCAAGTCCTTTTGTTACAAAGTATCTGTTTTCACCTATAAGTGGCACTAAATCTGCAATTGTTCCGACTGTCACAAATGGAAGTAATTCGTAAGAGTAATCGATTTTATTATATCTTTCCAATACCCCTTGGGCAAGCTTAAACGCTACACCAACTCCGGCTAAAGAGGTCAAGTATTCAATCTGAGTCGGAGTTAATTTTTCATCCAGAGCATTCATCGCTTTTGGGTTAATTATAGCGAGTGCCGGTGGCATCTCATCCGGAGCTTCGTGGTGGTCCGTAATAATGACATCGCGTCCAAAACTGTTGATAAACTTTACTTCTTCTACGCTGCTTATGCCGTTATCTACTGTTACAACCAGTTTTGGCTTCTTTTTAGTTAAAAGCTGTACAAGAGCTTTTGTATTAAGCCCGTGACCTTCGGATTCTCTATCCGGAATATAGTAATCTACATTTGCACCAAGGTAAGCAAATGTTTTCATAAGAACAGAAGTTGATGTGACACCATCGGCATCAAAGTCACCATAAACAAGAATATTTTCCTTTTCATCTATGGCTTTTACAATTCTATCAACTGCTTTTTGCATATCACAAAAAGCGTTAGGGTGCATTAGCGTTATCCCTAGAGGATTAAGGAAATCCTTTTTTGCCTCTTCGGTTGTAATACCTCTAACTTTTAATAATGTGTCTATTATAGCCTGACTGCTATGACTTGATGAAGGTTCTATTTTACCTTCTATAATCCATTCTTTTTTTACCCCTGTACCAGACATGTCATTTTTTCCAATATTTCGATTGCTTTTTTCAACTGAACGTCATTTTTAGCTTCTGCGTTCTCCTGAGTTAATTCTACCATAACATCAGGAGTAATGCCTTTTTTATGAATATCAGTTCCGGATGGTGTTAAATACCTTTGGATTGTAATATTCATGCCGGCTTCATCAGGTAATCTGTTGATTTCTTGTACCAGACCTTTTCCGAAAGATTGTTCGCCAATGATTGTAGCTCTGTGATTATCTTTTAGTGCTCCACTAAGGATTTCACTCGCAGAAGCAGAGCCTTTATTAATCAATACAACAATAGGCTTATCTGTAACTTGCTGCATTCTAGCTCTTGTTGTTGTTTTGTAGCTATCTCTATCAACGGTACTAACGATTATACCACCGCGGAGTAACATGTCAGAAATGTAAATTGCGTTAGTTAAAAGTCCACCAGGATTAGAACGTAAATCAATAATGTATCCTTTTACGTGGTTTGAATTATTCAAGATTGATTCAATTTCGCCGGCAGCATTTTTACTGATAAAAGAGCTCAAACGAATGTATTGGATATCGTTTGGTATTTCTGTTTCAAAAGGTGGTTTGCATGAAACAGATTTAACTTCGATTTCATCTCTGACTACGCTGTATAACTTATTTGGAACGCCTTTTCGTTGAATAAGTAAAGTAACTGTAGTTCCTTTTTCGCCTCTAATTTTGTCGGCAGCTGCATCAATGTTGATACCTTTAGTGCTTTCACCGTTTATTTCTAAAATTCTATCATCAGCGAGTAGTCCTGCTCTTTCTGCCGGAGAATCTTCTAACGGTGCAATAATAACCAATTCGCCATCTCTAATTCCAATTTGCGTACCAATACCTTTTAGAGAACCTTTGATTGATTGAGTTTCTTCTGAGAACTCTTTTGGATCAAGAAATCTTGTGTATGGGTCATTTAAGCTGGAAAGCATTGTTTCAATTGCTACATAAGCATCTTCTTTTGTTTTAAGCTTGTTTTCGTAACGATATCTCCAACGAGCCCAATCTTGTGAGTTATTTGATGGGTCGTAATATTTTTTATTAACAATTTTCCATACATCATCGTACATTTCGGCAGGTGATGCTGCATAGGCTGCGCCTATACCCATCAAAACAGCTGTCATTAATATAGTACTAGCTAATCTTTTCATAAACTACACTCCTCTTTTGCAAAAAGCGCCTTTTATATTATACTACACAAATATTTTATACATTTCAAATTTTTTCGGATTTAGTTGACAAAGTAGTGGAGATGGTGTAGGTGGAAGAATGGAAAGTGGAAAGTTGTTTTAAATGATTTATATTTTGAGCTTTGTTCTCAATGAAAAATCAGTACGTTATGTATAGGTTGTTATTCCTAAATTCTCCAGAGGGAACCTCCCCTCACCCTGTTTTTCAAAGCTTCAATCCTAACGGCTTTCAGCTTGAAAAACTATCCCTCTCCCACAAGGGGCGAAGGTTGCGCGTTAAATCATTGTTAGTTTTAAATATCTACGTGCGTAGCTCCTACTACTAAAAATCTTGTAGAAATAAAACAATTTAGTAAGTTACCTACGTGCGTAGCTCCTACGACTAAAAATCTTGTAGAAATAAAATAATCTAGTAAGTTACCTACGTGCGTAGCACTAGTCGCTAAATGTTTTGAAAGTTTTTTCGACATTGTCTTTGATAACTTTCTTAACAGCATCCATTTCTGTAGCAAGGGCATTTTGTTCTGTATCAAGCTGTTTTAGACGAAGCTCAAGTGTTCTATCTTCTTGTTGGATTATTGATGTTTGAGCGTTAATATCTGCAATTGTTTTTTCGTATTGTTCTTTTTTGTAATTATACTCATTCATCGCGTCTTTGTAGGCAGCTTCATCTGTTACTGTTTCTACGTTCAAATCATATACAACGCTGTCATTATCGAATTTAACAGACTTAAATCTTCCGTTGCCATCCGTTTCTAATAGGGCGTTGTTAGTTTGTTCTATTTTTGTTTTTATATAATTTGCATTATAGTAAGAAAGCTTGTTCTGAATCTCGATAGGTTGAGTTGGATCTTTTGGAGTGTTCATACTGTTGTATAAATCACTTTCTGTTGTGAAGTATTTTTTGCCATTCATTGTGAACGAATAAATACCTTTGCCATCATAAATAAGGTTTCCATCATTATCAAAGCTCAAATACTTGCTAATAGCAGATGTTTCGCCGCAATCTCTAAGAATTTGTGCAAGTTCTGTTGCGTCATCATCAGTAAATTGAGTTAACTCTGTTGCTTTGCAGTTCCCTACGTATGTTGTCATTTGAGAAGTGTAGTCTTTTGGATTCTCTAAGTCATCAGGTACGAAGAAGTGCCAAGTTCCGTCGGAGTCGTGATATCCATAAACGTTATCAGTAGTAAGAACTCCGTCTTCTTGTGCTAAACCTTTTGCTACTTCAAAATCTCTGAGTGCTTCTTCAAATTTTGTGTCTTTTTGAATATCTTCTTCTGTTATTGGTTCATAAGTGAATGTTTCGCTGCCGTCAGCGGTTGTAACAGTGTATGTATTTGATGTTGGATCTAGAGTTACGGTTGGGTGCATGTTGTTGATGTCATCAATTTCTTGCTTAAGATAGAAATGCCAAGTTCCGCTGGCATCTTGGTATCCATAAACATCACCATCAGGAATCGCACCTGCTTCGTATGCAAGTTTTTTAGCTTTTGCAAAATCATTGAACGCAACTTTCATTTTTTGATCGTTTGCAGTTTTTTCATTTGTAATTTCTTCACAGTCAATTTGTGCTCCATTTGGGAACGTTATAGAATAAGAGCCATCATCATTTAGCGTTGCAGATGGATTTATGTAAGTATTTTCGACTACTTCTTTGTTGGTATGAACTTGAGGATTTTCAAGCTTCTTTTCAGAACCAGTGTAAACATTTGAATAGTAGTATGACTTTACAATATAGTTGTAATCTGGGTTTGCACTTGATAATTGCTGCCAGCTATCGATTACAGATTCGTTGTCACCATCTGAGAATGAATATTGAAGCTCTGTGTAATCAGTAGTTTTTGGAGCATTAGGAACTTCCAGCCCAAGCAGTCTGTTGAATAAATTTGCACTTTGGTTTGCCAAGGCTGTTCTTGCTTGGTTAATCTGTTGTCCTTCCCACTCTGTATTTGTTTTACGAGCGGTAAGTGCTAAATATCTTGCTTGTGAAGCTGCCATTCCCATAGTTGGAAATCTCCTTTTGTTTATTACTTCATTATTTAATGTTATTTTTTATATAGTCAATATTTTATACGACTAATTAGTACATGCACTTTAGAGAAGTTTGTTAAAATCATATAAATGTAGTAGCTAAGTTGTTTACGCGTATACTTGTTCATTTCATCTTTTTGATGTAACATTAGCCTATGAGTAAAGAAGTTATAGCCTACCTTCATACCCACTGGGATAGGGAATGGTATAGAGAGTTTGAAGTTTTTAGAATGCGCTTGTTGAGAGTGTTTGATAATATTCTTGATATGCTTAGCGAAAATATGATTCCGAGTTTTTATTTTGATGGTCAAGTTAGTGCTCTGGATGATTACTTGGAAATGCGTCCTGAAAAAAGAGAGCTAGTATTAACTCTAATTCACCAAAAACGATTATTTGTAGGTCCTTTTTTTTGCTTGGTTGATGAATTTTTAACTGATAAAACATGTTTTTCCAAAAATTTGGAAATCGGGTTGAAAACAGCAAAAAAGTATGGATGTAAAGATTTTATCGGATATTTGCCAGATACATTTGGACATAGCCAAAATGTTGTGGAAATTTTGCGAGATTTCGGAATTAATAAATGTGTTGTTTGGCGTGGCTGTGGTGATTTCCCTGCTGAATTCAAATGGTGTGGAATGGATACGGTAAACCTCGTTAGAGGATATTTTAATGACGTATTTTCAATAAAAACTTCTATTGAAAAAAAAGCGGAACTATTGAAAGATAATTTGGATAAAATTGCAGAAAAATCAGGTGATGTAATTCTTTTACCGATTGGTGCAGATCATCTCGGAGTAGAGATGGATATTGCGAACCAAATTGAAGCTGTTAATGAAATTTTAAAAGACAGCTATCATATAAAATTAGGTTCATTATTTGATTACTTTAAAAAAGTAGAAGATAATTTTAATCAATTTGAATGGAATGATGAATTGCGTGATAATTCAAAAACATTTACTCTGCAGGGTTGTTATTCTTCAAGATTGGATTTGAAACGTGAAAATGTTGAATGTTCATATTTGCTAGATTTGGCAAACCGTTTTGTAAAACAACAAGAAGAAAAAAAATATGGTACATTGATAGAATATGCGTATAAAATGTTGCTTAGAAATCAAGCTCATGACAGCATTTGCGGTTGTTCAACAGAGGATGTACATAGCGAAAACTTAATAAGATATAAGAAAATTAAACAAGTTGCTAATACTATTATTGATGAATTGAAATTCAAAAACCACTTTGAAGAAAAGAAAATCATAAATCTTTCTGATAGACCTTTTTCCGGTATTGTAGAATTTTCTATGGCAGAAAAATTGGAAGGGTATGATAAAATTGGGTACCAAAAAGGTTTTGATAAAACTCTTTTAACGGATACTCAGCGAATTCCCGTAACGGAAGATTATACAGGAATTAATACATATTTAGCAGAGGTTGAAGATGTAAAACCAAATGTGGTTGATTATATTATGCCTATAACTAAACCAACAGACTTAAATATTACGGAATATAGCTTGGAAAATTCTTACTTGTTCCTAAAAATTGAAAATGGTGCTATTTATATAAATGGTATAAAAATGTCGCTTGTGGATTTCGCGGACTTAGGTGATAGCTATAATTTCGGACCTAAGGCAGATGATAAGGGTAACGAATTAAAAATTCTGCGTTCAAAAGTTGTATTAAAGACACACTTAAGAGCAGCCTTAAAGGTTGATTTTGAAAGTGTTTGGGATGTCGTTTCTGCGACAATATCTTTAGATAGAGCATCTACATCTTTGAGTTTTAAATTTGACTGGGTTAATTCTCAAAAGAATCATATTTTGAACGCTGTTTTTGAGCTGAATCGGCCAATACAAGAAGTTTTTTCAGAAGATATGAATACTTTAATTAAACGTAATTTTGATGCAGATTATAATATCAGAGAAAATTTGCCAAAAATTAGAGGAGTGGAAGTTAAAAATAATACAGCTCCAATGCAACGTGGACTTTTGATAGATGAGGAAAACAATAATATAGGTATTGTGACAAAAGGTTTAACGCAATATGAGGTTTATAAAAATACTTTAATGCTTCCGATTTTACGTTCTACAGGAGTTATATCAAATCCTCAAAATCCTGCAAGAACAACACCGGCTGGTCCTCCAATTCCTGTTGAATCTTTGCAGCAAATCGGACGCAATATCGCAGAATTTCATGTTTTCTTTGGCAATCAAAATGCTTTTGAAGAAACTGTAAACAAGGTTTACAACTATGTTGTTACGACTTCTTAATCAATCTCAAATCTCTGAATTTGATTCCGTTTGTTGCAAGAGAGTCGACAATATTTTGAGCATATTTCTTTTTAATATTAGGAACTGAATTGTAGTTTTCCAGTGCAGTTTGTACAAGAGCTTTATTTTCAAATTCTGTAAATTTAATAGAACCGTATTGCAAGCCTTTGATTGCTTTTGGTACATTTGCATAACTGGCTTTTCCAAATTTCTTGGCTGCAACAGCTTTTGCATATTGCATTTCAAATATCAATAGACCGACTTTCATACCCAATTCATCATTTTTTGTGCAAGCTTCTCTAAGAGCTTCCGGTGTACGTATTGGTCTACCTTTTGAATCTTTGTAACTAAGAATGTCTTTAAGAAGTTGTGGATTCATTTGCTTATAGACATCATTCCAATTGCTTTTTGAATTTGGGAAAAAATCCTTAATCGCAGTCGTTGTAACTTGCATAGGACCTGCACCATTTCTGGAATTTATGTTTTTCTTGAAAGTCCCGTGTGTTTCTTGTCCCATAATTGAAATCAAGAGTGCTTCTGGAACTTTATAGGTTTTTGCAATTTTTTCTGATTTCTGAGCCCAATATTCTGCAAGCTTTGTGTCTAGTGATTTTTCTCCACGCTTTTCAGCTTCATGGTTAAGCATTGATAGGACTTTTTGATGCTTGGTAATTTGTAATATTTTACTTAAATCTACACTTTTGCGTGAACTATATGCCTCTACAGGTTTATTTGATACAAAAGTCGCATCTCTAGCTGCGGTGAATAAAGAACTCTTGTTCAATTTTCCGTTATTATAATCATTCATTTTTTGATTAAATAAGCTTATTTCATCAAAATCTTTTGTTTTTTCTAACTTTCCATTACCATCTTTATCGCATTCCAATGCGATAGCTTTTTTTATTCCAAATAAGTTTTTAATATTAATAAAATCTACCATTTTTTGTGTCATTTATTTAGGATTGTTTTGCTTGTAGTAGTCTGTTGTACTCTTGTCTTACCTGTTCTGCAAAATTAGCAACCGGTTTCATCCACTCTTCAGCTTCATCCTTACCACAGTATTTACCGGATGTAGCTATAGAATAAATTGTTTTATATCCTTCCTTGATTCTTGTACTAATAGTATCGACTACAACTTTAATACTGTCTCGTACGCTCTTGAAAGTCTGGCTGACAAATCTTCCTGCTTTTCTTGTTTTTGCTTGGTCTGCAATTCCACCAATGTTATTTCTCTTTCGTGCTGCCCAAGATGTCCCCCTTGCGGATTCGTGTATTGCAATACCTATACAGATAAGTGGGTCAACATTTTCTTTTTGTGCATTTTTTAAAAAAGAATCAGCGGTATTTTTAAGTTTGCTGTTTGCTCTTTTTAAAACATTATTCAAAGCTTGATTTAAAACTTCTGTGTCATAAGTTATATTTTTATTAAGTGAAGCCGGAGAGTTCACATCAATTTTTTTATTTATAGGTTGTGGTTGTTTTTTTGCTTGAGTCTTTCGAGTTTGCTCTGTCTTCATTTTCATAGCCATAACTTCCGGAGATTCAGCAACCCTTGTTGCATCTGCAGGGGCAACATCTTGTTGTGAGAATATTGAATTCCCGCCGGAAGTAAGTTTTCCATCCATAACGTCTTTGATTTTTTGATTGAATAAACTTATTTCATCAAAAGAATCAGTTGTTTCTAATATACCATTGCCATCTTTGTCGCATTCTTTTGCAAAACCTTGTTGATAAATTGGCAAATCACTAATTTTAATTGGATCATTCATCTTACAACTCCTTTTTACATATTTATTTCAATATGTATTACGGTACAAATTTGAAAAACTTTAGGATTTTTAGATAAATTTTTACAAAAGTTTACAATAATGAAAAAATAAGCCTTCAAAGTATAAAAAATTTGAATGCAAATAAAACCTTCTAACGTAAAATCGGCGCTACTTTAGCAAGTTTTACGCATTCATTAATACATTTCTTGGTCATATACATACCGACTGTACCGAGCATATGTGTGTAGTACTTACTTCCTTTTGGAGTATTAGCTAGTACAAATTTTGTAATTTTATTCGCATCTCTTGTTCCATAAGTTTTTTTCAACACTTCGGCTCTATTTGGGTTTGTAATAGGGTAAAATCTTTTTCCTGTTAAATAATGAAGTGCGTGTGAATTGAATGCTGCATCACCTGTGATTTTTATATCTTTAATACCTCTTTTAAGGCAATTTTCTACAGCAATTCTGTTACTTAGTTTAAGAATACCGCCATATTTATCTTGGTTAAAATTCTCAACTTTCGCTATATAAGCGCCATCGGCATGTTCTTCCAAATCAATATAACCAACTTTTGTGCTCCCATCGGAAATTGTATATCTGCTAATTGGAGCTAAGCCGGGAGAGGTAATTTTTCGTACACTTATAACGGCAGGTATTTCTATATTCCCATCTTCCCCTTTTAAAACAATAGAGCCAATATTTTGTCCCTTATTCATATTAACTCTGTTTAATATTTGCCAATATTCAAGAGAATGGAAGGCTGTTTCAAGCTCATGCTGTCTATTTTCATGATGATTCTGTTCAAGTTTTTTATAATCTTTACTGAAAAATATTGGGGAAAAATTGTTGATTCTCATATATGTGTAAAAACTTGTAAAAATAATTTTTGTTAGTAAAAAGTTGGAATTTTAGAAATACCAAAATCCCAACTTTTTTTATTTTCATATAATTATATATTAGCAAGTTGCTTATAATAATCGTGAGCTTGTTCAAATTTGTAAGACAAGTTGAACAATTTAGCTTCTGTTAACTGTGGAGTCATCAATTGTAAACCAATTGGCATGCCATCCTTATCAAATCCGGCAGGAATTGAAATAGCTGGAATGCCGGCTAAGTTTGCAGAAATAGTTGCAATATCAGTTAAGTACATTGCAAGCGGATCTTCTGTTTTTGCTCCCAAATCGAAAGCTGTATTTGGGCAAGTTGGAGCAAGAAGAGCATCAACCTTAGCAAAAGCCTTCAAGAAGTCTTCTGTTACAACTCTTCTCATTTGAAGAGCTTTTTTGTAATATGCATCGTAATAACCTGATGACAATGCGTAAGTTCCAAGCATTATACGACGTTTAACTTCCGGTCCGAAACCTTCAGCACGAGTTTTGCAGTACATTTCTAAAAGATTCTTTGCATCTGCTGTTCTATGACCATATTTAACACCGTCAAAACGTGCCAAGTTTGAGCTGCATTCTGCTGTTGCCAAGATATAGTAAATACCGATTGAGTGCTTTATATTTGGTAAAGAAATTTCTACAATTTCTGCACCTAAAGACTTGTAAGTATCAATTGCAGATTGGATAGCTTTTTGCACATCTTCTGCTAAACCTTCTGAAACTAATTCTTTAACCACACCAATTTTCATACCTTTAATGTCGTTATTCAAGCTGTTTCTATAATTTTCAACAGGAAGTTTTAATGATGTAGAATCGTGCTTATCGTATCCTGAAATTACCTCTAATAAAGCAGCTGCGTCTTCAACTGTTCTAGCGAATGGTCCAATTTGGTCAAGAGATGATGCGAATGCGATTAAACCATATCTTGAAACTTTACCATAAGTAGGTTTCATACCTACGATGCCGCAGAAGCTTGCAGGCAATCTGATACTTCCGCCTGTATCTGAACCTAAAGCAAGAGTAGCTTCGCAAGAAGATACAGAGGCTGCTGAACCACCGGAAGAACCTCCAGGAACTTTGTTTAGATTCCAAGGGTTATGAACTTTTTTGAAAGCAGAGTTTTCGTTAGAAGAACCCATTGCGAATTCGTCTAAGTTTGCTTTACCAACGATAGGAATCAAGTTGTCTAACAATTTTTGTGTTGCTGTAGCGTTGTATGGAGAAACGAAGTTTTCCAATATCTTGCTTGAAGCAGTTGTCTTTGAACCAATTAAGTTCATATTATCTTTTAATGCTAAAGGTACACCGGCTAATAGTGGTAATTCTTCACCTTTAGCAATCTTTTCGTCAACTTTTTTAGCTGTGTTTAAAGCTATTTCTTCTGTTAAGGAGTTGAAAGCGCCAAGCTTTTCATCAATAGATTTAATTCTGTCTAAAGATGCTTGAGTAAGCTCAACAGCTGATACTTCCTTATTTTTAAGTGCTTTTGATTGTTCCATAGCACTCTTTTTCAATAAATCTAGCATATTATATTCTCCCATTTGTTTTAATTATAGCAAAAAAATATTAATGTAAAATAAATTGAAAAAAGTTGAAAGTGGAAAATTGAAAGTTGTTTTAAAACAATTAATAGTTACAACTACTAAGTATTTTAAAGCAACTTTTAACAAAAACAATAGTAAGCAGTCATCTTTAATAATTAACTAACATCCTTTACCATGCCGGCTGTTTTTGGTAAAATGTTCTAAAGACAGTAATAAGGAGCATAGTTATGAGCGTGAATCAATCAATTAAACCAATTTCTATTGAGTATGCCGGAAATATAAAAATCGGCGGTTGCGATTTAGTTGATTTAGCAAAAAAATATGGCACTCCTTTGTATGTAATTGATGAAGCAACTTTGAGGGGAATTTGCAGAGATTATAAATCTGCATTCAAAGATTATAAAAATATTAAAATGATGTATGCATCAAAAGCCCTATGCACTTCTGCTATCGCAAAAATTCTTGATTCAGAAGGTTTTGGATTTGATACTGTTTCTGCCGGTGAAATTTACACAGTAAAAAATGCTGGTGTTGATATGTCAAAAGTCTTATTCAATGGTAATAATAAGTCTGAAAGCGAATTAGAATTGGCTCTTGATTACAAAGTCGGCAGATTTTCTGTTGATAATTTTTGCGAGGCAGAACTTTTAAATAAAGTTGCTGCTCAAAAAGAGGTTGTAGCTGATGTTCTACTTAGAATTACTCCTGGAATTGAATGTCATACACACGATTACATTCAAACCGGTCAGATAGATTCAAAATTCGGATTCGATTTATCACAGGTGGATGAAATTGTTGAATTAATCCAAAATCAATACAAAAATCTTCGCTTGAAAGGTTTACATGCACATATTGGCTCACAAATCTTTGAACTTAAGTCTTATTATGACGAAGTTGAAATTTTGGTTAAGGAAATTGCAAGAATTAATAAGAAATTTGGTTTAAATCTTTCTGAAATGAATATTGGCGGTGGTTTGGGAGTTAAATACACATCAAAAGATGTTCCGCCTTCTATTGAAGAGCTTGCTGTTGCTGTAACCGAATCTATGAAAAAATATTCGGTTGAAATACCAACTATATATATAGAACCTGGAAGAAGTATTATATCAACTTCCGGTGTGACACTTTACACTGTTGGAAGTTCTAAACAAGTTCCAAATGGCAGAAAATATGTTGCTGTAGATGGCGGAATGGCAGATAATCCGCGTCCAAGTATGTATCAAGCGGAATACGTTGCAGAAGTCGCAAATAAAATACATACAGAAGATAAAGAAATTGTAACAATTGCCGGCAGGTATTGCGAAAGCGGTGATATTTTGATAAATGAAATAGAATTACCGAAACTGGATACCGGTGATATCTTGTGTGTTTACAATACAGGCGCTTATAACTACTCAATGGCATCAAATTATAACCGAGTAGAAAAACCGGCAATGGTACTTGTAAATAATTCACATTCTGATATTATAGTATATAGAGAGAGATTAGAAGATCTCGTTTCACACGATAACATTCCCGATAGGTTAAAGTAATATGTTTGATGCGCTAATATCCTTAATCCAAGATGTATTAAGCCCTTTGCAATGGTCATTGACATGGGTAAATATCATTGAAATTGCACTTATCGGAATTATTTTATTTGTTTTTTATCGCAAATTTATCAAGAATACGCAGTCAGAAAAGCTTGTCAAAGGTTTATTCTTTCTTGTTTTTGCGTGGATTTTGAGTGAAATACTAATTCTTATTGATTTGAGAATATTAGGTGTATTCCTAAAATCACTTGTAACCTTAATATCATTGAGTTTGATTGTTATTTTTCAGCCGGAACTAAGACGTTTGTTGGGATACTTAGGTCAACCTGGATTTATAAGAAAAACCTTCTTTACAGCAGGCACTTTTAGAGAAGCTGAAGAGAATGATGTTGATGTTATAAAAGAAATTATTGAAGCTGTAAAATATTTAACAAAAACAAAAACCGGTGCTTTGATTGTGTTCCAAAAAGAAATGGGTGCTGGAACTTATTCTGATGTTGGTACTAAATTGGATGCAAGAATCTCTACAGAACTTATTCTTACGATTTTCCATCCAAATACACCGCTACATGATGGCGCGATGGTAATAGAAAATAAAAGAATTCATTCTGCGGGTGTTTTACTTCCGTTAACAGAGGACCCTAAATTAAGTTGGAAATATGGTACAAGGCACAGAGCAGCAATTGGTATGTCAGAAGTTTCCGACGCAGCTTGTTTAGTTGTATCTGAAGAAACAGGTGATGTTTCTGTAACAATGGATGGAATATTGAAAAAATACGAAGATTTGATGACTTTAAAAACTGATTTGGAAGGTATTTTGGGGATAAAACCTAAAGAAGAAAATCAGGTAAAACACAAAAATATATTTGATATGCTAATGGGAAAAAATTAGGATAGAGCTATGTTTTTTAATCATAAGAAGCCACCGGAACCTGTAAAAAAAACTAAAAGCGAGATTGCTCGTGAATATTTAGCAAAAGCCCTTTTTATTACAATAGGTGCATTTATAGTGGCTGTCGGATTGGAAATGTTTTTACTACCAAATAAAATTATTGACGGTGGTGTAATCGGTGTTTCCATGATGATTTCGTATATCACAAAGTGGAATTTAGGTTTGCTCATCTTTTGCATAAATATTCCTTTTATTTTAATGGCACTGAAAAAACTCGGATATAAGTTCGTTATCCAAACTTTTTTTGCAACAGCAATGCTTGCAGTTGCAACTAACGTATTGCATGGAATTCAAGCGACAGAAGATTTACTTTTGGCAACTGTGTTTGGCGGTATAATTTTAGGTTTTGGGGTTGGTTTAATATTAAGAAATAACGCATCTTTAGATGGAACAGAGATGGTTTCTATTAACCTTTCAAAGAAGTTGAAATTTATTTCTGTCGGCGAACTATTGATGTGTATAAATTTGTTTATCTATATGGGTGCCGGTTTCTTGTATGGATGGGATAGAGCGCTTTATTCAATTTTAACATATTACATCGCTTCGAAAGTCATAGATTCAGTATTAGAAGGTTTGGATAAGGCTAAATCTGTAAGAATTTTTTCAGAATATTATAAAGAAATCGGAAATGCCATTATGAAGGACTTAGATGTAAGTGTTACTTATATGAAGGCAATGGGCGGTTATTCAAGACAAGAAAAAATTCAAACATATTGTGTTGTTAACAAATTTGAAATGCCAAGATTGAAAGAACTTGTTCATACAATTGATCCAAGAGCTTTTATTGTTACAGAAGATGTTCACGAGGTTGAAGGTGTTCGTGTAAAAAAACATAAATAGTAATTTTGCACTGGACATATATTAAAAAGTATTATAAAATTTATATATATTAAGAGAGGAAAATAAATGCCAAACAAAGATATGATACCTGTAGAGGTAATTATTTTAACAGATACCGACGATATTAAAGGTACTGTTTATGTATCAAATAATGTTGCTTCAAATAGACAATTGACAGAACTTTTGAATGATGAGAACAGACGTTTCTTGGCTGTTGTAAATGTAGAAATTTATGCTAAAAATTCTAACCAACCACCAAAGAGATATGAGTTCTTGGAAGTTCATATGGATTCTATCCGTATGGTTCACCCAACATCTCAAGCGTTGTTTAGAGAAACTCCAAAGACGCAAGAAGATATTGCAAGATTTAGAGAACTAAGAGCTAAGTTAAATCAAACTAAGCCATTCTAGTTTTTAAGGTTTATAAAATAGGCGGTGAATTCTTTATTCACCGCCTATTTTTTATGAATTCTGCAAAAATTTTTCATTAAGATTTGTAAAAATTTTCCCATAATTACGCAATCAAATTTTTTTTCAGGTTTTACACCAGATAGAAGGAGTGTGTGCAATGAGCATAGAAGCAAGAATTTTAGGAAAAATGGATGCAGCTAACGTTCAAGTAGAGATAAACTCTTCAAAGGGTAGTAGTAAACCAAATTATTATAAAGTTCCGGAAAATAAGGCTGATGCTTTTATTGCAGATTATGAAAAAGCTGTAAAAAGAAATACGGTTATATCTAACGTAGGTTTTGTTTCTTCAGTTTTAGGCGGAGTAATATTGGCAAGCGTTGCAACAAGAAATCTTAAAAATACTGCTTTAAAATGGATTATCAATTCAGCAGCAGGTGTTGCCGGCGCAGCAGCTTCAATTGTTGGGTGTAGTTCTTATTTAACAAAAAGCCATGAAGCTTGCTTGAAAAAATATAATGCAGAACAGATTTTTTATGATGCTTAAAATAAATGTTAATTAATGTTTCGCAAAATCTTGACACAATGTGCTTACATATTATAGGATAAACTTAAGGTATGTGTTTCTAAGTGATGAGGATAATAAATGCTTCAACCAGTTGGTCAGGCTTTTAATTATAACTTGAGTTTTAGGACAACTTCGGCTAAAACTCGTAATGTACAACCAACACCTGAAAAAAAGTCTGAATTAATAGAATATTTAGAAGCTAAGGATAAAAGCGATAGACAGAACCAAATTGTTTTAGGCGGAATTTCTATGCTTTTAACGGCCGGTGCTTTGGCTGCATTTCTAAAGTTTGGCAATAAAAGTTCTAAAGCTGCTAAAGATAAAATTGATTTCGCTTGTGGATTTAGGTCTTTAAAAAACGATCCTGATATACCAACTTTGGATACTTGCAAAAGTATAAATTCAAAGCTAAAAGATTTTTTGCAGCACCAAGTTAATTATGCAAACGCAACACAAGAAGACATTATTCATACAGGCAATCCAAATGCTGCAAATAGAATCATTTTATATGGAGCTCCTGGGTCAGGAAAGTCATTTTTTGCAAAGATTTATGCAAAGACTCTCGATGCTGATTGTAAGGAGATTAAGTATTCTGATTTGAATTCTCAGTGGACTGGTGAGCACTTAGATAATATAAAAAATACGTTTGAGGATGTTATAACTACTGCGCAAAGAAACCCAAATAAAAAATATGTGGTTATCTTGAATGAAATAGACTCACTAGTATTACCTGTGGAACGGCTTTCCCGCGGCTCAAGCGGTCATTCGGCTTTCAAAGTAGAGGAACGCTCTGTATTCTTGAATTATTTGGATGAAATAGCGACTAAGGCACCTAACGTTACAATAATAGGCACAACAAATGTTTGTCCAAAAAATAAAGGTTTAGATGGTGCTGCAATGAGTCGTTTCAAGAACATTATGGAAGTATCCTATCCAAATAAAGAGTGTTTGAATATTGCTTTAAAGGAAAGTTTATCTGGACTTGGTGATGGTAATGAGTTTATTAAAGAAAATGAAGAACAACTTAAACAATTTGCAAAGACAATGGAAGAAAGAAAATGCTCTTATAGAGATTTGAACAATATTGTAGACACATCCAAAAATTATTATTTAAAAGATTATTTAAAAGATAAAAATACAAAGTTTAAAATGGAATATCTTGAAAAGGCACAAAAATCAATAGATGCAACTGACGGTGAAATCTCTGGTGCGGTATAAAGTCAATAAAAAATAGTTAAATCGGGTAATTGACCATACAGGTAGAATTATTTAAAATTTATATATCAAATGGAGGTGTGTGTGATGAGAGTAGGTGAAATATCAAGTGTTTATTATCGGCCCCAATGTAGAAAAAACAAAATAAAAAAACAGACAGAAGGACAATCCACCTCCGGAGCTCCTTCTGATGTGAACTTTAAGGGGACTTTTGGTAAAATTGTCGGTGGTACATTAGGAACCGGTGCTGTAGTAGCTGCATCTATGGTTGTGGCTCCTGCTCTAATTTGTCTTGCAGGAGCAGGTCTTGTTGCAGGTATGGTTAGTGGTGATGTAGCAGAAGACAAAATCAATAAAGAAGGCGATTACAAAAACGATAAGTAAATTTTGGAAGTTGCATACATCTCGACTTTATTGTAAAATAATGTTAACAAATAAAGGGAGAGATATATGACAGAAACTACAGATTACAAGAAAATATTAAGCTATGTTCCTACAGTTATTGAATCATCATCAAGAGGTGAAAAATCTTTTGATATTTTTTCAAGATTGTTAAGAGAAAGAATCATTTTTTTAGGAACAGAAATTGACGATGATGTTGCTAATTCTGTTGTTGCGCAATTGTTGCTTCTTGATAGTGAAAATCCGGAAAAAGATATTATGTTGTATATCAATTCTCCTGGTGGTGTTATTACTGCCGGCATGGCAATTTATGACACAATGAATTTGATTAAAGCTGATGTTCAGACTATTTGTCTTGGTGAAGCGGCATCTATGGGTGCATTTTTACTTTCAGCCGGTGCAAAAGGTAAGAGAATGGCTCTTCCAAGTGCTAGAATTATGATTCACCAACCTTTAGGTGGTGCAAAAGGTCAAGCAACTGATATTGAACTTGAAGCAAAAGAAATTTTAAGAATGAAAGATATGTTGATTGGTATTATGGCTGAAAATTCAGGACAACCATTCGACAAGGTAAAGGAAGATTGCGAACGTGACCACTATCTATCTGCTGCAGAGGCTTGTGAATACGGACTTATTGATAAAGTGGTAACATCTGCAAACGCATAATAATTTATATTACAAGAAATAAATACAAAACACATTCTCGCTTAATACGTGAAGGATGTGTTTTTTATGCGTGAGTGGTTTTACCCTCACTTTATCAACTTCAAACAGAGTTCATCAAATATATTTACAGGTTTCATGCCCAATTTTGTTTGACGTTTTGCATCTTCAATAAACTCAATATGTTTAATTAATTTTGTTTCTTTGGGGTTGTTTTTTAATGTAGCAAGAACATAATTTTGAATTCCATCCAGAATTTTTTGCGGTGGAATTTCTTTTGTTAAATCACATAATCTTTGTGAAATATCAAAAGCATCTCTACGTTCAAAAGAAAAATAATTTGTAAATATTCCATCTATGCAGCTATAATCATAATCTGTTTTCTTGTAAGCAGGCACAAAGAAGCATTGTGAGCGCGAGATAATAGTCGGAAGAACGTCTTCTATATATCTGGTTAAAAATATAAATGTTACCCCCGGTTGTGGTTCTTCAATAATCTTCAACAAAGAATTGGCAGTTTCAGCTTGAAAATTCAAAGGATTCAAACCGGAAATATTGCCATCATCATCTCTGTCACAAAAAATATAAACACGATGGAATTCAGAAGCTGACATAAGATTTTCTTTTATCATCTGAGATTGTTTAATCGAAATTACTGTTTTTGAATCATCGTCGTCAGGTTTATTATCAACTCTTGATATTGTTAAAATTGCAGGGTGAGCATCTTCTCTAATCCATTTACAATTCAAGCATTCACAATTGTCTGACTTATCATTTTGACAATTTAATAATCTTGCAATTTCTTTAGATAAAGTATATTGAGCTTCAAAATCGTTGCCGTAGAATAGAATGCTCTGCGGTAGCGCCCTATTTGAAGTTGTCAGTGCTTGTGTAAAATAATTTGTTAAAAACGGGTATTTATCTGATAATAGCACACTCAACCTCCGAAACAATGTCTATAGCTTCTGCGGACTTAATTTTACACTCAGCTTTAAAAAGATTTTCTCTCAATTTTACTAAATCAGCAGCATTTGTCTTTTTTAATTTTTGCAAAGTTTGTTTAACCACAAATTCGTGCTGCCCTGTTAATTTTGAAAGTTCAGCAAGAGAAAGTGAAGTTTTGGTTTTTAAAATAATCCATTTTCTAAGCATCGTCTGAGCTGCTGCAAGAATTTCCAACGGATGTTTTTTATCTAACAATTTATTGAATTCCAGAAGCGCTCTATCACGCTCACCCTTCATAATAAGCTCTGTAAAATTAAACAAATCTTCGTTAGATACACAAATTTCTGCGACCATATTTTTTGTTACTTTTTTCTCCGGATAAGCTATTAATTTAAGCTTATCCAGCTCTGTATCAAATTCGCGCAAATTGTTACCGATTTGTTGAATCATCAAATCAACTGCATCCATATCTAAACTTATATCTTTAGTTTTTGCCTGCTTATTAATCCAAGCCGCAATGTCAGCAGTTTTGTACGTTTTCAATGTCGGAAACTCTTTTACGTTAAATTTAGATAAAATTTTGTAAATCTTGCGCCTTGAATCCGGCTTTTTATTCTCGTCACGCGGCAGTTTAAGAACAAAAACTATATTCAAATTATCCGGATTGTTTTTTAGTGCGTCTTCGATTTCTGATAATTCTTTGTCATCAAAAGTGTTCTTATTGGCAGCAAAATAAGACTCACAATTTACAATCACCAACATATCGCCGAACATCATTGGCGTCATTCTTAGAGCTGCAATTAGAGTTTGAAAATCCGGATTATCAAGAGTCTGCAAACTCATTGACTTAAAATCAGGATTAAGAGCTGATATCATTTTATTCAGCTCCAATTCTATATTATAATCTTCATCCCCATAGAAAAAATATACTGCCATAAGAAAATTATAGTATAGATATAAGTTTGGGTAAATGGGGTGGAAAATTTGTTTACAAAATAAAAATTTTTACTTTGTAAACATCCCAATGTCTATGTGCTTGGTTTCTACCTCACCCCAACCCTGTCTTGGATTATTCGGGCGAGCATAACATTTCAAATAACAACAAATCCTTACGGATTTTTATAGTTATTTTCATGTTATTTGCTCTTACGGGCTTACGCCCTACCGAAAATCCGCTCTCCTGCTAGGAGAGGGTATATAAAGGATTTGTAGTCCCACTTTGAGGCGAAGTCGGTAGTTTCTATGCAATCTTGTAGTGCTAACCTTGAAGCCGACCAATTGTCTACGTACGGAAGTAAATGTAAACAAATTTGTAGTCCCACCAATGAGGCGAAGTCGGTAGTTTCTATGCAATCTTGTAGTGCTAACCTTGAAGCCGACCAATTGTCTACGTACGGAAGTAAATGTAAACAAATTTGTAGTCCCACCAATGAGGCGGAGCTAGTAGTTTCTATGCAATCTTGTATTCCTAACCTTGAAGCCGACCAATTGTCTACGTACGTAGTACCTTATAAATGTTTTTCAATATTTGTAATAACAGAACTTTTTGGCATAAGTCCGACCATTCTTTCTACAACTTCGCCATCTTTAAATACAAGAAGTGTTGGAAGTCCGCTAACTTGGTATTCCTTAGCGGCATCAATATTGTCATCAGTATCAATTTTTCTAAAATTGACTCTGTCACCCAATTCAGCTTCAACTTCTTCTAATATTGGTCCTAACTTTCTGCAAGGTCCGCACCAAGTTGCAAAAAAGTCTACGACAGTTAGCTTATCAGCATTAATAACTGCTTCATCAAAATTATCTACATTGATTTCTTGAACCATAAAAAACTCCTTTATCAATTTTACCCATTTATATTACCATATATTATATATTCATGCTATTATTCTAATAGAGGAGTGCTAAGGGGGGTAAATAAAAGTAAATGAAAATAAAGAAAATTTATCCACCAAAGATATAAAGGACTGAACATGCCTAGAAAAAAAGAAATAGAAATCGTTTTAGATACAGAAACAACAGGATTAGATTACACTAGAGAAAAAATTATAGAATTTGCAGCGGTTCGTTTGGAAAACGGAAAAATTAAAGATGAATTCCAAACTTTGATTAATCCGCATCAACATATTAGAAAATCAAGTATTGCTGTTCACGGAATTACGCAGGATATGGTAGAAGATGCTCCATCGGAAGAAGAAGCATTGCCTAAGATTTTAGAGTTCATTGGCGACTATCCGATTGTTGCACACAACGTGATTTTTGACTATTCATTTTTGAATGAAGCAAAATTGAGAGTTTTTGGTGAAAAACTGGAAAACCCAAGAATAGACTCACAAGTTATGTTTAAAGAAATTGCTCCGGATTTGGAATCTCATGGTTTGGAAGCTCTTACAAACCGATTCCATGTAGATTTGAAAAATCACCATAGGGCAATGGCTGATACTATGGGTTTGGCGTTAGCTTATCCAAAATTAAAGAAATTATACCTTCAACGTTTGGATTGGCAAAAGAAGCAATTAGAAAATGTTGATTATCTTTTTGACAGATATTTAAGAATTCAACAAAGTATTGCTACTATGCAGGCTGAGTTACAAGATCTGAAATCTGTATTCAAACTTCATTTTGAACTCGGTGGAGAACCTCTGGTTGCTGAAACTGGCGAAATGATGGTTTATCAGTCAAAACAATCTTTTGGATATGATTTAGCAGATATTAAAGATGTTTTGGAAGATGTTGGAGCATTAGAAAAAGCCGTTAAAGTAAATAATGGCTTTATAGATAGATTATGCAACGGTTTGAGTCTTTCAGAAGAATATAAAGAAATAATAAGAGATGCTCGACAAGAATTGTCTGAAACTAGAAATATACAAGTGATTAAGCCATGCAAATAGTAAACAAAAAAGATATTCCGGAAGTATTAGAGGTAAAGATTGAAAAATTATCAAATCTCGGTTTTGGTATTGCTAAAGTTGATGGATATGTGATTTTTGTTGAAGGCGCCTGTCCTGATGATGTAGTAAAAATAAGAGTTGGTAAGAAGAATAAGACTTATGCTAATGCTAAAGTTTTGGAAGTTGTTAAACCGTCAGCTTATCGTGTAACTCCGTTTTGCCCTATGCAAAAGGTCTGTGGAGCATGCCAGCTGCAATTCATTGATTACAAATATCAATTAAAACTAAAAAAAGAAATTGTAATTGATGCTATGCACTCAATTTGTGGTAGTGAAATTGAGATAAAAGATGTCATCCCAAGCCCTAATGATAAAGAATACAGGCATAAAATTCAATATCCTGTATCTGAAACTCAGAATTCTAAACGAATATTAGCAGGGTATTATAAATCGGCAAGTCATGAATTGGTTAATATTAAATATTGTCCTATTCAGCCAGCTTATTGCGATAATATTATAGAATTCATTAGAACAGCTGCACAAGAAGAGGGTTTATCCGGCTATAACGAAAAGAAACATAGTGGAGATTTGCGCCATATTGTAATTAGAACTTCTAATTTTAATCAAAAAAGTTTAGTTGTTTTGGTTGTAAATTCGACAAAAGTTTTTGATAAACTAAAAAAACTTGCACATAGAATTTATACAGAGTTAGAAAATATTGCCGGAGTAATGGTAAATTTCAATTCTAAGAAAACAAATTTGATTTTAGGCGAAAATACTGAACTAATTGAGGGTGAAGAATTTATTGAAGAAAAGTTGTGCGACAAGATATTCAAGGTTGGGGCAAAAACTTTCTTCCAAGTTAATCCAAGTAGTGCCAATAATATTTTTGAATTTGTGAAAGAATACATATCAAAGAATTTTGACCAACCATTAGTATTAGATGCTTATGCTGGAATTACTGCGTTTGGGATTTGTCTTTCTGATGTTGCTAAAAAAGTTGTAAGCGTTGAGGAAATGAAAGAATCTGTTATATTAGCAGATAAAATTCTTAAAGAAAATTCTATCAAAAATGTAGAGCTGCACAATATGGACGCAGGTAAATTTTTTGAAAAAGAATTAAAAACAAAAGGACGTAAATTTGATGTAACGGTTCTTGACCCACCTAGAAAAGGCTGCTCTCAAGAAAGTTTGGACTATGCTTTAAAACTAACAAAAGGTCAAATTATTTATGTAAGCTGTAATCCTGCAACATTAGCCAGAGATTTAAAATACTTGATAGAAAAAGGCTGCAAAGTTCTGTTCATCCAACCGTTTGATATGTTTCCACATACATATCATATAGAAAATGTTGCGATTATTGAATTGCCGAACGTTTAATCTTCAAGATACTTTGTATTAACGAGTTCATCCGGCATGAATTGCTGTTTGATATCCGGTGCTGCATGAGTATAGATATAGCCTTCTCCAAAACCATATTTTTTTGCATCCTTATAATGTGCATCTCTTAGGTGCATTGGAGGTGGAAAGTCTTTTCCTGATTCTATATCCATAAGAGCTTTATCAATTGCTAAACAAACTTTGTTTGATTTTGGTGCATTAGCTACATAAACAACTGCATTGGCTAATGGAATTCTACCTTCCGGCAGACCGATAATTTCTACTGCACGATATGCATTCACTGCGATACTCATGGCATTCGGATCAGCTAAACCTACATCTTCTGCAGCACAGACTATTAATCTTCTTGCAATAAATCGTGGGTCTTCGCCTGCTTCAATCATTTTTGCTAAATAATAAATCGCAGCATTTGCGTCAGATCCTCTCAAACTTTTTTGAAATGCGGAAGCACAATCATAATGCTCTTGAGTAGAATATCTAGTATTTCTTTTTTGAGTAATACTTTCTAATATATCTACGGATAAAAGCCTTGTATCATTTGAAAAATTGCTTGCAAAATATGAATTTTCAACAAGGTTTAACGCACATCTAGCATCACCTCTAGCATTATTTACAATAAATTTTGTAACTTCATCATCAAACTGTATCGGCTGATAATTCTTTTCCAAATACTCAAATCCACGATTAACGATTTTTGCCATACTTACATCGTTAATAGGATTTAGTCTGATTACTTGCACTCTTGAAAGAAGAGCAGGAACAACTTGGAATGATGGGTTTTCAGTTGTGGAGCCGATTAAAAATATCGTTCCATTTTCAACATGTGGAAGTAAGGCATCTTGTTGCGTTTTAGAATATCTATGAATTTCATCTATAAACAAAATTGTTTTTTGTCCGGAACGCAAAGCTTGTCTAGCTTGTTCAACAGTTTCTTTAATCTCTTTTATGCCGGAAGTTACAGCTGAAAGTTCTATAAATTGCGCGTTTACTTTTGTTGCAATTAATCTCGCTAAAGTTGTTTTTCCGCACCCCGGAGTTCCCCACAATATTAAGGAAAATAATCTTTGTGTTTTTAAAAGATTTAATAATGGAGAATTTGGCGCAACAACATTTGATTGACCTAAAAATTCATCCAATGTTTTAGGTCTTAATATCTCTGCAAGCGGTGTTTGCTTATTTATTTCTTCTAACTGCGTAAATAAATCCATACCAATATGTTAGCATAAATCCTTTTGTTTTTGTGCGTTTTCGTATCTTTTCTTAGTGAAATAGTTTGTCATGCCGGCAACAAAAAATCCCATTACACCAATAGAAAATACGTAAGGTAAACCTGAAATCAAGACTTTTTGTTTAACTAGTGATTTGTATTCATTTTCAACAGTAGTATTTCTTTTCTTCGCCAGTTTTTGTGCCAAACTGCCTAAATCATCAAAACGTGGGACATTCAAATTCTTGTCAATTAAGTCTTTACATTTACCTGTTTTATAAAGTAATTTTCTAAATCCTTTTTCTACAAGTTCGCTACCGGTAATTACGTACAAACCTACCAATGGAAATCTTGTAGCAGTTTCTTTTAGATTTTCTTTACCTCTATCTGAAGAAGCTCCAAAATAACCCGCTCCACCAATCAAAACGCTTGTTGTTAATTGTCCTTTGCTTAAACATAATTTGCCGTTTTGGCTATTAAAGTCCATATTTGTGTATTTGTTAAAGAAATTTTTAGCTTTTGGTGATTTTTTGAACAGCTTTGTCCCTGGAGCTACTATAAATTCTGAAATATTTTGCAATACTTTAGAATCTTTACCTTTTGTTGCTAATAAACCTGCTAAACCCAAGCAGCCTGCGTATAATCCTGCTGCTAAACCTATGTGTCTGTGTGCGCTCTTTCTAACTTTTTCTTGATGTTGCTTATCCTCGGCCGAGTTTTCAAGAGAGGCGATATTTTTAAAATCACTCTTGTTGAAAACTTTTAATGTCATCAAATTTTTAATATAATTTAAAGAAAATTCTGTTAAAGGAATTGCCATTGCGGCAAGTGCTATAGCCGCTTTTACCGGAATTACTTTTTTGTTATTGTGTTTTGCAATAGGATTCAATTTGCCTTTTTCTAAAAGTTCTACACCTGTAGTTGCAACATCTTTTTTTAAACCGCTACTTAAATTCTTTGAGAAAATCTTTCTCGCAACTCTTTCTCCTAAAATTGTTGGTACAAAATACATCAAAGATTCTTCCGAGGTTTCCAAGAAAGTATTTTCTGTTAAATCCGCTAAACTTCTTGAAAATACAACTTTTGGAATAAGACAAGTTGTAGCATCCTGAATAAATCTGGATGTAGATAAACCCGAAGCCTGCTCTTGGTGGCGCACAAATTTTGCGACCGGTTTGAGCGGCTTTGGTAAAGTGTTTATTAATTTTTTGTTGTTGTTTACAGATGACATGGTTCAAATTCCTAAAACTTGTAAATACTAAAAATTGCTTAATTATTTAGGTTTTGTTTACAAATTTTAACTTTAGAAATTAAATTTACAAATAACTTTGAGGCAGATAAACAAAACCTTACTGCCTCATAAAATCATTTAGACGATGAACAATATGGACAGTTGTTAAACTGACCAACGCCACCAAGTTCTATTTTGATTTTTTAATTCTATATTTTTCATGTACTCATATTCCTTGTATCAAAATATATCGATACAAGGTCATAATATATCTAATAGATTTAAAAGTCAATAGTTTCAGATTTTTTACACATTTTGTTTAAACTTTAGTCTTGTGATAGTTTCTTAAATCCACCAAAATGCATTTTATTAAGATATTTTAAGGATTGTAAAATATTTTGAAAAATGTTACATTTGCTGCAATCGTAGTAGTAGTGGTAGTAGTAGTGGTAGTAGTTTGTGCAAAAATTAAAATTTGCCCTAAAGTTTTAAAATAAAATGCCGTTATATTTTGTGTAACAAAAAAATGAAAGGAGTTTCTATATGGGAGCTATACAAAATGATGGTGCAAGATTTTTTGCAAGCTTAAACACAAATAAATTATCAGAAGACGATGTTAAAGCAGGCAAGAAAGAAGTTTTAGACAACAAAGAAATTGCAAAAGCAAAATTAATGGGATTTTCTATGTTTGAGCTAAAAGAAAATATGACAATTGAAGACTTTACTAGAGCTTATTGTGATGTAATGGAAAATGCCGAAGATGGTGGAACAACATTGATGAAACAAGAAAAGGATGTTAAAGCAAAATATCTTCAACTTAAATATGGTTCTAAAAGTGAAATACAAGAAGATGAGGATCTTGACACATTCGAAGCTAGATTAAAACAAGAAGCAAATGACAATGTTTTACAAAGTAAACCTACGATGGGGTTTGAATTTATCCCAGGAAACTCAAAAACTAAACAAAATGGCGCTATAACACCTGATACTATGAATGAATATGAAAACGGAAAACTAACTAGTTCTACAACCGGCTTTGATGAAAATGATGATGGTTATATTGATGGAACAGAAATTTATTCAGAATTTATCCCGGGAAACTCAAAAACTAAGCAAAATGGCGCTATAACACCTGATACTATGAATGAATATGAAAATGGAAAACTAACTCGTTCTATAACCGGCTTTGATGAAAATGACGATGGTAAGCTTGAGGGCAGTGAAATATTATATATTGATGATCCAAACTAACCAGATGAAATAGTCAAAGCAATCAAGAATTCTTATAAAAAATGGTAAGAAGAAGTTTGATGGTAATGAAATAAAATTTACTAACTTGGTATAAAAATAGTTCGTTTATGTTAATAGGAAGGATATTAAATTTTATATTCTTCCTATTAAAATTGAGAGTTTACCTATGTTCATCTTTTTGGTATTCTTTAAGTAATGAAGATATTAAGGAGATTTATTTATGGTAGATATTAGACAAGAATTTATTGAGCAAGCGAAACAATTAACAAGAAATGCAGAAGTGCTTCCCGGTGGTATTGAAGAATTAGCTGTAAAACTTCAGCACTCAGCTGATACTAAAACTCCACTTCGAATTAAATTAGGCATGGATCCTACAAGACCTGATTTACACCTAGGACACACTGTTGTAATGAGAAAGTTAAAAGAATTTCAAAAATTGGGACACAAAATCGTGCTTCTTGTTGGTGGAGCAACAGCAATGATTGGCGACCCATCAGGAAAATCAGAAACAAGACCGGCTTTAACTAAAGAACAAGTTGAAGAAAACGCAAAAACATATTTTGCTCAAATGTCTAAAGTTATTGATATTTCTCAAGCAGAAGTTGTTAATAACGCTGATTGGTTACATAAATTATCTTTTACAGAATTGTTACAACTGGCAGGTAAAGTTACTGTTGCGCAAATGATGACAAGAGATGATTTTGCGAAAAGATACGCAGAAGGTAAGCCAATTGCTATTCACGAATTTTTCTATCCGCTTATGCAAGCTTACGATTCAGTTGCAATTGATGCCGATATAGAATTGGGCGGAACAGACCAAAGATTTAACACACTATTAGGTCGTGATATTCAAGTTGCTTACGGTAAAAAATATCCGCAATTAGTAATGATGTTGCCACTTTTAGAAGGTACTGATGGTGTAGTTAAGATGTCTAAAACATATCCGGAACACTGTATTTCACTTACAGATTCTGCTAAAGATATGTTCGGAAAATTAATGAGTATTCCGGATACATTAATCACTCGTTATTATTCATTATTAACTGATGTTCCTCAATCAGAACTTATTAAAATGGATGAGCAAATTGCTTCAAATTCAATAAACCCACGTGATATCAAATTAGCTTTAGCACACATGATTACGGAAGAATACCACGGCAAAGATGGTGCTGATAAAGCTCAAGAAGATTTCATCAATGTTGTATCAAACAAAGGTATTCCTGATGATATCGAAAGTGTAAAAATTGAATCAGAAAAAAGTATTTTGGATTTGTTAGTTGAGCTTAAATTCGTCCAATCTAAAGGTGAAGCAAAACGTCTTATCCAAGGTGGCGGTGTAAAAATTGATGGTGAAAAAATCTCTGATATGGGATTGATTATTAAGCCACAAATGGATGTTGTTCTTCAAGCCGGTAAGAGAAAATTTGCTAAGCTTGTTTAAGGGAGTATTTTTCTACCTCACCCTAGTCTTGTTCTGGATTATTCGGGGTGTTGGCAGAGTAACGTCTAGTCTTCAACTTACGAGCTAATGCACTACCTCACCCTAGCCCTCTCCTGCTAGGAGAGGGGACATAGAACTCGTTAATTCATTTTTGTTGATATAAAAATTTTAATATAAATAAGAATAAAATAAGTGACAGTCATTCCCTCTCCTAGCAGGAGAGCGGATTTTCGGTAGGGCGTTAGCCCGTAAGGTGGAGGTCAGACGTTACTCTGCCGACACCCCGAATAATCCAAGACAGGGCTAGGGTGAGGTAGAGGCAAGTAGAGCAAATGAAAGCCAATTTATAAACGTAAAACAAAGAGGTTATCATGATTTACAACAATGTACTAGAACTAATCGGAAACACACCACTTGTAAAATACAATGACAATATCTGCTTGAAGTTGGAATATTTTAATCCGTCAAGCTCTGTTAAAGACCGTGCATCGTATTCTATGCTAAAAGGCGCAATAGATAGAGGCGAAATCAATAAGGACACTGTTATAATTGAACCAACCAGCGGCAATACTGGAATAGGTTTAGCTATGTGTTGTGCAGTATTGGGATTACGATTAATAATTTGCATGCCGGAAAGTATGTCTGTAGAACGTCGTAAAAATATTGCGGCATACGGTGCAGAACTTGTTTTGACTCCAAAAGAAAATGGAATGCAGGGTGCTGTTGATAAAGCAAAAGAACTTAAACAAACTTACCCGAACAGCTTTATCCCTATGCAGTTTGCAAATCCTGATAACCCGAAAGCTCACGCTAAAACAGCACAAGAAATTAAAGAAGCAGTTGATGGACGTGAAGTTGTTGTAGTGGCAGGAATTGGAACCGGCGGCACTGCAACTGGTATTAAGAAATATTATCCAGAAGCTGTTGTATATGGTGTAGAACCTGCGGAAAGCCCATTATTTACAGAAGCTCATGCCGGTCCGCACGCAATACAAGGTATTGGTGCAAACTTTATTCCGGAAATATGCAAAGACAACAATTTAGATGGAGTTTTAACAGTAAAAGGTGAAGACGCTAAGAGTCAGGCTATAGAATTAGCTAAAAAACACGGAGTCTTTTGTGGAATTTCTGCCGGTGCTAATGTTTGTGCTGCAAAAGTGTTGGCAGAAAAATATCCGGATAGATTAATTGTTGCAATTATACCTGATAGTGGGGAAAGGTATTTGTCTGTTTGGTAGAAATCAATACCCACCCGCATTCGTAACTTGCTGACACTCGAACGACTGCGACCTCCCTAATAAGGACGGTTTAATTTCTCCCCACAAGAACTATTTATTATTGCATTTGCTTATCTTACAATTGCTTTATAAACAAGAAAGGCGATAAGGATGTTTAAACGAGCAATTAATAAAATAAAAGAAGATATTAAAGTAATTTATGAAAAAGACCCTGCTGCAACAAATATTGTTGAAGTAATTTTCTGCTACCCAGGGCTACAAGCTTTGTTATCTCATCGAATAGCTCATAAACTTGCTTATTGGGGAATTCCTTTTATACCGAGATTTATATCTTATGTTACAAGAATTATTACAGGTATAGAAATACACCCAAAAGCCCAAATTGGAAGCAGATTTTTTATTGATCATGGTGAAGGTGTCGTAATTGGTGAAACTACTATTATTGGAGATGATGTGCTTATTTATCAACAAGTTACTCTTGGTGGTACAGGTAATGAACACGGCAAACGTCACCCGACTATTGGTAACGGAGTAATTATTGGTGCCGGTGCGAAAGTGTTAGGTAACATTACGATTGGTGAAAATACAAGAATAGGAGCAGGTTCTGTTGTTGTTGATAATGTTCCTGAACACTGTACTGTTGTCGGCATTCCGGGGAGAATTGTTCAACAAAAATTTATGAATCCGGACGGAATACTTATGCACAATAGAATCCCTGACCCTGTAAAATGTGAAATTAATAGGTTAAAATACGAAATTCAAGAATTAAAAGATAAACTTCAACAATTAGAAAGTTTAAAGAATGAACAATCTTAAGTTTTGTAAATTTTACTAGTAAAAATTAAAAAAAATAGCAATTTTCTTTATATTTGTTACTTTAAATATGTGTGTGAAGATGAAAGGTGTAGCATTATGTCATTATCAGTAAACAACGGTCAGTATACTCAACAACCTGCTTTTAGAGGTAAATTTGAAAGAACAGAGCAAGGAAATCCTTATTATAAAACAAACGCAGGAACTGTTGCCGGTGGTGTGATGGCTGGTGTTGCAACTTGGTCTTGGCTGAAACGGTTGAATTTCAAAGAAGTTCCTGAATTGGATGATAAAGCAAAAGCTTTTATGAAAGAATCCGGCATGGAAGACGTATATAAAGCTTTTGGTATTAAAGATATTAATAAAGCACTTAAAGAAGAAAATAAACAAGCTGCTCGATTGAAAAAACTTGCAATTCCATTTGCTGCTGTAGCGGCTGCATGCACATTAGGTTGCGGAATGTTAGTTGATAGCATAAGAAATAAAAAAGCAAAAGAAACTGCAGATTTCACTGCTCAGGTTGGAGTACATAGTGCTATGATGAATGGCGATTCTGTTGCATTATCCAATAAAGGTAGAACCTATTATGATTCTAATGTTGGCAAAAAATACGGAGCATTACTTGGAGCTGGATGTGGCTTGCTTGATAGTGTAATGACTTCTGGAAAATTTAAGGCAAATACAATTGCTAAAATGGTATTGATGGGTATCGGCGGTTTGATTATGGGTGCAATTACAGACCATTATACAAACAGTAGTGCTAAAAAGAATGCTTAATCTTGATAAAACTTGCATTTTCATGGGTATTATATTATAATGTGTGCATAGAGTTGGAATATGGCTCTAGAATTTTTGATTAATCTCATATTATTTTTATTGATAGGATTGTATATAAGTAGTGAATTTTTTATTATTAATTGGTTAAGAGGCTTTTATTATGTATGTAAACAAGTGCATTAAGTGTGGTGCGGAATTTGAAACAAAGAACCCCAAAAGAGTGATATGTCCTAATTGTCTTTATGCAGATAAGGGAAGTGAGTCTACAGAAGAAAAACCTATGCAAAGCTATAGTTCTTATAGCTCATATTCTCCTGAATCTAGACCAAGAAGCTATGATAGACCACAACAAGGCGGTTACAGAAATAACAATTACAACCGCAATCAAGATGGTGGATATCAAAACAATTATCAAAGACGCGATAACTACAATCGTGATGGCGGATACAATAGAGATAATCGCCAACAAGGTGGTTACCAAAGACGTGATAACCGTCAGCAAGGCGGATATCAACAACGCAGACCTGATAACAGAGGTGGATTCCGTAACAACTATGCTAGTGTAAGACCTCAACAAAGAAAACCTATGCAAAAACGTCCTGCAAAACATGCAAGACCATTGCTTATCAGTAAAGAACAATTGGAGCAAATTGAAATTTTATACAAGACAATGCTTCCATTGCCAAACCCTGATTGTCATGAAGTAATCGGAGCAAAATTAGGTATTGAACCACAAAAAGTATTTTTCGGAATTAATTTGGTTCGTCAGAAAATGATGTTGCCTAAATTGCCGTTCCCAAAACGTAAATTGGCAATTTCTCCAGATCAAATGATGGCAATAAAAGCTTTGTATGAACCATTATTGCCATTACCTCCAATTGGCTGCCACAAAATCATTGCAGCTCAGTTGAAAATGGATGAGTGGAGAGTTCACGTAGGTATCAAGTTAATAAGAGCACAATTGGGCTTAGATAGATGGAATGAAGATAGAGCTGACAAACCGGCAGATTATATGGTTGCAAAACATACAAAACCATCTTCTGAAGAAAAAGCTGCTGTTGCTGTAGAAGAAAAAGCAGTGGCGACAGAAGAAGTTAAAGAAGAAGTCGCAGCGACTGAAGCTCCAGTAGAAGAAGTTGTTCCGGAAAAGCCAAAACGTGGAAGAAAACCTAAGAAGAAAGAAGATGAAGAATAATTTTGTTTCTGTAGGTAAAATTCTTAATTTCCATGGAGTGCAAGGCGAGGCAAAGCTCGGTTATTCAAAGAATCGTGAAGAGTTTTTGTCTAGTTTAAAAACAGTATTTGTCCAAATTGATGGTGAATACAAAGAACTAACGATTGCTAAATTAAGATTCACTCCAAAAAGTGGAATTATAAAGTTTAAAGGAATCGATACTTTAAATGATATTTTGGCGTACAAAGGACATCTGATTTTTGTTACAGAAGATGTTGCAAGAGATTTTTTGGAAGAAGATGAATTTTTGATTGATGAATTAGTCGGTCTTGATGTCTTTGATGGGGATAAAAAAGTCGGAGCAGTTGTTGGTGTCTCCAATAACGGAGCTAGTGATCTTTTATCTGTAAAGAATCTTGATAAAAAGATTTGCTTAGTACCGTTTGTAAAAGCTATCGTATTGTCTGTTGATATTAAAAACAGAAGAATTCAAATCAATAATCTTGAAGGATTGCTTTCATGAGATTTGATGTTTTAACGCTTTTTCCGGAATTAATTAACTCTCATTTGGATTTTAGCATAATGAAACGTGCAACAGATGAAGGTGTGTTTGAAGTTAATGCTGTAAATCCTCGAGATTTTACGCTTGATAAACACAAAAAAGTAGATGATACTCCTTATGGCGGTGGTGCTGGCATGGTGCTTATGCCTCAACCTTATATTGATGCTTATAATTCTGTTGAAAAGTTTGAAAATAGTATTACGCTAATGATGACTCCGCAAGGAGAACCTTTCACTGATCAAATTTCAAATGAGTTAGCAAATTATAACCAAATCATAATTCTATGCGGACATTATGAAGGCTTTGATGAAAGAATTAGAACTATTATTAAGCCAAGAGAAATTTCTATTGGAGATTTTGTATTAACAGGTGGAGAATTACCAGCTTTATGCGTGATAGACAGTGTTTCCAGAAAAATAGAGGGTACACTTGGCAAAATAGAATCTGCGCACGATGATAGTTTTTCCGATGGTTTATTAGAATATCCGCAATATACAAAACCTCGTGAATATATGGGATTAAAGGTTCCGGACGTATTACTAAACGGAAATCATAAGTTGATAAACGAGTTTAGAATGGAACAGAAAATTCAACGAACAAAGACAAAACGCCCTGATTTGTATGAGAAATGGTTGAAAGAGAATAAGTAAGATACAAAATGTAGATTTTATTAAGTCAAAATGAACCACAAAGTGACACCAAGCTGGTAGTTTTGCGCCTAGTCATCCTGAATGTGATTAGCGTGAGGAATCCAGCTGTTTAACAACTTCTATATCTAATACTGAAAATACAAATCCTGAATAACTCTAATAATCTTATTCAAGAAATTTTTATACTTAATTCTATCGGCAGAACCTGAAAGAACAATATCAGCATGTTTCTTGCAAGGTCTAATATGAACTTCTGCTTTTTCGTTAGCATTTTTATAAATGAAGTCTGCGGAATCGCCCAAATCGCGTTCCTTTGCTCTTACATAAAAACGTTCTTTTTTAATATCTTCAGCTATATCAACATAAATTTTAAAATCAAACGCATCCTTAACTTTTTCTGTAAGCGTAAATAAACCTTCTGAAATAATAATTTTAGAAGGTTTAGCCAATTGATAATTATCATGTCGAATAGCAGTGCCGCTCATGTCATACTTTGGAAGATAAGTAACTTTACCTGACAATAATTCCTTGATATGTTTGCTCATCAATTCCAATTCTAAAGCTTGTGGCACATCTAAATCATAATGTTTTGCAAATTCTGAAAAACTACCGGCAGCTTTTACCATTTCTGAACGATCATAATAATAATCGTCTGTATTAACACGGGTAATAACGTCATCAATATTGAATTCAGTTGCGAAAGATTCAATAGTATCAATCAAATCCATTGTTATTGTAGACTTACCGCTTGCAGTTTCACCGGCGATACCAATTGAAGCCGGCATTTTAATTCTACCTGATAAGTATGCCGCAATCTTTTTGATTACAAACGGTGTATAACTTACCAAAATAGAGCCTTCTGCCTTTAATTCGTTTTCAAAAATAACTTGTAAATAATGCTCTATCTCTTCACATATATTTGTTGGTTTTTTAATTTGTGAGGTTGTAATATTTTGTATCATAAATCTTTTTCTTTCTTTGTTCTATTATACACAAATTAAAACAAAATGAAAGCATTTTTTGCCGTTGTTTGATACAAATTTTACAAAAATTAACTTTATATAAACAAACTAGCCCCCACCCGAATTTCTAGGCTCACTTACGTTCCCCAAGAAATTCTACCCTCCCCCTTGGAGAGGGGCAAAATGTTATACTTTGATTTACCCCTTAAATTTACCCCCTTAAATTTACCCCCTGGTTTTTGTATTTTCAAAAATACTTCTACTTTGACTTAAAGCAATCATTTTTAAGGAGCATTCACCTTCTGCACGATCGATTACGCCAATAGAAGACAATCTTGCCGTTACAAATTCGTTCAATTCATCCGGTGATACATAAAGAGGGCATTCGTCATTACAAACTCTGTTTTCTGCAAAAGGGCATGTTTTTATCATAATTATTCTCCCAATTCTGCCAAAGCTTGTGCTAATTGTTCGTCACTTGGAGCTTTTCCATGCCATCCTGCTTGATTTTCCATAAATGATACACCTTTACCTTTTGTTGTATGAGCAATTATTGCACAAGGTCTATCAGTTTTTTTAGCTGCCTCTACAGCTTCATAAATTTCATTATAATCATGACCGTTAATTTCTATAACTTCCCAATTGAAAGCTCGCAATTTATCAGCCAAATTATCAAGCGCCATCACATTTTCTGTGCAACCATCAATCTGCAATTTATTTCTATCGATAATTGCAATCAAGTTATCGAGCTTTCTGTGAGCCGCTTGCATAAATGCTTCCCAGCAAGAGCCTTCTTGAAGTTCACCATCACCTGTATATACAACAACATTGGCAGGGTTTTGTTTTAGCTTCAAGCCTTCTGCCATACCGCATCCTATTGACAAACCTTGTCCTAAAGAACCGGTAGAAGTTTCAATTCCTGCCAAATAGTGCTTTGCAGGGTGTCCTTGCAATTTGGAATGAAATTTTCTGAAAGTCATTAATTCTTCTTTTGGAATAATACCTTTCATCGCCAAAATTGAATATAAAAGAGGTGAAGCATGACCTTTTGACAAAATAAATCTGTCACGGTTTTCAAAATCAGCAGACTTATCCCATTCTGATGGAATATTCAAAGATTTCTTGTAAAGAACTGTCAAAATATCAGCACCAGATAGAGAACCTCCCGGATGACCGGATTTTGAATTATGTACCATCTTTACAATATTTCTTCTAACTTCTGTTGCAGCTTCTTTAAGCTCTTTAATTTCAATTTCTGTTAACATATATCCTCTTATATTTTTTCTTTATAATTTAAAACTCTTATCAAAAATAATGGTAAAGTAGGAAAAATTCTTTTGAATCTGGAAGGTTGAGTAACAGTTCTGTACAACCACTCTAATCCTAAGATTTGATATATTTTAGGTGCGCGCTTTACATAACCTGACCAAACGTCAAGACTTCCGCCTATACCAACCATTAATGCCGGATTAAGCTTCTTTTTAGCCTCATAAATAAATTTCTCTTGTCTAGGAGATCCCATTGCAATAAGAATCAATTTCGGAGAATGATTTCTAAGCTCAGAATAAATTTCTTCATCATTATCAAAATAACCGTTATGATAATATACAAGATTTAGTCCGCTAATTTCATTCTGCAAATTTTCAATAGCTTTTGTGATAACTTCTTCTTTAGAGCCGATAATTGCAACAGGAATATTGCTCAAAGCTGCTTCTTTAAGAAGTTTTTTTGCAAAATCAATCCCTGGAATTCTTGCCACATTCTTACCGGTCAACTTTAGCCCAATTTTTATACCAACACCGTCAGGAATAACCATTTCAGCTTCTCTTACAATGTTTGCAAAATAAGAATCGCTATCCGCAGTTTGAAACATTTCAGGATTAATAGTTATAACCTGTGAAACCTTATCTCCATCAATAAGTTCTTTAGCCTTCAAAACGGCTTCATCAAACGAATAATCGTCTATACTATATCCTAATAATTCTACACTCATGTTTACATTATACTTTAAAAATATGATGAGGTAAACATGGTAATATAATGTAATATTGTATTGAGAAAAAATTAAATCCGTGGTTTAATATTTTTCAGTTAAGAAAGGAGTTTTATTATGAAAAAATTATTATCAGTATTTGCTGTATTGGCATTAGTTTCATCACTAGCTGCAACTGCTGCAGAATCTAGATTGGAAAATTATGTGAACAAGAAACTTGCTCCTGTTACTCAAAAAGAAAAAGAATTAAACTCTAAAATTGAAACACAACAAAAAGCTAATAAAGCAAAACAAGCAGAATTAAAAAAACAACAAGCTGAACGTCAAGCAAAAATTGAACAACAAAAGAAAGATGCTCAAGCAAGACATCAAGCAGCAAAAGATGCTATTAAGGCAGAAACAGATTATTGGAAATCATTGAAAAAATAGAAAGGATTGAAGAATGAAAAAGATTTTAGCAATATTTGCAATTGTTGCAATCACTGGTTCTTTAGCAGCTAATGCCGCAGAATCAAAAATCCAAAGTTATGTTGATAATTTGATTTCTCCAATTACTAAGAAAGAAAAACAAATCAATTCTCAAGCGGAAGCTCAAAAAAAGGCAAATGCACAAAAGAAAGCTGAATTGAAGAAAAAACAAGAAGCTCAAAAAGCAGCTGCTAAGAAACAAAGAGAACAAGCTCAAGCAAAAAGAGATAATACTAAAAAAGCCATAAACGATGAAGTTGGCTTCTGGAAGTCTTTATTCTCAAAAAAATAATTGAGTAATACTGAACTAATGAAAACCCTGTGGATGTATACATCGCAGGGGTTTTGTTTTTACATTGTTAACGCTTAACACCCTCGCCCCTTGTGGGAGGTACTACGTACGTAGAAAAGTTACTAGATTGCGTTTCTATTCCCTCGCCCCTTGTGGGAGGTACTACGTACGTAGAAAAGTTACTAGATTGTGTTTCTATTCCCTCGCCCCTTGTGGGAGAGGGCAGAATTTCTTAGAGAACGTTAGTGAGCTTAGAAATTCGGGTGAGGGGATTAGCCCTCTGGGTATGTTAACATTCTTTACGACAAATAAAATAAAATTGTAATATTTACATAAGCTATTTAATGTATCCATATCCACCCTCATCAGGGCTCCGCTAGCTTGTCTTGGATTATTCGGGGTGTCGGCAGAGTAACGTCTAACCTCCAC
>OBLI01000548.1_pt1 | contig 40134 bp, 30 predicted proteins | sample 1519701 | NCBI WGS metagenome assembly OBLI01 (sample SAMEA3663005, study PRJEB22513) | pig gut metagenome | biome: pig gut; feature: pig-associated habitat; material: faeces | place: France | collected 2012
CAAACACATAAGTATCTGCCTGGAGGGCAGTACGCCAGAGGACTAGTTCTATAATTCCCCACGGAATATCTACAGAGCCGTGTTCTCACAAGGACACGCGCTTGTCGTTTAAGAGGACTTAAAAAATAAAGAGGAAGTCTGTAGGGACTTCCTCTTTCCTGAGCCTCTTGTCGGATTCGAACCAACGACCCCGAGATTACAAATCACGTGCTCTGGCCAACTGAGCTAAAGAGGCGGGTGGGGAAGCTTGCCATATCGCGCCGCTACAACCTCCTGCCCTTGCTGCGATCAAGCCCTGGGGGATTCAGAGGGAGCATGCCGTATGGGACTTCCCCATTTCGGACTGCAAAGGTACACATTTATCCCTTTCGGTCCAAATATTCGGCCTACTATTTGCTGATGTTACTTTTCTCGCGCGCACGCATCATTTATTGGAGAATAAGTGGTACATTTGCATGAAATATACGAAATAGAATGATGAAGGAAGAGGAAAAAGTGACAGATTCTCCGAGCATGAGGGTTCACTATGCAGGAGTATGTGCGTTTTGGATAGCTGGCATGTGGGTGGTGTCATGGGTATGCATGTTGAATTTCTATAGATATCCCCTACTCTCTCTCTTGAGTCTTGTCCTGTATGCCTGGTCTGTCTTCATGCTTTACCAGATGGTGGACAAATACAAGCGGAATATAGCTCCTCTCGGGTTCTTGGACTCCTTCTGGCTGTCCTGGAGGATATGCATCTTTGCAGGAATGGTTAGCGGATTGGCTGATTATGTGTATCTGCGATTCATCGATAAGGGTCAATTCCTGGAGCAGATGACAAGGATAATGTCGGATGAGCAATATATGCAAACCATGAATGCGATCTATTCTCAACAGGAAATAGAGCAGATGAAGCTCATCATGCAAGGCATCACTCTGGGCGACATGCTTTCCAATATTCTGTTTACGGCCTTTATCCTCTCGATACCCATTTCTCTGCTGGTGGCCTATCTGACCAAACTCAAAAATCGCCGCAGCGGGAGCATAGGTTATCCCACGGGTGATGACCAGAATTAGATAACAGACGAATAAAACATTATCAGCATCATGAATATATCCGTTGTAATACCTCTCTTCAACGAAGACGAATCCCTGCCCGAACTGTTTGCATGGATAGAGCGTGTGACCACATCTAACCACCTGTCCCATGAAGTGATATTCGTGGATGATGGCAGTACCGACCGCTCGTGGGAGGTCATCGAGGAGCTGAGAGCAAAGAACCCCGAGGTGGTCAAAGGCATTAAGTTCCGCAGAAACTATGGCAAGAGTCCTGCTCTCTACTGTGGTTTTGCCAAGGCGCAAGGTGATGTGGTCATCACCATGGATGCCGACCTGCAGGACTCTCCCGACGAGATTCCCGAACTGTACAGGATGATCTGTGAGGAGAAATATGACCTCGTGAGTGGCTACAAGATGAACAGGAGCCAGGGTGACCCTCTCTCGAAGACCATCCCTACCAAGCTCTTCAATGCCACAGCACGATGGGTGAGCGGCATTCATAACCTGCATGACTTCAACTGCGGACTGAAGGCTTACCGCAAGGAGGTGGTGAAGAACATAGAGGTGTATGGAGAGATGCACCGCTATATCCCTTATCTGGCCAAGAATGCTGGCTTCGGCCGCATAGGTGAGAAGCGTGTACACCATCAGGCCCGCAAATTTGGAAAGTCGAAGTTCATGGGACTGAACAGGTTTGTTAACGGTTACCTCGACCTGCTCTCCCTATGGTTTCTGAGCAACTTCGGACTGAAACCCATGCATGTGTTCGGATTCATTGGCACTCTGATGTTCTTGTTCGGATTCCTTGCTGTGGTGGTTGTAGGAGCCACCAAGCTGTATTACCTCTCCACAGGTGAAGCACATCCATTGGTGACGAGTAATCCCTATTTCTATATCTCGCTCACCATGATGATTCTGGGTACCCAACTCTTCGTGGCTGGATTCCTGGGCGAGCTGATAAGCAGGAACTCCATGGAGCGCAATAAGTATCTGATAGAGGAGGAATTCTAAGTGGGGCAAGGCATGAGATATATCAGGCAAGTCACCTTTATGCTGATGTTTGCAATAGCGGCATTCATCTCCTGTGACAGCATCGACTGTACGCTCTACAACACGGTATCGCTCCACTGCTCGTTCTACTCGGAAGGTAAAGCTGCCAAACTGATGGACACGCTCACCGTAAGCGCATTGGGGACTGACTCTATTCTGGTCAATAGCCTCGTGGGCGCTTCATCGCTGGAGCTTCCCTTGAGTTACATGCAGGAGCAGGATACCCTGGTGCTGCACATATATGGCATGGACTATGACCTGCGCGACACCATGTGGGTGGAGAAGACCAATACCACACACTTTGAGTCGCCCGACTGCCCCACTGCCATGTTTCATCAGATCACATCCGTAAGGCATACACATCACATCATCGATTCCATTAGCATCACCCGAAGCCTTGTTGACTATGACCAGACTGAGAATATTCAGATTCATCTGTAGCATATGGCTTTCTGCCATCCTTACTTCCCCCTTGCTGGCACAGGGGAAGCCCATGCCGGCGCAGATACCTGCGGAGGAGAAGGCACCACTCTTTGGCGGAATAGCTGTAGGTGCCGACCTGGTGGGATTTGCCATGAAGGGCATGGGACTGAAATATGCCAACATGGAGGTCTCGGGACGACTCAACTTCAAGGAGAAATACTTTCCCATCGTGGAACTGGGCATAGGAGACTGCACCCGCGAGGGAGGTGAGAACACCAATAAGTTCAGCACCACGGCTCCCTATTACAGGATAGGTATGGACTACAACTTCAACAAGAAGGTCAATGGCAATCGCTTCTTCGGCGGACTGCGTTATGCATTCACCACGTATGACTTCGACTTCGAGAATCCTGACTTTGCCGACCCTGTCTATGGTACTTCCACGCCCATCGCCTTCCAGGACCTGCATGCCAAGAAACAATGGGTGGAGGTTTGCCTGGGAGTGGAATGCAAGCTGTGGAGCATAGTGCGCATGGGCTGGAGCCTCAGGTATAAGGTGAGCGTGAAGAATGTGAATCCCGTATATGGCAATGCTTGGTATGCCCCCGGATTTGGCAAGAACGACACTTCCACATGGGGAGGTACGGTGAATCTCATGTTTGACATAGGAAAGTCTGCCCTGCGAAACAAGTCCAAGAAGCATGTGCCCAGTCCACAGGCAGAGGCTGCCACAGAGGAGACAGAGAGAAAGGAATGAGCATAATAGAGGTATGGTTGATAGGTGTGGCCTTAGCCATCGACTGCTTTACCGTGAGCATAGCTGTAGGCCTGCAGGCACACCGCCCCCGGATAATGAGGATGGGGCTGATGGCTCTCTCGTTTGGCCTTTTCCAGGGAGGTATGACCTGGCTGGGCTATCAGGGGCTGTCCTTCTTCTCCGATAGTCTGGAGCAGATAGACCATTGGGTGGCCTTCCTCCTGTTGGCTTATACAGGCATCAGGATGATCATGGAGGGTCTGCACCCCGATGATGAGCCCTGCGTAGGTTCACGAATGCTGAACGTGCGCAATATACTCACACTCTCGGTAGCGACCAGCATAGATGCTCTGGCAGTAGGGTTATCATTTGCATGCCTGCCGACAGCAAGCCTGCCCAGCATGCTTCACACGACAGCCGTGATAGGATTCTGTTCCACAGCCCTGAGCATATGTGGCCTCGGAGCAGGCATCATCATAGGCAGGAAGATAAATTGGCACGCCGAGGTGATAGGCGGAATCGTGCTTATTTTCATAGGTATAAAAATATTAATAGAACATCTGACATGAAACAAGAGAACAGATTCAGAATGTGGCATATACCCGTACTGGCCGTGCTCATATTGGCATCTCTCATGATATTGAGAAACAAGGAGCAGAGGCAGATTCCTTTCCAGGTGGAGGAAGGTGCCATCTTTGGGACAGTATATCACATGAAGTATCAGTATGCCAACAGCCTGCAGAAGGAGATTCTCCAATGTCTGCACTCGGTGGACTCCTCACTCTCCATGTTCAACAAGCAGAGTACTGTAAGCAAGATAAACACGGGAGAGGACCTTCATACCGATGCCATGCTGGAAATGGTATTCAAGCAGGCTACAGCCATCAGCGAAGCAACAGGAGGTTCGTTTGACGTCACCGTGGCTCCCCTGGTAAATGCATGGGGATTTGGATTCAAGCACGGCCAATGGCCCGACAGCACAGCCGTGGACAGTCTGCTTCAGCTGGTGGGATGGCAAAAGGTGAGCATCAGAAATCACATGGTGGAAAAGGCCGACCCCAGAATCGTCCTCGACTTCAGCGCTATAGCCAAGGGATTGGGAGTGGACCAGGTGGCATCCCTCCTGCGCAGTTATGGCATAGAGAATTTCATGATAGAGATAGGAGGAGAGATAGTCTCCCACGGCCGTAATCCCAAGGGTGAGCCCTGGCGAATAGGTATCAATAAGCCCGAAGATGATACTCAGGGAGCCAACTCCCAGCTGCAGGACATCATAGAGCTGACCGACTGCGCCATAGCCACCAGTGGCAATTACCGCAACTATTATGAGAAGGACGGGAAGCGCGTGGCACACACCATAGATCCGCATAGCGGTTATCCCGTACAACATAGCATACTGAGCAGTACCGTCATGGCGCCCACATGTGCCATGGCCGACGGATTTGCTACTGCCTTCATGGTGATGGGCCTGGACAGCGCTAAGGCCGTCCTGCAGAAGCATAAGGAACTGCAGGCTTACTTCATCCTATCCTCGGTCAGCGGCAAGTACGATATCTGGTGCACGCCAGACTTCAGCAAACTGCTCTCCGACAACGAATAACTATTCACACCACAAGCTCATCCCCGGCCCAGTTACTCATGGACATCAGCACCAAATACCGCATCCTCACTCATCTGCCCCTATTACAGGGACTGAGCGGACAGGACTTGGCACGCCTGGAAGAATCACACGGACTGGAGATGGAGCTCATACCATCCGGTAGTGTGGCTCTGCTCAACCAGGGAGATGTATGTACGCATCTCATCCTGGTGGCCACAGGAGTGCTACGCCGAAGGCACACCACAGCCGACGGCAGGCTCTGCATCCAGTCCATCATAGAGACTCCCGCAGCCATCGAACCAGAGAGCTTGTACGGACTGCATTGTCATTATCAGAATTCCTACTACGCCGAGAGTGAATTGCAGACCATCAGCATAAGGAAGAATGACGTAGGCAAACATCTCATGAACCATCCCATCTTCAGATACAATCTGCTCAACTACCTCTCTGCCATCGTGCACAAGCAAGGGGTGCTCATGGAACCCACTCCTCGGACAACGGTTGACCAGAAGTTTCTCCATCTGCTGACGACGCTCTGCAGAGAGGATGAGACGGACATCAAGATAAATGTGAAGATGAACGACCTGGCACTCTATCTGGAAGAGACAAGGCTCACGGTCTCACGCATGCTCAACAGACTGGACAGGACAAAAGCCATACAGATATCGCGCTCCACCATCTGTATCCCATCGCTCACGCTCATCAGGGAACACGTAAATGGTACCGGCAGTACGGATACACACATGTGACAGACGCGCCTACGAGGGCAAGTATTTCATTGACAAATCATACATATATATATATAATGACAGAAGCAAAGAGAGTGAATCCATTAATAAGTGGTGAATACGGAACACCTCACGACACGGCCCCTTTTGATAAGATCACACTGGCCGACTATGAGGAAGCCATCCTGGAAGGCATGAAACAGGAGGAGAGGGCTATTGATGATATCATCAGTAACCCCGAGGAACCCTCCTTCAGTAACACCATCCTGCCACCCACCGACCAGCTCCTCAACAGGGCCACCACCATCTTCTTCAATCTGCTTAGTTGTTGCACAAGCGACGAAGCCGACCAGCTGGCACAGAAACTCTCTCCCCTACTCACCGAGCATGCAAATAAGATAATGCTCAACAGAAAACTCTTTGAGCGCATTCAATATGTCAAGGAGCACGAAAAAGGGCTCAATGCAGAGGAACAGAAATTGCTGGACGACATCTTTGATGGATTCCAACGCGGAGGCGCTTGTCTCTCGGATGAAGACAAAGAGAAACTGACGAGGATGAGAATAGAGTTGGACACCATCAGCCTCCAGTTCGGCCAGAACTGTCTGAAGGAGACCAATGCCTACAGTTTGCATATCACCGACCAGCAGGAGCTGGCTGGCCTGCCTGAGACAGCCCTGGATGCCGCAGCCCTGGCAGCCAAGGAAAAGGGAATGGAAGGATGGCTCTTCACCCTGCATCAGCCCAGTTACGGTCCCTTTCTCACATATGCCGACAACCGGGAACTGCGACGCCAGATGTATATGGCCAAGAACACCATCTGCTGTAAAGGTGGAGAGCATGACAATCGTCAGTTGGTGACCAGGATTGTCAACCTCAGAAGAGAGATAGCACAGCTGTTGGGCAACGAGACTTATGCCGAGAGTGTGCTGAAGAGACGCATGGCGGAAAATACCGCTAACGTATATGCACTCATTCAACAGCTGATGGATGCTTATATGCCTGTGGCCAGAAAGGAACTGACGGAGCTGGAACATCTGGCCAAGAAGCTCTGTGGGGACGATTTCCAACTGGAGCCCTGGGATTATTCCTATTTCGGACGCAAGCTGAAGATGGAAAGATATAATCTGGATGCCGAGATGCTACGCCCCTACTTCAAGTTGGAAAATGTGAAGAAGGGCGTTTTCGGACTGGCCACACGTCTGTATGGCATCACCTTCCATCTGCGCAAGGACATCCCCGTGTATCATCCCGATGTGGAAGCATATGAGGTACTGGATGAGGACGGAACGTATCTGGGTGTGCTCTATGCCGACTTCCACCCCAGAGAAAACAAGCAGAGCGGTGCCTGGATGACCAGTTATGCCGAACAGTATATCGATCAGAATGGAAAGGATCATCGGCCTCATGTAAGCATCACCATGAATCTCACCAAACCTACCGAGGACAAGCCCTCTCTGCTCACACTGGGTGAGGTGGAAACCTTCCTGCATGAATTCGGTCACGCCCTGCATGGACTCTTCTCCCGCGTGCGTTTCATGGCGCAGAACGGAACCAATGTATATCGCGACTTTGTGGAATTGCCCTCGCAGTTCATGGAGAACTACGTCACACAGAAGGAGTTTCTGGACACCTTTGCCTTTCATTATGTGACGGACGCTCCTCTGCCAGAGGAACTGATCAAGCGCGTGAAGGACAGCAACAATTACATGTGTGGCTACCTCTGCATCCGCCAACTGAGTTTCTGCATGCTGGATATGGCTTACTACGATATGAAAGAACCCTTCACCGAGGATGTACCTGCCTTCGAAGCCAAGGCATGGGAGAAGGCTCAGCTCCTGCCACAGCCTCCTCAGACCTGCATGTCCGTTCAGTTCGGACATATCATGAACGGAGGTTATTCAGCAGGTTATTACAGTTACAAATGGGCAGAAGTGCTGGATGCCGATGCCTTCAGCCTCTTCCTGCAGAATGGTATCTTTGATCATGATACAGCCTTGCGCTTCCGACGCGAGATACTGGAGCGGGGAGGAACAGATACACCAATGAAGCTTTACGAGCGTTTTCGTGGACAGAAGCCAAGCATTGACGCTTTGCTGGAGAGAAATGGGATAAACAGACAGTAATTCATACATTTACAGGCTACCGATATGGATAAGCAAAAGGAACTGGACAGCAGATATCTGAGGATGGCAAGAATCTGGAGCGAGAACAGCTATTGCCAACGCCGCCGTGTGGGTGCGCTCATCGTCAAAGACAAGAGAATCATCAGCGACGGATACAATGGTACCCCATCGGGATTTGAGAACGTATGCGAAGATGAGGACCATCTCACCAAGCCCTATGTGCTACACGCCGAGGCTAATGCCATCACAAAGATAGCCCGAAGCAATAACAATAGCGATGGCAGCACGCTCTACGTCACGGATTCCCCCTGTGTGGAATGCTCCAAGCTGATTATTCAGGCAGGCATACGCAGGGTGGTCTATGCACGTGAATACAGACTGACCGATGGCATCGAACTTCTCCGCCGAGCAGGTATCGAGGTGGAATATCACAGTATCAACGATGAGGAAGAATAAGCGTTCCCTCGGCCTACTTGCTCATCATATACCTACCTTATAATATTTATCCAAAGAAACATACAAGACATAACATAAAGCTATGAACAATAACAACAAGGGGCGTTTTACCCCACTGCTCATCTCGCTGAGTATCATCATAGGCATACTCATAGGCACATTCTGTACCAGTCACTTTGCTGGTAATCGTCTGAGCATCATCAATACGGGTTCCAACAAGCTGAGTTACCTCCTGCAGATTATAGATAACAATTATGTGGATACCGTCAACATGTCCCAACTGGTGGAGGATGCCATGCCTGGTATCCTCAAGGAACTGGACCCACACAGCAGTTATCTGAGCGCACAGGATGCCAAGGAGGCTGACGACGACCTGAGAGGACAATTCAGCGGTATAGGCGTCAGTTTCGTGGTACAGAAGGATACCGTAAATGTCATGTCGGTCATCCACGGAGGACCTGCCGAGAAAGTGGGCCTGATGGCAGGAGACCGCATAGTAAGTGCAAACGGGAAATCGCTCATTGGCATGGAGTCGCTGGAAGTGATGAAGCATCTCAAAGGCCAGAAGGGCAGCAAGGTCAAGTTGGGCATCGTGAGACATGGAGTGAAAGGTATCACAGACTTTACTGTAGTCCGAGGGGACATACCCGTGGTAAGCGTGGATGCCTATTATATGATCAATGAGAAAACGGGATACATCAGAGTGAAGAACTTTGGAGAACAAACCTATGCCGAGATGCTGGTGGCCCTGGCAGAACTGAACATCGAAGGAATGGAAGGACTGGTAGTGGACCTCCGAGGCAATACGGGAGGATACATGCACATAGCCATTCAGATGGCCAACGAATTTCTGCCCAAGGACCGCCTTATCGTCTATACCGAGGGAAGGAAAAGCCCACGCGAGGAATTCAATAGCGACGGAAGAGGAACCTTCCAGACACTCCCCTTGGTGGTACTTGTGGACGAGGCCAGTGCCAGTTCGAGCGAGATCTTTGCAGGTGCCATCCAGGACAATGACAGGGGAACCATCGTAGGACGTCGTACATTCGGAAAGGGACTGGTTCAGCAGCCTGTGGAGTTCAGAGACGGTAGCGTGGTGCGCCTCACCATTGCACGTTATTACACTCCCAGTGGACGTTGCATACAGAAGCCCTATACCAAGGGGCATGACGAGGAATATGAGAACGAACTCATGGCACGATATGAGCGCGGAGAATTCTTCTCCCAGGACAGTATTCATCAGGATGGTCCTTCCTACCAGACCCGCATAGGACGCACCGTATATGGAGGAGGCGGCATAGTGCCCGACGTGTTCATACCCGAGGACACCACAGCCGTGACATCCTATTACCGTGAGGCCCTCTTCACTGGCCTTATCCGCCAGTTTGCCTTTGCATATACCGATGCCAACAGGAGCAAACTATCCGACTATCCCAATGCCATGCAGATGGAGAGGTATCTGCGCAAACAAGGACTCCTGGAACAGTTTGCACGCTTCGGTGAACAGCACTCCCTGCGCAGGAGAAATCTCATGCTCTACAAGAGTCGCACACTCTTCGAACGTGCCATATACGGCAATATCATCTACAATTCGCTGGATATGTGTGAGTATATCAAATTCCTCAATGAGACCGATTCCACCGTACTGAAGGCTACAGAGATTCTCATGAACGGAGAGTCGGTACCACAGGTGGATACTCCAGATACCATCACAAAAGGTAAGACAGCTTATGCCATGCCCGTAATACGACTGCAGCGTCCTATGATGGCTGCCCTGCAGGGATGATACTGATAAATAATGATACAGACTATATATATATAATGAGGGGACACATTTCCTGCAGCCATGCACGTCACGTCATGTAGGCCAGAAATATGTCCTGAGTGAGATGCTACAATCATTTTATCTACAAAACGAAATTAACTTATGAAAAGAACCATTGTCACGCTGACATGCCTGCTGGTCGCCAGTCTGATGACATTTGCTTCCACAAAGTCTCTGCATCAATTGCAGCAAGAATTTGTTGACTTGCGCTTCGGTATGTTTATCCATTACAACATCCCCACCTATGCTCCCGAAGACTGGCCCGACCCTGACCTGCCAGCATCTGCTTTCAATCCCAAGCATCTGGATTGCCAGCAATGGGCCAAGGCAGCCAAGTCTGCCCATATGACCTATGGATGCCTTACCACCAAGCACCACAGCGGATTCTGCATATGGGATACCAAGACCACCGACTATAACGTGATGAACTCCCCCCTGGGACGCGATGTGGTGCGCGAGTATGTGGATGCATTCCGCAAGGAAGGGCTTGAGGTAATGCTCTATTATTCCATTCTGGACACTCATCATCGTCTGCGCCCTGGCATGATTACGCGCAACAAGATAGAGATGATCAAGGCACAACTGCACGAACTCCTCACTTCCTATGGTCCCATCAAGGCATTGATTATCGACGGATGGGATGCTCCATGGTCACGCATCAGTTATGAGGATGTTCCCTTCCCCGAAATATATGCCTACATCAAATCTCTGCAGCCGGAGTGCCTGGTGATGGATCTCAATGCTGCCAAGTATCCGCGGGAAGCTCTCTTCTATACCGATATCAAGTCATACGAACAAGGAGCTGGACAGAAGATTTCCACCACCGAGAATCAGTTGCCCGCACTGGCTTGTCTGCCTCTGCAGAAGAACTGGTTCTGGAAAGAATCCTTTCCCACTGACCAGTTGAAATCTCCTCAGACCCTGGTCAACGAGATGATTATCCCCTACGGAAAGGCTCATTGCAACTTTATCCTCAATGTGGCTCCCAACAGAGATGGGCGAATGGACAGGAATGCTATAGAAGCACTTCAGGAGATAGGCCGCTTGTGGGAGAATGACGGTCACGTGGCCGATCTGCCGGACAGCCCATTGCCCATCATCGTGCAAGCGAATATAGCCAAGCGTAAACCGGCAGAATCATCGTGGAGTTATGATTATGGAATCATGGACTTTGCCAATGATGACGACTTCGTGACGGCATGGACTTCCCATCCCCTGGTTCAGAACCCCTTCTGGATGGTGGACCTACAGGGCCGGCACCCCATCAACATGGTCAGTATGACCGTCCCCGAAGCCCATGTGATACAGGAATACATATTGGAATACCGCAACAAGGAAACCTGGCATACCATCTACGAGGGGCAAGCCTGGGCAGACGGGAAAGTGATTATCCATCGTTTCCCAACGGCTAAGGCCGATGCTGTAAGGGTTATTGTGAAGAGGTTCCAGGGTGTGGTGAAAATCTGCGAACTGGGTGTGTATGAGGCATTAGAGAAATAATCTACTGCGATACTGGCTACGGGTGATTAACGTGGCACATGCATGTTTCTACCGAGCCCCACCGCTCGGTAGAAATGTATCTGGGCATATGGTTGCGATGAGGCTCCCACACAATACGATGACGCATAATATCACTCTGCTCCCCAAATGACATATTGTAGCTAAATGGGCAGAAAAGCGAGCAATGTGATACTCGGAAATGTTCCATTTTACACCTCCATCCAGAGGAAATCATTGCACATTAGGCCTATTTTGTGCAAGAAATCCATCATTTAGGATGGCCTTTTCCCACTCGTAACCTTCCAAAAGAGGTTCTAAAAGGCTTTTTTTAGCTCATATTTGCCTCAAAGCAGACATCAAAATGTGCTTTCTGGAGCATCCGTTTCGGCTTTTCAGAAGATAAATGATGATGAAGATAAACGCATGACTTCGCGGACGCAAACGTTTGCAAGTGGGGTTGCAAACGTTTGCAATCGCGGTTGCAAATACTTGCGTCCGAGACTGAAAGCATAGAAAAACACCTCGTAAGCAGTTGATAATCAGGTGCTAATTGGCCAAAATTTGGTCCATTTTTAATTGTGCACAGAAAGACGAACGTCTATGGATGCGTTTTCATGTGCTTATGAGGCCTATTTTGACCCTTCTCTGCATCGTACAGATGCCCATGAGTGAGGCAAAGGATGATTCTGACGCATCCTGGAGGCACATGCAAAATACAGATAGTAAGCAAAAGGTTCTTATTGTGAGCAAAGTGTCAGAAAGAGGCCTATGTCATATACGCCACAAGCAGGAAATAAACATCCTGATGGGTGCTTACCTCCTGCTTGTGGAAGATATGTGATGATATCAGATAAGATACTGCTTACTGATACTCTCGTTATTAAGTACGCAGCGGATGGTGTTGGCAATAAGGTCGGCGATGCTCAGTTCCTTCACCTTGTTGCAAGCATTGTTGTAGGGAATGCTGTCTGTGAACACCATCTCCACAAGAGCGCTGTTCTGTACACGTTCGCTGGCTGGACCACTCATCACACAATGGCTGGCAATGGCACGTACTGTGCGTGCACCATTGGCTTTCATCAGGTCGGCAGCCTTGGTGATGGTACCAGCGGTATCCACGATATCGTCCACGAGCACTACGTCGGCATCTTGCACGTCACCGATGATTTCCATGCTGGCCACCTCGTTGGCTTTCTTGCGTGTCTTGTTGCAGAGCACCAGGGGGCAGTTGAGATACTTGCTATAGGTGCTGGCACGTTTCGTACCACCCACATCGGGTGTGGCAATAACCAGATTCTTCAGGTTGAGTGACTGAATGTAGGGAAGAAGAACGCTGCTGGCATAGAGATGATCCACGGGAACGTTGAAGAATCCCTGCTCCTGGTCGGCATGCAGATCCATGGTGATCATGCGGCTGATGCCTGCCACGCTGAGCATATCGGCCACCAGTTTGGCAGCTATACTCACACGGGGCTTGCTCTTGCGGTCCTGTCGTGCCCATCCAAAATAAGGAATCACAGCTGTTATGGTCTTGGCAGAGGCTCTCTTGGCTGCGTCTATCATGAGCAGGAGTTCCATGAGATTGTCTGCATTGGGGAATGTGCTCTGTACCAGGAATACATCCTGTCCGCGGATACTTTCCTCAAAACAAACTTCAAACTCACCATCTGCAAAGCGAGTGATGGAAAGATCGCCAAGTTCACAATCCAGACTTTGGCAAATCTTCTCAGCCAGATAACGGCTGTTGGTTCCAGAGAACACCTTGAATGTCTTCTTCTCTTCCATATCTTTATTTACTGAATATTTAGATTATATGATCATACTCTCTTGTCATTGTCTGAATACTCCATGGCTGTTAGATTCAGTCGGCAGTAGCTTTTCTCAGCAGACGGAAATGGGTTATCAGTTCGCGGAAATCTGTTCCCTGATGTATATCGAAATGTCTCCAGAGTTCGCCCCGTACTGCTATTCCCCCAAAGCCCAGCTCACGGAGGTAGGGGATGCTATCGAGTGAGACTCCGCCCTCGGCCATTACCTTTCGGTCCAGAATGCCTTTCTGGCGCGCCTCCAGAAGTTCTTCGCTGCTGAAGGATGCCTTGTTGGTGGGCTCTGATATACTGTCGAAGATATTGCGTAAGAGCACATAGCTGCATCTGTCTTTCTCCTGCACAACCTCGGAGAGGGAATAGCAGGTGCGTGTGCATGTGCCGGTATGGACATGTGCACAGGTATCATTCCGCCTGCTCAGGTGATATCCCATCAGGTGAAATTCGTCCACCAGATAATGATGGTCATGAACAACTATTCTGTTGTGATATATGTCGGGGATTAGACTAAGGAGGCGCTCACAATATACGGGTTCTGAATCCGGCTTGCGAAGGTGCAAAGTGTCCAAACCTTCTTCAAAAAGTGAGGTAAGTATCTTGTCCTCCTCTATGAAGAAACCAGGTTCGGTAAGAACAATAAGCTTCATTCTTGTGGGCTACTCTTAATTTTAGATGCAAAGATAGTTATTTTCACTCGTCTGTAAGCCATTGAACCGATGTTTTGTTTCATAAATATGAGAAGTTTTATTAACTTTGCATGAAAGTATGTATTGCAGAATTTTCTGTAATGTAAGACATTCAACTATTATATCATTGATTTCCGCACACTTACAATAGTATCTATGAACAGAAGAGATTTCTTGAAGAACAGTGCAGTACTGGCCGCCACACAGGCAATAGCTTTGCCTGCAGCAGCTTCACAGACCAATGAATTGCCGCAGGCTGACAACACTTCGCCTGCCCACACTCTGATAGACAGTGCTCCCATGCTGCAGAACTATGCCGAAACAAGCATGGGCATAGCCTTCAGCGTCACTGCCAATGCCAACGGATATGTCATATATGGCGAGATGCCCGACTTGTCTGATGGAACGAAAGTGTACTGCGGAGGCTATAGGGTGACCGCTATGAATGCTGATGTCATGCAAATACGTCTCACCGGACTCAAGCCATCCACTACATATTATTACAGAATAGGAGCCGACCGGATTCATTACGGACACGGACAAAACATGAAGATAATAGGTAATGAAGAGCCGGCTCAGATATATTCCTTCCGTACTGCAGGAAAGGAGGCCAAGGGACATTTCTGTGTCATCAATGACACTCATATGAAATGGAAGGCTTTTGAAAAGGAGATAGGCAAGATACTCGAGATAGGACCTTCGTGTGTCATCTGGAATGGAGATACATGCAACACCCTGGAGAACATCAAAGACCAGAAGATAGCCATCCTGCAGCCCAAGATTTCACAGCATGATTTTGCAGCACGTATCCCCTATCTCTTCTCTCCTGGCAACCATGATTCGCGCGGCTTGGCCAACCGTACTCTGGAGCGTGTGTGGATGTTCCGCCAACCGGAAGAACGCAGTAGCCGCGATTGGGATTTGGGAAGAAACTTCGCTGTGAGAATGGGTGAGATAGCCGTCATCGGTCTGGATACTGCTGAGGACAAGATGGACAGCAATCCCCTGTTTGCCAATCTGTTCCGTTCCGCTCCCTATCGTCAAGCCCAGGTCCAGTGGCTGCAGGATGCCCTGAAGCGTAAGGAGATAGCCACAGCTCCCTACCTGGTGGCCTTCTGCCATATTCCTCTGTTTGACAGCGATCCTACTGCCAATCCCGGCGATGTAGCACCTGCCGACAAGGATCCACGTTATTCCACCGACTATGCATTATGGCAACGCACCTGTGCCAACCTGTGGACACCCCTCCTGGATAAAGCCGGATGCCAACTGATAGTATGTGCACATCAGCATAAATACCGTTTCGATGCACCTACCGAGGACAGGCCCTGGGCTCAGATGGTGGGCGGCGGTTGCGAGGAAAGCAATCCCGATGCCGAGGATTTCCCCACCGTGATAGAAGGTATTACCAAGGACGGATCTCTCACAGTGCGTGCCTATAATGTACTGAATGGGGAATTGATAGATGAACGAACGTTTAAGCCTCGCAAGGTAAGGCGTCGCAAATAAGTCTACTAAGGTAATCAGAGCATGTGTCACGATATTGCACCGACGGCAATCAGTATGACACACGTCATAGGTATATACATACGAAAAATCCTGCAGTACCGCATCACCATTATAGGCATCGGTACTGCAGGATTTCTGTTTCAGAAGCCCCGATTCAGAGTGAATCGATATCTAGTGGCTATTGATAGGCTCCAGACTCAAGGTGGAGAGGATTATGGTTCCATCTCATCACTCAAGGAGTATGGTTTGCCTGTACGTACACCACGCTTGCGATTGGGCTTACTGCCCATCAGGAATTCCAATCGTCCTCCAGCTAGCAGGTCGGCATGTGTGAGGTAGAGCTTGTCATAACGCTTGCCATTGAGGCGAACTTCCTGCACATATCTGTTGGTATCGCTGACCCCTTCGGCTATGATCTCCATCACCTTCCCGCCAGGCATCTTCATGCTGATATATGGAACGTATGGTGCTCCCAGTACATACTGGTCTGTGCCTGGGCATACGGGATAAAATCCAAGAGAAGTGAAGATGTACCATGCCGACATCTGTCCGCAATCATCATTCCCATGCAGTCCATCCATATCATTCACATACATGCGGTTCATAATCTCACGAAGCCAATACTGAGATTTCCATGGCTGTGAGGTCCATGCATACAGATAGGGCACATGATGACTGGGCTCGTTGCCATGTACATAACCTCCCAAGAGGCATTCTTCCTCGATGTCCTCATTCTCGGCATAATACTTCTTGTCAAGAGGGGTGGAGAAGAGGTTGTCCAGGGCTGCAATGAATTTCTTATCGCCTCCGAAACAGGTTATCATACCCTTGACATCGTGAGGAACATGGAATGAATAGTTGGCACTGTTGCCTTCGATAAATCCTTCGCCATAAGTCTGCAAGGGTGAGAAGTCCTTTTTCCAACTGCCATCCTTATACCTGGGGCACGCCAGTCCCAGGCTGGGATGGAACACATTACGATAGTTGAGTGCTCGTACCCTGAACGAATCAGCCATCAGGCTGTCTCCCGCCAGAAGTGCCGTATGGTATATGGTCCAGTCGTCATAAGCATATTCCAGAGTGTTGCTGGCACTGGTACCGCATCGGTCATAAGGCACGTATCCCAAACGCATATAATCTGTCAGGCCTTCAATCCAAGGTGATGATGCTGTGGAAGCCATAGCCTGGAGCACAGGCGCATATTGGTCGAAACCTATCTTGGTGGCCACATCGGCCAGAACAGATGTGGCATGATATCCACTCATACACCAGCCTTCGTTGGCCATCAGGTACCACATGGGCAATACTCCCAGAGGACTCTGCTGCTGGATGTGAATCATGCTCTGAGCCATGTCCTTGTTGCGTTGCGGATGGAAGAGACTCAGCAGAGGATGCTCTGCCCTATAAGTATCCCAGAGAGAGAATACCGTGTAATTGGTAAACCCATCGGCATGATGAATCTCCATATCATTGCCACGGTATGAACCATCGGTATCCATATATACTGATGGATTGATCATGGTATGATATAAAGAGGTATAGAAGAGTGCTTTCTGATCGTCAGTACCTTCGATACGGATGTTGTCAAGTTCCTGTTCCCACTGAGCCACAGTCTGTTTCTGTATCTGTTCGAAGGTCATACCATCTGTTTCAGCTTTCAGATTGGCAAGCGCACCGCTCATACTTACGGGTGAGAGAGCCGTGCGGATGGTGAGTTGGCGACTGGAAGGCAACTGGAAGCGGAAGTAGCCCACTATCTGCCTGCCTGCCATATCGGGAAAGTTGTGATGAATATCCATCTTGCGCCAGAAACCATTGTATTTCATCCGCTGGGCATCTACGTAGCCATAGTCGCGGATAGGTTCGGAGAGGGCAATGGCAAAGTAAGTGTAGTTCTGGCGAGCCCATCCATTGGTGATACGATAACCGGTGAGAAGTGTGTCATTGACCACCCGTAGGTAAGTCCAGAGTGTCTTCCCCTCATAGTTATATATGCCAGCCCCTAAGTCCAATATAAACTGTCCGTCGGATGAAGGGTATGTGTACTGATGTACTCCCACTCGCTGAGTGGCTGTCAGCTGTGCCTTGATGCCATAATCGTCAAGCATCACCTCATAATAACCGGGTGAACATCTTTCGCTCTCATGTGTAAAGCGCGAACGGTATCCGTTGTCAGGGTCGGCGGCAGTACCGGGATTGGTATGTATCTTACCTGTGGTGGGCATGATGAGAATATCACCCAGGTCGGAATGACCTGTTCCGCTCAGATGTGTGTGGCTAAAGCCCACGATGGTCTTATCCTTATGCTGATAGCCAGCACAATATTCATACACACGAGTTTGGTATTTACCATCCACATTGTGAGGAATGGTGTCTGTTTCGGGACTCAGTTGGATGAGTCCGAAAGGTGAACAGGCTCCAGGGAATGTATGTCCCATACCATTGGTGCCAATGATGGGATTGACATAGCCAAGGACAGACTCCTGGGCGATAGAATTACAAAAAAGAGCCTGTATAAAGAGGAGAAACAGGCAAGATGATTTAATTTTCATGAGGTTATAAGTGATAGGTGATGATATGATAGCAAATCACACGGAATGAATGTGCTGAATATGATTATGTTGAAAAGAATGAAGCGGGGCATGAAGGGGTTACCCCTCCATGCCCCGCTCTACAGAAAACATTTATACTCAATCCTTTACTTAGCCTTTGCAACAGATGCCATAAAATCTTTACAGGGCTTGAAGTAAGGAATATCGTGTGCATCAATAACCATTGTGGTATTCTTGGATATATTGCGTGCAGTCTTCTGTGCGCGATGCTTGAGTGTCCATGTTCCCCATCCACGTATGTAGACATTTTGTTTTTGTACGAGAGATTCCTTGATGGTTTCCACCATACCCTCGACTGCAACAAGAACCGTGGCCTGGTCAATGCCAGTCTTTTGGGCTACAATCTTTACCAGTTCAATCTTTGTCATTTTTCGATATACGTTTGTATGTTTAGCAATGTTGGTCAAAAACCCTGCAAATTTACATAAAGATTTAAACCTAACCAAGCTAACAAGCGAAAAAACCTTAGTCAATATGACAAATAAAAGTTCTTATGGCTCTAAAACAGCGGCATAGCCTCCATTTCGAACCATGTGTATACGGATTGTACTGTTTCTGTTGAGTCTTGTACTTTCTTTTCTGTAATCCATCGCTTGAACCGATGAATTGATGCCGTCGGTGAATGAAGTGGCATTGTAAGAGAGACCCTCAGCGAGGAAGTCCAACTTCACATCTATATCACGTGCTGTCTCATTGGTGATACCACCTATGTACCATTTGTTTCCACTTCTCCTGGCCACTATGGTATACTCGCCAAATTCTGCTGCAAGCACACGTGTCTCATCCCAGTTTACAGGGCAAGAGGCAATATAATCGCGGCAATCGGGATACATATTATATAATGTAGGATTATCAGCCAACATCTGCAGGTTGGACTCAAATACTACATATAGGGCCATCTGAAAGGCACGGGTACCGATACTGGCACTGTTGGGGCGTCTGCTACTGAAGCAATCGGGCTGAGCACAGAGCATGGCACCGGGAGTATAATCCATGGGGCCAGCAGCATTACGGATGGCAGGATAATAGGCACTGTTGCGAGGTGTGCAACCGCCCATATATTCCATGCCTCTGACACCTTCAAAGGTGAGAACATTGGGATACTTGTACTCCAATCCACTGGGATGGTATGCTCCATGATAATCCACAAAGATATGATGCTCGGCTGCAGCCTTGGCTGTACGCTCATAGAACTTGACCATCCATTGGTCCTGACGGTCCATGAAATCTATCTTTACGCCAGACACTCCCCATTTCTCAAATGTCTCAAACATGGTGGGATGATTCTCCACTGTGAGCCATGTAAGCCAAAGTATAACCCCCACATTCTTGGACTTGGCATAGTCAATGAGTTCATGCAAATCAATATCGGGATTGGGCGTGAAGGGATCGCGGGTAGACTTGGCCCATCCTTCATCCATGAGGATGTACTCCAAACCATTGGCGGCAGCAAAGTCAACGAAATACTTATAAGTCTCGATGTTCAGTCCACTCTTGAAGTTTACATCAGGTCCGTAAGGGATGCTTCCATTCCACCATTCCCATGTGGTCTTACCAGGACGTATCCATGAGGGATCGGCTATCTCGCTTGCAGGTGCCAGTCGCATGGGCATCGTATTGCAAACCATATCTTTGTCATCAGCTGTAATGTGGATATAGCGCCAAGGATAACTTCTGGTGCCATCTGTTTCAGCAATATAATCTGCCTCCTTGGTTATCTTCACGCTTCGGTCTCCATCGTCGCCGAACTCTAAGGGAACCTGGGGATGTACTGCAGAGAGTGAGTTGTCGGCATTGCCTTTCATGAACATTCCAGGATAATCGAACAGGCAAAATTCGCTGACGAACATCTTCTGGTTCTTTCCTGCTATGACAAGAGGCAGTTCACTCATACGGTCGTCTTGTTTCCATGATGCACTCTGCACATTGGTATATTCTTCCTCGCAGCTGGTCTTAAAACCCCTTGGCTGTTGGAGTACAAGGCGTGTGTCCTCCTTCAGCTGAATATTGAAATCCTCAGAGAGAACCTTTACCCTACCCTTGAGATTCGTATGCATTCTGTATGCAACGCCATCATCATACACACGCCATTCGACGGAATAATTACCCTTCATGTTCATCATGAGAGAGGTGTACTTGTTCTCTATCTGTGCTGATTTGAGTGGCATTAGAGGCTGGACTGTTTCCTCCATGGTCTTCACCTTTTTGCTTCTCATGACTGGGTTGCTACCAATAGTGGCGCAGTCCAGAGTCATACCTAAGTGGCCCTTCTCTATTAATGTCTCTCCACGACTGATGACATCGTAATAAACTTTGTCTGACAGGGTCACATTCAACTGAACCTGACCATCAGGACTCTTTACACTCACAATTTTCTGTGCATGAACTACTGATGCAATCATGCAGATGAAGGAGAATGCTAATCTAAATCTCATGAAACTAACTGATTAAAGGTAAATAATAGGTGTTGTTATAGGCGTTCGTATCCCCATTCGTCAAGGACCTCACCCCAATGCTCGTTGACCATCCTTATGGTACGCTCTGCATATTGGTATTTGTTCTTCTTGTATCCACGTTTTCCACCGATATACTTCTCGATGGCAGGTTTGGCTGTTTCCCATCCAGGAATATTCAGCGACTTATATATCTGCTCGGTTATGCCCAAGGCATCCTTTTCTATATCCTCGAATTTCACTTCATAGATGTTTTCCTTGGGTACATACTGTTTCTGCTCCTTGTAGGCACGATAAAGCTCCATGTAATTACGCAGAATATTCTGCTCCATCTCCTCGTCGCTTATGCTGTGTAATTCCAAAGGCTTGATGGTATTGAGGAAGAAACTACGTGTACTTTCAAACACCGTATAAGGATTACGCATGAGATAAATGTACTTGGCATTGGGATACAGTTCGGTCAGTGCCTTCATACGTCCTGTGTGAGGTGGATTCTTGCTCAGATACTGTGTACCACCTGTATTCCATAGGCTTATCTTCACCAGCTTTTCGAATGCCTTCTTGAACTCAGCAAGTTCATCTGGCTGGATATCCTTGAATGTGAGATACTTGTCGCAATATTCGTTCATGCGCTCTGGGAAGAACCAGAAATTGTAATAATTGAATGGGCAGGAATTGTTCAAGGCAAACTCCTCCTCTTGTGGAAGATCGGGTGCCAGTTCCATGTTGTCAGTGGGACGCTTATCGGGCATCAGCCATCCCATAGTGGGCTTGAACAACCCCTGCAGAGCCATCATATAATGTGGGAACACAGTCTGATAGGTGGTTGTGTATCCGAAGTGTTTGTCTTGGGCAAATATGTTGTGGACAAAGGTGGTACCACTGCGCCAATGTCCCAGGATAAACAAGGGGTCATTTTCAAGAGGCTTGTTAGCCAACAACTTCTTGTATTTACGTTCCTGAAGAGGAATACAAACACTCAATATGCGACAGATGGCTTTGGTAAGAATGAACTTCGTCTTCTTGTTGTCTGCTATATGCTGTCCCTTTGTCACTGTTTTAAATGTTTTCCAATCGGCACCTACTAAGGTGTTGACAGGAAGTTTGCTGAATTCTAAAAGCCCCATATTATATAATGTTGTTTTATGTTGCGATATATGTTAAATGAATATTCTAACTGAACTATAATATCAAGATGGTGATACATATGAAAAAACCTGTTCAGATACGTATGGGATGTGTATACAATATCTGAGCAGGTTTTAGCTGATGTCAGTCCTTGATGATCTTAATCTCTATTCCCTGTCGATACAAGTCCTTGACTGCTGTTTCAATGGCCTCGTAGTGATCGGATGTGATACCAAGCTTGGGGAGGTTGAGAGTAGGTATATCACAAGCCTGATTGATATCCTTCTCCTCCAGAGCATTGCATATCATGCCCACAGCACAAGTATTGTTCGTGATGGGGTCAATGAGAATAAATGCACCAGTGGCTTTATTCTTTGAATATGAATCAAAGAAAAGCGTCTTGGCTGTGGTGATATGTACCTTGCCTATCTCATTCAGTTTGAAGTCAGTACCTTCGAGGTGTTGCATAGTGTTGACATCCACCTTGTACATTATCTGTGTGAGAGTGGCACGTGTGGTGTTGGTATTATGTTTCAGGAAGAATTGTTTTTTCCTGTCCATAGGTTCTTCGTCCATCCATACGAGCATCGTCTCAAAGTTGCGGCCGACGTGGGGAAGATTGTCAGGCTTTACCAGCATCTCTCCACGTGAGATGTCTATTTCGTCTTCTAACGTAAGAGTTACACATTGGGGGCAGAAGGCTTCCTCTAGTTCTCCCTCATAGGTCACGATGCTCTTGACATGGCTGCGTTTCATGCTGGGCAATGCCACTATCTCATCACCCTTGTGGATGACACCACTGGCCACTTTTCCACAGAAGCCGCGGAAGTCCAGATTGGGACGCAGAACGTACTGTACAGGATAGCGGAAATCTGTCATATTACGATCCTGGTCAATGGGTACCGTCTCCAGAAATTCCAGCAGACTCTGTCCTTCGTACCAAGGTGTGCGTTCGCTCCTTTCCACTACATTGTCCCCCTCGAGGGCCGAAAGTGGGAAGCATGTGACATCCTCAATGCCCAGATGCTTGGTCAGCTCCAGATATTCACTGCGTATCTCATTGAATGTTTCCTCTGAGAAATTGACTAAGTCCATCTTGTTGACAGCCAGTACGATATGTTTGATACCGAGAAGGCTCACCAGGAAGGTGTGTCGGCGAGTCTGTGTGATCACACCGGTACGGGCATCAACGAGGATAATGGCCAGGTTGGCTGTTGATCCGCCTGTAATCATGTTGCGGGTATACTGCTCATGTCCTGGAGTGTCGGCAATAATGAACTTGCGCTGATTGGTACTGAAGTAGCGATATGCCACATCAATAGTGATACCCTCTTCGCGTTCAGCTTTCAGTCCGTCCAGCAAGAGAGCATAGTCAATCTGTCCTGCACCTGCATTTCCTACGCGCTTGGAATCGCGTTCCAGTGCCTGCAGCTGATCCTCATAAAGTTTTTTGCTGTCAAAAAGGAGACGTCCTATCAAGGTGGATTTACCATCATCAACAGAACCCGCAGTCAGAAGGCGGAGGAGAGACTTACGCTCATCTGCATCAAGGAATTCCTTTATGTTTATATTACTGTTTGCCATAATCTTATCTGTTTATATATAAATAGGTGTGTCAGAAATATCCCTCTCGCTTCTTCTGTTCCATACTGGCTTCCTGGTCAAAGTCAATGACGCGGGTGGTACGTTCAGATTTGGTGGTGGTCATCATCTCTTCCACTATCTCTTCGATGCTGGATGCATTGCTCTCCACAGCTCCTGTCAGAGGCCAGCAACCCAAGGTGCGGAATCTGACCATACGCATATGTATCTTGGGAACATATTCTTTGGGCAGGCGGTCATCGTCGGCCATAATCAGATTGCCGTCTATCTCCACACAGGGACGTTCCTTGGCATAATACAGGGGAACAATAGGAATATTCTCTAAGCGAATATACTGCCAGATGTCCAGTTCGGTCCAGTTGCTCAAGGGGAACACACGAATGCTCTCTCCCTTATGAACTCTGCTGTTGTATATATCCCACAATTCGGGGCGCTGATTCTTGGGGTCCCATTGATTGAATTGGTCGCGGAAACTGAAAATACGTTCCTTGGCTCTGGATTTTTCTTCATCTCGGCGAGCTCCACCAAATGCAGCATCAAACTTATACTTGTTCAGGGCATCAAGCAAAGCCTTGGTTTTCATCAGGTCTGTGTGAACCTTGCTACCATGAGTGAAAGGACCCACACCTGCATTGAAAGCTTCCATATTGCTTTCCACAATGAGGTTCCATCCGTGCTCTTTGGCATATTGGTCACGGAACTCTATCATTTCCTTGAATTTCCATTTGCTGTCGATATGCATCAGGGGAAAGGGAACCTTGCCAGGAGCAAAAGCTTTTTCTGCCAGGCGTACCATCACGCTGCTGTCCTTACCAATGCTATACAGCATTACAGGATTCTCAAACTCTGCAGCCACTTCACGTATGATATGTATGGATTCTGCCTCGAGTTCCTGCAAATGACTCAGACTGTATTCTGCCATAATGATTTTATTGTGTTTTATGATGTATTACTGTTGTTTTACTCTCTTAATGATTAGTTCTGTGAGTGTCCTGACACTCTCTTCCAGAGGAATCTTGCTGGTGTCGATAGCTATGTCTGGGCTTACAGGTGCCTCAAAAGGTGCACTTATTCCTGTGAAGTTTTTTACCTCACCTTTTCTTGCACGTGCATATAATCCCTTGACATCTCTTCGTTCACATTCCTCAATGGGTGTGCTGATGTAAACTTCAAGGAAATCCTCTTCGCCAACAATTTCGCGTGCCATCTGACGAATATCGTTGGTAGGACTGACAAAGCATGCCAGGGTAACAACACCTGTCTGCACAAATAATTTGCCTATCTCTGCTATCCTGCGGATATTCTCTATTCTGTCCTCAGCTGAAAATCCCAAATTATTATTGATACCTGCACGGACATTGTCTCCATCCAGTATGCGGCACAGTATACCTTGGGCATGCAATTCGCGCTCTACACCCATGGCAACGGTACTCTTTCCGCTCCCACTCAATCCTGTAAACCATATCATGATGCCGCGCTGTCCGAGTAGCGATTCCTTATCCTGGCGTGTCATCATTCGGTCATAAATAGGATATATATTCTCTGCCATTTTCTTACATCATTTTAATAAATTAAACCAACGTTTCTATCTGCACTGAACATCAAAGATAGAATTGAGGAATCAGGAAGACACTCAGGAAGAATACGATGATATTCAGGGGTATACCTACCTTTACGAAGTCCATAAACCGATACCCTCCTATTCCCTGCACTATCAGGTTGGTCTGATAACCGATAGGCGTACTGAAGGATGCACTTGCAGCAAAGCAGATACATACAAAGAACGGGGTGGGATCAATACCCATACGTGTGCTGATGGAAACGGCCAGCGGGAAGGCAAGAGCTGCAGCGGCATTGTTGGTAATAAGCTCAGTAAACAGATTAGTAATCAGGTACAGTGCGGCAAGCGCTATATAGATACCATTTTGACTTTGTCGGGCTTGATCTGCCAGGTCGATGACATATCCTGCCAGGAAATCGGCAAGTCCGCTGTTTATCATTCCCTTGCTGATGCCAAAGGCACAAGCAATGGTTATGAGTACATCCCAGGAGATGAGCTTGGTATATTTCCTTTGTGAAAACATTCCTGTCCATGCCATCAACACGGCTGTACAGCAGGCAAAGAAGAACATGTCCAATTTCACTCTGAGTCCCAAGGACTGGATGAAAGGCAATTCTCCCAATGTGGCACCAAGAATCATGATGGCAACAAGTATCACAGCCAGATATTTCTTCTTGCTGCTTAATTCCGGCTCCAAACCTATGGGGTTCAGCATCCAGAACACGCGGCTCTCTCCCCACGTAGGGATAAAGCTCTTGTCAGCCTCTAAAATGAGGGTGTCATGTTTGTCCAAGGGTGTATTCATCCAATCACCTGTGAGCAACTCGCCAGAACGTCTGATACAACGAACTGTGGCGCCATAATGACGATAGAAATCAAACTCACGAAGCGACTTGCCTAAGCCAGGGAAACGTGTGCTAAGCAAGGCTTCTACACGCACCACATCGGGCGATGATGGTTCTTCTCCCTCTTCCGAATCACTTGTACGTGCGGATGGCAATAAGTATCTGGATATCATGACCAGATAGAAAAGGCCAGAGAATGCTATGAAGATACCCACCTTCGACAATTCAAACATAGCCAGGGGATGTCCGTTCTTCACGAATCCCTCGCTGATGCCATCAGTGACAAGACCGTTCAGTACGATGTTTGTACTGGTTCCTATGAGCGTGCACATACCGCCCAGTATGGTGGCATAACTGAGAGGAATCAGGAATTTGGCTGGCTCCATCTTCATCTTTTTTGCCCAGCGCTTGACTACAGGAGCAAAGATAACCACTACGGGTGTGTTGTTCAAGAATGCCGATACAAACGAAATGGCAGGTAAGAACCGCAGAAGAGAGCGTGTCATGTTGACATTCTTCGAAGGAAGAAGCTTGGCCACTATAGCCTCCAGTATTCCACTCTTACGTACACCTTCCGACACCAAGTAGAGCAATGCCACAGTGATCATTCCTTTGTTGGAGAATCCTTCCAATGCCTCTTTGGGTGATAAGATTCCTGCACATAACATCAATACCACGGCAGTGAACAGCACCAAACCTGGTCTCATCTTGTCGGCCATCAAAGCCCACAGCATGAAAATGAGGACAAAACCTACATATATACTTTGGAAATCCATGTTGATTTACTCAATTCGGACTATTACAGATGAATGTTTCATCCACTGTATGGCAGTCACATTCCAACATGCAAAGTTATAAATAAAGTTGGTATTTCCCAATATGTTACAAGGGAAATACCAACTTCTTTAAGGTCTGTTTAAGCGGAATCTTTGTCTATTTGTACTCGTGCCAACTCTTGATAGCCAAATCTTCTATCTTTACGGTGCAGAATGCATGTATGAATGCAGCGGCCAGTCGAGCATTTGTAATCAGAGGAACATTCAGGTCAACGGATGCACGACGTATCTTGTATCCATTGGTGAGTTCTCCGGCTGTCAGGTCCTTAGGTATGTTGACCACCATGTCTATCTTGTGCTCATGCAGAAGGTTGAGAGCTTGAGGATGCTGGTCGGCCTGACTGGGCCAATAGACAGTGGTGTTCTCAATACCATTTTCACTGAGGTATCTGCTTGTTCCACCGGTAGCGAACAGCGAGTAGCCGTTCTCTATCAGGGTACGTGCAGCATCGAGCATGGCAGCCTTGTCCTTGGCTGTACCTGTGGACAGCAAGATGTTCTTCTTGGGAATGCGATGACCAACGGACAACATTGCCTTAAGCAAGGCTGTGTTGACATCATCACCCAGACAACCTACCTCACCAGTACTGCTCATATCTACACCGAGCACAGGGTCAGCCTTCTGAAGACGATTGAAACTGAACTGGCTTGCCTTGATTCCCACATAGTCAAAGTCGAAGAAGCTCTTATGAGGTTTCTCCACAGGAATGCCGAGCATAACTTTTGTGGCCAACTCAATCAGGTTGATCTTCAGGACTTTACTTACAAATGGGAAACTTCTACTTGCACGAAGGTTACATTCGATAACCTTAATCTCGTTGTCTCGTGCCAAGTATTGGATATTGAACGGACCGCTGATGTTTAATTCCTTAGCAATCTGAGCACTTATCTTCTTGATGCGCCTTACGGTCTCTACATACAATTTCTGAGCAGGGAACTGAATGGTGGCATCGCCACTGTGAACACCGGCATATTCGATATGCTCACTAATAGCATATGCGATTATCTCGCCATTCTTGGCCACAGCGTCCATTTCCACCTCCTTGGTATTTTGCATGAATTTGCTTATCACCACAGGGTGTTTCTTGGACACATTGGCAGCCAGCTTTAGGAATCTTTCCAGCTCATCCTGGTTGGAACATACATTCATGGCAGCACCACTCAGTACGTAGGAAGGACGAACAAGTACAGGGAATCCCACTCTGTCTATGAAGGCTTGAACATCCTCCATGGAGGTCAGAGCACTCCATTCCGGCTGGTCCACACCTATTCTGTCCAGCATGGCACTGAACTTATCTCTGTCTTCGGCATTGTCGATATACTTGGCTTGCGTACCCAGGATAGGTACACGTTGCGCATCCAGCTTCATAGCCAAGTTGTTAGGAATCTGTCCACCCGTACTTACCACTACACCTTTGGGGCATTCCAGGTCCAGGATATCCATCACACGTTCGAAGGTCAGTTCATCAAAATATAACCTGTCGCACATGTCATAGTCTGTGGATACCGTCTCAGGATTATAGTTGATCATCACACTTCGATATCCTTCCTTGCGAATGGTGTTAAGTGCCTGAACACCACACCAGTCAAACTCTACAGATGATCCGATACGATAAGCACCGCTACCCAGCACCACGATGCTTCTCTTGTCATCTTCGAAAGTTATATCGTGTGCTACACCGCTATAGGTGAGATACAGATAATTGGTCTGTGCAGGATATTCTGCTGCCAATGTATCTATCTGTTTCACGTAGGGCACGATACCCATCTGCTTGCGTTTTGCTCTCACAGCAAGCAGGGCATCTTCAATATCCATCTCCTGTTCCATGTTGAGGGCACGGGCAACCTGGAAGTCAGTGAAGCCATACACCTTGGCACGGCGCAGAAGGTCGGCTTCAAGCAGATTGATATTGGCACACTTATGCAGCTCGTTGTCGATGTCGCAGATATTCTTCAACTTCTGGAGGAACCATTTGTCAATCTTGGTCAGGTCATGAATCTGATCGATGGTATATCCCACTGCCATTGCTTTAGCGATGATGAAGATACGCTTGTCGGTGGGTTCCTTGAGCGCTTTGTCAATATCTTCAATGACAAGCTCCTTGTTTTCAATGAAACCATGCATACCCTGGCCTATCATGCGCAAACCTTTCTGTATGGCTTCTTCGAAGGTACGACCTATGGCCATCACCTCACCTACGCTCTTCATGCTGCTACCCAGTTCGCGGTCTACGCCACGGAATTTACCCAGGTCCCAACGAGGTATCTTACATACCACATAGTCCAAAGCAGGTTCAAAGAATGCGCTGGTGGTCTTTGTCACAGAGTTCTTTAGGTCAAACAGACCATAGCCAAGGCCTAACTTGGCAGCTACAAAGGCCAAAGGATATCCTGTTGCCTTGCTGGCCAATGCAGAACTGCGACTGAGACGTGCGTTCACCTCTATCACCCTGTAATCTTCGCTCTGAGGGTCAAAAGCGTATTGAACATTACATTCACCCACGATACCAATGTGGCGGATAATCTTGATACTCAAAGCACGCAGCTTGTGGTATTCGCTATTGGTGAGTGTCTGTGAGGGAGCTATGACGATACTTTCTCCTGTATGAATACCCAGAGGGTCAAAATTCTCCATGTTGCAGACCGTGATGCAGTTGTCATAACGGTCGCGTACCACTTCATATTCTATTTCCTTCCATCCCTTCAGGCTCTTTTCCACCAGTACCTGAGGAGAGAAAGAGAAGGCTTTTTCTGCTATCTTGTTCAGTTCTTCCTCGTTGTCACAGAATCCTGAGCCTAATCCACCGAGAGCATATGCTGCGCGGATGATGACAGGATAGCCCAGTTCGCTGGCTGCCTTACGTGCACTCTCTATATCCTCGCATGCCTGGCTCTTGATAGTCTTTACGCCTATCTCATCCAGTTTCTCTACAAAGAGCTCACGGTCTTCAGTATCAATGATGGCCTGAACAGGTGTTCCCAGCACCTGTACATTGTATTTCTCCAGGATACCTCTCTTATAGAGATCCACACCACAGTTGAGAGCCGTTTGACCTCCGAATGCAAGCAAGATACCTTCGGGACGTTCCTTTTCGATGACACGTTCCACGAAATAAGGAGTTACAGGCAGGAAATAAATCTCATCTGCTACACCTTCACTCGTTTGTACGGTGGCGATATTCGGATTGATGAGTATAGTCTTTATTCCTTCTTCGCGTAATGCCTTGAGTGCTTGAGAACCTGAATAGTCAAATTCACCTGCTTCACCAATCTTCAATGCGCCCGAACCGAGCAGAAGAACTTTCTTTATATTGCTGTCTATCATAGTCTCTCTATTAAAGAAGTTTCACGAAATCATCAAACATGAACTCAGTATCTACAGGACCCGAGCATGCTTCGGGATGGAACTGTGCTGAGAACCAAGGGTTCTTCTTATGACGTACACCCTCATTGCTTCCATCGTTCATATTGACAAACAAGGGTTCCCAGTCGGAGGGAAGACTATTGGAATCTACAGCATAACCATGGTTCTGGCTTGTGATAAAGCATTGGTTGGTACCAACCTTGCGTACAGGTTGGTTATGACTACGATGTCCGTATTTCAACTTATATATGCTGGCGCCTGCTGCCTTACTCAAGAGTTGATTTCCCATGCAGATACCCATGCAGGGCTTTACGACATTGCCATTGAGGAACTTGCGAATGTTTTGTACAGCAGCCTCACAGGTATCGGGGTCACCGGGACCATTGGCAAGAAACAGACCGTCAAATTCCATGTCGTTGAAATCATAATTCCAGGGAACACGGATAACCTCTACCCCACGGTCTATCAAGCATCTGAGAATGTTGGCCTTGACACCACAGTCCACCAGAACCACCTTCTTGGATGCACCTTCATTATATCGGATAACCTCCTTGCATGAAACTTGTTCCACAAAGTTGACCCCAGAGTAATTGGCTTCGGGTATCTGATCGGGCATGTCATCAAAGAGTATCTTACCCATCATCACTCCATGCTCTCTCAATACCTTGGTCAGCTGGCGTGTGTCAATGCCTGTGATACCAGGAACGTGTTCTCTTTGGAGCCATTCGGCCAAAGTCTCTATGCCGTTCCAGTGACTGTACTCTCTACTGTAATCGCTTACAATGATGGCGCGAGCATGGATTTTGTCACTCTCCATGAATTGTGGAAGTCCATCTTCACGAAATTTAAATGATGGCACGCCATAGTTGCCAACCAGAGGGAAGGTGAGTGCCATCAGCTGTCCGGCATACGATGGGTCTGTCAAACTTTCGGGATACCCCATCATTGCGGTGTTGAATACGACTTCGCCTGCTACAGGCATCTCGTATCCAAAAGAAGTGCCATGAAACTCAGTTCCGTCTTCCAGTCTAAGTGTTACCTTTTTGTTCATTTATCTGTTTGGAATAAATATATTCTCGTAATAATTGATGAATGCCTTATTCAGTAGCTTTACACCACCGGGGGTGGGATAATCCCCACTGAAATACCAGTCTCCTGAGTGTGAGGGACAGGCCTTATGCAGTCCGTCAACGGTCTGGTATACTATCTCGATGGGTGTGGTTACATCAGTAGGACGAAGCATCTCCACCATCTTGGTGGAAATATCTTCATCAGTAAAGGGAGCGTAGATGTCTTTCACATAATTCAGCATCTCCTCAGCAGGTGTATGTTCCTGAGCCTTACATTTCTCATATACATCCGTGATGATTTGTGAATTATGGTTGTCCTTGAGCAACTCGATGGCGGCTCGGAATGCAATAAACTCTTCCATACGGGCCATGTCTATGCCGTAATAGTCGGGGTATCTGACTTGGGGACTACTGCTCACCAGTACTATCTTGCGTGGGTGGAGTCGGTCCAGTATGCGTAGGATGCTCTCCTTGAGTGTGGTTCCACGCACAATACTATCGTCTATTACCACGAGATTGTCCACGTAGGGAACCAGGCTACCGTAGGTGATGTCATACACATGTGCAGCCAGTTCGTTTCGGCTATTGCTTTCTGTGATAAAGGTGCGTAGCTTGATATCTTTCAGCGCAACCTTCTCGCTGCGGATGTAGGGACGAAGTACCTCCTGTATTTCTTCTTTGGTTGGCTGGTGGTCTTGAGTGAGGGTGTAGAGTTCTTCCACCTTCTGCCGGTTTAGCTTTTTCTTGAATCCGTCCAGCATTCCATAGAAGGCCACCTCAGCTGTATTGGGAATGAAACTGAATACGGTGTGTGCCAAGTCACCATCAACAGCCATGTCTATACGTTCTGTAAGTTGTTCTCCCAGTGCTTTTCTCTCCTTATATATATCACAATCGCTTCCACGGCTGAAATATATTCGTTCGAAGGAGCATGCTTTCTTTTCCCGTGGATGGATAATTTGAGTGAGACTCACCTCTCCTGTATTACGTACGGTGAGAGCTTGTCCGGGAGCCAGTTCCTGTATCTGCTCTGCTTCCAGTCCGAATGTAGTTTGTATGACAGGCCGTTCGCTTGCCACCACAACCACTTCTTCGTCGCGGTACCAGAAGGCAGGTCTTATGCCCCACGGATCTCTCATGCTGAACATCTCTCCGCTTCCTGTAAATCCGCAGATTACATATCCACCGTCAAACAGTGGAGTGCTGGTGCGCAGGACATTACGCATATCTATGTTCTTTTCGATAAACTGAGTAATGTCCACACCTTGTAATTTCCTGTCCAGCGCTATGTTATACACCCTTTCGCTTTCCCTGTCGAGTCTGTGCCCCATCAGTTCCAGCATGATATAGGTATCGCTATAGATACGTGGATGCTGCCCTTTCTCAACTATATTTTCAAATATCTCATCCACATTGGTGAGATTGAAGTTGCCGCACAGACACAGGTTCTTTGCTTTCCAGTTGTTTCTGCGCATGAATGGATGAACATAAGAAAGGCCACTCTTGCCAGTAGTTGAATACCGGAGGTGGCCCATATAGATATCACCTACAAATGGCAGATTCTCTTTCACATAAGAGATGTCGGACAGTTGCTCAGGTGAATAGGCTAAAAACTGCTTCTGTACGTTCTGGAATATCTCTGTGATGGCACCACTTCCCAATGCTCGCTCTCGGAACATATATTCCTGGCCAGGGGCAGCCTGCATCTTTACACTTGCCAAACCAGCGCCTTCCTGACCGCGGTTGTGCTGCTTTTCCATCAGGAGGTAAAGCTTGTTAAGCCCGTACATCCAAGTCCCGTATTTCTGATAATAATATTCCAGGGGCTTGAGCAGTCTTATCATTGCAACTCCGCATTCATGCTTCAGCTGTTCCATATCTCAAATATTACATTGAAAAACATTTCTGACGCTCCATGAACTGTGCACATTTTATGGAAAACCTGCTTAATCATACAGGTCTGCACGAAACGCCATGCAAAAGTAATGCTTTTATGCTAATCTTGAAAGTTTATTTCCGACAAAAACATGCTTATTCATAACCCTGCATATGATATACGCATGACCACAGACCTATGATGGCTATCTCATCTGAGGAATTCTGTGCAGCTTTTATTCTGATGAACGATATATGATACAGGTTATTCCATTCGTCGAGTGTATACGATAGGATGTGTACATTAACGATAGAGACCCACACGGGCATAGCTCTAAAATAAATTATTCATGTGTAATGTGTCTGATATAGAGAAAGATTTTATAATTTTGCGTTCAAATTAGATCCATGAATCAACATAGATATAATAGCCAATGACTACTATTCAAAAATGGACAATCTTCATATGGATGGCATGTGCCCTTTCTGCTTCTACTAATGTCTTTGCGCAAAAGACTGTGGCAGATTCGCTTGTCATCAATGGTCATATGCGTCATTTTAAACTGTTTCTGCCCGACAACTTGCCCTGCGGTGCTCCATTGGTGTTTGCATTACATGGTTATGGCAGTTCTGCACCTGTAGAAACATGGATGAACGGAGCTGCGCTCAACCATGGTTTCGCAGTATGCGTTCCTGTAGGACTGAAGGACAGTAAAGGGAAACGCGGTTGGAATGTGGGATATCCCAGTCAGGAAGGGTGGGAACTCAATGATGTGGAGACCATGGTTCAGATGGCCAGGTATGTTCAGAAGAAATACCGTCTGAGCAAAAAGAACACATTCCTCACGGGCATGTCCAATGGTGGAGATATGTGTTATCTGCTGAGTTACAAGAAACAGAATGTGTTTCGTGCCCTGGCGTCCGTGGCGGGTCTCACACTCACATGGATGTATGATGAGCGAGAAAAGACTCGTCCTATCCCCTTCATGGAAATCCATGGTACAGAGGACCGCACATCGGAATGGACAGGTGATTTGGAAAACAAATATGGCTGGGGTAAATACATGAGTGTGCCCGATGCTGTCAATCATATCGTTGAGAAGAACAAATGCACCTATGCAGGAAATGACACTGTCAAAAGCATGTCCTATGACAAGGATGGTCACCTCATAGTCAAGCACTACTATACCAATTCAAAGACAAACAACGACGTGTGGCTTTACGAAGTGATTGGTGCCGGTCACACTACATTTACTCGTGACATGAACACCGGCGAAGAGATATGGAAATTCTTCAGTAAATACATCCACAAATAAATATCACATCATCTGGCTGCCTACATTATTTATATATATAAATACGGTTGCAACCCTTTATTCAATGTGTCCCACAAGCCCAATCATATAGAATATGAAATATTTGATATCAATATTGCTGTTTTTCACATGCATATTTACTCGTGCCTATGCTGACAGTGCAGATCTGATTACCAAAAACCAGACCTTACGAGACATCGTCAATGATGCCATATTCACAGCTAAGGATATTGTCAAGACACCTGTCATCACTTCTGCAAGTCAGATGACATCCCCCTACAGTCAGAATGACCGGAGCAGTACCAAGGACGGCGGAAACCTCTCGGATGGTGTCCTGATAGACGGTAATGCTGACACCTATTGGCATAGCGTGTGGTCGGAGGGAAGTGTGGCCACCGGGTCTCATTATATACAAATATCCTGTACCGAACCCCTTTCGGGAGACCTCTGCCTGTATATTCGTCGAAGGATAACAGATGCCAACCATCTCACGGAACTTACTCTCAAAGGAAGCAATTCCCCCAGCGCATTAGCTTCCTCGTGGAAGACTATTACCGTGCAGCAGATAGGCAATGCCTCCGCGGGAATGGAGTGGACTACTCCTCTGTTCAGTATTGACGACACCTCTTATTCCTATCTGCGCATCTATGCCACCCAAAGCACATTCTGGCATTGCAGCGAACTGCAGATTTATAAGATGACAGAGGGGCCCAACGCCTTCTTCACACAGCTGGGCGATGTTGCTACCAACCTTCAGGATATATACAATGAGAATTTGAGCACTGCGGATGAGAATCTTACAGAAGAGCTCTATACTTCTCTTCAGAATGCATATGATGCCTTTATCGAAAAGGCTAAAGAAGCAGGATATCTAGCCGATGCTTCCAGCCTTATTGTCAACGAGATACAAGTCTGCAATACCGATCAGTTTGTGGATCCATCTTTCAATTATGGAGGATGGGTAGAGCTCTACAATCCCACCAATTCCATTATCAAACTCTCTGGATTGTATGTTTCCGGGGAATCTACCAACCCCACGCAGTTCCTCATACCTTCCACCACTGAAACGATAGCACCCAAGAGTTTCCACACCTTGTGGTTTGATCATAATGCAGCAGATGGCTATTACGGAGGTAAGGCAGTAAATCAAGTCAATTTCAAACTGGAAGCAGAAGGTGATACCCTTTTCCTCTTTGATCACAATGGTACTCTTCTGCTCTCACAAACATACCCAGCCGGAATACCCAGATGTTCGTGGGCACGTACCACAGACTTCGGTAATGAATGGATGATGTGTTCCACCCCCACTCCAGGTAAATCCAATTCAGGTAGCTCATTCTCACAGCAACGTCTGGCTGCACCCGTTGTGGATACAGACGGCACTCTGTTTGTCCAACCCTTCACAGTACATGTCACCATTCCACAGGGAACGGTCCTTAAGTATACCACCGATGGTACCACTCCCACCCTTTCCAATGGTATGACTTCTGCCGATGGAACGTTCTCCATACAGAAGACCACCGTCCTGCGTTTCTGTCTGTTTGCTGATGGTTATCTGCCCAGTCCTGTAGTCACACGTTCCTATATCTACAGAAACCATGACTACTATCTGCCTGTTATCAGTGTGGTTACCAATCCCGACAATCTCTATGACGATACCATTGGTGTATATACCAAGGGAACGAATGGACGTGTAGGTAATGGACAGAGTTCTGCATGCAACTGGAATATGGATTGGGAGCGTCCTGTGAATGTAGAATATATGGAACCTGTCAGCACGGATGGATCTATAGATTATCTGACACGCATCAATCAGGAAGCCGACTTTGAAATAAGCGGAGGATGGACCCGAGCTTATGGAGGAGGAACAGTGGACGGAAAGTATTGGCCCATGAAATCTTCCTTCCGCATCAAGACCGACAAACGCTATGAAGGGAAAAACAGTCTGGACTACCCTGTGTTTCCCAATAAGCCATATAATAAATATAAGGTATGGCAGGTGCGTAATGGAGGCAACGACACTCATGCCCGCATCATCGATCCCAGTCTGGGGCAGATGGTCATCCAGAGTGGATTCAACGTGGATGCTCAGGACTGCCAGTCGGCACATGTCTTCTTCAATGGAGAATACTTGGGAATGCTCAACATACGCGAGTCCAACAATCGTCACTACGGATATAGCAACTTCGGTATTGATACCGACGACATGGACCAGTTTGACCTCAGTGATGCCAAGTATAACCAGAAAGTGGGTGACAAGGAGGCTTGGAACCAGTTGGTGGCTCTCTCTCAGCAACTGGCTTCTGACAAGAGTGAGCAGACCTACAATCAGATATGTCACTTGCTGGATATGAACGAGTATGTCAACTATATGGCACTGGAATGTTATCTGGGTAATAGCGACTGGGTGACAAATGTCAATAATGTGAAAGGATATCGAAGCAGAAGCAATGAGGGTAAGTTCCGTTTCGTGCTATTTGATTGCGACAGCGCGTTCGGCAACAACAACATGACCAACAGCCTGCTCAATGGTTCGTATTCCGAAGACGTGGATGATCTGTTCCGCAATCTCATGCAGTATGCCCCCTTCCGTGAGCAGTTCGTAACTGCCTTTTCCATTGTCAATGGTAGTGTCTTGCATCCCGATTCCTGCACATCCATCGTACATGCATTCTACAATACTATCAACCCCGCCTTACAGTTCGAGGGAAACTCCAGCAATGTAAATCTGGCAAACATCATCACCAATGTTCACAATGGTGCTATAATCAACAATATGGCCAACACGCTCCAGCTTTCTTCTCCTTACAATATCACCCTTTCCAGCAATATCTCTCAAGCTCACCTTTCGCTCAACGGTCAGGAGATTCCACGTGCCCGCCTCTCGGGTAATGTATACCCTCCTGCCACAATCACTGCAAAGGCTCCCGTGGGCTACACATTCCAGGGTTGGGTACGTGAGGATGGCCAGACCAGTGCCATGATAGTAGGCACTCCTATAGATTTCTCCTCCGAATGGACTTATTACGATCAGGGTTCATTGGATGGAAAGAACTGGACCGCCCCATTTTATAATACATCCTCATGGAAAACTGGTAAAGCGCCTCTGGGATATGCCAATCAGGATAAATATATGTACCAGAATTCCAATACCATACTTGATTACGGTCCCGATAGTTCCAACAAGCGTCCTACCTATTATTTCAGATACCGATTCTATCTGGATGAAGTTCCCGACGAGAACACCTTCTTTGCCCTTAACTATCGGGTGGACGATGGCTTCAGACTCTATGTCAATGGAGAAGATATAGATGGATATCAATGTGCAGCAGGCATTAAATATGCTGATTATGCCAGTACTTTCCAGGGAGAAACGCCTTATGAGGCAACTGTAAATATCTCTGCCGACAAATTTCATCGTGGATGGAACGTAATGGCTGTGGAGGTACATAACTGTTCGGCTTCTTCTACTGACATCTTCTGGGATGCTCAACTGGTTCAATACTCTTATTCTGAACTGAATCCCGACATGATTGTTAGTACCGATGAGACATTTAACCTCTCTAAATCTCTGGATGCTGGCACTTACAATCTGAAGGCTGTTTTCAAACCTATCACAGATTATCGCACACTTCTGGAGAAAGGTGCTAATCCTATTCGCATCAACGAGATAAGTGCTGCCAACGACATATATATCAATGACCTGTATAAGAAGAAAGATTGGGTAGAACTATACAACACCACGGCATCTCCTGTTGATCTGGCTGGTATGTATCTGAGCGACAATCCTCTAAAGCCTCAGAAATATCAGATTCAGGCCACAGAAGGAATCAATACCGTGGTTCCTCCATATGGTCATCTCATCATCTGGTGCGATGGAAGTCAGCCTGTGAATCAGCTCCATGCGCCATTCAAACTGGACAACGCCGATGGAGCATCCGTTCTCTTGCAGGCACAGGATGGTACCTGGCAGGATAGGTTGGATTATATGGCACAAGACCGTTGGCAAACCTACGGAAGGTATCCCGATGGTGGTGTATTCGAGAGTATCTTCAAGTTGCCTACCATCAGCAAGTCCAATGTCATAGGCACCTACGATTTTACGGCTGACAATTCTTCTGACTGGGAAGATGACGCCATGGCCATCACCATTGACTTGGCCAAGGGTTGGAACTGGACTTCGCACAATCTCTCTCAGCCTGTTGACAAGAGTCGATTCACCTCCTTCGCACAGGGAATCTACAGCATGAACGATTCTGTAGTTGTCTCTCAGGATGCTGGATGGACAGGTACACTTACCCAGCTGACTCCTGCCGAGGGATATAAGATGAATATGCAGGAAGCTGCATCTATCAGCCTTCGCGGACAGCTCTATGACGTGACTGTGCCTGTCACGTTGCAGGAGGGATGGAACTGGATAGGAGTGCCTCTCTATAACGCCACCACCCTACGAGCTTCCTTGCAGAATTTCCAAGCCTCCGAAGGAGATGTCCTCATGGGACTGGAGTCATTTGCCGTCTATGAGGACGGAGATTGGCATGGCCCGCTTACCTCTCTCTCTCCTGGTCAGTCTTATCTGCTGAAGGCAGGTCAGGCACAGGAGTTCAATTGGAACACGCTCAGCACCACCAGGGCTGGCAAGCGCAGGTACGCTTCCGCAGCAATCCAGGAGCAGACTCCCTGGACTTTGGACATTCATGCTTATCCTCATGTCATGAGTGTAATCGCCGTTATTAAGATTGGAGGTACAGAGGTGGATGCCACTGGTTACTCCCTGGGAGCTTTTGTGGGTGACGAATGCAGAGGCGTGGCTCAACTGACTGACGGCCTCCTCTTTATGAACATCCATGGAGTCGACAGCGAAACCATCTCCTTCCGACTGCTGATGCCTGATGGTACCGAAGAGATTGCCAATCAGCAAATCACCTTCACTCCTCAGTCTCTCCAAGGAACTTGCCAGGCTCCCATGGTGATCTCCATTGGTCAAGAGGATGAAGTTGTTCCAGTGATACCTACAGGCAAGATAATGGCCGTCTCTTATTACAATATACAAGGTCAGCGCATCGCAGGACCCACAGATGGTATCTATCTGCAGGAAACCATCTATCAGGACGGTAGAGTGCTGAGAAGAAAGGTACTGAAGTGATCCTGCCATAGTTACAATGGAAGATTTCCTGGATTGGTGAGGGATGAAATCATTCCTCACTAATTCATATGTTACATACACACAGAAATTCAAAATAAAGAATACATAGGATGAAAATTAATAGTTTGTATTCTGCAGGGCTCCTTGGTCTGCTGATCCTGTTGACGGGATGCAAGGAAACCATGGAGCAGAAACTACAGCGAGAAGCCAGAGAGTTTACCGAGAGAAACTGTCCCCATGTCATAGATGATTACACCACTCTGGATAGTGCCACATATGAAAAGGCCGACACCTGCTATACCTATCATTTCACAGTCAAAGGGGCTCTGGATATAGACAGCCTTTATGTGGACGAACTGGTATCCGATTTGCATGATTCCTACCTATCCGAACTCAAGAACAACATAGAGATGAAGAACTTGAAGGAGATGGGGGTAACCATCCAGCGCATCTATCGAAGCGAATCCACAGGCAAACCTCTTCTCACACTCACCTTTACCAAGGAGGAGTATACCCCATAATACTAATCAGCATACTTGTATGGTATACTTCCATTTCCTGACTTCGTCAATGCGCCACCCAAATTAAGATTGGGTCATCCGACATTTCGATTGATTACCATTTATAGCAGTGTGCTCAGTATTTGTTACCTTCATTGCCGATAAGGTTATAAATCTTGTCTGTGGCGTATTCATATTTGCGGTTCATGCTATATCTCGAGTGACAATTTATTGTTGCGTGGTCTATGGATATATATATCATTGCCGATAAGGTTAATAACCTTTCGGCCGTAAGGTTA
>OBLI01000551.1_pt1 | contig 39971 bp, 23 predicted proteins | sample 1519701 | NCBI WGS metagenome assembly OBLI01 (sample SAMEA3663005, study PRJEB22513) | pig gut metagenome | biome: pig gut; feature: pig-associated habitat; material: faeces | place: France | collected 2012
TTGGGGGCAGTCATTAGCAAGGGCTGATGTTTTCTGCATTCTATCTTTCATAAGGTAACTTTCAGTTACTAATCGCTTAATTGTTAGGTTCAGCCCTTCATGGAGCGTTACCGATTACTCCACTACTATGACGTCTGCTGACTTCTCACGGCAAGCTTTACTCCATGGCTTTCGTAAAAGCAACTAATCACCATGTCCGTGAGACCTCCTCGGATAAGGGCATTGTCTTTCCATCTTATGCCTACTTCATTTACACCAACCGTTCCGAATAGCTATCGGGCTTTGGTTTGTGTTGCAACCTAACCCACGGTCATATGCCTTGTATGAAGTTTCTGTTCGTTAGGCCAGATGTTTGCCGCCGGCTTCCTTCAGATTCCATCTCGCGATGGACACCCTTGCCCTTGGCTATGTGATTCCCGCTATTAGGGCTCACTCGGGACTTGCACCCGTTAGACAATGCTCATGCCGAGCGTACAACAAAAACCACCATCCGGATTCAATACAAGTACCCGGATGGTGGCCATCATGTATATGTGAAGTAAAGGAGTGACTTACTCCCACTCAATTGTCGAAGGTGGCTTTGACGAAATGTCGTAGCACACGCGGTTTACTCCACGTACCTTATTTATTATTTCATTCGAAACCTTTGCCATGAAATCATATGGCAGATGTGCCCAGTCGGCAGTCATGGCATCGGTGGAGGTTACGGCACGCAGGGCTACGGGGTGCTCGTAGGTGCGCTCGTCGCCCATCACGCCAACGCTTCTAACAGTTGAGAGCAGCACCGTACCAGCCTGCCATATCTGGTCGTAGAGGCTTACCTCTATCTCGCCGTCTGTCATCTCTGCTGGCACACCAGCGGCCAGCACCTTGCGTGCTTCCTCGCCTGAGAGGCGTACCTTGTAATTGCGTAATCCACGGATGTAGATATCGTCAGCGTCCTGTAGGATGCGTACTTTCTCGGGAGTGATGTCGCCAAGTATACGTACTGCCAGTCCTGGACCTGGGAAAGGATGGCGTGTAATAAGATGTTCAGGCATGCCAAGCTGACGTCCCACGCGGCGCACCTCATCCTTGAACAGCCATTTCAGAGGCTCGCAGAGCGACAGGTGCATCTCCTTTGGCAGTCCGCCCACATTGTGGTGGCTCTTGATGACCTTTCCTGTAATGTTTAGGCTTTCTATGCGGTCGGGGTATATAGTGCCCTGTGCGAGCCACTTAGCACCTGTTATCTTTTTTGCCTCGGCGTTGAACACCTCAACGAAGTCGCGGCCGATTATCTTGCGCTTCTGCTCCGGGTCTGTGACTCCAGCCAGGTCTGCGAAGAATTTCTCGCTGGCATCTACACCGACAACATTGAGTCCAAGGCACTCATAGTCGTGCATTACATCCCGGAACTCGTTCTTGCGCAGCATGCCATGGTCGACGAATATACAGGTGAGGTTCTTGCCTATGGCACGGTTGAGCAACACAGCTGCCACTGATGAGTCAACACCGCCTGAGAGTCCAAGAATTACACGGTCGTCGCCCAACTCAGCCTTAAGCTCAGCTACAGTGGTATCGACAAATGACGCTGCACTCCAGTCCTGTCTTGAGCCACAGATACCGACAACGAAATTCCTGAGCAGCAGAGTGCCCTGAACGGTATGGAACACCTCTGGATGGAACTGCACGGCCCATACTCCCCTGCCAAGTGCAGTATTGCTGTAGGCAGCATATTTCACATCGGCCGTAGATGCTATACACTCAAAGCCATCGGGAATAGCAGTGATTGTGTCGCCATGACTCATCCAAACCTGAGAGCCATTGTCGAAACCGCAGAAAAGAGGGTTTTCCGTATTGACCGTATCGAGATGCGCACGGCCATACTCACGCGAGTCAGCCTTCTCAACCTTACCTCCGAGGGTATGCGAGATAAACTGTGCACCATAGCAGATACCAAGCACAGGAAGACGTCCCATGAACCTGTCAAGGTCCACCTTGAAAGCCTCAGGGTCGTGAACGGAATAAGGAGAGCCGCTGAGAATGACTCCGATAACGTCACTGTCGTCCTCTGGGTACTTGTTGTAAGGTAGAATCTCGCAGAAAGTGTCAAGCTCGCGCACACGGCGGCCAATGAGCTGCGTGGTCTGTGAGCCGAAATCGAGGATGATAATTTTCTGTTGCATGTTCTATTATAATATGTTTAGTATTTTGTTTCTGATAAACTGTTCAAGAAAGCCTCCGCATCGCTTAATGTCTCTGCCTTGCCCACATCCATAAGCTTTAGTCCCTCCTTGGGATGCCCGACAATCCTTGCCTTATCACACTCTTGGATATAGAAGTCCATGATACCGAATTTCTCAGGATAAGCCTGCATAAGTGGGAACAATGCAGGAGAGAAGACGTGGATGCCGGCAAAGGCATATTTACGCAATGATGCGATATTGTCCACCCGGGCAATGTCTCCTTTTATCTCTCCCGTAGCGATATTTGTCCATCCTCTCATCCTCAAATCCTCGTCGAATAGCAGGTAACGCTTGGTCTGCCTCTCGCTCACAAGGAGTGTTGCATCGTTGTTGGCCGCAGATAGGTAGAAGTCGCGCAGGCATACATTGCTGAGAATATCTACATTATGGATAAGGATGGGAGAAGAAGAAGAGAACAATGACGCTGCCTTCCTTATGCCTCCTCCTGTATCGAGCAACATTCCTGTCTCGTCGCTAATCGCTATATCGAGACCGAAATTAGCATTGGCATTCAGGTAGTCTACTATCTGCGAGGCGAAATGATGGACGTTGACAACAATCCTTGTGAACCCCTCATTCCTAAGGTTCATTATCACGTGTTTCAGCAGAGGCTCTCCCCCCACCCTCACCAGTGCCTTTGGCATGGTGTCGGTCAAGGGTTTCAGTCGTGTGCCGAGTCCGGCTGCAAATATCATTGCTTGCATCATGTGTGCAAAGATAATAATAATTATTATGAAATACGTTGTTTTAGGTGAAAAAACTTGTTTTTCATCCTTCATCCATAGCACCACAGGGTAAACACTTGGTACAGCGAGATACCGCTTCGGAGGGTTATTCCTTTCGCTCTGCCTCCATCAGTTGAGTTATGTTCTGTTCCCTATGGCACACCCTTACCTCTATTCCGAACTTTTGGTGTATATGCTCTGCAAGGTGCTGTGCGCTGTATACGCTGCGGTGCTGTCCTCCAGTGCACCCAAACGAGAACATCAGCGACGTGAATCCTCGCTGCATATACCGGCGGACGTGCGCATCGGCAAGCTTGTACACACTGTCAAGGAATGTCAGTATCTCACCATCGTCCTCAAGGAAACGTATCACAGGCTCGTCAAGTCCCGTGAGTTTCTTATATGGCTCATATCGCCCTGGGTTGTGGGTGCTGCGGCAATCAAAGACATATCCTCCGCCATTACCGCTCTCATCCTCTGGTATACCCTTTCTGAACGAGAAGCTGAACACCCTCACTACAAGCGGACCCTTTCCGTCGTATTTCGAGAATGTTGCCGGACCGTCCATGGGATTTGCACTATAAACGTTGCTGTCTGTAGTCTTGTAACCATCAGCCCTGTTCACGGCCGCCTGCTCTATATGGCGGAACTGCGGCAGTTCAGTAAGCCTCTTCAGCATGTCCATCATATAAGGATAAGGGAAAACTCTGTCGCCCATAGCCAGCAGGTCACGGAGATTGTCCATGGCAGCAGGGATGCTGTCGAGAAAATGCTTCTTACGCTCGAAATATCCACGGAAACCATATGCGCCCAGCACCTGCAAGGTGCGGAACAAGACAAACAGCGAGAGCCTGGTGACGAAATGTCTTACTGACGGCACTTCTGTGTAGTTCTTCAGCGAGTTGTAGTATTCCCACACCAGTTCCCTGCGCAGCTTGTAGGGATAGCGTGCTGATGCCTGCCAAAGGAAAGAGGCCAGGTCATAGTAGTATGGGCCACGGCGACCACCCTGGAAGTCAATGAAATAAGGGTGTCCCTTGTCATCGAGCATCACATTCCTTGCCTGGAAGTCACGATACAGAAAGCAGTCGTCGTCCTCGGCTGTGAGGTCTTTGGCAAAGAGCCGGAAATTGGCCTCAAGCTTCAACTCGTGGAAATCCAGTCCCGTAGCCTTGAGGAAGCAGTACTTGAAGTAATTGAGGTCGAAAAGTACGCTGTCCTGATTGAACTCCGCCTGCGGATAGCAGTTGCTCCATTCCAGTCCCCTCGCTCCCCTCATTTGTATATTTGGCAACTCACGGATGGTATTGACAAGAAGTTCCTTCTCATGGCGGTTGTACCGTCCGCCAGCCTCACGTCCTCCCCTGATGGCATCGAAGAGTGAGGTGTGCCCAAGGTCGGTCTGCAAATAGCGTAGCTCGTCATCGCTTACGGCAATGACAGCAGGCACAGGCAATTTACGTTGTGTGAAATGACGGCAAAGGTATACGAAGGCATGGTTCTCGTCACGGCTTGTCCCTACGACGCCTATGACGCTATGACCCTCGGCATCCGACATACGGTAATACTCACGGTTGCTGCCAGCACCGGGCAACCGGTCTACTTGTGCAGGATCTTTGCCTGCCCAGCCCCTATATAGTTCTATGAGTTTCTGCATTTCCTTGTTTTTCCTGCAAAGGTAGTGCAAAAGTGTGGAATGGCAAAACAAAACCCCATTTTGTTTTTTTCCGAACACAACCCTCCTTAATCACTTTTTTTTATTACCTTTGTGCCATTACTGACATAACTTATCAGAAACAGGCACAATGAGACTTCTGCTACTAATATTTGCACTCATATTAACCACTGCTCAGACCACGTCAGCCGCAAGCAAAAAAGAGAGCTATTACGCCAACAGGCTCTCTTTGGGTGACGGACTGCCCAGCAACACCATTAGGGCAATGGTGCAGGACAACGACGGATATATATGGTTTGGCGGCACAGGCGGACTGGCACGCTACGATGGCTATGACGTGGTACAGATAAACGACATACATGACGGGATGCCGGTTAACAACATCGGACTGCTTGAAATGGACCGGCATAACAGCCTTCTATGGGTAACGACAGCCACATACAACATAAAATGCCTGGAACTGCGCAAAGGCACCTTCGCCGACTATACCGGCAAGGGCGATGCCGACCGTGTCTATCGGAAACACCTGCTCACGGATAGGGGTATGTGGCTCTATACAGAGCAATACGGAATCCGTCACATAACTTACGACGGCGAGAGTTTCAAGTGCCGTGACTATACTGCCGCTGACAAGAGCATGCCTGAAAACAGCATTACATACATGTCGGAAGACGGCCAAGGCAACGTATGGGCCATCACCCAGCACACCATAAACTATATAGACACAGCTGGCAACAGCCGAATGATACAGGGTAGCATCAGGACACTCGACCTTAGGGCAAGAGAACACGACATAGTGGTGCTTGACAAAACCAACAAAGCATGGATATACAGCTCCAATGGCCGCCTGCGCATGACATCACAGCTACCTATTGCATTGGGAAGAGTTGACAAGGTGACGACATCCGTTATATGGAAGGGAAAATACTATGTCTTCACAACTGCTGACACTTATGCCTGCGACATCACAACAGGCAGATGGGAGCGTGCCGCCATTCAGGTGCCAGGAGCACTTGACCAAGGAAAGGCCGACGGCTACCAATTCGTCGCCAACACCACAGACGGTACCCTATGGCTGCTGCCCGATGAAGGCAAAGCGACACCACTGCACCTTATAGACCGCATGAGCGCAAACCCTGGGCGTGGCAGAATATTCAACATCGCAAAGCAAGACGACTCTACGCTACTCATTGCCACCTACGGTGCAGGACTGATTATATACGACACGACAACAGGCCACACCACACACTTCTCGTCACACGATGAGTCTCCACTGTTCCACTCCGACTACCTGTTCGACATTCTTGCAGACCGTAGCGGGGGCATATGGGTGGCCTCCGTAGCAACAGGCGTTACATGGCTCGGGCACAGACAGCCCAGCATAGCCCGATACGTGAAGCCGATACCAAGTAAAAACAACGACCGCGACAACGGCATCAGCCGTATCTTCAAGCTGCGGGACGGAGATATTGCCGTTACGGCATTCGACTTCCGCACGCTGGTTCTTGACACCATCAACGGCACGCTCAGCCAGTTGCCTTCTCCTTACGGCGACATCATTGCCTATACCACCGACCAGCATGGACACGAATGGATGATTACAAAATCGGGAGGACTGATGTCAGACGGAAAGCAGATTACTAAGACAACAACCATTGGAGGAGTGCAGCCTACATACATCAATGACATGGTAGCGGACAGCAGTGGAAGACTGTGGATGGCAACATGGAAGGGAGGACTGCTGTGGACACGACCAGACACTAAAGGCACGCAATTCCACAGTCTGCTCACAGACAACTTCAATCAAAGCCGCATATACGACATTGAGCTGACACCCGACGGATGGCTATGGGCTGCCACATGCGATGGGCTATATGCCATCAATACCAGAAAGAAGCAGCCTGGCAAGGACGACATACTAACATTCAACACCAAGAATGGGAGCCTGCCTGCCAACGAGATTATTTGCATAATGGCTGGTAACGACAGTACGCTATGGATAGGGACACAGGGCTACGGCATTCTGCGCGCAACGCTACATGAAGGCCGTCACAAACTTTCCTATCTGTCCCTGACTAAGCAGAATGGTCTTGCCAACAACAATATCCGCTCCATCATGGCAGGCAAGGGCAACGATATATGGATAGGAACTGAGGAGGGACTGGCCGTGGTCAACAGCTCCACAATGCTCGTGCGCAACATCATGCCTGCAGCCTCTATCATGGGCAATGTCTTCAACGACAACAGCAGCCTGTGCCTTGCCAATGGCACAATATTCTTTGGCACCGACGACGGAGTGGCAATAGTAGACGCAAGGCGGATGCAGACAACGGGACAGCTGACACAGCAACCACACATCACAGATGTCCACATCGACGGCTCCTCTATATATGGTACACCTGCTCTGAGACACTACATATCGGACATAACGGCAGGACATCTAACTCTGGAGAGCGACAAGAACGACATCAAGATATATTTCTCATCGCTCGACTACCTGATGGCAGGAGAAACGCTATACCAGTACTACCTGGAGGGCTATGACGAGACATGGAGAGAGCCAACAAGCGCAAACACCGCAGAATACCTGCACCTGCAGCCAGGTACCTATACTTTCCACGTAAAAGCCTCGAATGGTGCTCAATGGAGCGACATGCGCACACTCGTGGTGGTCATAAGGCAACCATGGTACAGCACCCCATTTGCATGGCTATTCTACATAATGCTCATAACCGCATTCTCGGCCATAGTATACCGTCAATGGCGACGTAACTTCGAGCTTAAACAAAGCATGGCTATCGACAGGCAACTCACGGACTTCCGCATAAGCTTCTTCACAAGCATTGCACATGAATTCAGGACACCTCTCGCCATCATCGATGGTGCTGTAAACAGGCTCACGTCACCTACAGCAGCTGAGAGACCCACAAGTCAGCGGCCTGCTCTGCAGCAGATAAGACGTGGAACCAAGAGACTGCTGCGCTTAGTGAACGAGCTTATGGAATTCCGTAAAATAAATACGGGAAACATCAGGCTGACACTACAGAATTGCGACATCGTCAAGCTGGTGCGCGATGTATTTAACGACCTGAGGCCACTGGCACAGCAGAAGGAGCAGAACATCACGTTCATACCATTCGCAAAGTCGTTCGTCGCTCCAATAGACAGCAACAAGTTGGAGAGCATAGTCTACAACCTGCTGTCAAATGCGGTGAAATACACACCCGACAAGGGCAACATAACCCTACGCGTCACGCACCAGGACAACATGCTTGCCATTATCGTTGAGGACACCGGACCAGGCATCAGCCTTGACCAGCAAGCCTGTCTCTTTGAACCTTTCATGCACGGCAACGTCAGCAAGGGAGGCATGGGGATAGGACTATACACAGCCAAGCGCATGGCACAGGCACACCATGGCGACATCAGCTACGAGGAAGCCGGACAGGACAAGGGAGCGCAGTTCACGCTCACACTACCCGACAGAGCGGCAGCATACACGGCTGAGGAGTTGGACTCGCTTTCACATACAAATACCGACAAGCGGACTGACAGCATAAACTACACGGTGGTTAGGGAACCAATGGCTGAGCCACTCAACAACGAGACCATTGCCATCATAGAGGACGACCGAGACATGCTCGAACAGCTCACCGATGAACTGGGAATATATTTTAAGACCGTTACCTATACCAATGGTGCCGACGGATACCAGGGAGTTATTGCCAGCAAGCCCTCACTCGTAATATGCGACGTCATGCTGCCCGACATGGACGGCTATGCCATCGTCGGCAACATTCGCAAGGACAAGTCGCTCGACAACATGCCTGTCATCATGCTTACGGCGCTTGACGACGTAGGCCACCAGATAAAGGGCTACAAGGCTGGAGCCGACGACTACATGGTGAAGCCATGCAACTACCAACTGCTGACTACACGTGCCGCTCAGTTAATAACCTGGGCAAAAAACAGGCAACAGGCACAATCGCTTTCAGACAACTCCAAAGAGTCACCAGTCGTAACATCTATGGCTGACAAGAATTTCCGGAAGGATATAGATCGCCACATAGCACAACACCTCAACGACCCGGACTTCAATATCGAACGGCTGGCAGCTCTCATGCAGATGGGACACACCAAGTTCTATGGCAAGATGAGGGATATCACAGGCATGTCGCCAAACAAGTATATCATGAGCGAGCGCATGAGAATTGCTGGGGAACTGGTGCTTGAGGGCAGGATGAATGTCAGCGAGATTGCATACAAAGTGGGCTTCCAGGATCCGTCTTATTTCAACAAATGTTTCAAAAGACATTTTGGCACAGTACCGACAAAATACGGCAAGGGGGACAAACAAACGTAGGAATTTCACATATTTCGGCTTCTTTTTACCATGCTGCAATACATGAAAAGAGCTATATTTGCAGCAGAATATATTCTAAACTGATTTATAATGAAAACAAATCTATTATTAGCACTATCACTGGCAATGGCCGCTCCTGCTGCCGCCCAACGACTGCAACAGGACTTGGGACGAGGAGTGGTTGCCGTAGTGAGAAACACTGAACGGTCTGTCACGGCTGGAAACGAAGGTTGTCTCGTGTCCTGGCGAAGGCTGGCACAAGAGCCCGAGCAGACTGTCTACAACCTCTACGTCAACGGCTCGCTCGTCACTACTACATCAGGCACATGCCATGTTCTGACAAAAATAAACAACGGTGACAGAATGAGGGTAGTGCCAGTCATCAACGGAAAGGAGGATGACAGCACGGCTGGCGAGTTCACATTCGACAAGGCACGACAGCCATATTCCAACGCATTCATGAAAATTGAGTTCGAGGGCACAATGCCGTATACGCATGGCCTGCCGACCTTGACGGTGACGGAGAATACGACTACGTGGTGGCTCAGGTCTCACGCGACAGGAGTGTTACCAACGACAAGGTTCAGGCATACCGCAGCGACGGCACACATCTGTGGACAATCGACATGGGGCCGAACGTATGGATATGCACAGGCCAGAACGACATGGTTGTGGCATACGACATCGACTGTGACGGCAAGGCGGAGGTAATGATAAAATCTTCGGAAGGAACCCGTTTCTGGGATACCTCGACAAAGGCGTTTGGCCACTATCCCTTTGGAAGCACCAATGCCGACATCGACGGTGACGGCATAGTAGACTACAAGCCAAGTACCACGCGCATCGCACCTTTTTATATTAGTGTTGTCGATGGAATGACGGGAGCAGAGAAGGCAAGTGCGGAAATTGACTATTCTACCGTCACCGACGGAGTGGACGCATGGGGACGTGACGCACGCGCAAAATACATGAACGACAACAGCGGTACGGAATACGCCTTCATGGGAGGCCATTTCGCCATAACATATACTGACGGCACACATCCGTCGCTGATGATGGAATGTCTCGACCGCACAACAGACAAGACTCACCACAACTACGTCTTCGAGTTCCGTTACGACTGGCAGAACGGCAAGCCCACAAACTGGCATCACAGCTACACGTGGAGCCGCAACGACAAAAAGCCGTGGCCGGCGGAGTTCCATCAGCTAAGAGTGGCTGATGTCGATGGCGACGGCATCGACGAGATGCTTCAGGGAGGCTTCGGGGTGAACCCTGTCAAGGACATGGTGTTCTCGGCCGGTATCGGACATGGTGACAGGTTCCGTGTCAGCGACATCGACCCCACACGACCAGGCATGGAGACATACGCCATACAGCAGTCGTCTCTGCTCGGACAGCTCATCTACGACTCACAGACGGGAGAGCACCTGAAGGAATGGTATCTGCCAAGCATTAGCGACGTGGGAAGAGGCGAGTGTATGGACGTAGACCCAGACCATCTGGGATATGAGGTCTACAGTACCATGGCAAATCTCTATGACTGCAAGGGAGAGGTAATCAAGGAGGGTGCCACCTCATATCCCTACGAGGGTATTTGGTGGGACGGCGACCTTGGACGAGAGGTGGTAAACTCACCAGGCGGAAGTGGCTTCAGCTCAAACGTAATGATAACAAAGTACAACGGCAACAGACTTGCAGAGTTCTCGCAGGAAAGCAACTGGGACACACATGCCGGATGGGCAGTAAGACCAACATTCTGGGGCGATATCATCGGTGACTGGCGCGAGGAGGTAGTACTACTCTACAACCCTGGCGGACGCAACCTCGGTCTTGTGGGGTACACCACCAACATACCAACAGACTATAGTTTCTACACCCTGCAGCACGACCCGCACTACCGCCAGGACTGTACTACACGCGGCTACTACCAGTCGCCCAACACTTCCTTCTATCTCGGCTATCAGATGCCTATGCCGCCACTGCCGCCGGTAATGAAGACCGACCTCAGATGGAGCAAGGGTACCGTATGGGCAGCAGGCTCTACTGCCTTTACCGACAATAGCCTGTCTGAGACAAAGGCATACACTGACGGACAGAGCGTGATGTTCGATATCGCAGGAGACAACTCCGCAACTATAGTCCTCAACGAGGCTGTTGCTCCAGCAGCTACTTACCTCATGGTTCCCGCAGGCCACGACTACACAATCAGCGGCAATGGCTCGATAGCCGGCAATGGCAACGTGTGGAAGAGCGAGAGAGGTACGGCAACCCTGAACACCAATATCACAACTACCGGCACTACCATCGTGAGCAACGGAACACTCATCGTCAACGGTACCGTCAATGGACCTTTGTCACTGCGCGCCAACGGCACATTCGGGGGAAAGGCTACCATCAACGGCGGTGTGACATTCGAAGGCTCTCTGCACAACAAGGGATGCAGGCTCATGCCTGACGGTGCATTAACCTTCGGTACACCTGTTACAATTGACAAGGTTGTATACGTGGAGACAACACTCAATGAGGGTAACGCCGACCGCATAGTAGTCAACGGCACACTGACCATAAGCGGACAGCTGACCTTCAACGTGAACACCACAACCAATGACAACTCACTGCTGCAAGGGAAATATATCCTCGCCGAGACAACCGGAGGCATAACCACCGACAACGGCGTCATCAACGTAGCAGGTCTCAACGGACAGCCCTTCCACATCACAGTAGAAGGCAACAACATCGTGCTGACCATCGACGGCTCACGCAAACCATCGGAAAACGTTGCATGGAAGGGCAGCGAGGACAGTATGTGGGACTATACAACGGCAAACTTCACCGCAGACGGCACACAGTCGACATTCGTCAAGGGTGACAAGGTGACATTCAATGACGAAGCATCCACAAGGGTTGTAAACGTCAACTCTGTCATCATGCCAACAAGCGTGAACATCAATACGCAACTCGGCTACACCTTCAATGGCAACGGGGCAATCTCTGGTACGGCAACCGTTGTCAAGGAGGGTGACGGAGAGCTGATAATGAACCTCAACAACAACGACTACACCGGGCCAACAATTATTAATGGTGGTACCCTGACCGTGGCATCGCTGCTCGACGCAGGACAACCCTGCCCTATCGGCGCATCATCAGCGGCGGCAAGCAACTTCAAGATAAACGGAGGTACTCTGAAGTTCACGGGTACCAACGCCTCTACCAACCACGGCATATCCATCAGCGATACCGCAACCATTAACGTCACAAAGTCTGGTGGCTCACTCGCACTCGGAGGGATTATTTCAGGCAGTGGAGGAACACTCGTAAAGGACGGTCTGGGACAGCTCAGCATATGCTACACTGCAACAAACCTTGTTAAGGGAGTCGAACTACGCAAGGGCGTTCTGGCACAGGGCGACTGGCGCGCAGGGTTCGGCACTGCCCCACTCCATGTCACTGGCACCGCCACATTCCGCTTTGTGGCCAACCAGAGCATGAGTACCATACCATATATGAAACAGGCCGTAACAGTAGACAGCCTTGCCAAGCTCACCATTGACGGCGCATACCGTGCAGGACTGCAGGGCAGTTTCGCAGGAAAAGGTTCGGTGATTGTGAACGCCGGCGGAGTGAGGTTCGACATCAGCTCCAACTTCAGCAAGTTTGAGGGCAACCTGCACATAAACGGTGCCTCAAGGCTAATGTCATCGTTGACCGACATGAAACTGCTCACGCTAACCCTTGGCGACGGTGCATCAATAAGGCACTATCAAGGCGGCTCAGGAAACACAGTGGCTGCCAACCTGCAAGTAGGAGCACTCGCTGATGCCTCTGGCTACAGCTCGTTTGCCACGAAGCCATCATTCGGTGCAGACAACGAGAGCTGGGAAGTGGGACACAACGGCAAGGACGCAGCCTTCAGCGGAAAGCTGGCAGCGGCAAAGGTGACAAAGGTTGGCAAAGGAAACTGGACACTGAAGGGAAATGAGAACACATCGCCCATCACCGTGCAGGGTGGCAAGCTGACTATATTCAACACTACCGGAACAGCCACCACAGGAATGATTACCGTCAGCAAGGGTGCAACATTGGCAGGCACAGGCTCCACTACAAGCGTAACAGCACAGAATGGCGCCATCGTCAGCCCCGGCTACTCGGAAACATTACCAGGAACACTGAAAATAACAGGCAACTGCACCATGCAGAGCGGTGCCACATTGCTCATAAGGATAAAGAGCAGCTCCAACAGCAAGCTCAACGTGCAGGGAACTACATTCACCATGGCCGGCAACGACACAATAAAGATTCAGCCTATAGACGGACGTACATTCGAGGTAGGCGACAAGCTGACCATCTTCCCAGGCACAAGACCTGCAAGCGGGTGGATTATTGCAAGCACAGATGGCTCTGAGTGGGATGACTCGATGCTGGCAACGGACGGAACTCTGACATGCACAGCCGCAACAAGTGGCATCTCAGCAATAACAACATCCGACACCGACATCGTAGACGTGACCACCATCGACGGACGCATTGTCCGTCAGAACATCACAAGGGGATGTGCCACCGAAGGACTGCCATCAGGCATATATATAATAGGTGGAAGGAAAACAGTGGTAAAATAGTTCTAATCAACCAGACAAACACTCCTCCTATCCAACAAGAGGGTATATAAATGAAGTGAACCCCAGAAGTTTTCTTGACCAACTTCTGGGGTTCACTTCATGTACACATCCTCAATATATTACCTCAAACAATTATGGTGTACAGTTTGATGTACAAATATCGGTAGCAACGCCCTGCTAAGGGCAACCTGCGCATAGCCCAGGGTAGAGCGTAACGACACCCTGGGTATAAGGGATTATAATCAATGAGCACTGTTAGCGCAAAAGCGTATTTGTCCTGCTGTTATCTACACTTTTGCGCTTACAGCGCATGATTATTGAGAAGCCTTAAATCTAATCGCTAATAGCTTCGTGTAGAAAGCAATGTATTAAAAAATATTAAACCCAGGCAAAAACCATCCAAATTATTTGTTAGTCTTGTAGAAATGTCATAACTTTGCACTGTGTTTTTCATAGTATTAGATTTAAGGTTAACAAGGTTGGAGTACAGCGGTACTCCTTTTTTTGTGCCTTATAATCTCTAAAAAACAAAGTTTGTCCATCAAACGTATCTACAAATCAGCTTATACGTACTTGCCTTCCTGCATACACGCCTTACCCTTTCCACTCAGCAATGACTTAACGACTGGGCAAAGTGTACTATTAGAAAAAGTCGTATTTGCAATGGAATATGGAATTAAAGAAAGAATGGCAACAGAACGGACACGTTGCAAACAGAGCAAAATGAACATATCCGTTGCCTTGCAGGCTGTAAGTTATTTCTTCTTGAACTTCCTGTACAGCTTCCATGCCAACAGCAAGCCATCAAACACTCCCACACCTGCATTCATGAACCCAGTGATGCGTTTAGACGGAGTACTTGACGTGAGGTTGGGAGCATGGAACAGGCTACCCCAAAGTTTCTTGATCTTCTCGTCATCACGATGTATCTCAGCAAGGACATACTCCTTGCGCATGACAATCTCCTCCAGAGTACGTATGTTGTTATTGGGTTGCGTCATAATAATAATAATGTGGAAGATTACTTACTTAGCAGCAGACCAGCAAGAAACCTTACGAGCGGTCTCTCTATCCACTGCTTGCGGAAAATGATAAACAACAGCAGCAATACGAAATAGCATCCTGCCACTATACACATTGCAACCGGCATGCCAAAATGCGGAGCCAAGGCCCACGCCGCTGCGAACGACAGATAAATGAGCATCAACAGGAACAATACACACAGGGCTACCGTCATGGCTGCAACGGTGAGCAGCCTGACAACCTTATCAATTACATCGAGCTTCACATATTCTTTCTGAAGCCCGATGTAATGTCTGATAATCTCGGCCAGCTGGCCTATTGTCTCAACGTTTTTGTCGCTTGAAAACATAGACTGTCTCTGTTTTTATTCCTCTGCTGCGTCCTTGATGTCGTCAACCAGGTCGTCAACCTCCCTGCGGCTGAGCTTCAGGTTGTGCTTCTTGCAGAACTCGTCAACAGCGTCAGTAATCTTTGAACGTGTCTCCTCACCCTTCTCAGGAGCCAGCAGCAGACCGAGGGCTGCTCCGGCGATGGCGCCACCAAGGAATGCGCCGATGTAACCTAATGCCTTCATCTTTTTATTCCTTTCTTTTTTTAGTTTGTAAATATCAAAACTGTTAATTCACTCGCAAATATAAGGATAATACCTCAAACAACAATGGCTGCGAGTGCCATTTTTTGTTAAAAAGCCTCCTTTGGCCTTATTTAACAAACTTTATGTGCATCTTTCTGCGCTGTTTGCGATATATTTTGTAATTTCGCACATTGATAATTGATTTAATGTAAAAACAATTTTTTTGATTATGAAGAAATATCTCGTATTGTGTGCAGGTTTCTGCGCAGTTCTGGCTATGACCAGTTGTGGTTCATCAAAGGAAAGTGCATACAAGAAGGCGTATGAGAAGGCTAAGGCTCAGGAACAGACACAGACTGAGGAGCCTGCTCAGACTGAGACAGCAGTAGTGACTCCACTAACACCAGTTACGCCAGCCAACCAGACTACGGTTACCAACGTTGACAATGCCACCGTACGTTCGGAGAGCGTTACCGTTATCAATGGAGAGGGGCTTCAGGACTACAGCGTTGTTGTTGGTTCTTACTCTCTGAAGGCTAATGCCGAGGGTATGCAGAACACGCTCAAGGCTGGCGGTTACAATGCCCAGATTGTCTACAACTCCGCAATCAACATGTACAGGGTTGTTGCCTCTACATTCTCAGACAAGGGACAGGCCGTGCAGAGCCGTGATGCCATCCGTGGCTCACAGTACAACCCCAAGGGTGATGCTTGGCTTCTTTTCAAGAAATAAATGAGAGTTGTCTCTATAGACTACGGGAAGAAACGAACCGGACTCGCAGTCACCGACCCATTGCAGATTATAGCCAATGGGTTGGTGACTGTCGATACCGGTCATCTTTTTGACTATCTCAGCCAATATGTATCGCAAGAGCAGGTGGAGAGAATAGTCATAGGCAAGCCCATGCAGACCAATGGCAGAGCAAGCGAGAACTTTACCCGTGTGGAACAGTTTGTAAACCGTTGGCGTAAAGCCATGCCCAACATTCCCATAGAGTATTACGATGAGCGTTTCACATCCGTGCTGGCACAAAGGGCTATCATAGACAGCGGAGTGGGCAAGAAAGTGCGGCGCGAGAACAAGGGACTCGTCGACGAGGTGTCGGCAACCATTATCTTGCAAGACTGGATGGAGGCCAACAGGAGAAAGTGACCTACCATTGAATTCTTTCCGACATTATACACAAATATAAAACTATTCGATTTTGATACTACCTATTTATATATATGGGCAACCGGTTCTGAGAAAGGTGGCCCAGGATATCACACCAGACTATGAGGGACTGCAGGAACTCATACAGAATATGTACGAGACTCTTGAGGCAAGCGAGGGCATTGGCCTTGCTGCTCCACAGATAGGGCGCGACATTAGGGTTGTGGTCATCGACCTTGACGTGCTGGGTGACGACATGCCTGAGTATAAGGGCTACCGCCATGTATTCATCAATCCGCATATTGTCGAGATTGACGAAGACTCCGACACCGAGACCATGGAAGAAGGATGTCTGTCCATACCCGGCATCCACGAAAAGGTGACACGCCACACACGCATTCATGTGACATATCTTGACGAGAATATGCAGGAGCACGATGAGTGGGTGGAAGGTTATCTGGCAAGAGTCATGCAGCATGAGTTCGACCATCTTGAGGGCACAATGTTCGTAGACAGGATATCGCCATTGCGCAAGCAGATGATAAAGAATAAGCTCAAGGCTATCATGCAGGGGAAGTTCCGTTGCACTTACCGCACGAAGATAGTCCGCTAATAACATTTGTCATGAAGAAACATGTAGTCCTCCTGGCTTTGGTCCTCTCTTGTTTGACGGCCAAAGCCCAGTATAATGTCGAGCGTCTGATAACAAGTGGTCAAGTGGCTCTCCATTATGAGGATTACGTATTGTCCATTCAATATTTCAATCAGGTTATAGCCATGAAGCCGTTCCTCTACGTGCCATGGCAGGGGCGTGCGGCGGCAAAATTCTATCTTGACGATTTTGTCGGCGCAGAAGCAGATGCCACAGAGGCTATAACGCTCAATCCATACATTGACATACTCTATGACCTAAGAGCCATTGCGCGCATCAGGCAGAACAACTTTGCCGGAGCCATCCTCGACTACGACAAAGCTATAAAGCTAAGTCCAGACACCAGAAATTTCTGGTTCAACAGGGCCATCTGCCTTATGAACACCAAAGAGTATGACAAGGCATTGGCACAGACCGATTCCGTCATCAGGAAATGGAACAAGTTTGCAAACGCATACCAGCTAAAGGCCGAGATATACCTTAACAAGAAAGACACCGTAGAGGCAGCCAAATGGCTCGACAAGAGTCTGGAGATAGATCCGTACGATGCCTCGGCATGGACTATCCGGGCGAACATGTCGCTTGCAAGGAAGCAATGGCAGGACGCCGACAAGGAATTGTCAAAAGCCCTGCATCTGAGACCGAAGGATGTAAGCAACTATGTCAACAGAGCCTTGGCAAGACTAAACATCAACAACCTGCGTGGTGCCATGGACGATTACGACATGGCAATAGACCTCGACCCGAACAATTTCCTCGCACATTACAACCGCGGACTGCTGCGCGTGCAGCTTGGCGATGACAACAGGGCCATTGACGACTTCAACTATGTCATCAAGATGGAGCCACAGAATTTCATGGCCATATTCAACCGTGCGATACTCCATGAGAAAACAGGCAATCTCAGTGCTGCCATCAGAGACTATTCGGCTGTCATCGACCAGTTCCCCGACTTCTGGACCGGTCTGAGCTATCGTGCCCGTTGCTACAGACGGCTGGGCATGACGGCGAAAGCAGAGACCGACGAGTTCCGCATACTGAAAGCACAGATGGACAAGAGGTTCGGTGTGCAGAAACGTTGGAGCAAGAGCAAGCTGAAGGAAATGAGAAAACGCTCAGAGATAGACCTTGACAAGTACAACCAGATTGTAGTGGCCGACTCTACAGAGGTTGGACAAGAGTACAAGAGCGAGTATCGCGGCCGGGTTCAGAACAGGCACGTTGAGGGCGAGTCAATGCCGATGTACGGGCTGTCGTTCGCCGTCTACAACAATGGCGTAAGGAAATATCAAGCTTTCGACGCACTCGTAGAGTCGTTCAACGCCATGGCGAAGCCGTCTCGTCACATATATATTAATTGTGGAAACGCACAGATTACTGCTGAGGAAAGCCGTTCTCTATTCTCACATATCGACATTCTGTCAGCCAACATAGCAGCAGCCTCCACCGTTAACGATGCCTCACCTCTCCTTATGGAACGTGCTGTTGCCTACAGCATGGTACAGGATTTTGAGGCCGCACTCAACGACCTAACCGTATGCCTGCAGGCAGACTCAACTAACGTGCTGGCCTACTGGCAACGTGCCGTCTGCCAGTCGATGCTCAACAACTATGACGCCTCGCGAGGCATAGACACAAGGCTCACTACCGCTAAGGCAGAGTCCGACTTCAATGATGCGCTGAAGCTGGCACCGACAAACGCATACATCTACTATGACCGCGGCAACCTATACGCCTCGCGCAAGGACTATGCCAAGGCCGTTGATGACTATACCAGAGCCATTGAGCTGGATCCGAACCTCGCCGAAGCATACTACAACAGGGGCCTGACAAGAATACGAGCCAACAACAGGACGCAGGGAATTGCCGACCTGAGCAAGGCCGGCGAGCTCGGGCTTTATGGAGCGTACAGCCTCATAAAACAATATTCGGCTGACAAGAACAAGTGATGTTTGACGAGAAGAGAAGATACGGTCAATAATTATGAACAAGAATGTATTCCAGTTCAAGCAATTTGCTGTCAGGCAAGACCGCTGCGCCATGAAAGTAGGCACCGACGGAGTGCTTATAGGAGCATGGGCTAAGGGTGGCAATAACATCCTGGACATTGGAACTGGTACAGGCATCATAGCCATGATGATGGCGCAACGCTACCCGCAGGCAATGATATGCGGTTTGGATATTGATGCAGATGCCTGCCTACAGGCAACAGAAAATATTGTTGCAGCAGAATTCGCCAACCGCATAACCATTTGCAATACCGCCTTGCAGCAACACAATGGTACGTACGATGCCATCGTCTCCAACCCACCCTACTTTGAGAATTCACTGAAGGCTCCTGACGAGAAACGCGCCATTGCACGCCATACCTGCTCACTGTCTGTAAAGGATCTGCTAACCGGTGTCAGCCGCATGCTTTCTGCCGATGGCACATTCTCCGTCATCATTCCTTCTGAAATGCTCTGCCGATACGAGGAAGAGGCAGCAATATCAGGCCTGTTCCTATCTCGATTGTGTAACATACGCACCGTTGCACGCAAGCCTGTACGCAGGTGCATGGCTCAGTTCTGCAAGTTGAGACCTGAGACACTTGTTATTGAGGAACAGATACTGACTAACTCCGACGGCATGCGTTCACAATGGTATCAGCAACTGACAGCGGACTTCTATCTTTAGATGATTGTGAGTTAAGGTGGAGGTTACTTGTTAAGCTTTCGTTGCAACTTCTTGCTTATGGCCAGAGCCTTGTTGCCCTGTTTGGCTATGTCGTCCCTAAGCAGGTTAATCTCGTTGAACAGCTCGCAGGCAGCCGTCTGAAGGGCATTCGGCTTGCGAAGGCTCTTGTCGGCAAAGGGGTTTACGATAATCTTTATTCCCTTGGGCTTGATTTCCACCTCTATATCCTTGCCTTCCATTATTGGGTCTCCGTCATAATGGATAAGTCCGGGCTCATTGCGGTGTATGTGTAGTTTTTTTGTTTTGAAAGTCTTAATCTTGGAATTCTTGTCCAACGTCTTGTTGAACATATCGATACTAATCTGTGGAGCCTCTATGACATCGAAAGGTTCCATGATAATGACATCCATCAGCCCGTCGCTCATTGATGCCTGCGGAGCTATGTATGCGTTATTGCCATATTGCGAGGCATTTGCACAGGAAATAAGGAAAGCCTTGTAGCGCATAGTGCCGCTCTCATCCTCAATTTCGTATGTTTCGGGCTTGTATTTCAAACCTTCCTTCAGTATGTTCTCTGCATACGTTATAGGGCCGCGCTTACCCGCCTCGGCAAACTTCATGCTCACGAACGCATCAAAGCCCATGCCGCAGGTACAGAAAAACGGGTGACCGTTGATAATACCATAATCGAGCTCGTGTATCTGGCAATGATTAATAAGCTCAATGGATTTTTTCAGCTGCATTGGAAGCAACAGATGCCTGGCCAAGCCATTGCCTGAGCCACAGGGGACAATACCCAATGCCGTTTCTGAATGCACAATGGCCCTTGCCACCTCGTTTACCGTTCCGTCACCACCTATGGCCGCAACAATGTCTGCACCATCATCCTTGGCCTCGGAGGCAAGCTCGAAGGCATGTCCGGCATGCTCGGTGTACTTAATCTCATAGTCAAAAAGACTTGTATCGAGCGTGTTTGCAATAAGTTCCGGGATTCCTGCCTTATTGGATGTTCCCGAAATGGGGTTCATTATGAAGACAATCCTTTTATTCATGTCTGCAAAGTTAGCAAATTCCCAATAAAAAACCTTTGGGAGAAAAACAAAAAAAGCACAAAAGATATATTTATTCCAAAAAATGTTGATATTCCGCAAATAATTTGTATCTTTGCAGCCTAATTAAAACACAAGAAGATTCTATACCAATTTAAAATGGGACAGTTACAAGAAAGATACAAGAATTATAGAGAACCCCAGAAGTACATGGCCGCAGGTGTATACCCTTATTTCAGAGCTATCACAAGCAAACAGGGCACCGAGGTAGAGATGGAAGGCCACAAGGTTCTCATGTTCGGTTCGAATGCCTACACAGGTTTGACAGGTGACCAGCGCGTCATCAATGCAGCCAAGGCCGCACTCGACAAGTATGGCTCAGGATGTGCGGGCAGTCGCTTTCTGAATGGTACATTGGACCTGCACGTGCAATTGGAGAAGGAACTGGCAGAATTTGTTGGCAAGGACGAGGCTTTGTGCTTCTCTACAGGTTTCTCCGTAAATCAAGGTGTACTGGCTATGGTCGTAGGACGCAATGATTATATAATATGTGACGACCGTGACCATGCAAGTATCGTTGACGGACGCAGGCTCTCCTTCGCTACCCAGCTGCACTACAAGCACAACGACATGGAGGACCTTGAGAGAGTAATCCAGAAACTACCACATGATGCTGTTAAACTAATCGTCGTTGACGGTGTGTTCTCCATGGAGGGCGACTTAGCCAAACTGCCTGAAATCGTTGAGCTTAAGCATAAGTACAACTGCTCCATCATGGTTGACGAAGCTCATGGTATAGGTGTATTCGGACGCAACGGACGTGGTGTTTGCGATTATTTCGGCCTTACCAACGAGGTTGATCTCATCATGGGAACATTCTCAAAGAGCCTTGCTTCCATTGGCGGCTTTATAGCATCAGACAGTGATACCATCAATTTCCTGAAACACACCTGTCGTACATATATCTTCAGTGCATCCGACACACCCGCTGCCACAGCAGCTGCCATGGAGGCTCTTCACATTCTTCAGCAAGAGCCCGAGCGTCTTGAGGCTCTGTGGGATGTTACCCGCTATGCCTTGACACGCTTCCGCGAGGAAGGCTTTGAGATTGGTGACACAGAGAGTCCAATCATCCCTCTCTACGTTCGCGACATCGAGAAGACATTTGCTGTTACCAAGGCCGCATTCGAGGCAGGTGTATTCATCAACCCTGTAATTCCACCCGCATGCGCTCCTCAGGACACCCTCGTGCGCTTTGCCCTTATGGCCAACCACACAAAGGAGCAGGTAGAATATGGAGTGCAGGCTTTGAAGAAAGTTTTCGTCGAGCTTGGCATCATCAAGTAGATTCGTTAACAAGATATTATTCCAACAAAGAGTCTGCTCTTCAAGTAAGGGCAGACTCTTTTTCATGGCATTATTGCCATCGAAAAAGGGAAAAGAACCATCAAGGATAAAAAAGTAGGCAAAACATTTGGCAGTTACAGAAAAAAGTTATACCTTTGCACCGCAATTAAGGAAAACACTTCCTATAAAGCATTCGGGGTGTAGCGCAGCCCGGTAGCGCTCCTGGTTTGGGACCAGGCGGCCGCAGGTTCGAATCCTGTCGCCCCGACAAAAGGTCAAGCAATGCTTGACCTTTTTTTGTTTTATACGACTTTTCGAGTGATAAGCATTACTTTTGTAGAAGCAGGAACCAATATAGATTACTTGTTCAGGGGAAGGCCCCTGTGGTGAACTGAAATCTCTATATGTAGCGGCGAAACTTTTCAGAATTTGTACATAAAAGTGCTAAATTTGTTCAATGCATGATGGAACACTTTAGTGAACAGCAATAATAATTTATCTGTTTCCATATCATCCTTTCAGGGATAAAAAAACAGGTTGCACATTTCATAAGAATATGCAACCTGTTTTTTATATTCTATTATACAGGATAATTGCTATTATTTGAATGGCAAGTACCAGTTTTCTGGTATTGTAAGATCCTTTACCGGGTTCTTGTACTGCAACTTGCGTGCGAGCCAACGGCCACCAAAGTCAGGATTATAGAGGGCGGCACGGTTCTTATGTCGTGCAAGACGCATAAGGTCGTACCAGCGTGTTCCCTCGAATGCAAACTCCAGAGCATACTCGTCGCAAAGCAAGTCCTCCATAGCATTGATAGAGTCCGCCTTGGTTGTTCCGACATTCACCTGATAGGTCTGGGCAATGCTCCTCATCTTCTGTCCGACAATAGAATCAAGCTGATAGGGCGAACGGCCAGGATAGTTGCCGTCTCCTGTTACGCCAGAACCATGCTGGTGGATGCCAAAGTTGGTGCTGGCATAGTTGGAATTGGTCTGTGCCGGGAAGAGAGACCTATACTGATCAGAAAGGAGCGGATAGGTGTTCTGCAGAAGTTCGCGTGTCTCATCAGTGATATAGGTACGTGTGGTGTCGAGGAGGGATTCCGTGATACCATCCTTGAGAATGGCAAACGCCGCGTCGACATGTCCCAGTCGGTTGAGTGCCTCTGCAAGGTGCAGGTAAATGGTGGAAGTACGGTATAGATAAATGTTTCCACTGTTGTACTTGGTAATCCACTGCTTGGTAGAGTCTGCACCCGTACCTTTGGTAACAATGGCTTTTGAGCGCATGTCGCCCCACTTCACACCGCCAACATACTGCTGTGGCAGACCTCCAGTGACGCTGCGATAATAGTAATAGTCGCAACTGTCGGACAACGCCCAGTATTGATCTGAAGCCATTATCTGAACCTCGTCCATCCTAAGGCTGTCTATTCTGCTGGATGTGGAATAATAGTTGAAGCCGAAGGCCAACGGCAACGACGTGGTAGTACCACGCAGGCGATTTACAGACATTGGGATGTATGAGAGATAGTCAATCGTTGAGTTGTTGTCAAAAATACCACTCCAAAGCACCCCGGATAGACCTCCATCGTAGTCAGATGGTACGTAAGTGATGTCCGAGAATGATAGCCTTGAGCTAAATCCCAGAGCATAACGGTCGACTGGTTCAGCCACACGTGTGAGGTAGGTGGTGTAATGGGATGCCGCACGGGCAAAGTCACCAACCTCAAGATACATCTCGCCAAGAATTACGTCAACAGGAATGAAGCAGTACTTGGTGTACATAGTCTTGCTGGAACCCCAGTTGGTGGAACCAATCGGCATGTTATAGTAGTCTGGAACAGTATATCCGCTATACTGCTCAAGGTCCGGAGCGAGTGCGGCAACGATGCCGTTGATGTCAAGCGTGGGATAGTTGCTGCTGTTGATTTGCGAGATAGTGGTCAGAGGTTCCGTGAAGAACGGCACCTTGCCATAGGTACGCGCAAGCTGCAGGTAAGCCCAGGCACGGAACGCCTTGATGGCGGCATACTCACGCATGGCAACGAGAGTACTTCCGGTAAGCAGCGTGGTGTCGCGATGGGCTATGTAGTAGTTGCAGTTGTTGATGACACGATAGTAGACATAGGCCGAGTCGTACTTGTTGGAGGTGTCGGCAGAGAAGTCTGCCAGACGACGCAGGTTGTTGTCGGTAAACTCGGTTGTCTTGACAAGGTCTCCGCGCATCTCGCCTATGTACACATACTGGTCGGCAAGCTGCTGCATGGCCTGCATCACACCGAAGGCAAAGTGAACGGAGTCGGTCTTGCTGTCAAGCTCCTTGTCGAAGAGCTGGCGTGAGCTCTCGGTATCGAGCATGTCGGAGCAGCTGGGGAGCATGAGTGCTCCGATAGCTGCAAAGAGTGATATAATGATCTTTTTCATATCGTTTGTTGATAGTGGTTAGAGGTTTATCTTTACTCCGCATGAGAAGCTTCGTCCCTGTGCGAGGTTGCCGCAGTCGATGCCCTGGTAGAGCACACCGTTGCCGATGCTGAACTCTGGGTCGCTGCCGCAGTACTTGGTGAATGTCAGCAGGTTTTCAGCCTCTGCCCAGATGGTGAGTCCCTGTAGCCATGTCCAGCTACCTGGAACAGGCACCTTGTAGCTGAGGTTCAGGGTCTTGAGCCTGAGGTAGCTGCCGTCCTCAATCCAACGGTCGCTGAAGCGGTTGTTGCCGAGTGGGTCGCCATAGGCCAGACGTGGATATGCCGTCTGCTGTCCTTCGTAGCGCCAGTGTGACACTTCAGCTACCTGCTGGTTGTAGAAGGTACTTCCGCTGTTGAGGATTGAGCGCTGGTAGTTGTATACATCATTGCCAAGGCTGTAGTTCCATCCCATGGTAAGGGTGAGGTTACGGAAGTTGATTGTTGCGAAGATGTTACCGTAGATATCTGGATTGGGGTCACCAATGACAGTCTTGTCAAGGTCGTTGATAATGCCATCATTGTTGCGGTCGATGAAGTGTACGTCACCGGCAACGAAGTTGTTGCGCTGTCCGGCGTTGTCCTCCATATAGAGATAACCATCCTTGCCAGCGGAGCGTGCCTCGTTGTCATCGGCAAAGACTCCTGCTGTCTGGTAGCCGTAGAAGAGTCCCACGGGCTTGCCGACGGCTGTGAGGATGTTGTTGTCGCCATAGATAGATGTGGTATAGTCACCGTCTGGCAGTTTCTTCACCTCGTTGCTGTAGTGGCCAACTGTTGCACCAAGCTCGATGTTCCACAGGCGTGACACCACAGGCTTGCCCGTAAGGGTGAGCTCGAAACCGCAGTTCTGAAGCTCGCCGCCATTAGTCCAGTAGTTGTTGATACCACCAATGGGGTTGTCAAATGTCTTGAGCGTGAGCAGGTCAGAAGTCTTGTTGATGTAGAAGTTGAAGTCTACGCCTATGCGGTTGTTCACGAGGAAGCTCTGCAGGCCGACATTGAACTTGCGGCTGGTCTCCCACTTAATCTCGTCATTACCGATGTTGGTGAGCTGAAGACCTACGGCATAGTAGTTGAACCTTACAGACGAGAGGCTTGTACGTGCGGCATAGTTGGATATGTCGTCGTTACCGCTCATGTCGAAGCCGGCATTAAGGCGGAGATAGTTGATGGCCCCAGTCTTTGGGAACCACTTCTCATTGGTCATCACCCATCCCAACTGCACGCTTGGGAACAAAGCCCATGACACACCGCAGAGGTCAAGGCCACCAGCCTTGGCACCGAAGCGGCTGTTTGCCTCAGCCGACAGCGATACTGTGGCGAAATAGCGGTTCATGTAGTTATAGTCAACATTTGCATACCAGTGCAGGTTCTTCCACACATCGTTGTTACCATTGATATGCTGGTAACCGGTACCTGCGCTGAGGGAAGGGTTCTTGTCGTTGGTAGCAGAGGTATATTCTGTCCTCAGGTCGTTGTCATCAAACGAGAAGTAAGTATACTTGAAGCCTCCAAAGGCACCGATAGTGTGGCGGCCATACTGGTGCTGCCAGTCAATATGTGTGTTGCTGATTACGCTAATCTCCTTGGAGAAGAGTGAGGCAGCCATACTGGTAACGGTACCGAGGTCAGCAATCTCGAACGGAGGCACACCATTGTATGGACGATGGTAGCGTTGTGAGTTGCGGTCGAGGGTATAGCTGAACATCGTTGTGAGGCTCAGATTGGGGTTGATGGTGTAGGTAGGCTCGATACGCACATTGAAGTATGTGTTCTCAGACTTGTTCTTGTTGTCGCCGTTGCTGTTCTGAAGAATAGCCACAGGGTTGGCAAGACCATAGTTTGGTCCGAGCTGGCTGTAGATGTCATCGTAGTCGCTGAGCAGGCTTGTGAAGCCTCCAATGATGGCGTTGTACTGGTAAGGACTAACGATAGGAGCCTTGATGAGCGAGAGGAATGTTGGCGAGGTAATGGTACCACCATCGAGGTCCTCAGGTGCTCCGTCATCAAAGACGTTGCTGTTCGTACGGCTGATAGAGATGTCGAACTTCGTCTTGAGATTGTAGAGGATGCTGATGTCGGTATTGAAGCGCACGTTCATCCTGTCGAAGTCATTCTTCTTGGCAGTGCTCTCAGCCTTCACGTAGCCTACGGAGAGGTTGTACATACCTATATCGTCACCACCCTGCACGTTGATGCTGTAGTTCTGTGTGAGGGCTGTGCGGTAAACGTAGTCGCTCCAGTCGGTATCGTTATGATATGTGTGGTAATAGTAGCCGTTGGGATCATCGTTCAGGAAACGGAACGAGATAGGAGTGTCGCGGTTGACATTCTCAGGAACAGTACCAAGCATCTCGGTAGCATAATTGCGGTACTGCGATGCGTTCATCATCGTAGGCAGCTGCGGCACGAGGCTCACTCCGGCAGAGATATTGGCATCAATGCGTGTAGCCATGGAGTGTCCACGCTTGGTGTCGATGAGAATCACACCATTGGCTCCACGTGCTCCATAGAGTGCTGTGGCATTCTTGAGAACACGCACGCTGGCAATATCGTCAGGCGAGATGTTGGCAAGGATGTTGTTAACCTGACCGCTATGCAGCGACAGGCGGTTCTGCTGCATGTCCTGCTCCACTCCATCGATGACGATGAGGGGCTGTGCATTGGCATTGAGAGACGAGAGACCGCGCACAAACATAGACGCGCCAATGCCGGGAGCGGCTGAGCGGGTGATGGTCCTAACGTCGGCACCAAGATTGTTCTCGATGTCGTTCTCTATCGTTATGCTGTGGGAGTTGGCATCAAATCCACTCTGGGCAGTATAGACAGTCTTGTCGGTGTACATGGTGCGGTACTTGTCGGGCAGCATCATGATGTCTACCTTCTGCTGGTCATCGCCAGCGTTAACTGCCACCTGCTGTGGCATGAAGCCTGGAGCATGTACATAGAGGCTCGTAGCAAAGGTAGGAACCTTTATGTTGAAAGTACCGTCAGCACCCGTCATGGCTGTATAACGTTCGTTGCCCAGCATACGGAGCTGAATACCTGCCAGTGGTTTGTGCGACACCTGGTCGACGATGGTACCGCTGATGGTCATCATCGGATATTTGTTATCTGCAACGGCACGCTGGCGTTTTGGTTGCTTGATGCTCATTTCAACCTCCTCATTCTCGTCATCTGTCTGGGCGAGTGCGGAGGTACAGAGGCCGAAGGCCATTGCGCAGAGTGAAAGTCTCAGACCATGTCTCTGCATGATGTTCATTATAGTGCTCTTCATAATCGTTACTCTTTAGTAGCTTCAAATTCTTCAAGCTCGACAGGCCTCATAAGTATCGAGATTATGCTGAAATCGCGAGTATATGCAGCCATCTTAGCCTTGTCGAAGACTCCAAAGTCGGTTGTAATCTTGAGGTTCGGATATACATTATCTCCCAAGCCTGCGTATGCGACAGGGAATGTGAATGTTCCAACAGCAAGTGTATCGACACGTGTTGGGTCGTTGACGACTTTCTGGTTGAGCTTCTTTGTAGCAAGCTTGCCCTTGGCATCACAGTAGCTCAGGGTGAAGTCAAGCATGTTTGGCTTCAGGAACTTGTTGCCGTCGGCGTCCTCACCGACATCCATGCCCGGAGCAAGAACTATATATATATTATATGTTGTGGAAAGTACGTTCCTAAGCTTGACATCGAGCTGCGGCTTACCATAGTTGCTCAGAGGAGTTACCCACAGATAGCCAAGTTGTTTCTGAGCTGGATTTTTCGGTACGTACTTAATGTCATCGAAAAAAGTATTATCGATATAGACCATGGTGTTGGAGCCTGTCCAGGTGCGGCTGTATAATGGTGACTGTCCCAGAGGGAAGCACCATGACTCCCATGGACGGAAAGCCAATGAGTCGACAAGACAGAAGGTACCGTTGCTCATGGTCTCACGGTCTATGACTCTCGACATAATCTCCTGGGGATTGGTCATATACCCGGATGTCGTAGAGCGCAAGGTATCGTAAGGCTCCACAGTATCATCGATGAGCCAGTTGTTGTAATAGTTGTTGTTGTTATAGACCAAGTCAGATACCAGGTGCAACCTTGTCAGAGAGTCCTTGGTGTATGCCGCATCAACAGTGACCGATGCCGTAGGAGCACTTGACGTAGATGTAGCCTCGTCAATGTTCTGTGCCACGGTGGTGTTGATGTAGTTATAGCACTTGCTGATTTTGTCATAGTGTGCCAGCCAAGCCTCGTTGGTAGGTACAAGCATGGTGTAGGTACTGTCCTCCTTGTCGAGTTTGGCTTTTATCCTATTGAGCAGTGAGTTGGAGGTAATCATTACCGAGTCAATATAGGTCTGCTTACCATTGATGGTTGGACCAAGCACACTGTTCTTGGTGTCGAGCACGCTCGTCTCGTAACGCTTGAAGAAGGTTGCGACAGAGTCAATACCTTCACAGCTGAAGAGATACTCGTACAGATTCGGATAGAAGCGGGCAGCACCATCGAGCAAATGCATGATACCATTGGAGTTAGGAAGATTGAGTTGCCTCAATGTATGACCGGCATAAGTGTACTGTCCATCTCCCTCGAAGGCAAACGACTTGCGGTTGAGGGCATGGATGCGCTCGTCTACCAGACCAGAGACGCTGTGGTTGTATTCAGCGATGTGGCTCTTCACAAACTGGTAGAGCACTGTTGCTGAGTCGGCAGACATAAGCGAGGATGCATCATAGGTACCGTTTAAAGGTGCCCATACGGTATAGTAGTGTGGCTGACTCAGCTCATCGTCGAAGCCGGCCTTCTTGACGAGGGTGGCAAAGTCGGACAGCTGGTCGTTCTGCGAGATGTTCTCCCACAGTGTTCTATCGGCCTGCTGAACGTCACTCACTGGAGTGTCGTTGTAGTCGGAGAAGTCGGAGCATGACGTAGCTGCCAGAAGAACGGCAGCAGCCATAAGTCCTTTGTATGATAATGTATTCATAATATAATCTGTTTCAGAGTTTTATATTTATGTATGATATTTTCGTTATGAGGGCAACAGCCCTGGCCTGCTTTAGGGTTTAGGCCGTTTCCTCATATATGTCTGTCATCAGAACCAGTCCTCAGAGTACATTGTGTTGTCGACAACGTTCATCGGAACAAACTCTACGAAGTCGAGCTGCCACTTCAGGTCGGAGTCGTCATTGATAACGTTCTTGAACCTGAACCAGAACTCATCGCTCTGCTTGACGTTGACAACGCCGAGCACCCTACGCAGGGTTACGACACCATCACCACGGCAGTTCTTGGTAGTCTTGGTATCACCATCATCGCCCGGGTGTCCGCAGAAGCTGTACGGGCCACGCATGTATCCACGGTTCTTCATGGCCTCATCGGAGGCTACGCCCATATCGTCCTCCTCATAGAATGCTGTCCAGCCGATACGTGGGTCACTTTCCTGTATGCGGACATCAAGAGGAATACTCAAGGCCGTCATCTCCTGCACGTTCTTGCTGGTACCCCAGTAGAACTGCATCATACCGCCGTGACCCATAGGAGAGTAGAACAGGCGGAACTCGTATAGTCCTGACGGAACAGGAGGCAACTTTATGGCCAGGTCGTACTGTCCCCATCCCTGGAAGGCATCAGCCTGATAAGCGCGGTAGTCACCCTTGACGTTGTATCTCAGCTTTGTCTGCTCGCCATTGTAGCAGATGACGTTGTCGAAATAGTCTACGGGGAAAGCCAGACGCGCGCCACTGTTGCCACCGTTCATTGCCGACACCTCGCTCATGAGCATATACCGGAAGCCGTTATTGATGAACTCCGGAAGGAATGTAGTGGCCTCGAAGCGCAGACGCTCGTTGAGTACTCCGTCCGGAACCTGCTCATTATATACGAGCATACCCTTGATAGGATGGATGTAACCATTGTAGGCCGTGATATCAAGACGCTCAATCTCTATACCGGGATTTACGAGCGTATGGTTGGTACCTCTGGTACCCACCTCGTTGGTGAGGGTATTGAATGTCTGGTAACGGTTGATGTAGAGAGTATTGCCAGGCTGAGGCTCCCATATCTTGAGCAATGTGTGGGGCAACATGGTCTCATAGTAGTCGTATGGGTCAGCTCCGTTGACATAGTTCCACTTGCTGGTTCCCAATGGCACACCACTCTTTTTCTCGAATACCAGCTGGTCCTGGGCCATAGAGGCGTAGAGTATGTGGTAAGCCACGAACATGTTCAGGGCATTCCAGCGGTTTGTATAGTCGTTGCCCGTGCTCACGGTGTGTCCCTTCTCACGGATGTAGTCATACCATGCAGCGGCACCACCATAAACTTTATTTGCATAGTTCACGAGGTCCTCGAAACTGTTGATGCCGTTGGCACGCATCACCTCATCACTCTCGGCAAAGATGGTATATCCAATCTTGCACTCTGTGGGACAATAAAGCTCACTTCCGTTAGTGTCGGTGATGTCTGCAGGTTTGTCAAACTTCGTTGTTCGTGTACCGTCGGAAAGTGTGCGGTACTTCATCGACTCCTTAATAGAGTCAACGAGCCCAGTCTTCCTGAGCGCCTCGTTGAAGATGGTGTAGCCCTCAAGACGGTCGAAGGTGTCGCCCAACAGACGGGAAGAGCGTGGCACTACCCTATTGAGCTTGTGTACCAGACCGTTGGTCACCTCATTGTCCTCACTTATAATGGTTGAGACATTGTTGAGTACCGTACGACCAAGTGAGTCAACTTTCGAGGATATTGGTCTGCCGAGCATTGTGGTGATAGTGGCACCACTACCGCCCATCTCTATGATGCTGTAGAGACCATTGGTGAGATGGTAGCGCGCGATGTCATTGCACAAGCTGTCGTTAAGTCCCTCGAGCGAGTTGGCAGTCATACCGTTATGTGGTATGGAGGCCTCCGGGTCATTGTAGAGACTGTCTATATACAGTGCCACACCCTCGTTTGAAGGCGCATAGCAGGTATACTGCCCGTAAGAGGCCATCATACGGTCGAGACCCACGCGTGTCAGAATATAGTTGAACGATGTCAAGTCGCTGTCTTTCTGAATGAACGTCTCTATGGTCTCGCCTGTAAAGGTGTACAGGTTGGACTCGTCCGGCTCCTTGTTGCAGGCACCCAGAGCAACCATGATGGCCAACATGCCTAAGCAGGCTTTGAAAAATTTCTTGTTCATATTTGGTTGTCCTCCTTTATTAATAGTTCTTCTCATATTCAGAATCACTCCTGTATGCGGGATTCTGATGCAGGTTATAGTTTACATCAATGTCGCCCTGGTTGACAGGCATATACAGATAAGGCTCCGTGCGCATCTTTGATGCTGCTGCGGCAGCACCAGAAGTGTATTTTCTCGTCACGAGGTTCAGGAATGTAGCATCGTTGCGTGTAAACTCCTTACCTTCTTCCTGCTGCTGGTAAAGGGTCTTGCCGTATTCTATACCCTCTACATGACGGAAATTATAGCGCATGAGGTCGTACCAGCGCTTGCCCTCGAAGCACAGCTCGCGCAGACGCTCTGTCATGACGAGCGGCTCCAAGTCAACACGCGTCTTGTAGTAGTTGAACTTCAGTGAGTCGCTGGCAAGGTTGCCAGAATAGAGCGAGCGGTTATTGACAGCCTGCACAAGGTTGAAAGCCTGACGAAGACGTATGTCATCATCATCCACTGCAAGCTGTACCTGTGCCTCAGCCTTCATAAGCATCACGTCGGTAAGACGGTAGAAGATGTAGTTCTGGGCGAAGCGGTCGTACTGGCGAGATTCGTCGCGCCGCTTCATGCCTGCTGCACCAACAGGGTTGTTGACAGTCAGTGCTGTGAGTGACACCATCTTGCGTATGTCGTATGCCTCAAGGTTGGTGTTTGGTTCGAAGACATTGTTGATAAAGCGGTAGTCACCCGTCTGAGTATACACAGGCTGTCCCGTTCCGACGGTACCGAAGATTGACGCAGCCCTGACATAGCCTGATGGCGAATTGTTCTTGGCGTACTTGAAATACATCTGGCAAAGGGCAGAATTGGAATTTGAGTTTCCATCGTACTGCAGCTCGAAGATGCTCTCCTCGGCGTTCTGGTCAATATAGAGTTCCTCGAAAGCCTCACGGCCATCGGCAAGGGGATATTCATTAACCTGTATCTCACCGCGGTCAGGAGTATGCTGAGCCTGCTTCGACGCAATCACCTTGTCGCAGTAGTCTACGCACTTCTGGTAATAGTTTGCATCGTGGTGAACAGAGCCAAGCCAGAGATATATGTCTGCCAGAATAGCGTTTACGGCATCGCGGTTAATCCATCCCACCCTGCGCCAGTCGGTGAAGGCAGACGGGTCGAGTGCGATAGTCTCAGCTTCCTCAAGGTCTTTGATACACAACTGAAGCACAGAGTCGGGGGCAAGCTGCGGAATGTTCATCTCCTGGCTGCTCGTCATATACGACTTGGCAGAATATGGTACATCGCGGAAGTTGCGCACAAGATAGAAGTAGCACAACGCTCTCAGTGCAAGCATCTGCGAGCGGTCGGTGAGGTAGTCGCCCTCGGTATATGACGGGTCAATCTCCATAACCTCCGGTGCCTTGTCGAGAACGATGTTGCAGTTGTTGATAACCTTATACAGACATCCCCATGTAGCAAAAGTGTTGGTGGTCTGTATGTTCACGGCATCAATCTCGGTGAGTGCGTTAACTGTAGCGTTGGCATCAATGCTCACCATTTTCAGCTCGTCGGAGCGGAAGTCACCCCAAACGATAAGGCGGTTGATGACATCGGCAGAGAGCATGGAATGGTAAGCGCCGTTGACCATCTGTGCAACCTCGTCTTTAGTCTTCCAGAAGTCCTCGTCCACAGTCTTGTCATCGGGAAGCAGCACGGTGTCTACGCACGACACCATGGCGAGGCTTGCCAATATGATTGAAATATACTTTTTCATATCTTAGTATGTTTGCTATATATATAATAAGGTGTTAGAAGCCTACGTTCAGAGTAACGGTGAACGACTTGGCCCTTGGAGTCTGAGAGTCGTCGACAGCAACGCCCCATCCCTGTACAGATACCTCAGGGTCGGTGCCGCTGTACTTGGTCCAGCAGTAGAGGTTGTTGACGCTCAGGTACATCTGCAGCTGGTTGAGTCCGAGGCTCTTTATCATCTTCTTGTCAAAGTTGTAGGCAAGCTGCAAGTTGTTGAAGCGTACAAACGAGCCGTTCTCTACGAAGCGGTCAGAAGCCTGATAGTTGTAGCCGGCATTGTACATGGCTCTTGGGATAGGAGTCACGTCACCATCCTTGCGCCAGCGGTAGTTAACGGTAGCGCACTGGTTGTATGGGGTGAACATGTTCTCAAGGTTCATGCGGGCAAGGTTTACGACCTTGTTGCCGAAGCGGTATGCGAAACGGGTCTTCAGGCTCCACTTGCCATACTTGAAGGTGAAGTTGAAACCTCCCTGCACCTTTGGCAATGAGTTGCCAAGGTATACGATGTCGAGCGCATTGATCTGTCCGTCGTTGTTGATGTCCTCATACATGGCGTCACCACCACGGAAGACGTATGTCTGACTGCCGTTGCTGTAGTTGTAGACAAGATGCTGAGGGTGTCCCTGGCTGGTCATGAGCACCTTGCCGTCTGAGCCGAGCACGACGGGGAATGTCTTGCCCTCGGCAAGCTGTGAGTTTATCCATGCCTCATATTCTGTTGCTGACAGTCCGTGCTCCTTCTGGTAGTTCTCCAGATAGTCGTAGCCATACTGGTATACGCCCTTATATCTGAAGCCATAGATGGAACCGAGTGCGTTACCCACCTGTATACGGTTGGTATATCCTGTCGAGCTCTTGCTGGCCGGACGTGTTGTTGCACTCCACTCAGTATTGATGGCATCAAGAACCCTCTGGTCCATCTCCTTGATCTCGTTGAAGTTCTGAGCTACGTTAAGGCCGGCATCAAACGAGAACTTGCCAATCTGCAGAATCTTCTTACCTGAGACGTTAAGCTCCCATCCCTGGTTGTTCATCTTGCCGACGTTAGCATAGGAAAGACTGCCATAACCAGTGGTTGAAGGTATTTTCACACCTGTCATGAGCAGGTCTTTGGTATCCTTGTTATACCAGTCGAAATCTACCTCGATTCTATCGTTGAAGAAACTGAGGTTGAAACCAAGGTTTACGGATGTGGTCTTCTCCCAACGCAGGTCGTCAAGTTTCAGACCATCAATGGTAGCAATGGTGAACAGGTTGTTGCCGTTACCGTATGAGCCACCATTGGTATTGTAGGTTGAGTAGAACAGATAGTCGGCACTTGGAGCCTTACCGTTGATACCCCAGCTGGCTCGCAGGGCGAGCATAGAGAGGAACTTGTCACGTAAAGGCTTCATGAACGACTCGTCAATGATGTTGTAACGGACAGAAACACCGGGGAAGTATGCCCACTTGTTCTTTGGTCCGAACTTGGAGTCGCCATCGGCACGCAGTGAGAAACCGAGGATGTAACGCTCCCTGTACGACAGGTGACCGTTGTAGAGCCAGTACTGTGAGTTTGAGCGGCTGTTGCCACTGCTCATTTTCTTCAACGCACCAGGTGTTGTCGGTGATTCGATGCCATCGGGCAGTGAGTATTCCTCAATATACTGGCTGTTGCTCTTCGATGTAGTCATCTCGTAGCGGAAAAGCATAGTCGAGAACCAGTCTTTGTTGCGGAATGCGGGAGTGAACGCCATCTCTGCACGGGCACTCATCTGGAAACGGTTGTTCTCAGTATTTGTTGCATTGTTGTATGAGGCATCGTACCACTTGTTTGTGGTGAGCGAAGCCGGATAGTATGTAGGCAGAGAGTGGGCATAGATATCGAAGTCTACACGGCCAGTGAAGGTCAGGCGCGACTTGTCGGCTTCAATACCCAACAGCTCATACTTGAGCGTGAAGTTAGGCGTGATACGGTAGGTCTGGTCTTTCTTCCATGCCTGCTCAGCAATGGCTATCGGGTTGCCGAGGTCCCTGATTTTCGAAAGCTCAGACGATGAGTAGTTGCCTGTATATGGCGACTGGCCCGAAGGAGCGACAGGGTTCATCAGATAGAACTCATTGGTATCGCTACCGTCAGCATTCTGTCTGTAGATGCTCATGTTTGGAGCCAGCTTCTGTGCGATACCCAACAGTCCGGAGTAGTTCTGGTTGTTGTTGGTATATGTAAGCGCGAAGTTGGTAGAGAACTTGATGCGGTCGCTCACATTGTAGTCAAGCACCAGACGGGTAGAGAAACGGTCAAGGGTCTGCTTGATGATAGAACCTGTCTGATGGTCGTAGCCCGCAGATATACGGAACTGAGCCTTCTGTCCACCACCCGTGAGGTTGACGTTGTATGAGTGCATCTGTCCGAACTGCTTCACAGCCTTCACCCAGTCGGTGTTGTTGTTCCAGTTCTCATACTCGCTCCAGCTCTGGTCGTAGTTCAGCTCAGCTATATTGGTAGTGGCATTTGATGCCTGCTTGGGGTTGTAGAACTCCTCCTTCATAAGCATGGTATAGTCGTCACCATTGAGGAGTTTATAGCCGTCTGGCTGCCAAGTACCTGTGAACTTGTACGAGAAGTTGACACGTGTCTTGCCCCTGGCACCACGCTTGGTTGTAATCTGGATAACACCATTCGAGCCCTTGGAGCCCCATACTGCGGTAGCGGCGGCATCCTTGAGCACCTGTATGCTGGCAATATCCTCGACGTTCACCGACAACAGCGAGGCATACTGCTCCTCGTTGGCATTGGAGAAGTCGAAGGTCTCGTCGGGATTGTCGAAGATACGGTCGTCGACAACGATAAGTGGCTGTGCGTCACCGTTGATGGTGGTGACACCACGCAGACGCATGGTGGTACCAGAGCCGAGGTTACCGGAATTAGACACGATGTCGAGACCGGCAATCTCACCCTGCAACGCCTCGTCGGCACTGGTGAAAGCCATACCCTCGACGCTGCTCATGTCGAAAGTCTGCTGGGCTACGGACACCTCTCTCTTTGGGATGAACAGACCGCCCGAGCCCATACGCGTACCTTTTACTACTACTTCCTGTATGGTGTGGCTGTCCGACTCAAGGACGATGTCGAATACTTCCTGGTCGCCGACGGTGATGGTCTTGGTCTTGTCACCGACAAACGATATTCGCAACTTGTTCTTGGGGCTTTTCACCTCCATGGAGAAGTTGCCGTTGAAATCGGTCTGTGCAGCAGAGACGATACGGTTGTTGGCATCAATCTCAGTGATATTTGCCATCATAACCGGACCCATGGCGTCGCTGACAGTACCTGATATACGCTTGCTCTGCGCCATCATCGTGAGAGAGGCGGCGCACAGACAGGCTGTAAGCAATAATTTCTTGTTAGACATAATCATTAGTCTTTAGTGTTTGTTTGATTATTTCCGCTTGCTCTGTGCCTTGGCTCCAGCCATGACAACGTTAGGATTCCATGATGGCTTGCCCTGGGCATCCTTGTACAGATAGAACGGAGTAGCTATCTCGTGGACAGCACAGAAAGAAGATGTGGTGATGGATGTCGCCGACGTCCTGGACGAATTGAACCAGTAGTCACGGGCCATGGCATTGGCAACACGGCCTGTAGCATTGGCATCGACGGTGTGGGTCATGCCAATAGCGTCGGTAACGTTGATCTTGCCGTTGCCTCCCGTCACCTCCAGCTCACGTGCCAGACCAAGCTCGTTGGTGGCAAGACTCTGGTAGGTACCATCCTCTACGGTATTGTCGGCATAGAGCGAGATGCTCTGGAAGTGGTATCTCACGAACTCGCGAAGAGTCTTGATGCGGTTGAGCACGTCGGCACGCACGCTTTCGGGAGCTTCCTCGCCTTCCTTGGTATACTGCTCGAAAAGGTTCTGTATGTCAACCCACCTTGGCAGGCCATTGGCATAAGCCTCTTCCATGGCTGCATTGTCGGGAGCGTAGAGAGTATAATTATATGTATTGAACATCTTCACGTTCTCATCAAGACAGGCTTTCTTGACGGCATTGTTGCCAGTACCGTAGGTAGATGTGAAGATGATGTACTGGTCTTGCTCCGTGGTGTTGAACGAGTTCAGCTCGTCAGAGATGCCGGCCCACTTCAGAATGTCTGTAGCAGAGAAGCCGGAGCATACCTCATAGAACTCAGAGAACTGGTCGCTGTTGCGGAGTGTCTTCGACACACTGTTCTGCGGAGCCTGGATGATATGGTCGATGCGGAAGGCCTTACCGTTCTTTTCATTGTAGACATCCTCTACGAGTGATGCGGGAACACCATTGTCAATCTGGGCACCACTGACGATGCTGCTGCCCTTGCTGCCGTCGCCGACCAGCATAATCTCACCGCCATGCTTGGTCTTGTAGAACTTGTTGTTGCCAAACTGCTCACCAGAGTTCAGCAGCACGGTGTGATAGTTCAGGATGTCCACCAGCTGGCTCGAGCGCTGCTTGATGTCCTGCACCTCACCGATGCGCTCGCCAACCTCACCTGTTGCCGGGTTATAATAGTATCTGTCGCAACGTATTACCGGGGTATGCTTGGCATCATAATAGAAGTGGAGCACCTCCGGACGCGTATGTCCGAGCGATGCTGGGTCGATATAGAAGCAGTTGAACGCCTCGTCATCAGGAATGAAGAAGGCATAGTTGGCACTCATGGCAAGGAGGTAGAACTTGAAGTCTACACCAAGATAGCTGCGGTCCTGAATGGCCCAGTTCATAATCCTCATGTCGGGATATGACGATGCCGGAGCCAAGACGGCCTGGTACTCGTCAGGAGCTACCATCTGGTTGAGGACGTAGATTACTCCGTTGTTTGCAATCTTGATATCGTACTTGCCGTCCTGCTTCTGCTTCAGATAGCCAAGGTTCATACCCATGTTCTCGCTGGCATCGTTGATGATGCTGGTAAACTTGCTGGGCACCGTCTCCACGAACGAGTTCTTCTGAAGGTTGCGGATAAAAGCCGAAATCACTTGCGGGTTCTTGACGTGCAGTGAGTCGAGGTTCTCCAGAAGGTTGTCCTCACTATTGTCCTTCGTACCATAAATATCAATGAGGAACGCTCCGTTACCTCCAGGCAGGAAATAGTCCTTGATGGCCTGGTCACAAGGTACGAACATCGCACCCATATCGGTAATGCTGTAGTCAATTGAGGACTGGTTGGCATGTGCAGGATAGTATTGGTTCCATCCCGGGTCATACGTCAGGTAACGTCCCTGTCCCAGAGTGACTCCGTCGGGGTCTACAATAAGCGTATTGTTCTGCGAGCGTGAGCTGAGATAGCGTATCTGGAAGATAGAGTCCTTCAGAGGACGTCCGTTGGCTATAGCCCAGTCGTTGTAAAGATTAGTTGTGGTAGCATCATAATATGGAGCGGAGAAATAGTCGAGCATCCTGCTAAAGATGCTTGTCTCCTCATCGTCCCTGAGCACCTGTGCCATATTGCCCGGCGGAACAAGCACATCCTGCAGCTGCTGTATGTAACCGTTCATACAGGTGACATCACGGTTGATGATGCGGTCGTTGAAAATGTATGCCGGCTTCTCGGTATCATCATAGGCCTCTCCGGTAAGGATAGAGAAGTCGCTGTTCTCCCCGATGGTGGTGATGTTGTTGTTCACCATCTGCTCACGGGTGAAGTGTACCATCATCGGACGTGTGTTGTCGCTGACAATGTCTATGCCACTACCATAATACTTAGTCCACCAAGAGTTGTTCTTAGGCATCTCTGTCGGTCCATAGAGATGTGTAATGGAGTCAATAACACTGACAGAAGTCGGATGCTTGAGGCCGAGTCCACCTGTGATACCGTCGGTACCGCCACTAACATTTGACAACATGCTTACCAACAGCGCATTGTCAATCATGGATGAATAGAGCAAGATTTTCTTCTGTGCTTCCGAAAGGTCTTCGTAACGGCCTACTCCCCACTTGTTGTTCTGGAAGAAACGCTCGAAAGCCTCATCATTGGCTGGGAACACAGTCTTGCTGCCAGTTCGCGACAGAGTAGAAGAGTAATTCAGGTCATCAACAAGACGAAGGTACGTGCTGAATGTACCGGTCAGATGCCCCGGATTAGGATTCTTCAACTCCTCGTAGATACTTCCGCCAAGCCACTCAGGCTTCGACTCAGAATCTACCGGCTCATCCTTGTCCACGCACGAGGTCATCAACCCAGCACAGACCAAAGAGATACTGATGAAGATTTTTTTCATAAAAGTTTTAGGTTTAATATTTGTTTTATTTGTTTTATACAAGTAGTTCTTTGGCTAAAAACGTTTTCAATGTGCAAAAATACCAAAAAAAATCGGTATCAACAAAGTATAAAGGTACGAAATTTTGCCCACACGTAGGTTTTTACCGAAATAAATCATAAATCAAAGTATTTTGCCAAAATACAGGGTTTCACCGATGGCACAATATCCAAGGAAA
>OBLI01000552.1_pt1 | contig 39966 bp, 19 predicted proteins | sample 1519701 | NCBI WGS metagenome assembly OBLI01 (sample SAMEA3663005, study PRJEB22513) | pig gut metagenome | biome: pig gut; feature: pig-associated habitat; material: faeces | place: France | collected 2012
TCAATGGCATCCATCCTGGAGGTGTGCAACAATGGTGCCGATATCATCGACACCGCCATCGAGCCACTGTCATGGGGCAAGGTTCATCCGGACGTAATCTCCGTCATCAGCATGCTCAAGAACGAGGGCTTCGAGGTACCAGAGATAAATATGAACGCCTATATGAAGGCACGCGCACTCACCCAGGAGTTCATCGACGAGTGGCTCGGTTACTTCATCAACCCCGGCAACAAGGTCATGTCCTCTCTGCTCCTCGGCTGCGGACTCCCGGGCGGAATGATGGGAAGTATGATGGCCGACCTCGGAGGCATCATGGGCACCATCAACAACATCCGCCGCAAGCGTGGCGATGAGGAGCTGTCTACCGACGACATGCTCGTGAAGCTCTTCAACGAGGTAGAGTACGTGTGGCCGCGCGTAGGCTATCCTCCATTGGTAACGCCATTCTCACAGTATGTTAAGAACATCGCCCTTATGAACCTCCTCACCATGGAGCAGGGCAAGGGCCGTTTCGTCATGATGGACGACTCCATGTGGGGAATGATACTCGGCAAGAGCGGTAAGATACCAGGCACCATCGACCAGGAACTTATAGACCTCGCCGCCAAGCAGGGACGCGAGTTCACAGATGCAGACCCACACACCCTGCTCGACAACGCCCTCGACAGCTTCCGCAAGGAAATGGACGAGAACGGATGGGAATACGGTCAGGACGACGAGGAACTCTTTGAGCTGGCCATGCACCCCGAGCAGTACCGCAACTACAAGAGCGGCCAGGCCAAGAAGAACTTCCTTGCCGACCTTCAGGCAGCCAAGGATGCCAAGCTTGGCACACAGCTCTCACCTGAGAAGCTCGCAGAGTTCAAGCATGCCAAGGCCGATGCCATTGTCGCTCCCGTCAAGGGACAGATATACTGGGAGTTCCAAGGTGAAGGTGAGTGTGCGCCAGCCGTCGAGCCTTACATCGGTAAGACCTACTCAGAGGGCGACAGCTTCTGCTTCATCCAGGCACCATGGGGTGAGTTCGTAGAGGTACAGGCAGCACTGGGCGGCAAGCTTGTAGAGATAAACGCCAAGCAGGGTTCAAAGGTCAACAAGGGCGACGTCATCGCCTACATAGAGCGCGACAACAAGGAATGAACTACCAGGCTCTGATAGAGAAATATTATCCCGAGGACGATGCCCTGCGGCAGCTCCTCATCACTCATAGTCAATCTGTAGCGCAATTTGCGCTACAGATTGTTTCGTTACATCCCGAGCTCGGCATCGACCGCCAGTTCGTCCTTGAAGCCGCCATGCTCCACGATATAGGCATCCGCCTCTGCGATGCTCCCGGCATCCACTGCCACGGCACCGAGCCCTACATCCGCCACGGACGCATAGGAGCCGAGTGGCTACGCGCCGAGGGCTTCCCCCGCCATGCAAGGGTATGCGAGCGTCACACGGGAGCAGGCATCACATGCAGGCAGATAGTGGAGCGCGACCTCCCCCTGCCCCACGAGGATTTCCTCCCCGAGACCATCGAGGAACAGCTCATCTGCTATGCCGACAAATTCTTCAGCAAGTCGCACCCAGAGAGACAAAAGACCGCCGAGCAAGCCATCAAAAGCCTTCGCAAATTCGGTGACGACGGCGTGACGCGCTTCATGCAGTGGCAAAGGATGTTCGGAGAGGAGAAGGAGATAAGATAGATAAGATAGATAAGATAGAGGAGATAGAGGAGATAGAAGAGATTGACCTTAGTCCTTCGACCTTAGACCTTCGACCTTCGTCCTCAGACCTTCGACCTTCTTCTGAAACTAAAATATACTAATATTAACGACTATGGATATAGTAGAAAGATTTATAAACTACACACGGTTCGACACACAGTCGAGCGAAGAATCAGACCAGGTGCCCAGCACCGCCAAGCAACTTGTTTTCGCACAATATCTCAGGGACGAGCTGCAGCGTGAGGGCTTCTCAGACGTCGAGATGGATGACAAGGGCTATATATATGCCACGTTGAAGTCCAACTCTACGAAGAAGCTCCCCACGATAGGCTTCATCTCACACTACGACACCAGTCCCGACTGCAGCGGCAAGGATGTCAACGCGCATATCGTGAAGGCATACCAGGGTGGCGACATAGAGCTCTCTCCCGGCATCGTCACCTCTCCTTCGAAGTTCTCGGAACTCAACGCCCATATCGGCGAGGACCTCATCGTCACCGACGGACACACGCTGCTCGGAGCCGACGATAAGGCTGGCATAGCGGAGATTGTCGATGCCATGTGCTACCTGCGCGACCACAACGAGATAGAGCATGGCGACATACGCATGGGCTTCAACCCCGACGAGGAGATAGGCATGGGAGCCCACCACTTCGATGTGGCAAAGTTCGGATGCCAGTGGGCATACACCATTGACGGTGGCGACCTTGGCGACCTGGAGTACGAGAACTTCAATGCCGCTGGGGCAAAGGTTCTCATCAAGGGTGTCAGCGTGCATACTGGCTACGCCAAGGGCAAGATGCTCAACGCCAGCCGCCTGGCCTGCGAGTTCAACTCCCATATCCCCGACACAGACATCCCGGAGACCACCGAGGGCTACGAGGGCTTCTACCATCTGCTCTCCATGGAGACACGTACCGAGGAGGCCAGGATGAGCTATATCATACGCGACCACGACCGACGCCGCTTCGAGGAGCGCAAGCGCTTCTTTACCGACATCGCCACCCGGATGAACGCAAAATACGGCGAGGGTACGGTCAGCGTGACTCTCAATGACCAATACTATAACATGAAGGAGAAGATAGACGACAACATGCACGTCATCGACATCGTGCTCAAGGCAATGGAGCAGACCGGTGTGAGGCCTAAGGTGGAGCCCATACGCGGCGGCACCGACGGCGCGCAGCTAAGCTTCATGGGCCTTCCCTGCCCCAACATCTTCGCTGGGGGCGTCAACTTCCATGGTCCCCACGAATTTGTGAGCGTGCAGGTCATGGAGAAGGCCTCCGCCGTCATTGTGAAGATATGCGAGATAACGGGTAAATTCAACGATTAAGCCACCACCGCCACTCCCATACCATGTCCCATATCCCTGCCCTCATACAAGACCTGGCTCTGATACTCGTCGTGGCAGGTCTTGTCACGCTGCTGTTCAAGAAGCTGCGCCAGCCCATAGTGCTTGGATATATCGTCGCCGGCTTCCTCGTCAGCCCCCACATGCCATATATCATGTCAGTGGTCGACAAGGCCGACATACAGACATGGGCAGACATCGGCGTGCTCTTCCTTCTCTTCGCCCTCGGCCTCGACTTCTCGTTCAAGAAGATACTCCGCATGGGGCTTGCCCCAATAGTGGCAACACTCACTATCATCTTCTGCATGATGGCTACAGGCACCGCCGTGGGCAGTCTCTTCGGCTGGAGCCGCATGGACTGCCTGTTCCTTGCCGGAATGCTCGCCATGTCATCGACCACCATCATCTACAAGGCCTTCGATGACCTTGGCATGCGCCAACAGCGCTTTGCCGGGCTCGTAATGAGCGTCCTCATCCTTGAGGATGTCCTCGCCATTGTCATGATGGTGATGCTCTCCACCATAGCGGGCGGCGCCAGTCCCGACGGCGGCATGATGCTTGGGAGCATTGTCAAGATAGTGTTCTTCCTCGTGCTATGGTTTGTCGTGGGCATATTCCTCATACCACCATTCCTGCGCCGTACCCGCCGTCTGATGAACGGCGAGACGATGGTAGTGGTGGCGCTTGGGCTGTGCTGCGCCATGGCCGTTATCTCCGCCACCGTTGGCTTCAGCCCCGCCTTCGGTGCCTTCGTCATGGGCAGCATCCTCGCCGAGACTGTCGAGGCCGACAAGATAGCGCGTGTCGTAGACCCTGTCAAGAACCTCTTCGGCGCCGTCTTCTTCGTCTCCGTGGGCATGCTCGTCGACCCTCATGTCCTTGTCTCCTACGCACTCCCCATCATGGTGCTCGTCGTGGCCATCATCCTCGGACAGGCACTCTTCGGCACCATGGGGTTCATGCTTAGCGGCCAGCCGCTGAAGACCGCCATGCAGTGCGGCTTCTCCATGGCGCAGATTGGCGAGTTCTCCTTCATCATCGCCTCGCTCGGCCTCACCCTGGGTGTTATCTCCGATTTTCTTTACCCCGTTGTCGTGGCAGTCTCCGTCATCACCACTTTCCTCACGCCCTATATGATGAAGGCCGCCCTGCCGGCCTACACACATGTCGAGCGGCGGCTGCCTCGCCGATGGATGCGCAGGCTCAACCACCTTGGCACCATGCACCATGCCACCCGCGCCGAGGCCGGCCACTGGCGCACGCTCCTGCGTGCCATGGCGTGGAACGTCACTGTCTACTCCATACTCTCGGCGGCTGTCACAGCAGTCATGCTGACCACCTTCCTGCCATTCATGCGCAGGCTACTGCCCGGATGGGAACTGCACTGGTGGGCCAACGGCATCACGGGGGTGCTCACCGTAGCGCTCATCTCGCCCTTCCTGCGCTCCATGGTAATGAAGAAGAACCATAGCGAGGAGTTCAAGGCACTGTGGACAGAGAGCCGTCTCAACCGTCTTCCCCTCACTTTCACCGTCCTGGCACGTGTCGCCGTGGCGGCAAGCTTCGTCTTCTACATCTGCAACTACCTCACTCGCTTCCAGAACGCGCTTATCATCACCCTCAGCCTCGTCGCCATACTCCTCATGGCACTGTCACGACGGCTCAAGCACCGCAGCATAAGGCTCGAGAGACTCTTTGTGCAGAACCTGCGCTCGCGAGACATCGAGGCACAGGTCAGCGGCCGCCGCCGCCCACTCTTCGAGGGACATCTCCTCGACCGCGACATACACATCTCCGACTTCGATATACCAACCGATTCGCTGTGGGCAGGCAAGACGCTCCGCGAACTGGCTCTCGGCACTCGCTTCGGAGTACACGTGAGCAGCATCCTGCGTGGCTCCCATCGCATAAATATCCCAGACGGCAACATGATGCTCTTCGTGGGCGACCGCCTGCAGGCCATCGGCAACGACTCGCAGCTCAACGCCATGAACACAGCCATGCAGAACGAGCTGATACCCGAGGATGACGAGGTGGAACGCAGGGAGATGCGGCTTCAGCGCATCGTAGTATCTGCCAACAGCCCTCTTGTAGGCAAGACCGTCAGGGATGCCGCCATACGCCAACGCTTCAGCTGTATGGTGGTGGGAGTGGAGGAAGGACAGAAAAACCTCACCATGATAAGCTCCTCACGCAAATTCTGCGAAGGCGACATCGTGTGGATAGTGGGCGAAGAACAGAACGTGGTAAGGCTCGGGGAATAACAAACGGAGGAGATAAGGGGAGATAGGAGGAGATAAGGGGAGATAGGAGAAGATAGGAGAAGATAGGAGAATATAGGAGAAGTCATTAGTTTTGCCCTCGAACCCCTCGAACCCCTCAAACCCCTCGAACCTTTAATAAACTGTTAAAAAACGGAAACAAGTGACATATTCACCATTTATTCCGTAATTTTGCATTTCATTATGAGAAGACATACCATAACAGCACTCTTACTTCTGGCAGGCATCATCATGCTTGCCGGTACTGGTATGCCCCTCACCCAGCGTGCCAAGACCCACCGCGCAGACACTCTTAAGGTTACTGTCGACACTGTTACTGTCGACACTATTTCTGGCCATGAGGCTCTAAAAGACTCCTTGCTCCCCTCCATAAAGGTGGATTCTGCAGGAAAGGCCTCACCTGACACCCTCGGCATGGACTCCCTGCAGCTTGCCGTATACATGCACAACAAGCATGTGGACGACTCCATACGCCTCGACTCCCTCAACAGGCAGAAAAAGAACGGCATCGACGCACCAGTGGAATACTCGGCCAACGACTCCATCATCTACGACGCATCCACAAATACCGCCTTCCTCTACGGCTCGTCAAAGGTAGACTACGAGAACATGAACCTTGAGAGCGACAAGATATACATGAGCCTCGACAGCAGCCTCGTCCACGCCACCGGCTCCCCCGACTCCACAGCCGCCGACGGACTTATGGGCAAGCCTGTCTTCAAGATGGGCAACGACACCTACAATAACGACACCATAGCCTTCAACTTCAAGACCAAGAAGGGACTCATCAGAAACGTCACCACACAGCAGGAGGACGGATTTCTCACCTCAGAGCTTAGCAAGCGCAACGCCAATGGTGACGTATACCTGCAGCACGGACGATACACCACCTGCGACGCTGAGCACCCCGATTTCTACATTGCACTCTCAAGAGCGAAGGTGCGCCCCGGCAAAGATGTAGTCTTCGGACCCGCCTACCTCGTCGTTGCCGACGTGCCGCTGCCTCTGGCCATCCCCTACGGCTTCTTCCCCTTCTCCAAGAGCTATTCCTCGGGCTTCATAATGCCCACCTACGGCGACGAGAGCAGCCGCGGCTTCTATCTCCGCGATGGAGGCTACTATTTCGCCATGAGCGACAAGTGGGACCTGAAGCTTCTCGGTGAGATCTACACCAAGGGATCATGGGGTGTCTCGGCAGCATCCAACTACCGCAAGCGATACAAGTACAGCGGCAGCTTCTTCTTCAGCTACCAGGACACCAAGACCGGCGACAAGGGCATGCCCGACTTTGAAGAACAGAAGAGCTTCAAGGTGCAGTGGAGCCACAGGCAGGACACCAAGGCCAACCCCTTCAGTACCCTCTCGGCAAGTGTCAACTTCGCCACATCGAGCTATGAGCGCAACAACCTCAACAGCCTCTACAACCCACAGACCATGACGCAGAGCACGCGCACCTCATCGGTGAGCTGGAGCACCACCTTCTCAAGCATCGGACTGACGCTCAGCTCCACGGCCAACCTCAGCCAGAACATGCGCGACTCGTCAATAGCCATGACACTCCCCGACCTTAACATATCGCTGTCGCGCTTCTACCCCTTCCGCCGCAAGCACGCCGCAGGAAAGGAACGCTGGTACGAGAAAATATCCATGAGCTACACCGGACAACTGTCCAACTCCATAAGCACAAAGGAAGACCAGCTCGCACACAGCAACCTCATCAAGGACTGGCGCAACGGCATGCAGCACAGCATACCCATCAGCGGAAGCTTCACGCTGTTCGACATCATCAACGTAAACCCCTCGTTCAACTTCACCGACCGCATGTACACCAACAAGATAAAACGCTCATGGGATGAGGCGGCGCAGAAGGAACGTGTTGACACCATATACGGATTCAACAACGTCTACAACTGGAACCTCAGCCTCTCGGCGAGCACCAAGCTGTATGGCTTCTACGTGCCCAACCGCAAGCTCTTCGGCGACAAGGTTGTCGCCATACGCCATGTCCTCACACCGCAGGTGAGCTTCAGCTATGCACCAGACTTCAGCGCGTCGCGCTACGGCTACTACGACAGCTACCTAAAGACCGATGCCGACGGCAACGTATCGCTCGTAGAGTACTCACCCTACCAGAACTCTCTCTACGGCGTGCCCGGCAAGGGCAAGACGGGAAGCATCTCATGGGATATATCCAACAACATCGAGATGAAAATCAGAAGCGACAAGGACACTACCGGCTACCGCAAGATAAGCATCATCGACGAGCTCGGAGCTGCAATGTCCTACAACATGGCAGCCAAGGTAAGGCCGTTGAGTGACCTGTCCGTCCGCCTCCGCCTGAAATGGTGGAAACGCTATACCTTCAATATGAACGCCGTCTTCGCCACCTACGCATACGAACTCGACGAGAACGGACGCCCATACGTAGGAAACCGCACGGAATACAGCTACGGACGCTTCGGACGCTTCCAGGGCATGTCGCAGAACTTCTCCTTCACCCTCAGCCCCGAACAGCTGCGGAAATGGTTCGGAGGAGGCAAGGACGACGAGAACGATAAGGAAAACAACGGAGACAACGACGAGGAAGGCGTGGACACCGACATAGAGAGCAACGTAGACGATGACATGATAGACGGACAGCGGGCTGCCAAGAAGCAGGGCAAGGGAGCCTTGGCCGAGACCGACGGCGACGGCTATATGACATTCTCCATGCCCTGGTCGCTCACCTTCGGCTACGGCATCACCATGCGCGAGAACACCAGCGGCAAGTTCAACACCAAGACCATGCGCTACCCCTACAAGTTCACGCAGACTCTCAACGTCAGCGGCAACCTCAGGCTAAGCGACGGATGGAACATCAGCTTCTCCAGCGGCTACGACTTTGAGAACAAGGCCATGTCCATGACCACAGCCTCGCTGCAGCGCGACCTCCACTGCTTCAACATGAGCTGCTCCGTAGTGCTCGCACCATACACCAGCTACAACTTCAGCTTCCGTTGCAACGCATCGACACTCACCGATGCCCTGAAATACGACAAGCGAAGCGGATACAGCAACGCCGTGCAGTGGTATTGACACCACAGTGTAATTCCAACACTGTAGAGACACCACACTATGAGGCCTCTACAATTTCCACATCATCATTTGATATATATCAAGAAGAAAGCAAAAAACGTATTTTTCCTTGCAAATTATTTGCTGTGTTCGTGCACAATGCGTACCTTTGCATCGTCAAAAGACAATAAGATTGTTTTGGTTAGTAGTATAGATTTAGGTTTTTAGTTATTTAGGTTTTTAGGATTTTAGGATTTCATTAGGTTATTAGTTACAGAGGTAAGCATAGAGAATGTTTCAGGACGACAAGGTATAGTCTTAAGAAAGAAGGAAAAGATTGACATGGATAACCAGATGAAGAAAGCCTTGCTTGCAGTGTGATACTGCAGCAGGCATGATGGGAACGGGCGCGTTCCTTTTTTTTGTGCCCGTTTTCTGGGTCACCAGTAAAACACAGTGTCTGTTGAGAATCATAGTTTGTATCAATCATGAATAACATTTTTTTGGCTCAGTAGATAATTCCTGGGGGCTACAGTGACCTGTATGGTGAGCCAACCTCCCTTTTCTCTTATCCAGAATAGGACTGCCGATTTATGTGCCAGTTTAGCCTATCTCAGAGCAAAGCATTGCATCTGCCAACGCAAAGCATTGCATCCGCCAACGCAAAGCATTGCATCCGCCAACGCAAAGCATTGCATCCGCCAACGCAAAGCATTGCATCTGCCAACGCAAAGCTTTGCAACTGCCAACGCAAAGCTTTGCATCCGCCAACGCAAAGCTTTGCAATCGCCAACGCAAAGCTTTGCATCTGCCAACACATAGTTTTCGGTCTTTTGGCTTAACGAAATGTTCATTTGGAATACACCTTTGCATAGAAGGGCAAAGGGCAAAGGGTGAAGTCCTGAGGGAGAAAGGCATCTTCGCCCTTAGACTTTTGTCCTCACAGGCCATTACTCCCCTCTCCCCTTGAAAAGGGGGCTGGAGGTGAGGCTCATGCGCCCTTGCACTGTCTCCAGCAGTTTCTGGAAGTTTTCGGCACTGTTGGCAGCAATCACTCCCTTGTGTTCCAAGCACGAGAGTGGCTGACCGTGCAGGTCTGAGATTATTCCTCCAGCCTCGGTGACAATGAGCGAGGCGGCAGCAAAATCCCAGGGGCCGAGCATATACTCAAAGTACAGCTCGCAGCGTCCCATGGCGAGATAGCACAGCTCTGGGGCGCAGGCGCCGAAGCGGCGGAAGTCGTTACACTGGCGGAACAGGCTTACGATGATGTCTGCACAAATGTCTGTATACTCCTTGTGGTATACGGAGAAGGCCGTGCATACCACGGCATTGGCAAAGGGTCGGTCAGAGACATGTATTGGCTTTCCGTTGCGGAAGGCTCCATGCCCCTTCTGGGCTGTGAACATCTCGCCCGTTCGTGGCACATAGACCACGCCCATGACGATGTCGGCATGGTGGCGCAAGGCCACGCAGATGGCACACTGGTCTATGCCGCGGCTATAGTTGGCCGTACCGTCGATGGGGTCGATAATCCACAGATACTCATGGTTGATGTCGCGCATGCCAACCTCCTCGCATAGGAATCCGCTGCCTGGCAGCAATACGGAGAGTCTTTCACAAAGGAACGCCTGCACGGCAAGGTCGGAGGATGTCACGATGTCGGCATATCCGCCCTTCTGCGTGATGTCGAAATGGTCGGTTGTCATCAGCTTGGCTGCCTCGACAACAACAGACGAGAGCTGTTCGATGGTAATCATAATGTATGTGTAAGTGTTGGTTATGTATGTTACAAGTCTTTTGTGGCGAGCACCTCGCCGTCGGTTGTCATGAGCGTGATGCAGCCATTGTCGTAGATGGCCAGCGTGGGTTTATTACCTCCCTTGGGGAATGTGGGCGAGCCAGTGTTGCATACTATGGTGCCGTCGGCGTCAGCATAAAGCTCCCACAGGTGGGTATGGCCATAGAAGAGCACGTCTGCACTGGCAGCAGGCTTGCGGCCGCTGTTGTATACATGGCCGTGGGTGAGCCACAGGCGCACGCCATTGTCGACGATGAGCAGTGAGTCCTGCATTATAGGGAACTGCAGGAGCATCTGGTCGACCTCGGAGTCGCAGTTGCCACGCACTGCGACAATGTCGCTGGCCATGGCGTTGAGCAAGGAGGCCACGCCCTTGGGGTCGAGTCCCTCGGGGAGTCCGTTGCGCGGGCCGTAGTTGAGGATGTCGCCCAGAAGGCACAGCATCTGGCATCCCGTGCCGCGGTAGATATCCAAGGCCTTCTGCAATGCTGGCAGCGAGCCATGGATATCAGAAAGTATCATGTATTTCATAAGACGGAATTTATGTTCAGCTGATAATATAACGCACGTACGAGCGGTTTATTATCTCCGCGCCCTCACTTCCTCGACGTATGCGCCAGGAGTCATGCCAAACTGCCGGGCAAAACACTTGGCGAAATAGCTTGGACTATTGAACCCTACCTTGTAGCATACCTCGTTTACGCGGTAGCGCTGTTGCGCCAGCAACTCGGCAGCCTTCTTGAGCCTTATGACCTGTATCATCTCGTTGGGTGTTACGTTGGTGATGCTCTTCACCTTTGCGAACAGTCCGCTGCGGCTTATGCCGAGGTTGTCGGCAAGGAACGACACATTGAGTCCGGTGTTGTCGATATTGTCGAGTATGAGCTGGTTCATGCGGCTGAGCAACTCGTTGTCCAATGGCGACATGCTGATCTCGGGGATTTTCTCCTCGGGCTGCGACGTGAACTTGCGAAAGAGGCTCTGCCTCATGTCCACCATGTTGCGTATGCATGCCTGAAGGTATCTAAGCGAGAACGGCTTCTCAATGTAGGCGTCTGCCCCACACTGCATGGCCTCCACCTTGCTGTCGTCGTCGGTCTTGGCGGTGAGCAGCACGAAAGGTATATGGCTGAGGGCACGGTCGGAGCGTATCTTGCGGCAAAGCTCTGCGCCGTCCATCACGGGCATCATCCAGTCGGAGACTATCATCGACACCATGGTGCCCCTAAGGAGATCAAGCGCCTCTGCGCCGTTGGATGCCGTATAGACAGCGTAGTGTGGCGAGAAGTTGGAGGAGAGGAAGCGTAGCATGTCGTCATCATCATCGACAAGGAGTACGGAGTCGGCCGATGGCTCCACCCTGACATTGGCGTCACAGGGTTCTGCTGTTCCACACTCCGCAAGTGCGTTGCCATGCGTGTCATGCTGACAGTCAGCCGCAGCCTCGCCCAACGAGCAGTCGACGGGAAGCGTGACGCTGAAGCAGGAGCCCTTGCCCTCGGCTGATGACACCGTAACCTCACCATGATGGAGCTCAACGATATTCTTCACGATAGACAGTCCGATGCCAGTGCCGGGCTTGTTGTCGCGCGCCTGATAGAATGGGCTGAATATTTTCTGCTGCTCCTTGGGGCTGATGCCTATGCCGTTGTCGGAGACCTCGATGACGAAGTGGGACCCGCCGGCACTGACGCGACATTCGAGAGAGACGTGGTTGCTGGTATATTTCAGGGCATTGGTGAGCAGGTTGCTGACTATCTTGGTGATGCCCTCGCGGTCAACAATGGCGACAAAGCCCGCCTGCGGAACAACGACATCGAAGGTGATGCCACGCTGCTCCATGGACGGGGCAAATCGCTCAGCGACAGCCTCAACCAATTCGGCAATGTCGTGCTGGCCATAGTGGAGTTCCAGTCCCTGCTGCTGCACCTTGTTGAAATCGAGAAGCTGGTTGACGAGCTCAAGGAGCCGGTGGGCGTTGCGGTCAATCATCTCCAGGGCATCGTTCCTGGCCACCTTCCGCATGTATGCCTCAAGTGGCCCGATGATGAGCGACACGGGGGTGCGTATCTCGTGGGCTATCATGGTGAAGAAGCGCAGCCTGAGCTCACGCTCCTCAATCTCTCTCTTCTGGCTCATGCGCCGCAGCTCCCGGGCATGCTGACGCTCGGCCTTGCGCAGGCGGTACTGCATCACCATATATATAATGCCGCAAAGCAGGAGGAAATAGAATATACGGGCTGGCCACGACCACCAGAAGGGCGGATGGACGACAATGCGCAGACGTGCCTCGTGGGGACTCCACAGGCCGTCGTTATTGGTGGCCTTAACACGGAAGACATACTCGCCTGCAGGGATGTTGGTATAGGTGGCCTTGTGCTGCGCGCCAACGTAAATCCAGTCGGCATCGAAGCCCTCGAGCATGTAGGCATACTGGTTCTTCGCGGGTGAGCAATAGCTCAGGGCGGCAAAGCTGAGGCTGAACATGGTATCGTCATGGCCGAGGTCGAGCTGGGGAATTGCCGACAGCGAGAGCGGCAGCTTGTCGCTGCCCACGGGGACAACCTTGTTCATAATTTCCAGAGAGGTGATGTAGACAGGCGGCATGACCTTGTTGGACTTTATCTGGTAGGGCATGAAACTGTCGAAGCCACGTACGGAACCGAAATATATGCGGCCATCGGATGCGAGCAGGCTGGAGCTGGGCTGATACTGCTCGCCCACCAGACCGTCGTGGCGGGTGAAAGCCTGGACGCCATCATCGGGAGAGTAGCGGAGGATGCCCTTGTCTGACGACATCCAGAGCACGCCCTGACTTTCAACGATGGCCGCCACGCCGCGCATGTCGGTACTGATGTCGAGAAGCCGGAACGTCTTGGTGGACGACTCATATACGCAGGCTCCGGCAGCGGTGCCTAATAGTACACGGCCGTCGGCATCTATGCAGATGCTGTTAATCTGTTCGGACGGCAACGCACCCTTTCCCTTGCCGCTGACAAAGTGATGCCACTTGCGACCCGACAGCGAGTAGGTCCAAAGACCATCGCCCTGAGAACAGAACCACACGTTGCCCTGACGGTCCTCATCGATGTCGATGACAAGCCCACGCATGTCGTGACCAAGATTGCGAACGCCCATGGCCTGCACGCCATCGAGGGTGCCTATCCAGAGGTTGCCGCGGCTGTCGCGGAACATGGAATAGACGCTGCGCGGAGCTCCCTTGCAGGGAGTACATATCCCGGAGGCTATGTCGAGGGTATAAAGTCCGTCGGAATAGGTGCCTATCCACAACTTTCCGTCCTCGACGTATAGCGAGTGGACATTGAGTGAGGAGAGCTGACTGCGTGAGGGGAAGTCGAGGAATGTTCCCAAAGAGGGCGAATAGCAGCTAAGGCCTCCATCATCAGAGGCTACCCAGATGTTGCCGCGGGAGTCCTCACAGAAACGGGAGATAACGGTGCCGGAGAGTCCAAGGGTACGGTCAGCTGCATTTGTGAAGGACATGAAACGGCCACCGAGGGGCGAGATGTAATGCACTCCCTCATAGAAGGTGCCCATCCATATGCCTCCCTCGTTGTCCTTTACAATGGAATAGACGAAGTTGGGCGAGCGTTTCTTGCCAGTTACCGGTGCCAGCGATGAGGTGAGAGGATTGAAAGCCAACAGGCCGGCGTCACAGCCTACGAGTATGCAGTCGGGCGACTGCTCGTAGAGGGCATGGATGTGAAGGGCCCCTGCCGCACCGGGCAATGGGACGGCCATCTCTCCGTTGGGCTTCAGCTCTACTATGCCATGCTCCCACGTGCCGAGCCAGCGTCGCCCGTCACGAGTCTGGAGCATGGCCAAGGAACGGGCGGCAGAGGCCGGCGCCTGCATGCCATGACGCACAAACCTGTGGTGGGCCTTGTCGAAGCGCCACAGCGGCTCGCCGCCGCTATCGGCGAGCAGCCACACGCTGTTGTCATTGTCAGCATATACGGCACCCAGCCTAAGGTTTCCACCTCCGATATCGTAACGGCGGCTCTGCCCTGTGCGCAGGCTATAGGAATAGGCCGCACCCTGTCGGGATGCCACCCACACCACGCTGTCGTGGTCAATGGTAAGCGACACCACATGCTGCCGGGCAGGAACATTGGCCGACGAGGGAAGGATTATAGGGGTGAAGGCGCCTGTGGAGAAGCTGAAGGAATAAAGGCCACGGAGCGTGCCCACAACAAGGCTGTCGCCAACGACGAGAAGAGAGGACACACACTGGTCCTCGCCAATGGCAGGATTGCTGAACAGCCGGAAACCAACACCATCGTAGCGGCACAGGCCATTGTCGGTACCCATCCAGATGAAGCCACGCCGGTCCTGTACGATATGGCGGACGGTATTAGAGGCCAGCCCGTCGTTGATGGTGATGTTACGGAACAGGGTGCCAGAAGCTGCTGAAGCAAGTGTCCCGGATAGCAGAAGGAGCTGAAGGAGCAATGTGCGCAAGTGACCAGTGGCGGCCATGTGTGTGTGGGTATGCGTCATGGATATAAGAGGTAGGTATGAGGGGAATTAATCGCGGGGATTCAGTATTTCTGCTCCAGAGAGCTTGAACGTATACGGATAACTGGCGTTGTTCTCCGGATAACGGTAGTCGAGTTTGGTGTGGGCGGCGGGAGCGCCAGTGACAAGAAGGTACAGAGCCTTTAGCTGCTTATCCTTGGGCAGTGCCATCTTGGGCTTGCCATCGGTTACGAGAGTGCCATAATATGATTTGCCGTCGGTGTCAACGGCAACAAAGCCGCTGACAAGTCCCTGCCCCCGAAGTGTAGCGGAAACCTTGCGCTTGCATCTCTCCGTATCAAGACGTATGGCATTGAAGCCATAATCCTCTGGCTGCATGCCTGATGCAGGGGCATACCACCCCTTAGGCGCTGATGCCTCGACCGGCGTGGAGAAGGTGCAGGCATAGGGACGCGTCTCCTTGCGAGCATGAGTGAAGTCGAAATTGAGCAGGCGCTGATAGCATTGTGCCATCTCCATGCAGAACTGCTGCTGAGACAGCCCATACAGCCGCTGATAGGTAAGAACGGGGTCCTCATCCTTGCGTCCCTGACGGAACAGCTCGCCTATGGATGGAAGGCCGCGAAGCTCTGCCCAATACTCAAGGACATAGGGAGAATGGTAGATGTTGTCGAGATGCAGGAATGCCTTATGAGTGAGCTTGCGGAAAGCCTCGAAGTGATAGTACTCGTCTTTTATCCAGTCAGGGTTCACCTGCCACAACATCCACTGGCTTGCCATCTCGAAAAAGCCGCTGCCTCCCCATGCGTCGCCTACGGAGTCGGCGGGTATCTGCAGCTGGAAGCTGTGGCCAAGCTCATGCGCAAGGCAGTTGAGTTTGCTGTCCTGTATACGGTTGGGCGCCACCCACAGTGCACCAATAAAATTGTCGTAAGTGCCTCCGTAGGCCGTACCCTCAAGGCTGTAGTGCAGCATGACCATCATCTTGTAGCGGTCGGCCTTGCTGCCGGGAAGGGTGAAACGGAGCGTATCGCGGAAATAGCGGTAGAAATGCTGCACGCGCGACTTGAGGTTAGGCAAGTCCACACGCATATCGTGGCCATCAAGCTGCGGAGCACGGGCAAGGTCGTCGCCAAATCCTTTCTCCCAAAAGAACACGAGGTCGTCGGTTTGGGCAGAACGTTGCCAACACCACCGCGAGGCTGTGTCGTTGAGATCATAAATGCGCAGGGAGTCTGGCAGGAAGACTGCCTTCTGTGCCCGGGCAGGCTGGGCAAAGGCCAAGAGGAAGGCTAAAAGCACAAAGGTGAATGATGTCATGGTAGGGTTGTTGTTTAATGTTATTCAAGTCTCGCATGAGGAGTCAAAAGACAATAGTAAAAGTCAGGCTTAAACATACGTCATTTATCTCCCTTTATCTCCTTTTATCTTCTTTTATCTTCAAATAATCGGGGGCATAGCATCAGTTGCCGTCGGGGTATTCCTGGACGACCTTGTCCATGAACGTCACCCTATTGGTGAGCCATGTCTTCATACGTTCAGTCTCGGTATCGGGGTCCTTGCCTATCGGCCAACGGCTGATGTCTCTCTGCATGGCCTCACGGAAGCCATCGGCGTAGCGCATGGTCTCTGGCCAGAACTCTGACATTATGCGATCCTTCATCATGCGCCAGCGCATGCGCACGGCATTGACAAAGGAACGGCTATGCCACATATCGGTGAAGAAGGAGTTGACGTATGAATAGTTGCTGATGTGGTTGGCAGGGTCGGTACCCAGCACTGTTTCCTTGTAGCTGGCAAAGAAGTCGTGCCCAGTATACATATTGGCCCACTCGAAATCGAAGCCGGCATCGAAGTCCCATACAGGTCCGGCATGCCACCGTGTCTCGGCAGAGTCACGATAGAGGTATATGCTGCGGGGTGCCGCTATCTCGACATTATATACGAAAGCCTGGATGAGCAGGTAGTCGATGAACTCGAAGGCTGCTGCATTGGCATAGAAGGAGCGCCAGTCGTGGTTCTTGATGGCATTCTCAAGCGCAGAGAACTGGTACTGGATGTACTGCAAGTCCTGTGTGGTGGGGTCCGAGGGACTCTTTACGCAGACGGGAAGCTTGTAGACTAGTGACCAGAAATTGTCAGTGGCATCGGGTGAGAGCTCTGGGCCATCGTCGGCATCAAGGGAGAGGAGTATGCCGCCATCCTCGTTGATATCCACACGGCTATTGGCAACCTCTATCTGCTCAGTGAGCTGATATAGCCCCAGGAAGTCGCCGTTGAGCGTCAGCTCCACATAACGCGAGTGGTTGGTAAAGGGCAGTCCCACCCCACTGGCCATAGTGAAGGCAAAAGTGTTCATGAGGTCGGTGGCGTCACGGTAGTTGGCCAGCAATACCCAGTCCTTGTTCTTTGGCAGTCCGAGCATGGGCTGCTTCTTGTCGAACTTCAGGCGGTAGGGCTTCTTGTCGTACCACAGCCACGAGGAGTTGCCACGGCCACGGATGCGGGCTGTAGCAGTGAGATTCCATTGCGGGCAGTCGGACGTTACCTTGACAGTACAGTTGACATAGTCGGTCTTCTCCTTGCCGACAACCGGCGCACCACCCTCTGTGATTATCTCGATGGTGGCCACCTTGTATTTATAGGCAGCGGGATTGAAGAGATAAAACTGGCCAGCGGTGACATCGCCTGCAACAAGCGAGTCCAAGAAATGCTCACCGACAGCACCGTCGGGATGGTACATGCGCAACGACGGCATACCATCGGAGGTGACAAACTCTACGGAGTCATAATCAGCCAACGGTATGGCGGCGACACCGAGCGAAGGATTGTCATGCTGAAACCAGAGAGTGTCCTGAGAGCGAGCAGGCAGGAAAGCCAGACAAAAGGCAAGAAGTGTGAGGCAACATATCATGGTAGTATTTTCGGAAGAAGGCCTCACCCACCACCTCACAACGGGGGAGGGAAAGCGGGCAAGGCCTTTGGTTATGCTATGATTATCAGATTACGGTTGGCAGCAGGACGTTAATAGCCCAGGCCAATCTTGTCATTCCAGTTGAGATACCAGTTGCGGGTATCTGTGAGGTCACAACGAATGGCCGCCCTCATCACTCCGACATTCTCTGCTCCCTTGCGCTGGTAAACCTTGTCGGCAAGGTAGGACGGGTCGTTGCGGCGAAGAGCCACACGCATGAGGTCGTAGAAGCGGTAGCCCTCGAAGGCGAACTCCAGTGCCTCCTCCTGCATTATGAGGTCCTCGACCTTCTCTATCTGGTAGTCGAGGCGCACGGCCGGGTCTGTCTCCAGAGTGTCGTCGGGCATCTCGTAATACTCGTTCACGTCGGTACGGCCGCTGCCACGGGAGTGTATTCCCATGGTGTTCTCGTCGGCATCGTAATCAGAGAGCAGTACATACTTGAGGTTGGGGAAGTCAAACTGCCTTATCCACGCCTCCGACTCAGGATAGTAGGGTAAAACGTGCTCCTCGATGACGCTGTTGTTAAGACCGCGCTTGAGTATCTGGAAAGCGAAACGCGGATAGCCGGCACGGTTGAGCGCCTCTGCAAGGCGCAGGTAAACCATTGTGCGGCGATAGATATGGACATTGCGCGAAGAGTACTTAACCAATGAGGAAAAGTCTGTTATGATCTTTCCGTCAGACATAAACGTAAGTCCTGTAGCTGGCGAATTCCAGATGGAAAAGAGCCTGAGGTCGCCTGTCCTGAGGTACTGAAGTCCCTCAGGAGCATAGACGACTTTCTTTGCAGGGTAGCTGACATCGCAATATTTCTGCGCTGCGGAAATCTCTATTATGCGCTGTGACGGCTGAGCAGACACCTTGTAGTTGTTGTCACTGCTTGAATTGAAGATGTTGCGCAACTCGCTGTAGTTGCCTTCAGAGGGTATGGAGTCGCCGGGTATCATGGTAATCAGCTCGCCATTCTGGCTCATGCTCTCGCTCATGAACATATTAGCTGACCACGAGTCATTTGTCATCTGCCAGTTAGAGCCGACATTGTACCATCTGGAGCAGTTTATAGAGGTGGGATAAGCAGACTCAGCCCCATTGCGTGTGCTCAGATACTTATAGTAAGCCACGGCGGCCTCCTTGTAGTGGCCAGCCCAAAGGTTCAGGTCGCCAAGCAGGATGTAGATGGGGAAATAGAACAGCTTAGAGTCGGTATTGCGGATTTCACCATAGTTGGGTGTCTCGATATCTGCGTAGGGCGCAATGTCGGCTATGAGATAGTCGCAAACCTCGCGGATGTCCTTGGTGGCATGGTCGCGGTCGGCCTCCTCCTTGGAGAGTATCGGCTCGGTTACGAACGGTACACGGCCATAGTTGATGACTAACTGCAGGTAGGTCCACGCACGGAAAGCCTTCACGGCTGCATACTCCCGCATGAAGATATACTCGTTGCGGTTGTTCTTCAATGCCGTATCGACCTTGGCGATGAAGTAGTTGCAGTTGTTGATGACGGCATAGTAGTCGCGGGGGGAATTGTAGACATTGCTGTCGCCAATCTGGAAGAGCGCAATGTCGCGGAGGTCAGACGACGTAGTGCTGTTGATGTCCATGAGGTCGCCACGCAGCTCACCCAGCAGGATTGTCCTGTCGGAGAGGTTCTGTAGCTTGTCAAGGATGCCAGTGACGGAATAGATGGTGTCGGTGGCATTGCCGAGATGCCCCTTGTCGGCATATATTACCTGTTCTGAGTCCTGGTCAAAGAAGTCACCGCATGATGTCACGGCGAACATCAGTGAGCCCAGAATGAGCGAGGGGGCTATAATAGATTTCAATTTCATAATAGACAATAGTTTAAAGGTTTATTTTTACACCGGCTACGAAGCTGCGGCTCTGTGGGAGCTGTCCGAGGTCGATGCCCTGACCGATAACATTGGAAGTCATGCTGAACTCCGGGTCTGAGCCAAGGTACTTGCTGAAGGTGAGCAGGTTGTTGGCCTGTACCCAGAACTCAAATCCCTGAAGTAGCGTGGAGTTGACAGGCAGCCTGTAGCTCAAGGTGACGGTCTTGAGGCGCAGGTAGCTGCCGTCCTCAATCCAACGGTCGCTGAAACGGCTGTTGCCCATTGGGTCCTGGAAAGTGGCCTTTGGAATGGCTGTCACCTGTCCCTCGGTCTGCCAGCGGCGTGTGAGGGCCGTGGTCTGGTTCATGAAGCGGCTGCCACCCTCAAGCTGGCTGCGCATGTAGTTGTAGACATCGTTGCCAAGGCTGTAGTTGAAATTGACATCAAGTCTGAAACGCTTGTAAGCGAGAGTGGTGAAGATATTGCCATAGATATCAGGATTGGGGTCGCCGATGAACGTACGGTCGTGCTCGTCTATCTTGTGGTCGCCGTTAAGGTCGACAAAGCGCATGTCGCCGGCACCGAAATAGTTCTTGTCCACACCGTTATCGCCAAGCACGTAGAGAGCGGCGGCAGCGGCCTCCTCGCTTGTGCTGAACACTCCGTCGGTGACATAGCCGTAGAACATGTTGGCAGGCTTGCCAACCTCAGTGCGGATGGTAGCACCATAGACAGATGAGTCAAAATAGGTAGCATCGTCGGCAAGCGACGTAATCTTGTTCTTGTAATGACCTACGCTCAGACCAAGCTCCCACTGGAAGGACTTCATGGCAACGAGCTTGCCAACGGCTGTAACGTCGAAGCCCTCGTTCTTGAGCGAGCCGCCATTGCCCCAGTTCTTCTCGATACCGGTCAGGAAACCGAGTGCCTGATAGGTGAGCAGATGGTCGGTCTTGCTGTTGAAATAGTTGAAGCGGAGGTTAAGCCTGTTGTTGATGAGGTTGGTCTCGAAGCCAACGTTGAAGCGCTTGGTGGTCTCCCACTGAAGCCGTGTGTTTCCGATGTTCTCGAACGAGATACCCGAGATGGCATCAAGGAACTTGACTGCGCTGAAGTAGCTGCGTGCGGCAAAGTAGTCGATGTCGTCATTTCCGCTGACGTCATAGCCGACATTCAGACGGAGATAGTCTATGCCCCTCACCTTGGCAAACCAAGGCTCGTTGCTCACTACCCACGATGCCTGGACACCTGGGAAGATACCCCATGCGGCATCGAAAGCCTTGATGGAATTGTCGGCATCGGCACCAAAGCGCGACGAGGCCTCAGCGGTGAGGTTGGCCTGCAGATAGTAACGCTGCAGATAGTTATACTCTGCCTGCGCGTACCATGCCACGGAGTTCCAGCTGTCGTTGGAGCCAACGGTGCTGGCATTGAGCAGGGCCGAGCTCATGAACGGAGTCTTGTCGCTACCGGTGTTGTAACCCCACTGGGAGTTGAGGGTGTAGCTCTCCCAATTGATGCGCGCTCCACCAAACACATGCACGGCATGGGCACCATAGCTGTTGCTCCAGTCCACACGGGTGTCGCTCATCACGGAGTTCTGCTTGGAGAAGAGCGAGCGAGTCTCGTTCTCACGCACGGCGTTGACGCTTGACACGTAGTAGCTCGGCACACCATTTACAGGAATGTAGAATTTCTCGTTGGTGTTCACGAGGTTGTAGCTGAAATGCTCGCTTAACGAGAGGTGTGGATTGAACTGGTACTTCGGTGTCACGGTGATGTTGATCATCGAATTCTCGAAACGGTTCTTGTTCTCAGCCTCACCATACTCATTAACAGCCACAGGGTTGGCAAGCTTGTAGTTGTAGTTGGGGTATTCAGCCAACGCCTCGTCAAGGTAGCTCTCGTCTGTGATGTCAAGATAAGAGTCGGAAAGAATTCCGTTAGCATAGGCGTAAGGACTCAGCATCGGGCTTTTTGCGTAAGCGAGGAATGCTGTCGAGGTAGGTGTTCCCTCATCGTAGTTGGCCGGTGCTCCGTCGTTGCGCAGGTTGCGGGTCTGGTTGGCAAACGAGGCATCGAAGCGTACGGAGAACTCATTGGTGAGCTTGATATCGGTATTGAAACGGATATTGAGCCTGTCCATGCCATTGTTCTTCAATACACTCTGGTTGCTGATATATCCCAATGACAGGTTATAGTTGGCAACATCGTCACCACCCTCAACGTTGATGCTGTAGTTCTGGGTGATGGCAGTACGGTAGACGAGGTTCTTCCAGTCGGTATCGTTGTGATACTGCGGATAATAGTAGTAGTTGGGGTCCTCGTTGAGGAACTTGAAGTTTGTAATGGTGGTGTTGGTCGTCGAGAGCAGGTCGGAGGCATAGCTCTTGAACTGCGAGGCATTCATCACATCAATGAACTTCGGCTCAAGAGTAACGCCGGCAGAGATGCTAGCCGTGATACGGGTCGCCATGCTGTGGTTGCGGCGGGTCTCGATGAGGATTACACCGTTGGCACCCTTGGCACCATAGAGGGCCGTACCGTTGCGGAGCACAGTCACCTTCTCTATGTCCGAGGGACTGATGTTTGAGAGGATGTCATTGTAGAAGCCCTCATGGAGCATTGTGCGTCCGAACTGCTGGTCGAAGATTACTCCATCGACAACGATGAGCGGCTGCGCATTGATGTTGAGCGAGTTGATACCGTTCATGAACATCACCCCACCGATGCCCGGCGTGCCATTGCGGTTGATGACGCGCACGTCTGCACCAAGCCGCTTCTGCACCTCATCCTCGATGGTGACGGCATTGGAGTACCTAAAGTCGGTGGTGCTTTCTGATGCAAGTACGTTGGTACCGTCGGTATACTCCTTGCTGAAGGTCTCAGGATAAAGCAGCACGTCACGCTGCTCCTCTCCCCTTACGAGACCTATCTTGGCCACATTGAGGTCGGGCGCCGACACCTGCAGCGAGGTGGCGAACAAGGGAACCTTCAGCTCGTAAGTGCCGTCGGAATGGGAAAGGGTACTGTAGCCGTCAACTTCCGCCGTACGGATCATGGCTCCGGAAACGGGATTGTTGGTGGTGGCATTGAGCACACGGCCCTTAACGACACGTGTGGGATATTGCTTTCTCGGCTTGGCAGGCTGTTCCCTCTTTGCTGACGGAGCATCCTCATCGGCCTCATCCTGCGCAAAGGCGGGGGCGGCACTGAACATAATCAGCGACAAGCCGTAAATGATATATCTTTTCATTGCGTATAGTTTTCTGGGTTAGTTATTCGAAAGATTCTTCGCAGCCTCCTCGGTAGCCTCGTAACGCGGCTTGAGGATGAAGCAGTCAATGCGCATGGTACGTGTCCACTTCGTGAGGTTGCCACTCGTCACGCGGGAGAGCAGCTGTATCTGCACCTGATGGTCGGACAAGCCATAGCTGCAAGTGGGGAACTGGAATTTCTTCGCTACGAGGATGGTGTCGACGACATCGGGAGTAGACTCGAAATAGCCTGATATCTGCTTCAGAGTGTTCTTGCCATTCTGGTCGTTATAGCCCAACTTTACCTGAATCCTTATCGGCAGGCGCTTGTCGGCGGCAGCCAGGGTGTCGGAGGCTATGACAGGTGCGGTAACGACATAAACGTCGTAAGGAACATTCGACAGGACATCGGGAATGCCAAACATCACGATGGGGTTTACAGACGTGTTCTCAGGAACAATCTCGACAAAGGAGTTGCCTGAGATCTTCCCAAAGAAAGGATTGTCGGTTGCCACGTCACATACCGTGAGCGGGTCCTCGGCGTATGCTATACTGTCCTGCGTAAGGATGGACTCGGCCTCAACCTTTATTGTCTGAAGGAAGTTCTGCGTAGGCTGTACATTGTACCTCGAAGCCTTCAGTACCTGACCGTTGCTGCACTCCACAGCCTCTGTGCCATCGAAGACACCACCAGCCTCGTAGGGCTTGTAATAGGTGCCGTATGCATCATCTATCTCTTGGAAATGACGCATCTGCCAAGACAATGCCGATGTGGACACGGCAGAGTCGCGGATGGCCTGGTCGGGATTGGTCGTACGGCTGAAGAACGAGCCGGAGATGACGGACAGACGCGAATTGGCAAACTGTATGGAGTCACGCTTGTTGACCGTATTGTCATAGTTGAACCAAGGCTCATACTCTGCCACCATCCTGTTCCACTCGTCATTGGTGGGAGCAAGGAACAGGTAGCTGCTGTCCTCGTTGTTGATGAGTCCATACTTGTTGAATATGGCATTGTTGAGCACAGTCACGGAGTCGAGGTATACTATCAGACCATCCTCAATGCCTCCGGCAACGCTCTTGTCGGGGTCAAATTTGTAGACGCTGTACTGGTTGAGGAAGTTATATACGCTGTCCACATCCCCGTCAAGGCCAAGATACTCATAGACATTGGGGAAATACTCCACCTGCTTGTCAAGGGTGAACAGCACGCCATTGCTGTAAAGGTGGTTGGCGCTGCTGAGCTTCGAGTCGCCAAGCATTGACTGTGTGAGAACCTTGTACTTGCCGTTCATCATCGATATCGAGTCGTTGGTAAGGCTCGATACCGGATGGCTGTAAAGGGATATATGGTTTTGGACAAACTGGCGGACAACGGTGTTGTCCTCATCCTTGACGCCGTTTCTCTCCTGCTCGTTGAAAGAGCTGATAAGTTCGTCAGCCTGCTCGGAAGTGAAATCTGCATCTACGGGAGCGAAGACGGAGAATGTCTGCGAGCCGTTGAGTGTCTTGTCGTAACCGCAGGCCTGGATAACCCTTGTGAAGTTGGTCAGATTGTCCTGGCTTGAGATGGCCTGCCACAGCGTGCCGCTGTCCGACACTGCCGCATCGTAGTGCTCATCCCAGTCATCGGTACAGGCTGCGCAGGCAAAGACTGCCGTTACGAGGGCAACAGCCGACCGGGAAATGGTTATATTGGATAGTTTCATTGTTGTATCTTTTTAGATGACTTGATTATTATAGCATGTCCTCTATCTGTCCCTCGTCGGTGACACCATAGATGCTCTTTGGTACAAGCTCGAGATAGTCGAGCATGAACTCGTTGTCATTACCCTTAGCCGTAGAGACGCAGCGTATACGGAGGAAGTGGTCCTCGTTCGGGTCGAGGTGAACGGTACAGAGCACCATGCGGTATGTCCACGACTGTGTGGCAAATATTGTGGTGGTGGTACCACCTGCACCATTGTACCTATAACCGCCAGCCGCACCACGATAGTAGCCCTTGTTCTTCAGAGCCTTCTGGTCGGCTGCAAGGTCGGTGATAGACATCTTGCTGTACTCTCCCGTCCAGTCGCTACCAAGTATCGAGGGGTGGTCGAGGTTCTTGGTCATGTCGAGAGGAATACCCTGAGGCTTGCCGTCGAAGTAGATCTGCGCGATGCCTCGCGTAGGCTCTGCGGCGTAGCCAAGGCGTATCTGCCAGTCGCCCTCGTATGGCACTGGAGGTATACGGAACGTGAAGTCGAAGTTGCCGAAGAGGTTCATCTCGTCACCCTCATAAGAGTCGTAATAGTCGTGAGGACGGCGATAGACGAAGTAACCGGACGTGGTCACGTTGTCGAGATAGCCGTTGGGGAAATAGTAGTTGTTTCCATACTTGGCAGTCTCGTCAAACTCCGGGTCTTGCACCTTCGGATTACCGTTCTGCCTGATGTCGTTGGTCATCAGCTCGGGGAAGATGGTAGAGAAGTCCATGCGTATGCGGGTGTTGTGGACAATGTCGCGAGTGGTCTCGCTGAATGCCAGCAGGTCATCCACGTAGAAATAGCGGCCATTGAGGGCATCCTGCACATAGTCTTTCTCTATTGTACGCTCTACCATCGAGCCGAGGATATTATACTCGTCGTTGTAACACCTATTTATATACCTCTGTCCGACGGTGCTTGGGCCTGCATATTTCAGCACGGTGAGACGCTCAAACTTAAGCATGGTGTGGGGCAGCATTGTCTCATACCAGTCAATAGGATTCATCAGCGTAGTGATGATACCGATGTCGTTGAGCGGGGTCAGGTAGTTCCAGCCCTTCACGTCACGGGTAAGGATGTGGTAGGCGATAAAGCGGTTGAGCGGGTTGCGGCGGTCTGTGAGATGGTCGAAGCCGTGTGACTCTGCGCTTGCATCATCGGGATAGACGGCATCGTATATCTCGCAGGCTTTGTTGTAGAGCTGCTCAAGGGTTGTTATGCCGTACTTCTCACGGAGTATGGAGTCTGTAGGCACGAAGCAGGTGAAGCCATATTTCTTCTTCTCTGGTGCCGTAGCCGTCTCCTTGTTTACGTGAGAGGTATACTTGTAGCGTGGATACCTGCTGTTCTTGGTGTTGTCGTAGTTGGGATCAATATACTTGTACAGAGAGTCCGACAGTCCCGTTTGGCGCAGGGCCTCGTTGAAGAGGCTGATGCGCGGATTGGTACGCATCACGTCGGGCAGCATTCTGTTTGAGCTTTCAAGCACCTCGTTGATGGGCTGCATGATACCATTCTCAACAGAGTCGTCCTGAAGCTCATAGATGATGTGTGCGGTACGGTTCAGGAATACCACAGCGTTGCTGTCAGCATCGAGGTCATGGGTAATCTCGATATATCGCTGGTTCATGTTGGCTGTGGTGAGCACACCGTCATTCATCTCAGACGTAGAGTACATATTGTTCACAAGGTGCGTCCTGGCGATGGTGTCGCAGTCGGCATCAGAGAGCTGGTCGAGAGACGACAGTCCCTTCTTCTTCAGGTACTGGTCAAAAGCGTCATTGGTTGGCGGGAAGCAAGTGTATGCGCCGTAGGCTGACAGCAGATCCATCATGCCAGCCCTCTCCACGACTGCCGTGAAGCTGCTGAACTCGCTGTGACCGTACAGATACTCGCTCATCATCTCACCGGTGAAGGTGTAGTAGTTGGCCTCATCCGGCTCATCGGAACATCCAGAGAGCGAGACCCCGAAGCCAATACCGAGAACAAGCATCAATGTATATCTAAAAAATCTTTTCATATTGTTTCCTGTTTAAGGCGTTATCTATTTGGTAGTATTCTGATAAGAGTTGTCATCACCGCTGCCGAACGCCGGGTTCTGCACGAGATACGGATTGACCTTAAGCTCCTCAAGGTTGTATGGCCAGAAGATGGCATCCATCTTTGCAAGCTTTGCCTGGACAACGCTGGCATTGTCTGAGCCTTTGCGGGTAACCTGCTGAACAAGATAGCTGGTGTTGCCATCGCGCAGCGAGCGGCGCACAAGGTCGTACCAGCGCTTGCCCTCGAACATCAGCTCGCGCGCACGCTCCTCGAAGACGAGATTTTCCATCTGCGACTTGGTGCTGTAGTTGGCATACGTTATCGGAGTGTAAGTGGTGGCGCAGTTTGAACGCTTGTTTATGACGGAAACAATGTCATAGGCAGCACGCAGCAAGCTGTCGTTAACCTCCGATTTAGCGTCACCCTCAACCATCTGCACGAGAGCCTCTGCCTTAAGCAGCATGACATCGGTCAGACGATAGAGAATCCAGTTGGCATGACAGTATTTTTCCGGGTATGACGGATATTGTGACATAGCGGAAATCTCCGTTGAGCTTACGGTAACCATTCCGTTCTTGCAAACATACTTGGCCACTCCATACTGCGATGCACTCATCTTGTAGAGGTTCTCATAGTAGCGGGTGTCGTACTTGTCACGATAGACTTTATAGCTTGCGTCCGATACATCGGTAGTGATGAAGTCGGCAGGCTTGACTATACCCGGCATGGTCTTCTGGTTTCCATAAAGGAAGCTGAGACCATGGTTGGCCAACAGAGTGTTGTCGTCTGCAAATATCAGCTCAAGTATGCTCTCACGGCTGGCTCCAGAACCGAAAATTGACTCGTAGGCATTGCCATAGTAGTTGCCGGATGTATAGGAGTCGTAGATAAGAGGATAGTCCTCGAACATCTTGTAAGCTGACGAGTTGCTGCCAATGTTATCTATCTCGTTCTGATACCTCTGTGTCTTGGAGTCTATAACCATATCCGCATATCTCACGGAGTTGGCATAGTCTTTCTTCCACAGGTACATCTCGGCAAGCATGGCGTGAATGGCATCCTGGGTGATGCGTCCGCACTGATAGTTTTTCTTCGATACAGGATATGTCTTCACTGCGTATGTCCTGACATTCTCCAAGTCTGTGATAAGGCTGTCAAGCACGGCGTCAAACTTTGTTGCCGGCATGGCCATCTGCTGCAGCTCGTCAAGGAACGGCTGAGTGGAGTAAGGCACGTCACGGAATGTGCGGATGAGGTAGAAGTAGCAGAGGTCACGGATGGCAGAAACCTCGGCACGTGTGGCCATAAGCTCTGTCTCGGTGTAGTTCGGGTCTCTCTCTGCCACCAATGGCGAATAGTGCAGTACGGTATTGCACCTGTTGATGATGTCATAGAACTCACCCCAACTGGTGTATACGTTGTTGGCAGTAATGTTCTCTTTCAATATGTTCTGGATGTTGATGTTGTCCTGCACGCCAGTACCGCCAATGAGATGGTCTGAGCGAAGCTCGCCCCAGACAATCATTCTCTCGATGAGTATACGGTTCTGCATACCGGAATAGCATCCTGCCACGATGTTCTCGACGTCATTTTCCTCATTCCAGAACTTGTCGAGCACAATGTCGTTCAAGGGTTCTATCTCCAGGAAGTCAGAGCAGGAGCCGAGCCCGAGGGCCATCATTCCAGTTACACCTATTATAATATTTTTCTTCAGTTTCATAGTCTAAAGCATTAAAAGTCTACGGTGATACCAAGTGTATAAGATTTAGAGCGCGGTGTCTGACCGGTATCGGTAGCTGCACCATAGCTTCCATAGCCAATTTCCGGGTCTACACCAGTATACTTGGTGAGGCAGAACAGGTTGTTGGCGCTGGCGTAGAAGCGCAATCCGTTGAGTCCGATAGCCTTCTTCACTGCCTTCGGATCGAAGGAGTAAGAGAGCTGCAGATAGTTCAGACGCAGGAATGAGCCGTCCTCTACAAACCTGTCGCTCACGAGGGTGTTGTAGTTGGTGCCTGAACCATACATGGCTCGTGGGATATTGGTGATGTCACCTTCCTTGCGCCACCTGTAGTTTACAGCCTGGCTCTGATTGTTGTTGTTGATCATAGCCTCGGTATCAAGACGTGCGAGGTTCAGGATCTTGTTGCCTAAACGGTAGTTGAACTGTGCGTTGAGCTTCCAGCGGTTGTAGTTCAGATTGAAGCCGAAACCACCGGTGAGCTTTGGCAGAGAGCTTCCGAGGTACACGATGTCGAGGGCGTTGATGTTTCCATCGTTGTTGATGTCCTCGTAGATGGCGTCACCACCCTTGAACTTATAGTTCTTTCCAGTACCGTCGTTGGTATAGTTGTACATCATCCTTACCGGGTCGCCAGCATCGTCGAGGATTACCCTTCCGTCGGCGGTAAGTGCCACAGGTGCTGTCTTGCCAGAAGCAAGGAACTCGGCACGCTCGGCATCCGACATGTCGGCAAAGGTCTCATACTGGTACTGGTAAACGCCCTTGAAGCGGAAACCATAGATGGCACCAAACGGGTTGTTGAGCTGCACACGCTGCAGGGTCACCCTGTTGCCGTCGAAGTTGAACTCGGTATTGAGGGTCTTCAGGACGTTCTCGTCCATCTCCAATATCTCGTTCTTGTTGTTTGCGAAGGTTGCGTTGATATCAGCCCAGAACTTACCGGCCTGTATGAGATGGTTGGTGTTGATGTTGAACTCCCATCCGATGTTGCGCATGGAGCCGACGTTGGCATATGCCTTGGTATAATAACCTGAGTTGGAAGGTATGCGCACGTTAGGCATGAGCATGTCCGATGTCTTGGCGTTGTACCACTCCAGCGTGAAGACCACCTTGTCGTTCCACAGTCCGAGGTCCATACCGATATCCCATGTGGACTTGGTCTCCCATCTGAGGTCTGTGAGCTTAATGTTGATGGGTCTCATTGCCGACATGTCAAGGTACTTGTCGGTAGAACCATACTTACTCTCGTATAGGTAGTCCTGCGAGGGCTGGTTACCAACCTTACCCCAGCTTGGACGGAAACTGAGCATGGAGAGCCAGCTGTGCGCTCCCTTCATCCATGGCTCGTCAACGATGTTCCATCGTGCTGACACTGCGGGGAAGTAGCCCCAGCGCCTGTCCGGACCAAACTTCGTGGTACCGTCGGCACGAACGGAGAAGTCGAGCATATAGCGTCCCTTATAGGCGTAGTGGGCAGAGAATGTATAGTACATTGAGCGCCACTGGCTGTAGCTTGATGACAGGCCGGTGATAAGGCCTCCTGCATCAGGACTGGTTACGCCCGATGGCAGTCCGTTGCCGTTTGTACCCTGACCGCTGGAGCTGCCGGAGGTAAGCTCGAAACGTCCCATCATCATGAGCGAGTGGTCCTTGTTGTTGAAGTGGGGTATGTAGGTAAGGGTCTGCTTGGTGTTGAAGGCAACACTCTTGGTGCTTCCGGCATAAGAGCTGTTAACGCCGTCCTTCCATGATGTTGTCACAAGCTCGGAGGGATAGTACATATCCACATACTCATTGAAGATGTTCATGTATACCCTACCCTGCCAGTTGAGCTGGTGAGACTCCTCGTCAAGGCCAAGCAGATGGTAGTTGAGCTCAAACTCAGGAGTGATATCGTAGGTACGGTCATCGTTCTTTGCGAGATTGGCACTTGCCACAGGGTTCACGTACACCCTCTGGTCATCCTTGAACACGTCGGGAGCCGTTTGCAGCATCTGATAATACTTGTCTGTGTCCTCACCGGTAATGGGGTCTTGCTCGTAGATGCTCATGTTAGGCATCTTCTTGTATGCCAGTGCGAGCAGGTTGTCGTAGTTGCGCTGGTTCTTGGTGTACGTCATCGAGAAGTTCGTCGAAATCTTGATACGGTCGCTGACGAAGTAGTCGAGACACACACGTGTGGAGAAGCGGTCGAGCTGCTGCTTGATGACGCTACCTGTCTCATGGTCGAAACCGCCGGAGATACGGAAGGTAGCCTTCTCACCACCACCCGTTACAGAGAGGTAATGGTTCTGGCGCAAACCAACCTGAGTGACGGCATCCTGCCAGTCGGTATTGTTGTTGTACTGCTCATACTCCGAGAATGTCGGGTCATAGTTGATTTCAGGAATATTGGCGGCCACGTCTGACTGCTCCGGGTTGAAGTATGCCTCCTTGAGCAACATCGTGTAGTCGTCACCGCTAAGCAGCTTGTAGCCCTGCGGCTGGTAGGTGCCGGTAAGCCTGAGAGAGTATGTGAGCCTTGGTGCTCCGCGCGTACCTCTCTTGGTCTTAATCTCTATAACACCATTGGCACCCTGCGAGCCGTAGATGGCCGTTGCGGCGGCATCCTTGAGCACGGTAATCTCAGATATGTCCTCCGGGTTGACGTTCAGAAGCTGTGCGAACTGCTCATCGTTGGCATTGCTGACATCGAAGTTGCTCATGTCAACGTTCCATGTGTTGCCGTTGACAACAATAAGGGGATTGGCATTGGTAAGGGTACTGATGGAGGACGAACCGCGCAGACGCATGGTTGTTCCTGCACCAAGGTTACCAGATACCGACACGATGTCAAGACCGGCGATACGTCCCTGGAGAGCCTCGTCGATAGTATTCATGCCGAGTCCCTCAAACTCTTTCGTAGAGATGGTCTGGGTAGCGTATGAGATTTCTCGCTCCGGAATTGCGAGACCGCCACCATTGAGCCTTCTCTTTGCTACGACCGTTACTTCCTTCAGGTTGGTCTCCGACTTCAGTGTGATGATATACTCATCCTTGTCGATAGGCAGCGTCTGTGCCTTGCAACCCACATAACTGAACCTTATCTTGTCTTTCGGGTTCCTGATTTTCATCGAGAAGTTACCGTTGATGTCTGTAACGGTAGCCTCTATGATACGTCCGCTGCCATCGATTTCGCATACCGATGCACCGGTTATCTCACCAAATTCATCGCTGACTGTTCCATGTACGGCTGTTATCTGTGCCGTAGCTCCCATTGCCAGGAGGCAAAGCAGCGACAATACAATATGTCTTAAACTGTTGTTCATGATTATCTCCTCCCCTTAGCGCTGGTTGTAATGAGTGCGTCTATTTCGTCTTTCCATGGAGTGAGTTGCTCACCGCCATAGAGCAGAGTGCCGTCAATGAGATGTACGACAACGTCGGAGGCGTTGTATATCTGGTCTGTTTTGGAGTCTATCCAGTATTCGCGTCCCTGGTTGTTGTAGAGTCCTTCCTTCTTGACCACGTTCCTGACATTGTTCATCTGGTCTACGAGTTGCATGCGGCTGTCGTCGGATGTCACCGTGAGACTGAAGAACCTCTTGTTGGCATTGTTGATCTTGAAGGTCTCGTACTTCACCTCGCTGTTGTCTAGGCCACCGATTATCACGGAGTTGTCCTGGATGTGGTATCTCAGGAAGTTGTTGATGCGGTCGGTAAGCAATTTCTGTGCAGACTTCAGCAAGTTGGCATCACCGCCGAAGTAGTCGGCTGTCAGTTCGTCCACGTCAGTCCAATAAGGCAGCAGTCCCTGCTCGTGCAACTTCTCTATCGACTCGTTAGTAGGCACATATATCGTATAGTTGTATGCGTCGAAGAGCTTGATGTTGTAGTCGGCACAGGTATACTTGGCACTGAGCTTCTGTGTGAAGAGGTCGCTGTTTCGCATCAGCGTGAAGAAATTGGCGTACTCCTCGTTGTTGCTCAGGATGGAATATGTCGAGCGACGGCTGGTGAGCGGCATGGCAGTATCCATGATATATGACTTTCCGTTGCCGGAGACCGTCTGGTCGTAGATGGTCTGAACGGGTACTGAAGAGCCTTGCTCCACTTGCAAGCCACCAGATACCGTCATCACGCCCTCCTTGCCAGAGTTGGCGACCTTCAGGTAACTGCCAGCCTTGGTCTTGTAGTAGGTTTTGCCATCCTCCACATTGCCAATGACAATGAGGTTGTTGAGTAAGTCCGTGAGCCTGTTGGTAATCATCGTTGATGTAGCAGTACCCATCTCCTTCTCATCAATAATGGTATTGGTGGACAAGTCATACCTGTATATCTTGGCCTTTACGGTCTTGGCCTCATAGTCGTAATAGAACTTGTAGAGCTTCTGCGTTGACGTGCCATAGCTGCACGGGTCTACGTAAGTAAGCATGGCGTCGTTGGTAGGAATGAAGAAGCTGTAGTATGAGTCCATGGAGTTGAGGTATGGCTCGAAGTTCAGGTTCGAGATGGCCCAGTAGATGATGTTCATCGTCTGCTCGTTGACAAGTGCCGGGAACGATACAGAAGAATAGTCGGCCGGTGTGAACACCTTGTTTGACAGGTATACCACTCCATTGCATCCCATGAAGCAGCTGTCGATGTCAGCCTTCTGAACACCGAGGCTCACCTTGGTGGTGTTGTCCACGATATTCTGGAACTTCGATGGTACGGTCTCAGAGAACGAATTTACCATACCAATGTTCATTAGCTTCACAAGTACGGTCATAGGAACATTGTCCCATGTTTTATACATATCCTGCAGAACCTTTCCGTCGTGGTTCCACCAGAAGTCCAAGGCCTCGTTAGAAGGAACAATCATGGCGCCGGCGTCATAGTTCACCCCACTGCCAACGCTATACTGGTTCCATCCGGGGTCGAATGACAGCATAGCCTCCACTGGCATTCCGCTCGGGTCGTTCTCAGCCCTTGTCGGCGAGAAATACTTGAGCACGAACACAGAGTCGGTGTTGTTGTACAGACGATTGTATGCCTTTGTGGCATCATCGTCATAATATGGTGCGCTGAAGCGGTTAAGCAATCTGCTGAAGAGCGACATGTTGGCGTGGCTGCCAATGATGCCTGCCATGTTGTCGGCAGATGTCATCACACCGTCCACCTTATGTATGTAGCCATTCTTGCAGGCAATGTCACGCTCGACAATCTTCATGCCGTTCACCCATGCGTCGGCTGTCGAAGTGCTACCGCCATTGGTGAGGATGTTCAGGTCGTCGTCGGTGATGTTCTTCTTGTTCATATAGGCGGGCAAGAAGTGTATCATAGGCTTTGTGGTGTTGTCGCGAAGCAGGACGATACCGTTGGTATGGTCGCGATACTTGTCCCATGACTCTGTCATAGGCATGTCAGCAGGATAAATCCTGGATATTGAGTCATAGACAGATACGGCGGTGGCACGTCTCATGCACTCTCCCTCCTCGGGCGGATTGCCGCTGACATTGCTCAGCAGCTCCACGAGGTAGGCATTGTTGATCATGGCACTGTTCAGGAGCAGCTTCTTCTGGGCGTTGGTAAGGTCCTCATACCTCCTGACGCCCCAGCTGTTGCTTTTGAAAAACTCGTTGAAGGCAGCATCATCGGCAACGAACAGGGTCTTACTACCTGTCTGGCTGAGCACTGCCGTCTGGTCAAGGTCATCAATGAGTCTTAGCGTATAGCCGAAGTTCCCGTCTTCCTGCAACCGTTCGTAGATGGAGTTACCCAGCCACGACGGTTGTCCGGTCAGCTCGTCCGTACTACAAGACTGCATCATGAACCCTGCACTTGAGAGCATCAGCATTGTGGCCAACGCTGACGTTCCGGCTCTCATCTTAGGTTTGATACTTCTCATAAGTTAGGTTTTAGTTATTTATGTTAAAAGTTTGTATTGTCTATATCCACCGATACCAGAGCCAAGCGTGGCTGGCTCTGGTAGTCAGGATTAGATTCCTTGTCTTTGTTTCCCGGTTCCTACACCTAATAATATATACTACCCAGTTTCTGCACCTGTTATATATATATAATAAGGTGTAGCAACTTACTCTACTACTATCTTTATAGCAGCCTTGTCGGCTCCGCTTACGGCCTGCAGCACGTACAGTCCCGGTGCGGTATTGGCAGGGATGCTGAAGCCGCCATCCCTCAACAGGCTCTGAGCATATACCAGTGCGCCGTTGGCCGAGAACATGCGCACCTGCACCTGCCATGTAGAGGCACCGGTGAATGTGAGTGGCAATGTCTCGCCTGCCCTAACCTTGGTCTGGGCAGCCTGCAAGCCAAAAGTCGTGTCCTGCTCCTGGTCGGCCAACTCGCTGTTTATACCTGCCACGAAGTTGTTGTCAGTAATGGTAGACGTATAGTTGAACCACTTCAGCTGCTCGTTGCCGGGCATGTATGCATTGTCGAGCATCTGGAGCCTGTAGTCGTAATGCTTCTTGCGCTGAGCCTCGCCGGTATATATATAATCGGTGTTGCAGACCACTGCAAACAGCACCTTGTTGGCTGGTGCGTCGGGCAGTATCATCATCACGTCACCCTCTCCCACAACAGGCTCGGAGTAGTAGCAGCGTCCGCGCTTGGTTCTGAAACACAGCTGGCAGGTCATGTTCTGCCCGAGGGGCTTGAAATGTATTTTCACTAAGTCACCCTTGTTGCCGCTCACGTGTATGGGCACGATATTTGAGCCGCTCCATCCTGGAGTCGTCCTGTACTCAGGCTTCCACCATCCTGCCGAGTCCACCTCGTCGCACTTCGACATCTTGGCATAGCATGTTGCCTTCCATGTCTCCACGTTCGTCAGCCAGTTTCCTCCGGCCGTGTTGCCCTCCGGCTTAATGTTGATGAGCCAGTTGGATGTGAGCAATGCCCTTGACGCCTCGGTCCATTTACCGAACTCGATGGTTGCCTGCTTAGCCCTGAACTCCATGATGAGACGGCGTGTCTCGTCACCTCCGATAGAGTCGGCAATACCGTCGAGAACCCTGTTCTTGCAATATCTCCACACCCATGGAAGTGCTCCGTCGCCGAAGCGTACTGACAGGAAGTGTGCGAACAACTCGCCATACTGGTTGCCGCCCAGAAGATTGCGCCAGGTACAGAGCTGGGCTCCGCTGGAGTTGAACATGTTCACTCCCTCTGCGCTCGGACCTCCGAACGATCCATCCTGCAACCATCCCGAATAGCACTCGATGGGCTGGAACGGAGCTATCATATTGCTGCCTGACAAAAATCCCATGGACGACGGTACGGCATTTGGTGTCTTGCTTAGCTCAGCATCGGCCTGCATCGACGTGTTGCCGCTCTCCTGGAACCATGCAGCGTTCTTGCATCCCTCCAGGTCGGCAAACACGGCGTGTATGCCCTCATGCACGCAGGCATTCTGCTGTCCCACTTGGTCGGTGACATTACCTATAAGCGATATACCATTCTGCGGGTCGCCATATTTGCAGTAGGTGAAGTCAGGGTCAAAGCATGCCACAGGATAGTACGACAGGTGTATCATCGGCCAGCTCTCATTTTTGTACCATGTAGCACCCTGCCAGCCACCACGTGCCAAAGAGTCGGCATTGTCGGTATACAGTCCGCTGCCATACAGGTAGATGGTGCTGTAGTAGCCTCTTCTGGCGCGTTTGTCGGGAAGCCAGCCAAGTGTGTTGCGGAAATAGCCGAAGTCCTCGTCCATCTTCTTGAGCAGTCCGTCTATGGCCTCATCGGTAACATAGGCGTTGCGGTTCTTGCCCCAGGCAAAAGCCCACCAACCGTAGGTCTTCACGCCTACCTGTCCCACGTCCTCGGGCAGCATCTTCGTTGGTGCGGGCACGCCCTCGGGGTAGTCGTAGCGGTAGTTGTAGCACAGTGTCGACTGGTAGTCAGGCCAAGTAAATGTCACGTTGGGATCTTTTATAGTATATGTCAGCGATGCTATTGAGCCGCAAGGCCTCTGGCATGTCACAGTATACACGCCCGGTGACGTCACGGTAAGCTCGTCCGTTGTGGAGACAATCTCCTTTTCCGAAGTCCAGTTCCATATCAGTTGACTGAGGTCTCCGTCATCAACTGTCACCGTGGGACTGAGCGTCAGCGGTTCTCCCATATAATATTGTGAGGCGTTATTGTCTGTCAATGTTGCCATCTGGCATGTCTCATCCAGCTCGCCCACAAGCCTTACCTCTTTTATACCGCATGCCTTGTCGCTCTTCATGTAGAGCCGAAGCCTGTTGGCAGTAAACACCTGCTTGGTAACACTCCTGTTCGTGGCGTCGAAACCCTCAAACTCCAATTCCTCGCGCTGCCACTCATGGCCGTCCCATATCATTATATAGAAATCGGTGGGCAACTGTATGCTGTCGCCATCCACAGCCCAATAGATTGTCGAGGTTGTGATGGTGGCGTTGTAGCTCCAGTTCAGCTCCACATATTGGTACTCGCCGTACTTGTCCTGTCCGGCATAGCTGCTCCAGTAGTCATTTCCTGTGAACTTTCCATCTACTATAAGAGACAATGGATGATCATCCGACTGTACAGACGCATCTGTGCTCGAGACCTTTGTCCCGAGAATTACGGCGCCAAATGCCATATTGGCAACAGACAAGGCAGCTGCAGTTGCCAGTGTCCTTCGAAAGGTTGTTAACTGTTGTTTCATATTTAGGTGTAATAAAGTCTCGACAGTCGGCTATATGTTAGTTGTGGCAAAAATACAAAAATAATAGTTAACAGCCAAGGTCTTTTCCTTTTTTTTTTGAATGTCACGCTTTTTTTTGTTCATACAGCTCAGGCAGCCGAAAAATAGTCTAAATAGATAAAAAAAACGTCCAATAGAATATTTTTTATATCGCCACGACCATGTTTTTCAATATTTTTTTTTAGCTTTGCGATGTTTAAGGTGCGGAACAGGAAACCATAGACACTAACCCAACAGCAATCAATCATGAAAATCAAACAAATAAATTATCAACCTAAAAACTGTTAAACTATGAGAATTATTACTTCTATGACATCACGTCTGTTGTCATTGGCCGCAGGTCTTCTTATGACCATGACAGCCAACGCACAGTTCAGTGCCAAGGTGGAGCAGTATGCCAACTCCGACTATTCGTCTGTGGAGGCAGTGTTCAGCCTAACCAAGGTAGCAACGCAGCTTGGTACCGACACAGCCACTCTCGTAAAAGCCCTTGACGAGTGGAAAGAGGCTGGTCCTGACGGAACAACAAAGATGTTCCAGAGCAAGACCGCCGACGGAACATTCACCGGCGAGTACAATGCCAACTTTGGTGAGTTCTGGATTGGACTTGACGGAAACCTCCATGCGTACGGAGAAGAAAGCGCATTCTTCGGAGGCAACAACTGGGATGCCAACAAGGATCTCTACAGCATCTATGTAGGCCAGTTCCCCGACTTCCTTGCTGAGGGTGCTGTCATCGACCACACCTTCGCCCTTGTATATGGTGACAAGACTGCCACCTTTGACATCAACTACACTGTAAAGAAATTGCCTGATGCTCCAGAGCCCACAACGGTAAAGATATCTGAGCTGAACGTCGTTGCAGAGAAGTCGGTGGACGTAACCCGTCTTGACAACCAGGGCTATGAGGCTACTCAGATTTCGTTCGACCTCGCTGGCGTTGCCGAGCTGCTCGGAACAGACAACGCTGGGCTGGCACTCTTGATGTCAAAAGTGCTGTACGCACAGGATGCTGATGCTACTCTTGGTACAGGAAAGGACTCTCTGACAAACGTATACACAGCTGGTGCTCCTGGCTGGTGGTACAAGCAACTGCTTTATTCTGAAGGCGAGAACATTGGCGAGAAGAGCAACGAGTGTGCAGCCTGCTCATACGGAGGTGACGCCATCTTCTTCATTGAGGCCCTCACTCTTGACCCGGAGACAGGCATCCTCACAGGTAATCTCGGACAATATCCTGGCAACCTCAAGGCAGAAGCAGCCCTGTACACAAGCATTTACATCATATATGGTGACAAGGCTGTGAAACTCACCGTCAACCTCAAGTGCGAGGCTGCTCCCGTAGAGAGCATTAAGGAAATGACATGTGTGGGCAACACGGATATCTCGCTCCAATTCGACAACTCGTTCGTTGACTATCAGTCCGTACCGTTCTCTATCGACATCGAGGCTATCGCTCAGGCTCTTGGCTGCGCATCAAGCGAAATATCATTGAAATGCCTTGCTGAGGAGGACGCATTCTACACAGGTACCCCTACCGCTAACCGTGGCGGCTACTGGCTGACAGATGTGGGTATGGTTTGTAGCTGGGGCACTTCCGCTGCCTTGTTCATAGAGCCTGTGACTGAAAACGACTACACGTCAATGACTGGCGGACTGTACGCAGGTGTACAAAACAATGTCGGAGAGTCTTACACCGCCGTACTCTACTTTGTGAATGGTACAAACTACTACACCGTAACCGTAACATTCAATGTTGTTGAGAAACAGGCCGAAGACCAGTCTGGCTGGGAAATCGCAGCTACACGCCCTGCTGCCGTACAGATCATTCCTAACGAGAATTACGATGTATCAGAAGGTACTCAGACATTCTACACCCTCACACCGGAGACGGTAAACGAGCTGATTGGAACCACCAATCCTACTATGTATGTGCTCAACAACGATGACGACCTTGCAGCAACCGGCGAGAAGTGGGTACCGGCAAGCAAGTATCCATGTTCCCCTGCTCCAGGTGCTTGGGTTAACGAGAACGGTGTCGGTACTGGTTGGGGTAGCAATGCTGCCGTAGGTATATGCTACGACCTCAGCTCTGGTAAGTTCACCATTTACCAGATGCCAGGTACAGGAAAGAACGCTGTCGGCAACTCTATGACTGTGCCAATCTACCTTGCCAACGACGACACACACAAGATGGTTGAGGTAAAATTCAACATCCAGTTCGTAAGCGAGCTGAAGAGTCTGGAGATAGTAGGCGAGAAGAATATCATCCTGCCTCTGTCTGTCGAGATGGAAGAACTGAAAACTCCTATCGACCTTACTGAAGCCGCAACGGCTCTCGACCTTACCGTTGAAGAGCTTGCTGATTGCATGGTTGGCCAGACGGCATCAGGCCTATGGAGCGACCCAATAAACATGGAGACAGGCCTTTCGTTCCGTCTTGACGGCTCTTGCGACCCACAAGGCATGAGCGACCTGGGTATCTACATCATTAAGGAGACAGACGGCAACTACCAGGCTATTACCTACACTAACCAGGAAATTGACAACCCTGAGTTCAAGACTACCGTCCAGTTCGGTTTCATAAATGGTGACAAGCTGTTTGTATACATTGTTAACCTGCTCAATGAGGGTGAATACACTGGCATCAGTAACATTAACGCTACCTCCACAACTGCCAACAAGGTATATGACCTCATGGGACGTGAAGTGAAGAAAGCCGTTAAGGGTATCTACATCATGAACAACAAGAAGGTAATCATAAAATAACATCTTGGCACACTGCCAAAACACAGGACAACTGACAAGGCCCCTGAGCAAACAACGCTCAGGGGCCTTATCGTTTACGGTATCTTAACCGCCTGTGTCAACATTCTCGAATGACGGAGAAGCCGGCCTTTGCAGTAATTATATAGGGTGTACAGTTTGATGTAGCCAAAATGGAACTGTTCCTGATTTACTCTGACT
>OBLI01000553.1_pt1 | contig 39869 bp, 38 predicted proteins | sample 1519701 | NCBI WGS metagenome assembly OBLI01 (sample SAMEA3663005, study PRJEB22513) | pig gut metagenome | biome: pig gut; feature: pig-associated habitat; material: faeces | place: France | collected 2012
CACAATTCAGAGGAAATGTCAATAGTTTTTTGAAAATAAATTTAAATTGTCACTCCCGATAGGGAGGATAAGAAAATAGAATCAATGAAAAAAAGAGCGGTAATTCGGGCTTTATCGAGTTTCCGAGACCGCTCTGATTGGTAAAAGGAGGACAGTATGGATAACTGGGAACAGGCATGGCTTACTTACGAGCCTGCCAGAGAATATGAAGACAGACAATATTTTATGACGGTTTATACAGAAGAGGAAGATATCTGTGTAAAAAGTGCAATCGAAGAAATAAAACTGGCTGCGCAGTCTCTGTTTGGATTTTCCGTTTCAATGGCAGACAAGAGAGAACTGGCAGGGATTGTGCTGGAAAAAAATGCCGCAGTTCATACAGGAACCGAAGGTTACACTATTTATGGAAATGAAAATCAGATTGTGGTTTGTGCGGAAGATGCAAAGGGATTGTTATATGGTGCTTTTCGTTTGATTCTGAAAGCTGCATCCGGAGAAAGAATTCATACTCTGTGTCTTAGCGAAAAACCGGAGAATCCTTTCCGTATGCTGAACTTATGGGATAATATTGACGGAACCATTGAGCGGGGGTATGCAGGGAAGTCTTTTCTCTATGAAAAAGGAGAAATCTGTATTACAAAGAGACTTTCTGATTTCGCAAGATTGTTGTGTTCAGTTGGAATAAACAGTATTGCTGTGAATAACGTAAATGTTCGTGATGGTGCAGAATGGCTGATTACAGATAGGCATTATGATAAACTCAGAAGTATGAGTGAAGTTTTTCAGGCATATGGAATTTCCATGTTTCTGTGTATTGATTTTGCGGCGCCCATTACTATCGGTGGCATGGAAACATCCGATCCTCTCGAGGAAGAGGTACAGAGATGGTGGCAGGAAAAGTGTAAAGAAATGTTCAGAAAAATCCCGAATCTAGGGGGATTTCTTGTGAAAGCAGACTCAGAGGGAAGACCGGGACCTTTCGCATATGGAAGAAATCACGCGGAAGGAGCGAACATGTTGGCAAGGGCAGTAAAACCATATGGAGGAATTATAATCTGGAGATGTTTTGTATATAATTGTCAGCAGGATTGGAGAGATTTAAAAACAGATAGGGCGAGAGCCGGATATGATAACTTTGCTTGTCTGGATGGGCAGTTTGATGAGAATGTGATTTTACAGATTAAAAACGGGCCGATTGATTTTCAGGTACGTGAACCGGTGCATCCTCTGTTTGGAAGATTGCAGCATACCAATCAGATGTTGGAAGTTCAGGCAGCACAGGAATATACAGGACAGCAGATTGATGTGTGTTATCTGGTACCTATGTGGAAAGAAGTGCTTTCTTTTTCAACGGGATGTGGAAAAGAAAGAGATACAGTTGCAGAAATTGTATCTGGTCAGACTTTTGGACAGGTCAATTGTGGTATGGCAGCAGTTTCCAATACGGGAAGAGATGCAAATTGGACGGGGCATGATCTGGCAGGTGCTAATCTGTTTGGATTTGGACGCCTGGCCTGGAATCCGGAAAGACAGGCAGAAGAAATTGCAAAAGAGTGGACAGCTTTGCAAATCAGCAGAAACCGGGAAGTAATTGATGGAGTGACGAAAATACTTATGGAATCCAGAGAAGTATATGAAAAATATACAGCACCGCTTGGTATTGGATTTATGGTGAATCCGTCTTTCCATTATGGTCCAAATCCGGAAGGATACGAATATTCAAAATGGGGAACTTATCATAGAGCGGATCATGTGGCTATTGGCGTGGATCGCAGTCCGGAAGGTACCGGATACAGTGAACAGTATTTTGAAAAAAATGCAGCCGTATATAGAAACAAAGAAACTTGTCCGGAAAATTTGCTTTTGTTCTTCCACAGACTGCAGTATACTTACAAAATGAAATCAGGAAAAACATTGATCCAGCATATTTATGATACACATTTTGAAGGATATGAAGATGTAAAGCGTATGCAGAAAAAATGGCTGCAGTTAGAAGATAAGATTCCACAGCAAATTTTTGAAAGAGTGAAAGAGCGATTCGAGAAGCAGGTAGAGAACAGCAGAGAATGGCGGGATGTGATTAACAGTTTCTTCTACAGGAAATCTATGATTCCGGATGAAAAAGGACGTACGATTTATTGAGTTTAATAATTTTTAGAGCGTGTTTGAAAAATCATTCATGTCACCTGCAAGCCCCACTTTGCGCGATATTTGCTCCGCATTCGGTTGGCGTAGCACAAAGAAGCGATAGATCTGTGTGAGGTAGATCGCATGGAGTTTGTATTTTTGGAATTGATAGAATAACATGTGAAATTTTTGTGTGAGACATATAGAGGTCATTTACGACCTCTATATTTTTTAGCCTGAATGTGGTATACTACTATCGTATGTCCTGCTGAATCGCCCGATTTTTTAAGACAGGGGATTACACGAATAAATTTTGAAATTACACGAATTTGTGGCTGATAGTAATCATAACAAATGCGTGAAAAGAGGAGGAGCATCATGGATAAATTCATATTACACTCCGAATATAAACCAACTGGTGATCAGCCACAGGCGATCGAAGCCCTTGTAAAAGGCTTCAAGGAAGGCAATCAATGCCAGACTTTATTAGGAGTTACGGGCTCTGGTAAGACTTTTACCATGGCAAATGTTATTGAACAACTAAATAAACCAACACTCATAATTGCGCACAATAAAACCCTCGCAGCACAGCTCTACTCCGAATTCAAGGAGTTCTTCCCGGAGAATGCGGTGGAGTATTTTGTGTCCTATTATGATTATTATCAGCCGGAAGCTTATGTACCCTCATCGGATACTTATATTGCGAAGGATTCATCGGTAAATGATGAGATTGATAAACTGCGCCTTTCTGCTACCTCTTCTCTGAGTGAGCGTAAAGATGTGATTATTGTGTCCAGTGTATCCTGCATATACGGAATTGGAAGTCCGAAGGATTACCAGAATATGATTATCTCTCTTCGTCCCGGTATGGAAAAGGACAGGGATGATGTGATTCGGGAATTGATCGATATTCAGTATGACAGAAATGATATGGATTTTCATCGCGGTACATTCCGGGTGCGGGGAGATGTTCTGGAAATCTTTCCGGCAGATTATACAGATATGGCAGTACGGGTAGAATTTTTCGGAGATGAAATTGATCGTATCACTCAGATTGATACATTAACAGGAGAAATGAAATGCCAGCTGAATCATGTGGCAATCTTTCCTGCCTCTCATTATGTAGTTCCTATGGAACAGATTATGAAAGCAGCAGGTCAGATCGAAGAAGAACTGAAAGAGCAGGTGGCATATTTTAAAAGTGAAGATAAGCTTCTGGAAGCTCAGAGAATTGCGGAAAGAACCAATTTTGATGTTGAGATGTTGAAAGAAACGGGATTTTGTTCAGGAATTGAGAATTATTCCAGGCATCTGTCCGGACTGGAACCGGGACAGGCACCCTATACATTAATGGATTATTTCGGAGATGATTACCTTATTATTATAGATGAATCTCATAAAACCATTCCACAGGTCAGGGGAATGTATGCAGGAGACCGTTCCAGAAAAACAACATTGGTGGATTATGGTTTTCGTCTTCCGTCAGCGCTGGACAATCGTCCGCTGAATTTTGAAGAGTTTGAAAGTAAGATCGATCAGATTCTTTTTGTATCTGCAACACCGGGAGAATATGAAGAAGCGCATGAATTGCTAAGAGCAGAGCAGATTATTCGTCCAACAGGACTTCTGGATCCACTCGTAGAGGTACGTCCGATAGAGGGACAGATTGATGATCTGGTAGGAGAAGTAAACAAAGAAGTGGAAAAAGGGCATAAAGTACTGATTACCACATTGACAAAACGGATGGCAGAAGATCTGACAGATTATATGAAAGAACTGGGAATACGGGTGAAGTATCTGCATTCGGATATTGATACACTGGAACGGACACAGATTATCCGGGATATGCGTCTGAATGTGTTTGATGTCCTGGTTGGAATCAATCTTCTGAGGGAAGGACTGGATATTCCGGAAATCACCCTGGTGGCAATTCTGGATGCAGATAAAGAAGGATTTTTGCGTTCGGAGACTTCGCTGATACAGACCATAGGACGTGCAGCGAGAAATGCAGAGGGACACGTTATCATGTATGGAGATACCATAACGGATTCTATGCGTATGGCCATTGATGAGACGATGAGACGCCGGAAATTGCAGGAGGAATATAATAAGGAACATGGAATTACGCCTCAGACCATTAAAAAAGCAGTCAGAGATTTGATCAGTATATCGAAGTCCGTTGCACAGACAGAAGATAAATTGCAGAAAGATCCGGAGTCTATGAGTCGGAAAGAACTGGAAAAACTGATCAAAGATGTGGAAAAACAGATGCGTGCGGCAGCAGCAGAGCTGAACTTTGAAATGGCAGCGGAATTGCGTGATAAAATGGTTGAATTGAAAAAGAATCTGGAATTTTTCTAAAAAAAGTATAAAGCACTTGACAAATAAATACACTGGTGCTATCTTAAGAACATAGATGTTAGCACTCCACCTGAATGAGTGCTAACAAAATAAAAATACATGAGTGACGGTCAAGTGACTCATAATAAAAGCAGAAAGGAGAATTTCATGGACGGTGAACTGGATGAACGGAAACGGAAGATTCTGAAAGCGATTATTCAGACTTATCTGGATACAGGAGAACCGGTTGGTTCCAGAACAATATCAAAGTATACGGACTTGAATCTCAGCTCTGCAACAATACGAAATGAGATGTCGGATCTGGAAGAACTGGGATACATTCTCCAGCCGCATACTTCAGCAGGGAGAATTCCTTCAGATAAAGGATACAGACTGTATGTAGACGAACTGATGAAGGAAAAAGACAGAGAAGTTTCCGAAATAAAAGATCTGATGATTGAGAAGACAGATAAGATGGAGAAAGTATTAAAGCAGGTGGTAAAAATCCTTGCTTCCAATACAAACTATGCAACTATGATTTCCGGTCCCACTTATCACAGAAATAAATTAAAGTTTATTCAGCTCTCAAAAGTAGGAGAAAACCAATTGCTTGCGGTTCTTGTTACAGAAGGAAATATGGTGAAAAACCAAATGATCGAGTTGCAGGAATCCATGAGTGATGAAACGGTTTTGAAATTAAATTTGCTCCTTAACACACAGTTGAATGGACTGACAATTGAAGAAATCAATCTCAGTATGATCACAAAACTGAAAGAACAGGCAGGGATACACAGCCAGGTGGTCGGCAGCGTGATCGACGCAGTGGCAAAGGCCATTGCAGGAGAACAGGATGAGGTTGAAATCTATACCAGCGGAGCTACCAATATTTTCAAATATCCGGAACTGGCAGATACTTCAAAGGCCAGTGAATTGATATCTGCTTTTGAAGAAAAGCAGGCATTAATGGATCTGGTAAAAGATACGATGAATTCAGAAGAAAATACAGGAATTCAAGTGTATATCGGAAACGAAAGTCCTGTACAGACCATGCGGGATTGCAGTGTGGTTACTGCAACTTATGATTTGGGCGATGGTATGCAGGGAACCATAGGAATCATCGGACCAAAACGAATGGACTATGAAAATGTAGTAGATAATCTGAAAACTTTGAAAAGTCAGTTGGATCATATATTTAAGAAAATCTAGAAAGGCGGTAGATGCGCATGTCAGAAGAAAAAGAATTATTTGAGGATATGCAGGAAGAAACAATTTCCGAAGCAGATACAGAGGAAGTGGTAGAAGAAACAGATACACAGGAAAATACCACAGAAGAAACAGCAGATGCTGCTGAAGAAGAAAAGACAGCAGAGAAGAAAGGACTGTTTGGAAAAAAGAAAAAAGATAAAAAAGATGAAAAGATAGAAGAATTAACGGATATGGTAAAACGCCAGATGGCGGAATTCGATAATTTCAGAAAACGTACAGAAAAAGAAAAAGCATCGATGTATGCTGTGGGTGCAAAGGAAATTATTGAAAAAATCCTTCCGGTTGTAGATAACTTCGAACGAGGCCTGGCGGCTGTTCCGGAAGAGGAAAAGGAAAGTCCTTTTGCAGATGGAATGATGAAGATTTATAAACAGATGATGACCGTATTTGAAGAAATGGGTGTAAAACCGATTGAAGCTGTCGGTCAGGCATTTAATCCGGATTATCATAATGCCGTGATGCATGTGGAAGATGAGGAAGCCGGAGAGAATGTGGTAGTCGAAGAATTCCAGAAAGGTTATATGTACAAGGATGCTGTTGTGAGACACAGTATGGTAAAAGTAGCAAATTAACAGATTCTGTCAGGCAGTTCAAACTGCCGGATTTTATCTTATAGATAGCAGACAAACAAATTCTTTATAGAAATAATTCAGGAGGAATGAATCATGAGCAAGATTATTGGTATTGACTTAGGTACAACAAACAGTTGTGTAGGTGTTATGGAAGGTGGACAGCCGGTTGTTATTTCCAATGCAGAAGGCGCAAGAACAACACCATCTGTTGTAGCTTTTACAAAAACAGGTGAGAGACTGGTAGGAGAACCTGCAAAACGTCAGGCGGTTACCAACGCAGATAAAACAATCTCTTCTATTAAGAGACATATGGGAACAGATTATCGAGTAGCAATTGATGATAAAAAATATTCACCACAGGAAATTTCAGCAATGATTCTGCAGAAACTGAAAGGCGATGCTGAAAACTATCTGGGCGAAAAAGTAACAGAAGCAGTTATCACAGTTCCGGCTTATTTCAACGATGCACAGCGTCAGGCAACAAAAGATGCAGGTAAAATCGCAGGTCTTGATGTAAAACGTATCATCAACGAGCCTACAGCAGCAGCTCTGGCATATGGTCTGGATAATGAAAAAGAACAGAAGATCATGGTATATGACCTTGGTGGTGGTACATTCGATGTTTCTATCATTGAAATCGGTGATGGCGTTATCGAAGTATTATCTACAGCCGGTGATAACCGTCTGGGTGGCGATGACTTTGACCAGAAAGTCGCAGATTATATGATCGCTGAATTCAAAAAAGCAGAAGGTGTAGACCTTTCAGCAGATAAAATGGCTATGCAGAGAATCAAAGAAGCAGCAGAGAAAGCGAAAAAAGAACTTTCTTCCGCTACAACTACAAACATTAACCTGCCATTCATCAGTATGAATGCAAACGGACCTCTGCATTTTGATATGAACCTGACAAGAGCAAAATTTGATGAACTGACTCATGATCTGGTAGAAAGAACAGCAGAACCGGTTCGCCGTGCACTGTCTGATGCAGGTCTGAATGCATCGGAACTGGGTCAGGTACTGTTAGTTGGTGGTTCTACACGTATTCCGGCTGTACAGGATAAAGTAAGAAGCCTTACAGGAAAAGAACCAAGCAAATCTCTGAACCCGGATGAATGTGTTGCTCTTGGCGCTTCTGTACAGGGTGGTAAACTGGCCGGTGATGCAGGCGCAGGGGATATCCTTCTTCTGGATGTTACACCATTGTCACTGTCTATTGAAACAATGGGCGGTATCGCAACAAGACTGATTGAGAGAAATACAACGATTCCTACAAAGAAGAGCCAGATTTTCTCGACAGCAGCAGATAATCAGACAGCAGTAGATATTAACGTAGTACAGGGTGAAAGACAGTTCGCAAGAGATAACAAATCTCTGGGACAGTTCCGCCTGGATGGAATCCCGCCAGCAAGAAGAGGTGTTCCGCAGATCGAAGTTACTTTTGATATTGATGCCAACGGTATTGTAAATGTATCTGCAAAGGATCTTGGAACAGGAAAAGAACAGCATATTACAATTACAGCAGGTTCCAATATGTCTGATGATGAAATCGATAAAGCAGTAAGAGAAGCAGCAGAATTCGAAGCACAGGACAAAAAACGTAAAGAAGCAGTAGATACAAAGAACGATGCAGATGCAATGGTATTCCAGACAGAGAAAGCACTGGAAGAAGCTGGTGACAAACTGGATGCAAATGATAAAACAGCAGTGGAAGCTGACCTGAATGCATTAAAAGAACTGTTGAACAGCTGTGCAAACACAGATGAAATCACAGATTCACAGGTTGCTGATATCAAGGCTGGTAAAGAAAAACTGATGCAGAGCGCACAGAAACTGTTTGCTAAAATGTATGAGCAGGCACAGGGTGCACAGGCAGGTCCTGGTCCGGATGCAGGCTTTACAGGAAATGCAGGTTCTGCAGGTTCAAATGAAGCATATGGCGATGATGTAGTAGACGGAGACTACAGAGAAGTATAATTGCCGGTAAGAAATTTGCAGGGCATGGGGCGCTTACAGGTGCTCCATGCCTGACTGTGTGTATAGAAAGGATTAAAACCAATGGCAGATAAAAGAGATTATTATGAGGTTCTGGGTGTTGACAGAGGCGCAGATGATTCTACCATAAAAAGTGCATACCGTAAGCTGGCAAAGAAATACCATCCGGATGTAAATCCAGGTGATAAAGAAGCGGAGAAGAAATTTAAAGAAGCGTCAGAAGCATATGCAATTCTCAGCGACCCTCAGAAAAGAAAACAGTATGACCAGTTCGGACATGCAGCATTTGAAAATGGCGGAGGCGGCGGAGCCGGTGGCTTTGGCGGCTTTGGCGGTTTCGACGGAGCCGATATGGGAGACATTTTCGGTGATATTTTCGGTGATTTATTTGGCGGAGGCGGCAGAAGAAGAGCCAATAATGGTCCTATGAAAGGGGCCAATGTACGGGCTTCTGTACGCATTACTTTTGAAGAGGCTGTATTCGGCTGTGAAAAAGAGTTGGAATTGAATCTGAAAGAGACTTGTGAGACCTGCCATGGTACAGGTGCAAAACCCGGTACACAGCCTGAGACTTGTCCAAAATGTCATGGAGAGGGACAGGTCGTTTACACGCAGCAGTCTATGTTCGGTATGGTGAGAAATGTACAGATTTGTCCGGAATGTAACGGTACCGGTAAAGTAATCAAAGAGAAATGTTCGGATTGTCGTGGAACCGGATTTATCTCAAAAAGAAAGAAAATTCAGGTATCCATACCAGCAGGTATTGATAATGGACAGAGCATTCGTATCCGCGATAAAGGGGAACCAGGTACAAATGGAGGACCAAGAGGTGATTTGCTGGTAGAAGTAATTGTAGCACGTCATCCGATTTTTCAGAGACAGGATATGAATATTTTCTCTACTGCACCGATTACATACGCACAGGCTGCGTTGGGTGGTGAAGTGCGCATCAGTACAGTAGATGGAGATGTGATGTATGATGTGAAGCCGGGAACGCAGACAGATACCAAAGTTCGTCTGAAAGGAAAAGGTGTCCCGTCCCTGAGAAATAAAAATGTGCGCGGAGATCACTATGTAACGTTGGTTGTTCAGGTTCCTACAAAACTGAATGAAGAAGCAAAAGAAGCTTTACGTAAATTTGATGCTGCCTGTGGAAATCGTCCGTACAGTGGCACAGAAAAGAAGAAAAAAGGTTTCATGGATAAATTAAAAGAAACTTTTGAAGATTAGTATCGTCTATAAAAAGAAGGAAGCGCAGCTGCGTTCCCTTCTTTTTATTTCTGCTCTTTTAACCGTTGCAATATAAAAAGAATTCCCTTATAATAGGCATGTTAAATCAGATATGGAGTGTGTAGAAAATGAGCAGTTTGATTGTCCTGAAGCAGATGGTAATGATATTTGCACTGATCTTAACAGGATATTTTTTATATAAGAAGAAATTGATATCAGGAGCAGCCTCGAAAGATCTGTCTGCAATCGTAGTAGATGTGTGTTGTCCGGCTCTGATTATATCCAGTATGTTTCAGGATATGTCCGGGATCTCCAGAAAAAATGTAGCCATTGTGGCGGCAGCAGGTATTGTCTATTATGCATTTCTGATTTTGTTAGGATTTGGATTTACAAAATTTCTGAAGGTTCCGAAAAAAGATAAAGAAGCTTATGTGTTGATGACAGTTTTCGGAAATCTGGGATTTATCGGTTTGCCTGTAGCCTCTGCTATTTTAGGGCATGAATCTATTTTATATGTAGTGATTTTTAATTTTCTGTATAATATTGTCATTTTTACATTTGGAATTATGCTGGTCAAAAAAGGTGTCGAAGGTGTGGAAAGATCCTGGAAAGATATCTTTACTCCCGGTTTTGTATCCTGCTTTATTGCCTTTGCTATTTACTGGTTTGATCTTACTGTTCCGGCATCGGTGCAGAGTGTGGTGCATTATTGTGCAAATGCCTGTACGTTTCTGTCTATGTTGGTAATCGGTATGTCAGTGGTTGGTATGAAACCGGCAGCAGTGTTTGGGAACCGACGGCTGCTTCTTTTTACAGGGATTCGTTTTGTTCTGGTTCCTGTAGTAGCTGCATTGCTTCTTCAATCTGTGCTTACCGATTATATTATGCGGGCTACCGTTGTTCTTATGCTGGCACTTCCTGCCGGAAATATGCCGGTGATGCTTGCTGAGCAGTATGGAAAAGATGCACATGCTATTTCTGAGAGCATTATTTTATCCACTCTGCTGTCAGTGGTAACCATAACATTTGTATTTATGTTTGTATGAAAAAGAGAGGTAAAATTATGAAATGGAATAAGTTTACACTGAAAACAAGAACAGAAGTGGAGGATATTGTGATTTCCACTTTAGCAGATATCGGAATTCAGGGTGCTGAGATTGAGGATAAACAGCCTCTGACAGAAGAAGATAAGAAACAGATGTTTGTAGATATTCTGCCGGATATGCCGGAAGATGACGGAGTTGCTTATCTGAATTTTTATCTGGATGAGGATGAAGATGTGGATGCAATGCTTAAGAAAGTAAAAGCGGAGCTGGATGATCTGCGTAACTTTGTGGATATCGGTGAGGGAACGATTACAACTTCACAGACAGAGGATAAAGACTGGATCAATAACTGGAAGCAGTATTTTAAACAGTTCTATGTAGACGATATTCTGATTATTCCGTCCTGGGAGGAAGTAAAAGAAGAAGATAAGGGAAGAATGATTATCCATATTGATCCAGGCACTGCATTTGGTACAGGAATGCATGAGACGACACAGCTGTGTATTCGTCAGCTGAAAAAATATGTGACAGAAGAGACAGAGTTGCTGGATGTGGGAACAGGAAGTGGAATCCTTTCCATCGTAGCATTGAAACTGGGTGCAAGACATGCAGTGGGAACAGATTTGGATCCTTGCGCAGTTCCGGCAGTAGAGGAAAACAAAGAAGCCAATGATATTCCTGTACAGGATTTTGAGATGATGATCGGGAATATTATTGATGATAAGGAAACTCAGGATAGAGTGGGATATGAGAAATACGATATTGTAGTTGCAAATATTCTGGCGGATGTATTGGTTCCACTGACACCGGTCATTCTCGCACAGATGAAAAAAGGTGGTATTTATATTACTTCAGGTATCATTGATGACAAAGAAGAAACCGTTGTGAATGCAGTGAAAGAAGCAGGATTGGAAGTACTGGAAGTCACACATCAGGGTGAATGGGTATCGGTTACTGCAAGAAAAAATTAAGGAGCAGAAAATGTATCGATTTTTTGTAGAGCCGTCTCAGGTTGAGGAGCATGTGATCCGGATTCATGGAACGGATATGAATCATATAAAAAATGTACTGCGTATGAAAATCGGTGAGGAAATTCTGATTAGTACCGGAGAGAAAACAGAATATACCTGTTATATAGAAGCTTATGAAGAAGAGGAAGTGCTGGCGCATATTATGTATGCACAGGAAGCCGGTTATGAGCTGGCTTCCAGAATCTATCTGTTCCAGGGACTGCCGAAAAGTGATAAAATGGAACTGATTATCCAGAAAGCGGTGGAGCTTGGGGTGCATCGGATTATCCCGGTAGCGACGAAAAGAGCGGTCGTTCGTCTGGAGGGGAAGAAAGAGGAAAATAAGCAGCGCCGCTGGCAGGCAATTTCTGAGAGTGCTGCAAAGCAGTCAAAGCGTATGTATGTGCCGGAAATCAGTCATGTTATGTCCTTTAAAGATGCAGTGCAGTATGCACAGGAACTGGATGTGATTTTGCTTCCATATGAACGTGCAAGAGGCATGCAGGAAACAAAAGAGATTATCGGAAAGATCAAACCAGGACAGTCAGTGGGAATTTTCATTGGTCCGGAAGGCGGATTTGATGAAAAAGAAGTAGAGCTTGCGATGGAACAGGGAGCAAAAGCGATTACTTTGGGAAAACGGATTTTACGAACAGAAACAGCAGGATTGACAGTACTTTCAGTTCTGATGTTTGCTTTGGAGGAATAAAATGGAAGCATATCTTGATAATTCAGCCACCACCAGATGCTTTGAAGCAGTGAAGGATATTGTGGTAAAGACCATGACAGAAGATTACGGAAATCCTTCCGCTATGCATCAGAAGGGGGTAGAGGCAGAAAATTATGTAAAAGAGGCAGTAGCCAGAATAGCCAGAACCTTAAAGGTTCAGGAAAAAGAGATTTATTTTACATCCGGAGGCACAGAATCGGATAACTGGGCTCTGGCAGGAACTGCATATGCTCATTGCAGACAGGGAAAACATATCATTACGACAGTGTTTGAACATGCAGCAGTATCTGCTCCACTGGCAGCACTGGAAGAACAGGGGTACGAAATTACAAAAATCCCGGTAGATAAAAATGGAAAATTTTCTATGGAAAAACTGGAAAAGGCCATTCGACCGGATACCATCCTGGTGTCTACCATGTATGTCAATAATGAAATTGGCGCAGTGCTTCCGATAGAAGCCATCGGAAGACTGGTGCATGAGAAAAATCCGAAAACCATTTATCATGTTGATGCAATTCAGGGATATGGAAAGTACAGAATTTATCCGAAACGGATGGGAATCGATCTTTTATCTGTGAGCAGTCATAAAATACATGGTCCGAAGGGCGTGGGATTTTTATATGTAAACGAAAAAGTAAAACTGCAGCCTATGATTCTTGGTGGTGGTCAGCAGAAGGGCATGCGTTCTGGTACCGATAACGTGCCTGGAATCGCAGGAATGGGACTGGCAGCAGAAATGATCTATGAGGGACTGGAAGAGAAAGTCGCAGCAATCAGAGAGAACAAGTTGTATCTGGCAAAACGGCTGTCAGAGCTTGAGAATGTGGTGATTAATGGTCCGAAACCGGAAGAAGCAGCTCCGCATATTCTGAATGTAAGTTTTCTGGGAGTCAGAAGCGAGGTATTGCTCCATACGTTGGAAGAAAAGGGGATTTATGTTTCAGCGGGAAGTGCCTGCTCCAGTCACAAACGTGCAGGAAGTGCAACGATGGCAGCAATCGGAGCCTCCAAAGAGCAACAAGAATCTGCAATCCGATTTAGTTTAAGCGAATTTACAGAAAAAGAAGAGTTGGATTACGCTGTTGAGGAGATTCAGAAGGTACTGCCTGTACTTCGCAGATTTTCCAGACATTAAATCTACAAGAAGAAGGAAAGGATAAAAGGATGTTTAAAGCATTTTTAATAAAATACGCAGAAATTGCGATTAAAGGAAAAAACCGTTATATTTTTGAAGATGCCCTGGTTGATCAGATTCGTCACGTCCTGAAGGAAGTAGATGGGGAGTTTCGTGTGGTAAAAGAACGAGGCCGAATCTATGTCTATGCGGAAAGTGAATTTGATTATGATGAAACAGTAGAAGCTCTGAAGCGGGTATTTGGTATTTTTGGTATCTGCCCGACAGTGGTTCTGAAAGATCAGGGATATGAAGCGTTGTCCAAAGAAGTTGTTTCCTATGTGAAGAATATGTATGGAGACAGGGAAATGACCTTTAAAATGGATGTGAGAAGAGTAAAAAAGAGCTATCCTATGACATCTATGGAAATGAATGCGGAACTTGGAGGAGATATTCTGGATGCATGTTCGAATATGAAAGTGGATGTTCATGAACCGGATGTACTGATTCATGTGGAACTCAGAGATAAAATCTATCTTTATTCTGAAGTCATTCCAGGACCTGGAGGTATGCCGGTAGGAACCAACGGAAAAGCCATGCTTCTGCTCTCCGGAGGAATTGACAGTCCGGTGGCCGGATATATGATTGCAAAACGCGGAGTGAAAATTGATGCGGTCTATTTCCATGCACCGCCGTATACCAGCGAGAGAGCAAAACAGAAGGTAGTAGATCTGGCAAAGCTGGTAGCAAAATACAGTGGTCCGATTCATTTGCATGTAGTAAACTTTACAGATATTCAGCTGTATATCTATGAAAAATGTCCGCATGAGGAACTGACAATCATTATGCGCCGTTATATGATGAAGATTGCGGAAGCCTTTGCAAAGCAGGATGGATGTCTGGGACTGATCACAGGGGAAAGTATCGGTCAGGTGGCAAGTCAGACTATGCACAGCCTGGCAGCAACAAATGAAGTATGTACCATGCCGGTATTCCGTCCGGTGATCGGGTTTGATAAACAGGAAATTGTAGATGTGGCATTGAAAATCAATACTTATGAGACTTCGATTCTTCCCTTTGAAGATTGCTGTACAATTTTCGTGGCAAAACATCCAGTGACAAAACCAAATCTGAAGGTCATTAAACGTTCCGAAGAAAATCTTCAGGAAAAAATTGATGAGATGATGGCAGAGGCGATTGAAACAGCAGAAACGATTGTATGCGAATAAGGTGTGAAAAGAATCCTGCTTTGCAGGATTCGAAAATAAAAAGGACTGTCGTAAGACAGCCCTCTTCCGTTTGATTATTTCATTAGTCTACTAAGTATGGTTTTAATACAGTCAGGATTTCGTCTAAAGCACCATCAGCAGCATGGATGTTCAGGTCGATAGCTTTAGATAAATCTAAACTGAAGATACCCATGATAGATTTTGCATCAATTACGTATCTTCCAGATACTAAATCGAAATCATAATCAAATTTTGTAATCTCGTTTACGAATGATTTTACTTTGTCGATAGAATTCAGTGAAATTTTAACTGTTTTCATTGGATAAATCCTCCCTTAACAATCAGTTTTTTTGCTTTTTACAAGGATTATGTTACCGTTAATGGAAGAAAAAGTCAATATCTAAAAGAGAGAAATAAAATACAAAGAATAAGAAGACTATTCGTCAAAACGCTTAACAATTATTAAAATAAAGAGGAAAATTATGAGAGTGAAAGTTGCATTGCACAATTTGGGCTGTAAAGTAAACGCATATGAACTGGAAGCCATGGAACAGATGTTGAAAAATGCAGGATATGAAGTGGTGCCGTTTGCACCAGGAGCAGATATTTATATTATAAATACCTGTACAGTAACCAATATAGCAGACAGAAAGTCAAGGCAGATGCTTCATAAAGCCAAAAAGATGAACCCGGAGGCAATCGTTGTAGCAGCCGGTTGTTATGTGCAGGCACAGAAGGATGCAGAGCAGATGGATGATGCAATCGATATTGTGCTGGGGAATAATAAAAAACAGGATCTGATCGAAATTCTGGAGCAGTACAGAAAAGAAAATGGACAGAAGCAGGAGATGATAGATCTGAAAGAACCTGTAGAATATGAGGAACTGAAACTCTCATCTACCGGAGAACATACCAGAGCTTATTTGAAAGTACAGGACGGATGTAATCAGTTTTGCAGCTATTGTATCATTCCTTATGTGCGGGGACGTGTGCGAAGCAGAAAGAAAGAGGAAGTAGTGGAAGAGGTAAAACGTCTGGTGGCAAATGGATACCAGGAGTTTGTCCTTACGGGAATTCATCTGAGTTCTTATGGGGTGGATTGCGAAGAGGCCCTTCTTTCTCTTATACAGGCCGTTCAAGCGGTGGAAGGCGTAAAAAGAATCCGTCTCGGTTCTCTGGAACCACGTATCATCACAGAGGAATTTGTCAAAACTATCAGTAGCCTGCCTGCAATTTGTCCCCATTTCCATCTGTCTCTTCAAAGTGGATGTACAGAAACTCTGAAAAGAATGAATCGAAAATATACGGCACAGGAATATCTGGATGGTTGTGCGCTTCTGCGGAAATATTTTGTGCATCCTGCGTTAACTACAGATGTAATTGTAGGATTTCCCGGGGAGACAGAAGAAGAATTTGCGCAGTCAAAATCAATGATCGAAGAAGCTGATTTTTATGAAACGCATATATTTAAATATTCCCGAAGAAAAGGAACACGGGCAGACCGCATGGAAAATCAGATTCCGGAAACGGTAAAGACAGAGAGAAGCCATATATTGCTGGAAATGGGGAAAGATCATCAGAGAAAGTATATGGAATATTATATTGGGAAAGAAGTGGAGATTCTTTTTGAAGAGAGGGTAGAAATAAAAGGACAATCTTATTGGATCGGCCATACCAGAGAATATCTCAAAGTTGCTTTTGGGGGAGGAGAAAACCTGGAAAATTGTATCCGGATCGGGACAATTACAGGATTTCTGGAAGAAGGAATCTTTAGCTGTACGATAAGATGACAGAATTTAATGGTTGAATTTCCCACAAAGATATATTAGAATAATAGTAAAGTTTGAATAAGGGCGTGAGAAAATGGAAAATTTAGGAAATACACAATATTTTAATGTTAAGACAGAACCGGAAATCAGAGTGAAAAAAGTACTTGATCTGGTATATAATGCTATGGCAGAAAAAGGATATAATCCGGTAAATCAGATCGTTGGATATATCATGTCCGGTGACCCGACTTATATTACAAGCCATAAAGGCGCGCGAAGCATGATCATGAAAGTAGAACGTGATGAATTGGTGGAGGAACTGCTGAAGGAATATATTAAAAATGAATCCTGGAAGCAGGGCTGATGCGTTATGAGAATTATGGGATTGGATTATGGCTCTAAGACAATAGGGGTGGCGATCAGCGACCCTTTGGGTCTTACTGCCCAGGGAATTGAAATTATTCGTCGGGAAGAAGAAAATAAACTGAGAAAATCTCTGCGCAGGATAGAAGCGCTGATCGCGGAATATCAGGTAGAAGAGATTGTTTTGGGATTTCCCAAAAATATGAACAATACGATTGGAGAACGGGCGGAAAAATCTCTTCAGTTGAAAGAGACGCTGGAGAAAAGATGTGGCCTGCCTGTGATTATGTGGGATGAAAGGCTGACAACTGTTGAGGCAAACCGCACACTTATGGAAAGTGGAGTTCGCAGAGAAAACAGAAGTAAATATGTGGATATGATAGCTGCTGTATTTATTTTGCAGGGCTATTTGGATGCAAAAGCAAACCCGGGTACAGTTTGATTTCAGCTTGATGCCGTATTTGGATTAAGAGAAAAGGCTGTAGTCCGGGACTTTTTATTTTTGTTACAAAATAGATTCAGAAGAAAGGATGAGGTTATGGAGACAATTATTTTTGATGGAGAAGACGGAACCGAAATTGAACTGGGGATTCTTGAACAGACAAGAGTAAATGGAAGTATGTACTTGCTGGTAGTAGATCCGGAAGAGTCGGATGAAGAGGGAAGTGCCGCATATATTTTAAAAGATGTATCAGAAGACGGCGAAGAAGAAGGATGCTATGTGTTCGTGGAAGATGATACAGAATACGATGCAGTTTATAAAGTATTTGCTGCTATGCTGGATGATATTGATTTTGAGTAACAGTCGATTTCTGTATAATTTTAAAAATTGAGCGGAGAATAAGAGAAATAGAAAATGGAATAGAAAAATGTGAACGGAAAATAATTGGAGGAATTGATTTGAAAAAAAATAACAACTCGAATTTGAAAATCATTCCATTGGGCGGACTGGAACAGATTGGAATGAATATTACTGCCTTTGAGTACGAGGACAGTATTGTCGTGGTAGATTGTGGATTATCTTTCCCGGAGGACGATATGCTGGGAATTGATCTTGTAATTCCGGATGTGACCTACTTAAAGGACAATATTTCCAAAGTCAAAGGTTTTGTGATCACGCACGGACATGAGGATCATATCGGAGCACTGCCATATATTCTGAAAGATATCAATGTGCCGATTTATGCTACAAAGCTTACGATCGGACTGATTGAAAATAAGTTAAAAGAACATAATTTACTGAGAAATACGAAGAGAAAAGTGATCAAACACGGACAGTCCATTAATCTGGGCAGTTTCCGTATTGAGTTTATTAAGACAAACCACAGTATTCAGGATGCATCAGCGCTGGCAATTTATTCTCCGGCAGGTATTGTGGTGCATACAGGAGACTTTAAAGTGGATTATACGCCGGTATTCGGTGATGCTATTGATTTACAGAGATTTGCGGAAATAGGAAAAAAAGGCGTACTGGCACTGATGTGTGACAGTACGAATGCGGAACGCAAAGGATTTACGATGTCTGAGCGTACGGTAGGAAGAACCTTTGATAATATATTTGCAGAACATAAAAATACAAGAATTATTATTGCTACGTTTGCCTCAAATGTGGATCGTGTACAGCAGATTATTAATTCTGCATACAAATATGGAAGAAAAGTTGCTGTGGAAGGCCGTAGTATGGTAAATGTAATCGGTACAGCAGCAGAGCTGGGTTATCTGAAAATTCCGGATAAAACTCTGATCGATATTGATCAGATTAAGAATTATCCGGATGATAAAGTAGTTCTGATTACAACGGGAAGTCAGGGAGAATCTATGGCGGCACTTTCCCGTATGGCAGCCAGCATTCATAAGAAAGTAACCATTAAACCCAATGATACCATTATTTTCAGTTCCAATCCAATTCCTGGAAATGAAAAAGCAGTATCCAGGGTGATTAATGAATTGAGCAGAAAAGGGGCAGATGTTATTTTCCAGGATGCACATGTGTCCGGACATGCGTGCCAGGAAGAAATCAAACTGATTTATTCTCTGGTAAAACCAAGATATGCAATTCCTGTTCACGGAGAATATCGTCATCTGAAAGCACAGGCAGGGATAGCCTATGAACTGGGAATCCCCAAAGAAAATATATTTATCCTGTCTTCCGGAGATGTTCTGGAAATGAATGAAAATGAAGAGGAACATGCAAGAGTAACCGGACAGGTACGGACAGGTGCCATTCTGGTAGACGGTCTTGGAGTTGGGGATGTAGGAAATATCGTTCTTCGTGACAGACAACATCTGGCGGAAGACGGTATTATGATCGTAGTGCTGACATTGGAGAAGCATTCCAATCATCTGCTGGCAGGACCGGATATTGTATCTCGTGGTTTTGTTTATGTGAGAGAATCGGAAGATCTGATGGAGGAAGCAAGAATTGTGGTGGAAGATGCCATTGACACATGCCTGGAAAAACATATTACAGACTGGGGAAAGATGAAAAATGTAATCAAAGATTCGTTGGGTGAGTTCTTATGGAAACGTACAAAACGAAATCCGATGATTTTGCCGATTATTATGGAGGCATAATTATGGGAAATGTTGAAGTATATGTGGATCGATTGATTCAGGAAATCAAAAGCGGAGCTGTTTACAGACAATATACCGTTGCTCTGGAAAATTTGAATCAGAACCCGGAATTAAAACAACAGGTAGATGAATTGCGAAGACTGAATTATCAGGTACAGGCAGAGAGTGATGCACGGAATCTGTATGACGCTATTGATGATATTGAGAGTAAGATTGACAAGCTAAGCTGCGTACCGGAAGTAACCCAGTTTCTGGAGGCAGAGCTTGCTCTTTGCAGACAGCTCCAGTCCGTAGAAGTAAGACTTCATCAGGGAATTAACCTGAATATACCGGATTTATTCTGATAAGAGAAACAATAAGGAGAACAAAATGGGAAAAGGAATCAGACGACAGGGAGCGGCTTCGATTCTGGCAGGCGGTTTTTTCAGATTTGCCGTGTATGCCTGTGTTGTGTGTGCTGTATTTTATATCAGTAAATCTGCATATGATTTCGGCTATGCAATTTTTAATCAGGTTCCTGTGGATGATGAAGACCATGGAGAAGACATTACAGTGGTGATCAAAGAGGGCAGTTCTGTTTATCAGATTGGAAAAATTCTGAAAAGCAAGGGTCTTCTGGAAGATGCCAAGGTTTTTGTTGTGCAGGAAAAGCTTTCGAATTATAAAGATAAGCTGCAGGCTGGAACATATATTCTGAATACGTCTATGACTGCGGATGAAATGATGGCGATTCTGGCCAGAGAAAATATAGCAGGACAGCCGGAGCAGGCTCCGGCAGATTCGGACAGTCAGACAGAGGGAGAAAGTTAGGAGTCAGGTAGAGGAAAATCGTGATAGTTGATGAAAGAATGGTAACGTATATCAATTCTCTGGATAAAGGAAATACCGCTTTTCTGGATGAATTGGAAAAAGAGGCCAGAGAAAACCGTGTGCCGATTATACGGCGCGAAATGCAGAGCTTTTTAAAGGTATTGCTTCGTATAACAAGTCCCCGTCTCATTCTTGAGGTGGGGACTGCTGTTGGTTTTTCTACTCTTCTGATGAGCGAGTATGCTCCGGAAGACTGCAGAATTACCACGATTGAAAATTATGAAAAGAGAATTCCAATTGCCAGAGAAAATTTTCGTAAAGCAGGAAAAGAAGACAGAATTACTTTGCTGGAAGGAGATGCGGCGCAGGTTTTGAAAACACTGGAAGGATCTTATGATTTTATTTTTATGGATGCGGCAAAAGCGCAGTACATTCATTTCCTTCCGGATATTTTGCGGTTGCTCTCTAATGGAGGGATTCTTGTTTCCGATAATGTGCTTCAGGATGGAGATCTGATCGAATCGCATTTTGCAGTAGAAAGAAGAAACAGAACCATCTACAAGCGGATGCGGGAGTATCTTTATGTGCTGAAGAATCATGAGCAGTTGGAGACCAGTATTCTTCCTCTGGGAGATGGGGTTACGCTCAGTGTTAAGAAATAGAAAGGTCATGAAAAAATGAGAAAAAAACCAGAATTACTTATTCCGGCAAGCAGCCTGGAGGTTTTAAAAATAGCAGTTATTTTTGGTGCAGATGCAGTTTATGTTGGAGGAGAGGCTTTTGGGCTGCGGGCAAAGGCGAGAAATTTTTCTATGGAAGACATGGAAGAGGGAATTCAGTTTGCACACAGCCACAATGTGAAAGTGTATGTAACCGCCAATATTCTGGCTCATAACAGGGATTTGGATGGTGTGCGGGAATATTTTCGTGAATTGAGAAGAATCAAGCCGGATGCTTTGATCATTTCCGACCCTGGGGTATTTATGATCGCAAAGGAAGAATGTCCGGAGATTGAGCGCCATATCAGTACACAGGCGAATAATACCAATTATGGAACGTATAATTTCTGGTATGGACTGGGGGCAAAAAGAGTTGTAAGTGCGCGGGAATTGTCTCTGGAAGAAATCCGGGAGATCCGCAGAAACATTCCGGAAGACCTGGAAATTGAAACATTTATTCATGGAGCGATGTGTATTTCTTATTCCGGCAGATGTCTTCTCAGTAATTTTTTTACAGGAAGAGATGCGAATCAGGGTGCCTGTACCCACCCTTGCCGTTGGAAATATTCCATTGTAGAAGAGACCAGACCCGGGGAGTATATGCCTGTTTATGAAAATGAAAGAGGTACTTACATTTTTAATTCCAAGGATTTGTGTATGATCGAGCATATGGATGATGTGCTTACATCCGGAATCGACAGTTTGAAAATTGAAGGACGAATGAAAACAGCATTGTATGTGGCAACAGTGGCAAGAACTTACCGTAAGGCGATAGACGATTATCTGGAAAGTCCAAAGCTGTATCAGAAGAATATGGACTGGTACAAAGAACAGATTATGGGATGTACCTACCGTCAGTTTACGACCGGATTTTTCTATGGAAAACCGGATGAAAATTCGCAGATTTATGACAGTAATACTTATGCAAAAGATTATACCTATCTGGGATATCTGGAAGAAAAGACAGAAGAAGGGCTTTATCGCATCACCCAGAGGAATAAATTCCTCGTGGGAGAAACGATTGAAGTGATGCGGCCGGATGGAGAAAACCGTCTGGTGACAGTAAAAGCGATTTATGATGAAGAGGGAAAATCCTGTGACAGTGCACCGCATCCACAGCAGACACTCTATCTGGATTTGGGAGAAGATCTGGATGTGTTTGACATCTTAAGGAGAAAAGAAATGGCTTCTTAATTTTGTTACAGCATTTTTTTCAATACGGGACACGTAAGAGCGGCTGATATTCAGCCGCTTTGCTATTTCCCGCTGCGTCAGTTCCTGATGGCCATAGAGACCGTATCGAAGTTTGAGAACTTCCAGTTCCCGCTGCGTCAGAATCTTTCCGATCAGGTGATAAAGTCGATGGACATCTTCTTTTAAAGTATAGTTTTCCACTACATCTACCGGTTCATTTTCTATCACATCCAGCAGGTTGATCTCATTTCCATCCCGATCAGTACCGATGGGCTCATAAAGAGATACCTCCTTACTGTTTTTCTTTTTAGAACGAAGGAGCATGAGCAGCTCATTATCAATACATCTGGCTGCATACGTAGACAGACGATTCGATTTTTTCTGATCAAATGTATGGATTGCCTTTATAAGGCCTATGGTTCCGATAGAAATCAGATCATCCAGATCTTCTTCAATCCCCTGATATTTTTTTACGATATGTGCCACAAGACGCAGATTACGTTCAATGAGAATATTCTTTGCTTCCTGACTTCCCCTTTTGTATTCCTGAAGATAGTATTTCTCCTCTTCTGAAGTCAAGGGCTTAAGAAATGTTTTCAAGCAGAGGTACCTCAAAGGGATTTAATTCTAGTTTATGTTGGAAACAATCGTTTTGTGCTTTTCCAATTTTTCTTGTATAGAGCAGAAAAATATGATACAGTATTTTCAAATATCAAAAAGCAATTCTTGCTTTTTTCTCTTCGCATTTCAGCGAAAAATTCCATTTATCATTCTTAAATATGTAAAGTCAGATACTTTTTCTGGCAGAAAGGGGCAATTTATGTTCAGCAAAGTATTGTCGGCAACTATTGATGGTGCCAGATGTGTACCGGTTTGCGTGGAGGCAGATGTAAGCAATGGTCTTCCTATGTTTTCTATGGTGGGGGATCTTACTTCTCAGGTGAAAGAGGCCCAGGAACGGGTCAGGACAGCGATAAAAAATATGGGGATTACCATTCCGGCCAAAAGGATTACGGTAAATCTTTCGCCGGCAGATATCCGAAAAGCAGGAAGCCGGTTTGATCTTCCGATTGCAGCAGCGCTTCTTGCGGCTTTCGGACTGATTGAGAAAGAAAAACTGGAAGGAGTTATGCTGGCGGGAGAATTGGGATTGGATGGTAAAGTCAATCCGGTGAGTGGAATCTTACCATTGGCAGAAACTGCCAGAGAATCTGGATGTACGCTGTGTGTAGTTCCGGAAAAAAATTACAGGGAAGCAGCGGCAGTAGGACGGATTCCTGTTCTTGCAGTGCATTCCCTTCCGCATTTTCTGGAATGTGCAGGAAAAGAAAACTGGGGAGTGGACAAAGATCCGGAACCGTTTGTTTTTTCTGAAGGCAGGGACAGTTTGTACCGGGATTTTTCTGACATACAGGGACAGGAACATGCAAAGCGCGCAGCAGTCATCGCAGCAGCCGGGTTCCATAATTTTCTTATGACCGGTCCAAGGGGAACCGGAAAGACTATGATTGCCAGAAGAATCCCTGGGATTCTTCCGGCATTGTCGAGGGAAGAACAGCTTGAAATATCGAGAGTCTACAGCATAGCAGGTCTTCTGACAGAAGAGCGCCCTTTTCTTACTTCACGCCCGTTTCGGGCACCACATCATACAATTACACCGGCTGCACTTGCAGGAGGAGGAAAGTATCCAAGACCCGGTGAAATCACACTGGCTCACAGAGGGATTTTATTTCTCGATGAGTTTCCGGAATTTTCCCATGATGCCATAGAAATTTTGCGCCAGCCTCTGGAAGAACGCTCCATCACCATCAGTCGTATGGGAGCTTCTTTCGTTTTTCCTGCTGATTTTATGTTCGTAGCTGCCATGAATCATTGCCCTTGTGGGCATTACCCGAATCTGAATCATTGTACCTGTACAGGGGCTGAAATCAGCCGTTATAAAAATCGGATCAGCGGACCGGTCATGGACAGGATCGATATTTGTGCAGAGGTATCGGGAGTTTCTTATGAAGAACTGTCCGGAAGAAAAAAAGGAAAAACTTCCCGGGAACTTCAAAAAGAAGTAGAAAAAGCAGTAGCGATTCAAAAGGACCGATACGAAGAGAAATACAAGAACAGAGGGATTTTTTTTAATTCACAGCTTCGTGGGGATCTGATTCCCAGATATTGTGAAACCGGAAGAGAAGCGGCAAGAATTCTGGAAAAAGCATATGAAAAGATGAATTTAAGTGCCAGATCGTATCATAAAATTTTAAAAACAGCCCGTACGATTGCAGATCTGGAAGGAGAGACACTGATTAAAGAGGCACACATCAGCGAAGCGTTGTGTTATAGAGAAACAGGAGGAAATATGAGATGATAAAAGAAGAGAAAGATATGTGGATCTGTAAGCAGGAAGAGGCAAATTATCCTCAGAGATTGAAATATTTCGAAAATATGCCGGAAAAACTCTTTGTAAAAGGGAAACTGCCGGATGAAAATAAGAAGAGCGTGGCAATTGTAGGCGCACGATCCTGCAGTTATTATGGAAGAACGCAGGCTTATGAATTTGCACGAAAACTGGCAGAAAATGGAGTGCAGATTATCAGCGGTATGGCGATGGGGATTGACGGATGGGCCCACCGAGGTGCACTGGATGGAGGTGGAGAAACCTTTGCAGTTCTGGGATCTGGTGTGGATATCTGTTATCCCAGACAGAACGCCGATCTGTACAGGAAGATTCCGCAGCAGGGAGGAATTTTATCGGAATATGAACCGGGTGATCAGCCGCTTGCCTGGCATTTTCCTCTGCGCAACCGGATAATTAGTGGTCTTGCAGACCTTGTGTTGGTGATTGAAGCTCGGCAGAAAAGTGGCTCTTTGATTACAGTGGAATATGCACTGGAACAGGGAAGAACGGTCTATGCCCTTCCGGGAAGGGTAGGGGATGCTCTCAGCGAAGGCTGTAATCATTTGATCTTTCAGGGGGCCGGTATTGCAAAATCTGTGGAAATTATTATGAATGAACTGGAAATTTCAGTAAAATTAAATAAAAAATTAAATGAAAATTCCAAGATAAGGCTTGCAAGCAGGGAAGAAATGGTGTATAGTTGTGTGGATTTGAGTCCCAGACATATGGATGAAATATTACTCCGGGCAGGACTTGAACCGGCAGAGACACAGGCAATTCTGTTAAAGCTGGAATTACAAGGGCTTGTAAATGAGCCGATAAAGAATTATTATGCCAGAGCAGGAGGTTGACATGGCAAAATACTTAGTGATTGTGGAATCACCGGCAAAAGTGAAAACGATTAAAAAATTTCTGGGTTCCAATTATGAAGTCATGGCATCCAATGGTCATGTAAGGGATTTACCCAAGAGCCAGTTGGGAATTGATGTAGAAAATGATTATGAACCAAAATATATAACGATAAGAGGAAAGGGAGATATTCTTGCAGGCTTGAGAAAAGCTGCTAAAAAAGCAGAAAAAGTATACCTCGCAACGGACCCTGACCGGGAGGGAGAAGCCATATCCTGGCATCTCGCCAATGCGCTGAAACTGGATGAAAAGAAGATGCGCAGAATTACTTTTAATGAAATTACAAAAACTGCAGTAAAAGCGTCGCTTAAGCAGGCAAGAGATATTGATATGAACCTGGTGGATGCACAGCAGGCAAGAAGAATCCTTGACCGAATGGTGGGATATCGGATCAGTCCGCTGTTATGGGCAAAAGTAAAACGTGGACTGAGCGCTGGACGTGTGCAGTCAGTTGCCCTTCGTATCATAGGAGACAGAGAAGAAGAAATCAATGCGTTTATTCCGGAAGAATATTGGAGCCTGGATGCGGAATTTTCCATTAAAGGAGAGAAAAAACCGCTGGTAGCAAAATTTTATGGAAAAAAAGGCCAAAAAATCGAAATTCATTCCAGAGAAGAACTGAATGAAATTTTAAAAGAACTGGAGGCAGTTCCTTATGAAATTGCCGAAGTGAAAAAGAGTGAACGGAATAAAAAACCGCCGCTTCCTTTCACTACCAGTACGCTACAGCAGGAAGCCTCGAAAGTACTGAATTTTTCTACGCAGAAAACCATGCGTCTTGCACAGCAGTTATATGAAGGGATTGATATTAAAGGAAATGGAACCGTGGGTATTATCACCTATCTGCGTACCGATTCCACAAGAATCTCGGAAGAAGCGGAAGCAGCTGCGCAGGAATACATTACTTCCCAGTATGGGGAAGAATATGTACGGATTCATGAAAAGAAAGACGATGCAAAGAAGAAGATTCAGGATGCCCATGAGGCGATTCGTCCTACCGATATCACAAGAACACCTGCATCCTTGAAGGAATCCTTAAGCAGAGATCAGTTTCGTCTTTATCAGCTGATCTGGAAACGGTTTGCAGCTAGTTGTATGCAGCCTGCAAAGTATGAAACGACCTCTGTAAAAATAAGAGGTGGGGAATATTATTTCACTACAGCAGCATCAAAATTGAAATTTGATGGTTTTATGGCTGTTTATGTACAGGATGAAGAAGAGAAAAATGTAAATTCGTTTCTGGTAAAAGGAATTGATGAGAATACAGAACTGAATTTCCAGGGATTTCATGAGCAGCAGCATTTTACACAGCCGCCGGCTCATTATACAGAAGCAACGCTTGTAAAAACGCTGGAAGAACTGGGAATCGGACGCCCAAGTACGTATGCACCTACCATTACCACAATTATTGCCAGAAGATATGTGGCAAAAGAAAATAAAAATCTTTATATGACGGAACTGGGAGAAGTGGTAAACCATATTATGAAAACCTCTTTCCCAAGTATTGTGGATGTGTATTTTACAGCAACTATGGAAGAATTGCTGGACAGTGTAGCAGATGGATTGGTAAAGTGGAAGACGGTCATTCGTAATTTCTATCCGGATCTGGATGAGGCAGTGAAAATTGCAGAAAAAGAACAGGAAGAAGTGAAGATTGAAGATGAAGTTACCGATGTGATCTGTGAACAGTGCGGACGAAATATGGTCATTAAATATGGACCCCATGGAAAATTCCTGGCATGTCCCGGATTTCCTGATTGCAGAAATACAAAACCTTACCTGGAGAAAATCGGAGTTCCCTGTCCCGTCTGCGGAAAAGAAGTGGTGCTTCGGAGAAGTAAAAAAGGACGTCGCTATTATGGATGTGAGAATAATCCGGAATGTGACTTTATGTCCTGGCAGAAACCATCCATCGAAAAATGTCCGGTTTGCGGAGGATACATGCTGGAAAAAGGAAATAAACTGGTATGTGCAGACGAAAAATGCGGGTATGTTCAGGTGAAACCCAAAGAGCAAAAAGAACAGGAATGATCAGATGCCGTTTGTCTCAAAAAATGGGACAGACGGTATTTTTGTTTTAATTATTCAAAAAAAACGAATAGACAGAAAATAGAGGGATTATACATTGATTTTGGGATAATTGTGTGGTAAAATAGAAAAAAGATATGAGAATTTGGCAAGCGCCGGATGTTGCTTGAAATAATGAAAAAGGAGGTTCGTTATGAGTGTACAATTATTGGATAAAACCAGAAAGATAAACAAACTGCTTCATAATAACAATTCTTCCAAGGTATTATTTAATGATATCTGTGAAGTTATGGTGGAGACTCTGGATTCCAATATCCTTGTAATCAGCAAAAAGGGAAAAGTTCTGGGCGTAGGAAGCTGTCCGGGAGTAGAAGAGATTACGGAACTGATTGATGATGAAGTGGGGGGATTTATCGATAAGCTTCTGAACGAAAGACTTCTTGGTGTTTTATCCACAAAAGAAAATGTAAATCTGCAGACGCTTGGTTTTGAAGGGGATGACATTAATAAATATATGGCGATTATCAGTCCTATAGATATTGCGGGAGAGCGTCTCGGTACACTTTTTATGTACAGAGATACAAGAGGATATGACATAGAAGATATCATTGTAAGCGAATATGGAACAACCGTGGTCGGACTTGAAATGATGCGTTCTGTGCATGAAGAGAATGCGGAAGAAAACAGAAAGATTCAGGTGGTGAAATCAGCATTTAATACCCTGTCATTTTCTGAACTTGAGGCAATCATTCATATTTTTGAGGAACTGGACGGAGATGAGGGAATTCTTGTAGCAAGTAAAATTGCCGATCGTGTGGGAATTACCCGTTCTGTTATTGTTAATGCGTTGCGTAAGTTCGAAAGTGCCGGTGTAATTGAATCCCGTTCTTCCGGTATGAAGGGTACTTATATAAAAGTTCTGAACGAAGTGATTTTTGATGAACTGGAAGAAATCAAGAAAAGAAAACTGGTTAAAAAGTAAAACACAGTTTTTCTGGAATAGAATGGAAAAGCAGGTATAAGAAGCAGAGATTATTCATATAGTAAGAATGGTCTCTGCTTCTTATTATTCTGATTATAAAATAAATATAAAATGTGCCGAAAAACAAAAAAGTGAGAAAAAGAGAGATAATAAGAGATAATAAGAGATATAGAAAATAAAAATAGAAATACAGACAGATAAAAGTAGTTGCAGAAAAAGGCCGAATTCACTAATATATGACTAACGGTTAGCACTCGAACCAAATGAGTGCTAATAATGAGATTGATAATTCTAAAGGAGGCAATTAAGATATGAAATTAGTACCATTAGGAGACAGAGTTGTATTAAAACAGTTAGTTGCAGAAGAAACCACAAAATCCGGTATCGTATTACCGGGACAGGCACAGGAAAAACCACAGCAGGCAGAAGTCATTGCAGTTGGTCCTGGCGGTGTTGTTGACGGAAAAGAAATCAAGATGGAAGTTGCAGTAGGCGATCAGGTTATTTATTCTAAATATGCAGGAACAGAAGTGAAATTAGACGGTGAAGAATATATCATCGTAAAACAGAATGACATCCTTGCAGTAGTGAAATAAATCAGAAAAATTCAGGAGGAATGATTATCATGGCAAAAGAAATTAAATACGGAGCAGAAGCAAGAGCAGCTCTTGAAAGTGGTGTAAATCAGTTAGCAAATACCGTACGTGTAACATTAGGACCGAAAGGAAGAAACGTAGTTCTGGATAAATCTTTCGGAGCTCCGCTTATTACAAATGACGGTGTTACAATCGCGAAAGAAATCGAACTGGAAGACGGATTTGAAAACATGGGAGCACAGCTGATCAAGGAAGTTGCTGCTAAGACAAATGATGTTGCCGGTGATGGTACTACAACTGCTACTGTACTTGCACAGGCAATGGTTCATGAAGGTATGAGAAACCTGGCAGCAGGTGCCAATCCGATCATCCTGAGAAAAGGTATGAAAAAAGCAACTGAGAAAGCAGTAGAAGCAATTCAGTCCATGAGTGGAAAAATTGAAAGCAAATCTCAGATTGCAAGAGTTGCAGCAATTTCTGCAGGTGATGATGAAGTCGGTGAAATGGTGGCAGATGCTATGGAAAAAGTAAGCAACGACGGTGTTATCACAATTGAAGAATCCAAAACAATGAAAACAGAACTGGATCTGGTAGAAGGTATGCAGTTTGACAGAGGATACATTTCCGCATATATGGCAACAGATATGGATAAAATGGAAGCAGTTCTGCAGGATCCATACATTCTGATCACAGATAAGAAAATCTCCAACATTCAGGATTTGCTTCCGGTTCTGGAACAGATTGTGAAAACAGGTGCAAAACTGCTGATTATCGCAGAAGATATTGAAGGTGAAGCACTGACAACTCTGATCGTAAATAAATTAAGAGGTACATTCTCAGTAGTTGCTGTAAAAGCTCCTGGATATGGTGACAGAAGAAAAGAAATGCTGCGCGATATCGCAATTCTTACAAACGGTACCGTTGTTTCTGATGAACTGGGTATTGAACTGAAAGATGTAACACTGGATCAGTTAGGTCGTGCAAAATCTGTAAAAGTACAGAAAGAAAGCACAGTTATCGTTGACGGTGAAGGACAGAAAGAAGAAATCGAAGCAAGAATCGCACAGATTAAACATCAGATTTCTGAAACTACATCTGAATTCGATAAAGAGAAATTACAGGAGAGACTTGCAAAACTGGCAGGCGGTGTTGCAGTGATCCGTGTAGGTGCTGCTACAGAAACAGAAATGAAAGAAGCAAAACTTCGTATGGAAGATGCTCTGAATGCAACAAGAGCAGCAGTAGAAGAGGGAATTATCTCCGGTGGTGGTTCCGCATATATCCATGCATCCAAAGAAGTTGCAAAACTGGTAGAAGAACTGGATGGAGATGAAAAGACAGGTGCAAGAGTTGTACTGAAAGCGCTGGAAGCTCCATTGTTCCACATTGCAGCAAATGCCGGTCTGGAAGGTTCCGTAATCATTAATAAAGTAAAAGAATCTCCGGTTGGTGTTGGATTTGATGCATTGCATGAAGAATATGTAGATATGGTACAGGAAGGTATTCTGGATCCTACAAAAGTTACAAGAAGCGCATTACAGAATGCTACAAGTGTTGCAGGAACTCTGCTTACTACAGAAGCTGTTGTTTCTACTATTAAAGAAGAAACTCCTGCTATGCCGGCTGGCGGTGCTCCTGGCATGATGTAATTCATATAGCAGAAAATACAGAAAATTCACAATTTCTTATGCCGGTGTTGTATAGACACCGGCATTTCTTTGTGATAGACTAATAACAGAGTTTGAAAGCAAATGTTGATAAAAAAGGAGGAAACTATGAACGATGCATATTCAGAACTGTTGATCAAGAAGGAGACGACAGTGAAAGACAGGTTGATTAAAGTTCTTGTGATTGCAGTGATTGTTCTGGCTGTTTTAGCAAGTTTTATGCAGCCGCTTGCATGGCTTCTGGCATTGGGAGCCGGTATTGGTGCATATTTCTTATTCCCGAATCTGGATCTGGAATTTGAATATGTCTATGTAAACGGGGAACTGGATATTGATAAAATCATGTCCAAGATGAAAAGAAAAAAAGTAAAAAGTCTGGATCTTTCAAAAATGGAGATTATGGCACCCGTAAAATCTCACAGACTGGATCATCAGAATCATAATTCAAATTTGAAAGTATATGATTTTTCATCAGGAAATCAGTCACATAAGATTTATGCCATGATTATCCCGGATGACAAGGAGCTTTGCAAAGTCCTGCTGGAGCCGGATGAAGAACTGCTGAAAAATATTGAAAAAAGCTGTCCGCGAAAAGTTTTTACGGATTGACAGTTTTGTGGTAATTTGTTATAGTATTTTACTATAAACAAAACGAAGGGAGAAAGAAAATGGGTAAGATTATTGGTGAAGGTATTACTTTTGATGATGTGCTGCTTGTTCCTGCATATTCAGAAGTTATTCCCAATCAGGTTGATTTGACGACTTATTTGACTAAAAAAGTGAAACTTAACATTCCTATGATGAGTGCCGGAATGGATACAGTTACTGAACATCGTATGGCAATTGCCATGGCGAGACAGGGCGGTATTGGTATTATCCACAAAAATATGTCTATCGAGGCACAGGCAGATGAAGTGGATAAAGTAAAACGTTCTGAAAACGGTGTTATTACGGATCCGTTCTATTTGTCACCTGAGCATACACTGGAAGATGCAAATAACCTTATGGCAAAATTCCGTATTTCCGGTGTGCCCATTACTGAAAATGGAAAACTCGTTGGTATCATTACCAACCGTGATCTGAAATTTGAAGAGGATTACAGCAGAAAGATCAAAGAATGCATGACCTCTGAAGAACTGGTAACAGCAAGAGAAGGCGTAACTTTGGAAGAAGCAAAGAAAATCCTTGCAAAATCCAGAAAAGAAAAACTTCCAATCGTCGATGAAAATTTCAACTTAAAAGGTCTTATTACCATTAAAGATATTGAAAAACAGATTAAATATCCCTTATCTGCAAAAGATGCAAAGGGAAGACTGCTGTGTGGAGCAGCAGTAGGTATTACTGCAAATGTTATGGCACGTGTGGATGCGCTTGTAAAAGCACAGGTAGACGTGGTTGTGCTTGACTCTGCACATGGTCATTCTGCAAATATTCTGAAGGCTGTTCGCGAAATCAAAGCAAAATACCCGGATTTACAGGTGATTGCAGGAAATGTCGCAACAGGAGAAGCTACCAAAGCACTCATTGAGGCTGGTGTAGATGCTGTAAAAGTAGGTATCGGTCCTGGATCTATTTGTACTACACGTGTGGTTGCAGGTATCGGTGTACCGCAGATTACTGCAGTTATGGATTGCTATGAAGCAGCAAAAGAAGCAGGCATTCCAATTATTGCGGATGGCGGTATTAAATATTCCGGAGATATGACAAAAGCCATCGCAGCGGGTGCAAACGTTTGTATGATGGGAAGCATCTTTGCAGGATGTGATGAAAGCCCGGGAGATTTTGAATTATATCAGGGAAGAAAATATAAAGTATACCGTGGAATGGGATCCATTGCTGCTATGGAAAATGGAAGCAAGGATCGTTATTTCCAGGAAAATGCGAAAAAACTGGTTCCGGAAGGTGTAGAGGGTCGTGTGGCATACAAAGGACATGTAGAAGATACCGTGTTCCAGCTGATCGGCGGTCTGCGTTCCGGTATGGGATACTGTGGTGCAAAAGATATCGAAACACTGAAAACCACAGGACGTTTTGTTAAAATTTCAGCGGCTTCTCTGAAAGAATCTCATCCTCATGACATTCATATTACAAAAGAAGCTCCGAATTACAGTGTAGATGAATAATCGGGCACATTTTTAATGTACCTTGAAAAGAGATAAACAGGAGGCTGTTGCTTTTGAGCAATGGTCTCCTGTTTATTTTGATATCAGGACAAAGATTTCTATAGGTGGAGAAACGTATGATGAGTAAAAAGTACAATGTGGGAGGAAAACAGAAAAGACGTCAGCAGAGAAATCGAAGAGTATTTCTGTTTGGAATGTTAAGTATTGTTGTGTTGTTTATTTTGTGTGTTTGGGCTACAGAAAAGAAGCGCGCACAGGAGGAACGGTTGAAAGAGAATCCTTCTTTTATTGGGGCGCCTCCTTTTGAAGTGGAACTTCTTGACATCAATGAATATTCCAGACCTGGAATCCCTCTGGAAAAAATTAACGGGATTGTAGTTCATTATACGGCAAATCCAGGGAGTACGGCAGAAGAAAACAGAAATTATTTTGAAAACCTTAAAGACAGCCACGAAACGAAAGTGAGCAGTCATTTTGTGATCGGGATAGACGGAGAGATTGTTCAGTGCATTCCCAGCTCTGAAATTGCCTATGCATCCAACGAGAGAAACAGTGATACCCTTTCTATTGAATGTTGCCACAAAGATGAAACTGGAAAATTTACGCAGGACACCTATCGCTCTCTGGTAAGGTTGACCGGTTGGCTGTGCCAGAGATTTGGACTTACCAGTGAAGATGTGATCCGGCATTATGATGTGACCGGAAAAAACTGTCCCAGGTATTATGTAGAGCATCCGGAAGCCTGGGAGACATTCCAAAAAGATGTAGATGATCAGATTCAGATTGTAGAAGAGGAAATAAAGACAGCAGGGGAGGCGGGATAAAAAATGAAAAAACTAAGGGAAATAAAGGAGGTTTAAGAGAAAATGAAATTTACAAATGGATACTGGATGTTAAGAGAAGAAATAAATGCTGCCTATGCAGTGGAATACAGCGGACATTCCATTAACAGAAATACCCTTACGGTATATCTTCCCGGCAAGCACATTGCGAGTCGTGGAGATGCGTTGAATATTCCTATGCTGACCGTCACACTTTCCAGTCCTCAGGAAGGAATCATTAAAGTTTCGGCAGTGCATCATGCAGGAGCCCTTTATAAAGGACCTTTTGCAGAAATCAAAGATGAAAATCCCCAGGTGGAAATCACAGAAAAGGAAGATACACTGATATTTAAAAGCGGAAATCTGAAAGCAGTGATTGATAAAGCACCGAATGCTTATAAGCTGGCATTTTATGATGGGGATAAATTCCTGACAGAATCCAGTTACCGGAATCTGGCTCATATGCATAATCGTGACACAGGAAAAAATTATATGACAGAGCAGCTTCTGATTGATGTGGATGAGTATGTATATGGTCTTGGCGAGCGTTTTACACCGTTTGTAAAAAATGGTCAGATTGTGGAAATGTGGAATGAGGATGGAGGAACCTCCAGCGAGATCGCATACAAGAATATACCATTTTATATTACCAATAAGGGATACGGAGTTCTGGTAGATAACGAAGGAGATGTAGCTTACGAGATTGCCAGTGAGAAAGTAGAAAGAGTGCAGTTTTCTGTAGAAGGCGAACGCCTGGACTATTACTTTATCAGTGGTGGAACCCCGATGAAAACAGTGGAAAAATATACAGATCTGACTGGAAAACCGGCACTTCCTCCAGCATGGTCCTTTGGTCTTTGGCTGACCACTTCTTTTACAACGGATTATGACGAAAATACCACTTCCAGTTTCATTCAGGGAATGGCAGACAGAGATATTCCGCTTCATGTGTTCCATTTTGACTGTTACTGGATGGAAGCTTTCCAGTGGTGTAATTTCCAGTGGGATCCAAATGTGACAACAGATCCGAAGGGAATGCTGCAGAGATATCATGACAAGGGTCTGAAAATCTGTGTATGGATCAATCCATATATTGCACAGAATTCGATTCTGTTTACAGAAGGAAAAGAAAACGGATATCTGGTAAAACGTACAGACGGAAGTGTATGGCAGACGGATCTGTGGCAGCCTGGAATGGCACTGGTAGATTTTACAAATCCGGATGCATGTGCATGGTATCAGAGTAAACTGAAAGTGCTGCTTGATGGTGGAGTAGACTGTTTTAAGACAGATTTTGGTGAGAGAATTCCAGTAAAAGACATTGCTTATTTTGACGGTTCTGATCCGGTGAAAATGCATAATTATTATACTTTCTTATATAATAAAACAGTATTTGAACTTCTGGAAAGAGAAAGAGGAAAAGGAGAAGCGGTACTTTTTGCACGTTCTGCAACGGTAGGCGGACAGCAGTTCCCGGCACATTGGGGCGGTGACTGTTCTGCTACTTACGTATCTATGGCAGAAACCCTTCGTGGCGGTCTTTCTCTGTCCTTAAGCGGATTTGGCTTCTGGAGTCATGATATCAGCGGATTTGAACAGACAGCACCTGCTGATATTTACAAACGCTGGTGCCAGTTTGGACTGCTTTCTTCCCACAGCCGTCTGCACGGATCTTCTTCCTATCGTGTGCCGTGGCTGTTTGATGAGGAATCCTGTGTGATTCTGAAAGAATTTGTGAATCTGAAATGCAGACTGATGCCATATCTCTATGGACAGGCAGTGTTGGCTCATGAAAAAGGAACACCGGTTCTTCGTCCGATGCTTCTGGATTTCCCGGAAGACAGGGCCTGTGATTGTCTGGACAGACAGTATATGTTTGGTTCTTCGTTACTGGTTGCGCCAATCTTTAAAGAATCAGGAGAAGTGGATTATTATCTTCCAAAAGGAACATGGATCAATCTGATTACAGGAGAGAAAAAAGAAGGAAATACATGGGTGAAAGAAACCCATGATTATCATTCTCTTCCGCTTATGATTCGTGAAAATACGATTCTTCCTATGGGAACGAACGAAGAAGAGGCAGCATATGATTATGCAGATGGTGTGGTACTGGTTCTTTCTGAGTTCACAGATGGTGGTCAGGCAGAAGTGACAATTCCGGATACAAAAGGCAACAAAGTAATGAAAGTTACCGCGCAGCGTCAGGGTGATGTGATCACGGTACATGCAGAAGGCGGGAACGGTAACTTTACTGTGAAAAATATGGGAAGCGGAGAAGTTGTAATTCAATAGTTTTGGAAAGACAAGGGGACGGGTACATAGTGACTATGTATCCGTCCCCTACTCACCGATTGTCCATAAAAAAAATTCATTTAGCCATTGCAATTTAAAATTTATATGTTACAATAATGTTACATAAAAATTAAAAAGGTGAGAGTATGAATTTATACGAAGCAATTTTTTTGAGAAAGTCTGTACGCAATTATGAGATGGAACCGTTAAAGCCAGCTCTTTTAAATGAAATAAAAGAGTATTATCAGCAGATTGAAGGCTTAAATCCGGGGATCAGTACAGAAATTTCGATTATAGATAATACAAAAGGACAATATAAACGCGTGCATTTGCTGGGGGTCAAGGCACCTTATTATCTGGCTTTTTACTCTGAGGATAAAGATAAAGCCATGCTGAATGCAGGGTATATTATGGAACAGCTGGTGCTGTTTCTGTGCACAAAGGGGCTTGGAACTTGTTTCCTGGGCAGTGTAAAGCCGAAGATGGGAAATTCAGATAAAAGAAATAAAAAATGTATGATTATGCTGGCATTCGGATACAGCAAAGGTTCCAACACAAGAAAACCGTCTGAAGCAAAAAGAATGAGTCTTCAGGAACTTTGTGTCTATAAAGAGGTACCGAGACAGTGGATGAAACAGCTTCTCGAGGCAGCAAGACTGGCTCCATCCAGTATGAACAGTCAACCCTGGCGTTTTGTGGTATATGATAACAGGATTCATGTATTTGCAAAGAAACATAACGTCAATTATTTTGGAATGGGAAAATATGAAGAATTCAATCTGGGTGTGATGTTTTCTCATCTTATGATTGTAGCAGAAGAATTGTGGTTGGATATGGATCTGATTCGGCTGGATGATATTTCCCATAAAAGCTTTTCCAATAGTGAATATATTATGAGTGCAATCCTGCGAACCTGATGCTTTTGAAAGCAGAGAATGGGGAAAGGGGATAATATACGCAAAAAAAATTGAAAAAACAGTTGACAATTGGAAATAGTTGTAGTATAGTATATTTTGTCGTTAAGACATGCGCGAGTGGCTCAGTTGGTGGAGCGCGACCTTGCCAAGGTCGAGGCCGCGGGTTCGAGTCCCGTCTCGCGCTCTTTTTATTTGTTCTGTGTTTATACGGGTTCCGAAGATACCGGAACCCGTTATTTTTTTCGAAAATAACAATCGTGAAAGGAAAAAGCTAAAGTTGGCAGTACAGCAGAAAATGATTTGAAACGTGAAAGAAGTATGCTATAATGGACGAAAAGCAGCCGTGACAGCGGGCATCAGGGAGGGCTTCATTATGAAAATGATATTTGCAGTTGTGCATAAAGAAGATGAAGGATTTGTGGTAGAACGTTTGAATAAAGAGCAGATCAGTGTTACAAAGCTTGCCAGTACAGGTGGTTTTCTGAGAAAAGGCAATACTACCTTAATGATCGGAGTAGAAGAAGAAAAAGTGGATCTGGTTATTCAGATTATAAAGGAAGAATGTTCCAGAAGAAAAGAAATGCTGATCAATCCGACTTATTCTGCAGGAACAAAAGGTCCGGTGCTGGGATATTCTGCACCGCCGGTAACCATTGATGTGGGCGGTGCAACCGTATTTATTGTGAATGTAGAAAGTTATATGAAACTGTAAACAGGAAAAATGGAGGGAACAGAAAATGGTTCGCAGAACAAGAACAATCGTACAGGAAAATGTCAGAGGCGGGAAAGGTGCAGTGGAGTTTCATCACATTCTTTCAGAAGAAGAATTGTATGGACATGGAAAATTATATGCAAAAGTAGTTATCAGACCACATAGTTCCATTGGAATGCATCAGCATGTGGGAAATACAGAGCCTTATTTTGTATTGAAAGGTACCGGAGTATTTGTAGATAATGATGGAAGTCGTACAGAAGTACATCCTGGTGACGTATGTGTAATTGAACCGGGACAGAGCCACAGCATGGAAAATAATACCGATGAGGATTTTGAAATGATGGCACTGATTTATAATGATCGCTGCGATTAAAAAGAGGAAAACCCGTGGGAATGCTTGCCAAAAAGGCGGTATAATGTTAAAATCAAAACATAGACAATTATTCACAAGAGAAGGCGGAGGAATTTAAAATGAAAAAACTTAAAGTAGTAAAGGGCGCAAAATGTATGGCTTGTCTGGAATGTGTAAGAGCATGTTCTACAAGCTTCTACAAGGAATTTGATCCTGGAAAGTCCTGTATCCAGATCGTTGAGAGAAAAGGTGAACCAAAACCGATGGCTTGTGTTCAGTGCGGAAAATGTGCAGAAGCCTGTCCGGAAGGCGCGATTACACAGAATGCAAAAGGCGTTTATATGGTTAATAAGAAAAAATGTACAGGATGTGGAAAATGTGCAGAAGCCTGTCCATTTGGTCTGATGGTGAAAGCGGAAGATTCACCGGTAAGCAGCAAATGTATCGCATGTGGTATTTGTGCAAAAGCTTGTCCGATGGATGTTCTGGAAGTTGTAGAAGGTTAAGGAACGGATGATTGCCGCAGTAACGTTGTGTACTGCGGCAGTTTTTGTATGTAAGGGTGTGTATATGGTGAAAAATATAACAGAATTGCTGTCGCAATACGATGGATTAAAACTTTCGATTCTTTGGCTTGCGCCAAAGGGAACAGCGGAGGGGATTTTACAGATTTCTCATGGTATGAGTGAGAACAAAGAGCGTTATCTTCCGTTTATGAAGTATATGGCACAAAGAGGCTATGTCTGTGTGATTCATGATCATAGAGGTCATGGGCAGAGTGTGCTGGATAGAGAAGATCTTGGCTATATGTATGGAGGCAAAAATACAGCACTGGTGAGGGATTTGCATCAGGTGAGTCTTTGGGCAAAGGAAAAATTCCCCGGTCTTCCTCTTTACCTGTTAGGACACAGTATGGGAAGTCTGATTGCGAGAAATTATCTGAAAGACTATGATGATGAAATTGACAAACTGATTCTTACCGGACCGCCGTGCAGGAATACAGCTGCTGGCCTGGGGCTTTTGATTGCACGCATGGAAAAGGGAATCTGTGGAGCACATCACAGAAGTAAGTTGTTGGAGACCATGTCTTTCGGAATGTTTGCCAGACGATTCCGGCAGGAAGAAAGCCGTTTTGCCTGGGTATGTGCAAACAGGCAGGTGGTAGAAGAATATGAAGCGTCACAAGACTGTGGTTTTACCTTTACAGCAGATGCGTATGAGAGCCTGATGCTGCTTATGAAAGCTACATACAGTAGGAAAGGCTGGAAAGTAAAACATCCGAAGCTGCCGATTCTCTTTCTGGCAGGACAAGAGGATCCTTGTGTGGGAAACGGCAGAAAATTTGTGCAGGAACTGCAGCATATGAAACGAGTTGGTTATAAGAAACTGACGGGAAAAATGTATCCAGGTATGCGGCATGAGATTTTGAATGAAACGGAAAAATATACTGTATACAAAAATATTTATGAATATCTGAAACGTGAGTAGAAAAATGTTAACCGTAAATATTACGCAGTTGAAGAGGCAAACAGCCTGATTGAGGCAGAGTTGAAGGAACTTTGCAGCGGAGCAGATGAAATCAGATATCCTCTTCTTCCGCAGGCGGATATAATCAAGGAAGCGTTATACAATGATTCCAAAGGAATCCTGCGCTATTCGGTCGTTACATCCGGACGAAGACTTACAGAGGAAGAAGTGGATGAAATGTGTAAAACTTACCGTGCAATCAAAGATGCATGTGGAATTTCACTCTGTGCTTCGCATGGACTGCTGACAGAAGAACAGTTTCAGAAAATCCGGGAGGCAGGGGTAACGCGTTATCACAATAATCTGGAAACTTCCAGAGGAAATTTTCCCAATATCTGTACAACCCATACGTTTGATGAATTGCCACCGCACACTCGTGACTTTAGTCGTGAGTTAGGTGGCTTTACTTGTACAATTAAGGTACGTATGGTATAATGTAAATATGAATAAAACATCGTATATAACA
>OBLI01000554.1_pt1 | contig 39854 bp, 58 predicted proteins | sample 1519701 | NCBI WGS metagenome assembly OBLI01 (sample SAMEA3663005, study PRJEB22513) | pig gut metagenome | biome: pig gut; feature: pig-associated habitat; material: faeces | place: France | collected 2012
CATACGCTTACTGTAGACGAAACGCCAGAACATCATCATGATCGTGGGGACATGAATATTACGGGTTCAACCTCAAATAAGGTGTTAGGGGATTTTGACGGCGGTTCATTTAGTGGGGCACTCAAAAAAACGTCAAGAGGTTATGACAATGGGGGTTATGGATATAGTTACGGGCGTGGCGGTGTAAAACTTGAAGCGTCAGAGACTTGGGCTGGTACGACTAATAGTGTTGGTGGAAATCAACCCCACAACAATATGCCTCCGTATGAAGTTGTAAATATTTGGAAACGTACCGCTTAATTTTGTAAAGGAGATTTATTATGAAAAATACCGTTTCTGTTTGGTTTTCTCCCATGGGTATTACGGTTGACGGAGAAACTATCATGTTCACGTCTAACGTAACCGTTGATCTAATCGCAGAAAAATTACCCGATGACTTAAACCCTACTGAAATTTCGGGACTTGATTGGAACGTAAAAAGCGAAAATCAAGTTTCTTTACTCATAAAAAATGGTACTTCGCGTAAGTTTGATTCCGACAAATACGATGACTATATCAAGCCTTATGTTGATATTTGGCAAGCTGAAAAAGATAGACTTGAACAAGAACAAGAAGAAGCTGAAGCCGAATGGAATAAGTTTGAAAACCGTAAGGCGAGAGCGTTAACTCAATTAAATGTCGACTTTGAAACGGTTAAAGATCGTGCTCACTTGAAATCGAGCCTCGGTTTTGAAGCTGACGCAAACTCAACGGCAAAGGAAAACGTGCAAGGTTTAATTGAGGAAGTTGGAGATGGTACGGTGCAATTTTGCGACTACTATAACCAATTCCATGAATTGAACAAGTCGCAGTTTGAAACGCTGAAATCCGAAATTAACCAAAACGGACAAGCCTTATACGCTCAAAAGTGGCAATACAGAACGGCAATTGAGCAATGCTCCGACAATGAGGGTTTGGATCAAGTTGTAGCGGGCATTGAGTTTACTTACATGGACTTCACGCCCCCGGCAGAGGAGCCGACAGGCGACGGAGAGCAAGCGGCAGAGACCGACCAGAGCGCCGAACAAACCGAATAAAACACAAGCCCCGCAAGGGGCTTTAAAGTATGGTGATTTAAATGAGCATAAAGGCATTTTTTCATAATTTGAAACAGCTTTTAATCGCAATAGACCAAGTTTTGAACGTCTTAATTTTTATCTTTTCAAAAAAGGGGGCGTGGGCTGACGAGACCATGAGCGCGCACGCTTTCCGGCTCGAAATGGAGCGGGGTATTACATGGCCCCGGCGCTTGATTGACACGCTTTTATTTTTCGATAAAGACCATTGTCAAGAGAGCTATTTAAGCGAAATTGAGCGGCGCCAATTACCCCCATCAATGAGAACGGCAGACGACACAGAAAACAAAAATTAAATAAAATTCAGGAACGCTTAACCGAGGTGACGACATGGAAACAACGTGGCTGAATTTAATCACTTTAGATAATCGCGGCGAAGTGTTAGCAAGCATAGGCGGAAGCATAAGCGGCTTTTTTAACTTTACGATTGGCGGGTTTGATACACAGCTTGAAATCTTATTGCTTTTAATGTGCGCTGACGTGGTGACTGGCACAATCGCAGGCATTAAAAATACTGGCTTTCAGAGCGGAAAGGCCCGCAACGGACTGACTAAAAAAATTATTACGATTATTTTAGTTTCAGTCTGTCATATGCTCGGCATTATTTTAGAACTTCCAATGATCCGAAATGCGGTAATTGTAGCCTTCGTTTTAAATGAGGTTGCCTCAATCTTTGAGAACGTCGAAAACATGGGCTACGGTAAGATTATCCCGGAGAAAATAAGGAACATTTTAAAAGTCGCAAAAGACAAAAAAATGAACGATCTACAAAGTAAGATTGGGGAGGGTAAAAAATGACGCGAATTGTAGTGGACGCCGGACACGGAGGCGGAGACGCCGGAGCGGTGAACGGCTCGCGTTATGAAAAAGACGCGACGCTAATCATGGCAATGAAGGTAACAAACCGATTAAGAAACGCAGGCTTTGAAGTTACAATGACACGGAACGACGACCGGGCGCTGACGCTTCAAAGACGTTGCGACGTATCGAATCAGCATAAAGCAGACGCATTTATCAGTATTCATTGCAATAGCGCAACAAACAAAGAGGCCCACGGGATCGAGACTTGGCGCTATTCAAAAGTAGGGGCGACGACAAAGGCGCTGGCGGCCAATATTCAAGCGGCCATGATCGAAGCGACCGGGGCGAAAGACAGGGGCGTTAAAGAAAATGCCTTTTATGTCTTAAAGAACACGAAAGCGCCCGCCGTGCTTTTGGAAATCGGCTTTATATCTAACGCTGACGAAGTACAAAAGATTTTCAGCACGGACTATCAAAACACGCTCGCTGACGCGATTGTGAGCGGCGTAAAGAAAACTTTCGCTTAATCCAAAAATCTCGGTGAGTTGCGGCGAGTTATTTAGCGTTTTACCACACACAGACCACACTTTTAATAAAAACCCGCGCCCCGTAAGGGTTTATTTTCGGGTGGACATTGTCAATATGAATAGCTCACCGAAAAATTGTAAAAAACAGAAAGACCGCGAAGCCTTGAAATAGCTGGGCTTGCGGCCTTTTTGTTTTTTCAGTTTTTACCGGAAAGCGGCATAAGAAGCCTTAAAAAAATTTGTATAGACCACACAAAGACCTCAAACAGACCTCACTCAAGCAGATCAATAGCGTCAACAAGCGATTCTATGATTGCGTGAGTATAGCGCTCAGTCACGGAGCCGTCGGAATGGCCGACGATCATTTTTAAAAGTCTTTGATCTATTCCGGCGGCAGTCATTAAAGTTATTGCCGTATGCCGGGAGCAATGCGGGCTTAAGTCTTTCAAATCGAGCGCGTATTTAATCGGATTCAATACTCAAAAACTCGGACGGGCGAACACCCGTATAAATCATGATTAAAACCGAATCGACGCCGGGCAACGTGTCGAGATTTTCCCAAAGCTTTTCTATTTGTGACTTTGTAAACGGTATTCTGCTTTTTGTCGGCGCGAATATCGCACATTTTTAGCGGGTGCAGGGCGGCGGAATGCTTGTAAACCGTTTCATAACCTGAGAGAACGGAGGCCGTCATTTTTGGCGTGTTGCGCGCTTTCCATTGCTCGTACATATCTGAAAATGTAATGTTGGCCGTACCGACGGCGGCCGGGTTTTGGTTGTAATCGGAGAGCGCCTGTAACGCCTCTTTTTTAGTTGCAAAGTAGCCGATTACGCGGAACTTCTGGACGGCCTTTCCCTTTACCTCGTCGAATTCCCACCCGTCGGTGACGCGGGCACGCCACGGCTTGCGGCGTCGCTTGTCGCCGCCTATCTTGGCGGCGCTCCCGTATAGCCGTTAGGTAATCTCACGGCGAATCAGCCCCTTTCTTTTACCGTGCGTAGTTATGCACGTTGATAACTTCGGCCTGATTGCTTTTTAAAACTGCGCTCCCGGTGTAGTTTTCTAATCCCTCATTAACCCTTGTGTTACGACCTACACCGGAAATAAGCCAATCTGTCGTAACCCCTAAGAACTGAGCGGCCTCATATAGTATATCGAGAGCACAGCGGCCCGGCTGGGCGAAGTACGGCAAACTGTCATCCATGTTTAAAGCTTTTTTAAGCGTGTCCAGCGGGATATTGTCACGAACGAGGATATAAGAGACGCGCGCGGTAATTTCCACCCCCTTTTTATCTAAAAGACTGCGTTGAAGTACCGTAACGTCTGTTTTATCTCTGAAACGATCCAAATAAAGAAACCCCCTAGGATTTTTCCTCTAATTCATAGCCGAAGCGCATAAAATCAATTCGCTTTCTAATCGGCAATTCTCTGTATAAGCGCAAAAGCTCGCGCTCTTCATCTGAAAGACTTTCTCCATTGCTGACGGTTATATTTTTCCCGGTGTTGCCTTGGAGAACAGCGGAGCCGGACACATTGCCGATAGTAACCGACGGCTCTTGTTTTGAAAGCAACATATCTGTAGTGACGTTAAAATGATCCGCGATTAGTTTCACCGTGTCGGACTTAGGAACAGAGCCTTTTTTCCACTTTGTCGGCATTGAAGTCGAAAGCCCTAAATCTTTCGCTAATTGCGTGATATTTGTTCTATTGATGGCGCACAAATCGCGGACATTCTCATAAAACAACGGAATCAACCCCTTTTTCCTGAATTTAGCGGTTTACAAACTCTCTAAAGTGAGTTATATTTAACCCGAGCGAGTTAAAGTGAGTTAAAGTAAACGCTCAGAAAATAATACTATCACTAGTGAGCCTATAACTCAATGAAACGAGTAGGCGGCTCGCATGAAAATTACAGGGAATGGAGTTAAAAAAATGAAAAAACAACAAACCGAAGAACAAGAACGCTTTATGACAACCGACGAATGCGCAAAAATTTTGCATTGTCACGCTGGCAATATCCGAAAGGCCATTAAAGAGGGAAAACTTCCGGCGATCATGGTAAAACGTGCTTTTTTAGTCGAACGGGCCGATTTTGAGAACTACATAAAAAGCCTGCGGGTGATTCCGAGTGCGTAAGCAAATCGGGATCGAAGAGGCGGCGGCCATTATGGGCGTCTCACCGCAAACGGTACGCGTAGGGCTACAAAAAGGCGTTTTTTCCTTCGGGGCGGCGTTTAAAATACCCGGATCGACACGATACACATACGTTATTTATCCGGTGGAATTCGAGCGGCTTTTTGGGGATGTGAAAGCATGAAGGAAAAGAACACTTATTCGCCCTTTCAGTTTGGCTTAAAGCTCGGACTGATGGATAAAGACGCATATAAGCATTTACGGCAATTCGAGACGAGAGAGGATAGGCTCGACTTTTGCAGAGGATACAGCGCCGGAATTAGCGCGTTAAACAGAGAAAAACAGGGGGCTAAAAGATAATGAGATTTAACGCGGATATGCTTAAGCGTTCATGGATGGAAGCGAAGGGCTTAGAAGGCGACGAGCTGACGGCTTACGCGGTTGTTTTTAGCGCAACACGCGGCCCGAAGTTAAAGACGGTAACGAGCCAATATGTTTCGGACTGGCTAGGCTGTGACGAGCTAAAAGCTCGCCGGACGTTAAACCGATTAACTGAAAAGGGATTGCTTAACGGCCTAAGAGTAGTTGAGTATTCCGGGAGAAAATTTATTTATGCGGCGGTTTGATATGAAAAGGGCAAAAAGAAACGGCGAACTGCTAGGAACAGCCCGCCGAATCGCTAACAATCACCAAAACCGCCGCAGACAAAAGGATTAACTGAGGCTGTAAACAATGATACCAAAAAAAGTTTGCAGACAAAAGGGAGACAACAAGGTGGACACTTGTCCACCACTAGAAAAGTGAGGCATTTATGGCAAAACGATATTACTGGCTGAAATTGAAAGAGGATTTTTTCAGACAACGGCAGATAAAAAGGCTTCGTAAGATCGCCGGGGGCGATACTTTCACGATTATTTATTTAAAAATGTTGCTTTTAGCAATGAAAGACGATGGCCGTATTGCGCTTGACGGTTTTGAATTTTCCGAAGAATTGGCTTTAGAGCTAGACGAGGACGCGGAAAACGTAAAAATGACGGTTGGATTTTTGCTAAATAGCGGTTTGATGGAAGAGATAAACGGAAATGAAATGTTTGTCCCGGCGGCTATTGAAAATGTCGGTAGTGAATCGTCAAGCGCTGAAAGAGTAAGGAAATTCAGAGAAAAACAAAAGGTTTTAGAAGCCGGAAACGGGACTTTACAGCTACCGATTGATACAGAATCAATGGAAGGTAACAATCCAGCGTTACAATGTAACGCAAATGTAACGACAGAGATAGAGATAAGAGAAAGAGAAAAGAGAATAGAGAAAGATAAAGAGAGAGAGATAGAAAAAGAAACGGGCGCTAACGCACCCGACCCCGCCCCTTATTCTCAAATTCAAAAATTATTTAATGATCTTTGCCCAAGCTTTCCGAAAGTCTTAAAGCTTAATGAAGCGAGGAAGAAAGCCATTAAAGCACGTTGGATCGAATACAACCGAGACCCGAACGCTTTTATTAAGCTTTTCACAATGGCCGAGGCAAGCAGTTTTTTAAAAGGCAAAAACGAAAGGAACTGGGCGGCCAATTTTGATTGGCTTATGAATTCAACTAATATGGCCAAAGTCTTAGAAGGCAATTACAAAGACAAGGGAGAAAATCATCATGCTAACAACACAACGCAACCAAGCACCGGAGATCAGAGAGCTATCACAACCGCAGAGCTTGAAGAGAAGCTTAGACGTGAAGGAAGTTTTAAGGGCTACCCCGATTTTGACAAAATGTTCGCAGAAAAGCGGGCTAATGCCTCTGTCGGCAATGATGATGACGATTATCATGAGTGACGATCCGAGAGCGGCGGCATACGATCCGCCCGCGCCCGTTCCGTGCGAATTCTGCGGAAAGCCAAGACCTACACAGGGCCTTGTCTTAAGAGACCGTATAGCGTGGAATCCGAACGGGCCGGAGCCGTGCGATTGTGAAAAGGGACAAGAGGCGCAAGCGGCCAAAGAAGCCGCCAAACGGCAAAAAGAAGCCGAAGAGCAAGCACAGGAAAGAGCGGAGCGCCAGCGCGCTAAGATTAAGCGCATTATCGGGGCGTCTGGGATCAGCAAGCGTTTTTTAAATCGCCGTTTTGACAATTTTGTGACAAGCCCACTAACCGAGGCAAGCTATCAAATCGCCAAGGGATATGCGAAAAACTTTAAACACATTCAAAAAGACCCGGAAAGCCAAGAGAAAAACGGGCTACTTATAACCGGGCCGAAGGGAACGGGTAAAACGCACCTTGCGGCGGCTATCGCTAATCAGCTCATGGCCGAAGGCGTCCCGGTTATCTTTGCGACAATGATAGACCTACTCGCTAAGATTAAAGCGAGCTTTGAGACGAAGGGCGCGGCGGCTACCGAGGACGAAGTTATGCGGCTTTATAAAACCGCTGATCTTTTGATTATCGACGATATAGGCAAGGAACAGCCGACAGAGTGGGCGCTCGCTAAGATTTATCAAATCATTAACGCCCGGTATGAGTATTACAAGCCCGTAATTATCACGAGTAACTACTCACCGACGGAATTGATCGAAAGAATGACCCCGCACAGCGGCGACAAGCAAACGGCAGACGCGACGATTGACCGCATTATGGAAATGACCTACATAGTGCCATTAGCTGGCGAGAGCTGGCGAACAAAGTAAAAGACCTAAGGAGGTGTTATGACAACGAGACGCGCTTTATTATCAGCCATAACGGGGGGGGGCTTGTTATACCCCGTTATTGGGCTTTCTAAACCGCAAAAACTAATGACTATTGTCGTGCCCTATCCACCGGGAGGGCCGTTAGACGTATCCGCCCGGATTTTGGCGGAAGCATTAAAAAGTAAGTATGGAAAAACTATTGTAAGAAACATACCCGGGGCGGCAGGCGCCAGGGGTATGTTAGAAGTTAAGAATTCAAAGCCGGATGGAAAAACGCTTGTTATGGGAGCCGTCGCAACGATGGCAATCAATCCTCTGACTATCGAAAATATGCCTTATTGCGCCGAGGACTTTAGAGCCGTTATCTTGATAAGTGACGTTCCCAACGTCTTAGTTATGTCGCCGGAAACAATGAAGCGGCTAGGCATTAAAACCGCAAGCGATTTTTTAAGTTATTTAAAAGCGAATCCGGGAAAATTAAATTGTGCTTCGGGCGGTATAGGATCAATTGGCCATATTGCAAATCTAATCTTAAGTAAATCGGGCTTTAAATCTGAACACGTTCCATATTCAGGCGCGACGATGGCGCAATTATCTTGCCTGACGGGTGAGACTGATTTTCTATTTGACAATTACGCGAGCGCTAAGCCTGCCATAGACGACGGGCGACTAATACCCCTTGCCGTTACTACGGAACAGCGCTATGAGGCTATTAAGGCCCCTACGATGACTGATTTACGTTTACCTATGAATATTTCCACTTGGTTTGGGCTTTTAGCGCCGAAATCGACGCCGAAAGAAACCTGTAAAGCGCTTTTTAAAGATATTGCCGAAGCTTTGGAAGCCCCGGCGGTATATGAAAGGCTTTTAAAGGTTTGTTCAGGCGTCAATATACTTGGGCCGGAGCCGTTCGATCAATTTATAAAGAATGAGCAGGCAAAGTATCAAAAACTTTTTGAGAGGATTAAAGAAAATGGACTATAAAACCAAAGCAAAACCGAAAGCGACCGCAAGCGGCGTCCCTGTCTTTTGCGCTCACGACGTCATTGAGCCGATTGAAAAGCTAGTGCCAAACCCTAAAAACCCGAATAACCACCCGGCGGAGCAAATAACGCTACTCGCGCGGATTATTACGGCCACGGGCTGGCGGCAACCGATAACCGTAAGCACCCGGAGCGGCTTTATTGTAAAGGGCCACGGGCGGCTTATGGCCGCGCGAGAGGCGGGCTTAACAGAAGTACCCGTTGACTATCAAAACTACGCGACAGAGGCCGAAGAGTATGCGGATTTAGTCGCAGATAACCGGATCGCGGAGCTTGCCGAAATAGATAAAGCTATGCTCGCGGATGTTTTCAAAGACATAGACCCGGAACAAATACCCGTAGACCTTACCGGATACAACGAAGCCGAATTTAAGGAGATCGCCGGGCTATTTACAGGCGTTTCTGAAACGGACATACCCGAGGACTTTAAAGAAGTTGAGCCGGAAACGCTGGCGCATAAATGCCCGCGGTGTGGGTTTGAATTCGATGATTAGGGGGTTGGGCGCTATGGTTTATAAGGTGCCGACAGTAAGAGAGATTAAAGAGAGCTTGGAGAAAAACGGCCCACGGTTTGAGGTTGTTTCACTTTTCGCCGGAGGCGGTGGAAGCTCGACGGGCTACCGTATGGCAGGCGGCAAGGTTTTGGCGATAAATGAATTTGTACCGGAGGCCCGCAATTCTTACGCGGCTAATTGGCCGGAAACTTTTATATTCCCGCAAGACGTCCGGGATCTGACGGGAGCAGCTATTTTGCAAAAAATCGGAAAGCAACCGGGCGAATTGGATATTTTAGACGGCTCGCCGCCGTGTTCTGCTTTCTCGACTATCGGGAGCCGGGAAAAAGGCTGGGGAAAAACTAAAAAATATTCTGACACAAAACAAAACAGCGTCGAAACGCTCTTTTATGAGTATGTGCGGATTTTGTCGGAATTACAGCCGAAAGTCTTTGTTGCTGAGAACGTCGCGGCTCTGGCGATTGGAAAATCAAAAGGCTTTTTTAATGAATTTTTTAAAGAGTTTGAGAAAGCCGGATATATACCCCGCGCGAAAGTGCTAGACGCGAAATTTTTAGGCGTACCGCAAAGCCGGAACCGTCTTATTTTTGTGGGTGTTCGCAAAGACTTATGGCGGGATAGCTTTAACGGTAAAACCCACCCCGCGCCGTTTAAATACACGGTATCACTTAACGAAGCGCTTAAAGGCGTGAAAAACACGGAGGCGGACTTAAAAGAAGTCAATATTGAGCGCTTTTCAATTTACAAAGAGCTAATAAAGCTATCGCCGGGCGAACAATCAAATAAATATTTCAGCTTAATAAAAGCAGACCCGAGAAAATACGCGCCCTGTATGACGGCAACGGCGGGCAATCTTGGAGCGGCTTCAATTTGTCATTGGGATAACAGAAAATTCACTATACCGGAGATTAAGCGGCTAACTTCGATCCCTGACGATTACAAGCTAACCGGGACATATCAGCAAAGGGCCGAACGATTAGGGCGCATGGTACCGCCTTTTATGATGAAAGCCGTCGCTGAAAATATCTATAAAAACATTTTGCAGGTGGTTAAAGATGAAAGTGCCTGATTCATGGACTTTTAAAGATAAAAACGTCGCGAATGAGTTTGATAAACACGTCCGGGAGCAGTTGCCGTGGTATGAGATCGTTCAGGAATTAGTCGCGCATACGGCGCTTTTATATATGCCGGAAGGCGGGCGAGTTTATGACATTGGAGCCTCGACGGGCAACCTGTCCAATAAACTAAGGGAAAAGATCGAGGCCCGGCGGATTGAGTGGGTATCAATCGACAATGCAAAGGAAATGGCCGGGAACTTCCGGGGCGTCGGAGAGCTGACAATCTGCGACGCGACCCGGTACGCATACAAGCGGCATAATTTATCAATTCTTTTTCTGTCTCTTATGTTTCTTCCGGTATCGGAGCGGGGGCCGTGGCTTCGGGCGCTATATGATCGGATTAAGCCGGGCGGCGCTCTAATCATTGTTGACAAGCAGGAGCCTGACGGCGGGAACTTACAGACCGAAATGCACCGTTTTGTAATGCGGTGTAAGGTGCTAACCGGAACCCCGGCAGAGGACATACTTAAAAAAGAGTTTTCCCTAACGGGTATTCAAAACCCCTTACCGCGTGACTTTTTCGACGAGTATAAGAATGTGACCGAGATTTTCAGGCTCGGAGACTTCGCGGCGTGGGTGATTGAGAAGAGGATATAATAAAATGACATACACGCTTAAAGTAAGCGGGAATGCGGTTAGGCTCATTCTTAGAGCGCTCGGACGTTACGGAGCTATTAAACAAAGTGAAGAGGCGAAAGAACTAGCCCAAAAGATAGAGACAGAATTTAATAAACAAAGGGGAAAGCATGGGAATTACGAACCGGATAGGCGGCAAGCGTGCGAAATCGAACGGCGAACACTTTGAAGCCCTGATTGATACCGCGTGCAAATTTTACGAAGCGGCGGGCGTGGCGTATATCGTCAAGACCCCGGAGCCAATGAAGCCGTTAAAGTCGATTAGGGCCGGGCAATTCTTAGCGGTGTACACAAAACAAGCACAACCGGATTATAAAGGGACTTTGAACGGGGGCCGGGCCGTTGTTTTTGAAGCGAAGCACACGGCGAATAATCGGATAGAGCGAAACAGGGTAACAGACGAGCAGGCGGCGGCCTTGGATATTCACCAGAGGCTAGGCGCGGCCTGTTTTGTCTTAGTAAGCTTCCGGTTTACGAACTTTTACCGGGTGCCGTGGATTGTATGGCGTAATATGCAGGAACACTTCGGGAAGGTTAGCGTAAATGAGACGGACTTAAAACCCTATTCCGTGAACATTATGAGGTTTTTAAGTAACTTGGAAGGTGAGAGAGTTTGAAAGAGAGGTTAAAGCGTTACGCGAGGTTATTATGTGAGATCGACGTCGAAGAGCGGCGGCTTTTAGCTCTCACGCAAAATAAGGGCTATTGGGCGGACGTAACACGTGAGGTGATACTAAGACACCTAAAAGAGCTTGAAAAGCGCGAGAGGGCCGAAAATGAAGCTCTGAGCGGTATTCTTAAAGCACTACCTAAAGCCGAACAGCGCCAAGTTATAATGGCCCGGTATTTTGACGGGCATTCATGGGCCGAAGTTGCCCGGGTGTTGTTTGGGCGACACGCTGATTTTTACGATAAACTTGAAAGCTATCAGCGGCGCGTCTATCGCATACACGGCTTAGCGCTTACCAATGCGAACAAAATAGCCAATGAGGGCAAAAATGGATAAAAAGATCATAATCGCCGCGGTTATTGCAATCGCCGGGGCGTACTTTTTCGGATACAGCAACGCGGAGACGAAAGCGGCGCTCGAATTCGAGCAGTATAAAAATGAGCAGGAAAAGGCGGCTAATGCCGCGCAAGAGAAAATAAAGGCCGATTATGAAAAACGTCTTGAAAATCTTAGCGCTGATCTTGAGCGCATACGTAACGACAATGATAAGCGGTTGCGCGAGCTGGAACAATTCAAGCGGCGATCCGTCGACTTGGACGCCTGCCGTAGTGACAGAGCCGACCTTGCAGGATTGGCAATCCGAGGTGAGAGCCTACTCAAACGAGCTGAATCATATCTTAAATCCGGCAGAGAGTGATAAATAAAGAAAAACCCCGGCAAATCGCCGGGGCTTTTTTATAGATCGTCAATAAGCGGCCAAGCAAATCTCCTATTAGTGTTCAAAAGCGAAAAGAATCGCGATAAGTTTGTTTTGCGCATTTTCGTCAATTTCCACAAACTCACCAACTTGTCTTTTCTCAAGAGCTACGCCCCGGTAGGTGCTTACCGGGGCTTTTTTTATTCCTTCGTTAAAGCTTGAATAAGAATTTGACGCGCCCAAGTTGAGCCACCCTGTTTCATGACTTCCGAGCGGACAGAGGCCGGGAGCTTTATATTAAAAGCGACAAGCGGCTCAGAGTACAATTTTTTGCGTCCTGATCCTTGGCGAGCGCCGCCACGTGTTGATTTTTCTTTTTTAGTTTTCATTTTTAATCCCTTAAGTATTGCCCCCTTTCGGGGGCCTTGTGATTAGTAGGAGCTGGAACCATCAGCCGCCGTGCCGTCCCATTTACAAGCCTTTTCAAAATCGTTAACCCATACATAGTCATAAAAGTCGCCATTACTGAAAGATTCACGAAGTTTCCGGCGGAAAGGTTTAGCTTGGGGTGCTAACTCGTCAACCGGAACGGCTACATAATTCATGCGATCAATATAAGTGCGGCGTGACTTAACTTTAATTAGCGTAACCGTCTGTGCCGTGCGCTTCAAAACCTTGTAAAAAGAGACGTTTGTTTGTTCGTAACCCCATTGAGAAACGAAGTATTCAGGTGATTTGTTCGTGGTGGTGTTGGTGGTGTTTGTCATTTTGATTCCTTGGTAGAGGGGCTTTCGCCCCTCGGATTGTTTACCATTCGAAATCATGAAGAACAATGTCGTAAAGTTCTTTCCATTCGTCATTATTGTTAGTAAAGCACTCAAACATCATGCCTTCTTCCCAAAAGGTATAATCAGCGTTGTAATAGTAGAGCTTTTCAAACATTTCTTTGCGGGTTTCCCACGATTCGTTTTTAACGAGATCAGCACAGTAAGCAATGAAATCTCCAAAATTATCAAATTTCTTAACTTCTTTGCGAACGTCAAAATCTGTCATTTTGTATCTCCAGTGAGGGGGCTTTCGCCCCTTCAATTAAATTACCAAACTAATTTCCATTCGCCGCTTTTCATTAAAACTTGCCACGGCATTAAACCAATCTTTCGAGCAAGTAACTTTCCTCGTTCGCTGTAAACCTCCAAATGATTAACACCCTTACACCCTTCACGCCTTGACGGTTTAAAACCGATTAACGATGGGGCTTTTTGTCTAGCCTCTCTTTGGTTTTCGGCTTGGATTGTCATTTCAACATGGCCCTTGGTGTTGGTTTTTACAATTCGATAGATTCTTGTCATTTTCTTTTTCCTTTGGGCTTAAGCCCTGTTTTGTTTATTGATAAAGGGATTTTATACTGATTATTGAAAAAATAACACACAACCAAATAAAAAGATGGAATCTTTTGATTTATGTTAGAGGTAAGTAAAAAGATATAGCAAAATAAAAAAAACACGCAGAAAGTAAGTAAAATAGAGCTGACAAAATGAGGTTTAAAAATGGATTTTGACTATTTGACTTACAAAATACGAAGGGCTGGCGAAAAAGTTGACGACCTCGCTAAAGCTCTCGGAATTCACCCGCAGACGCTACGCGCAAAAATGCGCGGCTATCGTAGCCAATTCACACAAAACGAAATAAAGGCGATAGCGGAGCGTTATAGCTTAACGGCTGACGAAGTAAATAAGATTTTCATTGAAGAGGATCGGGAAAATGACAAAAAATGACTTACTAGCAGCGCTCGCTATTTTTGCAATTGTTGCGGCTTTTTTCGCCTTCGGTATTTTTTGCATGGCTAAGATCGAACAGATCACCGGGTGGAATGACCACCTTGCGGAATTGGCCCGGACAACCGTTGTTATTCGATAAATAGGGGCAAAAATAATGATCGTGAAAGAACAAAACCCCGATTTTTACAATATCAATGGACTAGTGTTTATTCCGGCTTATGATCGTGAAGAGGATATTTACAGGGATTTAAAAGGTAATGTATTACCTACCGTGTCACAGATCATGAGGCCGTTATTAACAATGTCTTTGTTTGCTCAAAGAGTAGAAACGGATGTGCATAAGCTGATCGAAGGGCACTTAAAAAATGAGCCGTATGGAATGCCTTTTACTGCAAACTGTATGGATTACCTATCGGCTTTCCACAAGTGGAATGATAAAACACGCCCGGTTGTAAAAGCGGCCGGAATAAGGCGTGCTTGTGTGAATTTTGCGGGTAGGTTTGATTTTTTCGGAGAGATAGACGGCGAGCTGTGGGTTATTGACTGGACAACAGAAGCCCTTGCGCTTGGGTTATGGCCGAAGCTAGCGGCTTATGCAATGCTTATGCAAGGTTGGTATGAGCAACAGACCGGGAAAACTGAACTAATTAACCGAGGCGCTTTAAAGCTTAATTCCGACGGGACTTATATTTTTAAAAAATATGACGACCTCGAAGATTATGAGATTTTTAACCATCTTTTGGCCGTCAAGCGTTGGAAAATGGCGAACGAACAATTTTAAAAAACTCTTGAGGAGAGAAAATGACAAAACCGATTGATTTTGTACTTGATATTGAGACGCTAGGGACAACGCCAGGCGCTACTATTCTCGAAATTTCCGCATGGTGCGGCGCGCAAGGAATAGACTTTTTGATTGATCCAAACTCACATCCGGGTAAATTTGAACTCGATACATTGCTTTGGTGGGCAACTGTACCAGAAAAGCCTGCAAAACAAAGGGCTTTTGATTCTAGCGCAGACCGTTATGGACTTGAAATAGCTTTAAACCGATTAAATGACTTTATTAAGGAGAACGAGCCGGATTACTTTTGGGGTTGCTCGCCGGACTTCGACTATAAACACCTCGAATATTGGTATAAGTATTTTCAAATTGAAATCCCGTGGAAGTATTACCAGTTGCGAGACGTGCGAACGATTAGAGACTTTCTGACACGAGAAAAATTAGACGAGCTGGAAAGACAGGCTGGGTTTATTGGAGAGTGTAAGCACATAGCTAGTTACGACGCAGACCTTGAGGCCCGTATTGTGAAAAACTTTAGGCAGAAAATCGAATTGCTGAAATAACCGGAGATTTTCGACGAGTAGAAAAATGCAAGAAGCAACGCACGTCACTATTAGCATGGAGACCGCAAAGCGGATTAAGTACATTCTAAGAAAAGACCTCGAATGGTTACACATTGAGGACGGAGACGACATAGACGGGAGCGGCCAAAATTGCCCGCATGAGATAAAAATGATAAAAGAGGCAAAAGCCGAACTCGAAGAGGCGATTACAAAAGCCCGTGAGGACGCAATGACCCCCGATTTTTTTAAGGATTTTTAAAATGGGAAAAGTTTTTATTACCGTAGCCGTGTTTTTCATTCTCGCCGGGGTTTTGGTGACTGAGTTTAGCCTTGGGAGAATGTAATGCCGGGCAATAAGAGACCGAGCCGGAAAAAAGGAAAGGGCAAATCAAGCAAGGTAAGGGCCATCATTCAAAGAATGAAAACGGAGAATTACAAAAGCTTAGAGCAATTCAATAGTGATATTGAATATCTTAAGAAGCTCGAAAATGACACGTATCTGGCCCGTTTCAAAATGAATAGTATGATAGCCCTAACCACCTTCGACGAGGTTAGGGAAAGCTTTCTGCGCTCTCTGTCGGCCTTGAATCGCTGGCCCACGAGTACCGACTCTTATGATTTTTATATCGTAACCAGTAGCCTAATGCTTGGGGTGCTGATCTTTCACATGGCGAAAGTAGCCGAAACGGAGATTTTGCAGGAATTGCAACACGCGGCCTTTATGTGCGTTGTATGCGCCCGCATACGGAATAATGGCGAGGTGATCCCGGCGGCTAACCTTCAGGTGGTACGGGAAGGCTTGACACTAGCCCAAAACTTGATGGAAGCGGCTTATAACGAGGACAGAGAGGCTTTTATTAGCGCTCTGAAAGAGAACACCGTCGAATACATACAGGCCCACCCGGAGGTTGTCGATATTCACATGAAAATGGCCTTGGGTAAGAATTACGAACGCGTTCAGGAATGGGAGAAAGAGAGCGCGACAGTATGGGAGCTAAAAAAGAATGAGAGTTAAATGGAAAAACGGACTACCGAAATATTTAACGCCCGGTTGTTTTTATTTTATCCGGGATCGTCTGGCCGACATTCAGCACGTATGGAATAGCAGTTTTTTTGTGTTTGAGTGCTTGAAAGACGATCAATGGCGCTCACGGCTTTATGATGACGAACTTAACGACATGACCGACGCCCTTGATTGGGATAATCCCGATAATTACCAATATTGCGAGATTGAATTATGCGATTAACACAAAAAGGAGTTAATAGGCTCACAGACGAGGCTTGCCAGTTATGCGGCAAGAGTTTTTATTTAATCCCTTCGCTTTTAGAAACGCACGATTTTGACCCCGAAGAGTTTACGGACGCGGTGGTTTTAACTTATGACGAAGTTGTGAAAGTAGCAAAGGCCATAAGGCCGGGAAAGAGTTACGACGACGTGCGGGAGATACTGGCAAGGCGTATAGCCGGAGAATGGGCAGATAAAGAATGAAAGGATTTTTAAGGGGAGCGCATGGCGCTTGGCTTGGGGCGGTTTGTGGTATGTCTTTCATGGGCGGAATTTGCGCTTTTGTAAATGAGTTATCCGAGTTAGCAATGAGCGGCGAAAATATACTTTTAATGTTTTATTTTGTTTTAGTTGCTATCTGTGGGATTGTCGGCGGTTGGCTTTATAGCCGATTGTGACGGGAGCTGGAAATGAGAGACGAGAGAGTGGAAAGGATCGCGAAGCATTACAAGCTTAAACATCAGCTTAAGAAGCTTGTAGAAGAGAGCTTTGAGCTAATCGCGGCGGCTTTGGCGTATCTGTTTTTAAAGAAAACCGAGGACAGGAAAGACCACCTGATCGAAGAGGCGTCAGACGTTGCCATTGTTATTGCTCAGATCGTGTATTTACTCAAGTCTGACGAGAAAATGGAAGTCTGGATTGATTACAAGCTTGACCGGACTATTAAACGCATGGAAGCCGAAAAATGGCCGTAGGTGGATACATAACAGCAAAAGAGGCAATGAGCCTCTTAAATTGCACCCGCGGCGGCCTGAGCTATTACGTCAAAAAAGGACAGATAAAAAAGACGTGCGAGCGATACGGCGCGCGATTCTCAGAATCAGACGTTTTACGAATTGTTGAGCTAAAGCGAAGCGGGGAAAAGAAAAAGCGAGTTGTAACAGAAAAGCGGCCGAAGCTAGAAGCTAATAGCGGCATAGAGTTACAGCGATTGATTAACCAACAAATTTTAAGGAATAGACAAGATGGACGGAAATATTAAAGCTTTTCACGTAGGAGCGGCTTATAGAGACGTTCCGAGCATTGGTGAAGGTGTGGCCGTTGACAATGAAGGCAATCGTCTAAAGGCACAATGGGGCGTGAAACGGGAAGCGAGAATTTATATCGAATTCGAGCACGAAGGCGGCACGCTTCACGCTTACTTTGACGATAATGAAACAATAAAGCTTTTAGCGGGTATCCGAACGGCCTACATGCAAGCGAAAGAGAATTTAATGACACCAGAGGAGCGGGCACAGCTTGAAAAATTCCGTAAGGAATACGCTAAAACCGAAGAACAGCACATTGAAGAATGGGGCGAAGCCGTGGAGATTGAATGTCGTATTATGGACGCGGTAAAGGCCGCCTCGAAGCTTTTAGAGAAAGACGGCCACCGGGCGGAGGCTATCGAGTTAAGGCACGCTATAAATGCTTTTTTCGGATCGAGGATTTAAAAAATGATAATTCCTAATTTCAAAGCTCTTTTTATTCTTATTGCGGTATCTAGCGGAATAGTTTGTTTTCTTTTAGGCGTCTTACTCGGTTGGTTTATATGGGGTTAAAAATGAAAAAATTTGATTTTATCTCTTTGGTTTTAGTTGCCCCTATCATGCCTTTATTTATGGTGCTTAAAGAAAGCCAAGGCATACCAAACCCGAAAGCAAATTTAATTATCGGGCTTTATGGTTATCTCGTCTTTTGCGGCGTTCTTTTTAATCTCGGTGTGATTATTGCTTTTCTTATGGAGATTACAAAATGAATTGGCAGAAACTAAGCAATGTTAACCCGCCGATAGGCCAAGACCTTTTTATGTATGATCCCGCGGACAAAATTTATTTTTACGCTAAACGTAAGGGCTTTTACATTAAAATCGCGGAATCGTACAGGGATTTAAACCGCGACGACGATCTTATGAATATCCTTTACAGCGAATTCAAGGCCGACGAAGGCGCGGGCGTTTATCTGTAAAAAGCCGAATGAATAAGCGGCGTCAGCTAATGACATTGAAAGTCATTTTTAACTTTTGATATATCAATCTTAGGGGTTTAAGTCTTTCCCGTTTGAGGTGGTAAAAATGAAAATGAGGATTGAAGCGCGCGGCCTTAAAGACGTACTGAAACGTCTAGGAAAATATGAGAACGCTGCTCAAAAGATTTTACTGACAACCGGGAACGATCTAAGAAGCCGTGTACCGGGGCGCGTCGCAACGGACGTTAGAACGGTTTACGGGATTAAAAAGGCGGATATTATGCCAGCCAAGAAAGGCGACAAAGTGAGACGAGCCGGGAGAATTCGAGTTAACGGCTCGACTGTCTCAAATGTCTCTTTCGTTTACACCGGGCACCGTTTAAGCGTTGCGCGCTTTCAAATGAAGCCAGCGGCCCCAATCGTTAAGGGTGTTCCGGTTAAACAGCGAAAGCCCGTCTCTGTCAAGATCAAGAAGCAAAGAAAGACCATTGACGGCGTATTTGTGGGGCATACCGGGGCCAGACCTGAAACCGGACAAAAGAAAATGAACTATATCGCTTTTAGACGGAAAACAAAGAAGCGTTACCCGATTGAACCCGTTCGCACTCTATCGTTACCGCAAATGGTGGATAATCCTAATGTGAGCGAACTAATCCGCGAGGACATTAACGACATGATCGTTAAAAGGTTAAACAACAACATTAAAAGATTTTTAGGCGACAGATAGAGACGCGCTAGAAAGGCGTAGGAGGCTTTTAAATGTTTGGGGTAACTTACGATATTAAAGAAGCGGTAAAACGTCTTAGAAGGGCATTTAATGGCGTTTACGCGGAAAAAGAAATGATCGTAGGTACTTCCAAAGAATAAAAGCGGTGAGGAGCTAGCGAAGCCCGAAATCTGTTTAGTTATAAGAATTTTTTTTCAGGGCATTTCGTTACATTAGCCCCGGCGGTGATCCGAGCGGCCAAAAAAACTTTAAAATTCTCGGATTTTTTACAAGAAAGGCGGTTAAAGAATGGCTGAAAACACGGCAAAAAATTATCAAAAAGCGGAGGTTATCGCCCGCCTTTTTGGTAAAACTACGCGCCGAATTCAGCAATTAACGTCTGACGGCATACTTCCGACCGAAGAGACCCCGCAAGGTAGGCGCTACGATTTATTCCCTACAATCATGAGATACATAAAGTATCTTGAAGGCCGCCTCGAAAAATCAAAACCTCAAAGCTTAACCGACAAAGCAGAGAAAAAGCTCGACGCTGAAATCAAATACAAACAGGCTAAGGCAGATAAAGCGAAGCTTGAGCTTGACGAACTCAAAGGAACGCTACACCGGGCCGAGGATATTGAGAAAATTACGAATGAGTTAGTTTTTGCGGTGCGCAGTATGCTTTTAGCTTTACCGGGCCGTGTTGCGATGGACTTAGCTAACATAAACACCGCGCCGGAGGTTAGCGCGTATATGGCGAAACACGTAGCGGTATTACTTGACGAACTCGCAACGCATGAATACAACCCGGACGCTTACGCGCAACTGGTAAGAGAGCGTGAGGGATGGAAATCTGAAAATGACAGCGACGACGATGACGACGAAGAAGAGGACATTTAACCCGGCGGCGCGCCCGTGTCCAGTCATTGCAAGGTGCTTGGAGAATTTCAGACCGCCGGAGAATTTAACCGTTGACGAATGGGCCGACAAGTACCGGATACTTCCGGCCAGTAGCGCGGAGGCCGGGCCGTGGCGAACAAGCCGGACGCCTTACCTTAAAGACCCCATGCGCGCTTTTACTGATCCGAATGTTAACAGAATCGTAATGGTTGCAAGCTCTCAGGTAGGTAAAAGCGAGCTTGAGCTAAACATTATCGGGTACATTATCGCGCAAGACCCCGGCTCTATTTTGTACATTCAACCGAGCGAAGGCGACGCTAAAAAGTTTTCACGGCAAAGAATCGCGCCCATGATCCGGGGGTGCAAACAGTTAAGGGGAAAAGTGGCCGACGTAAAAAGCCGTGACGGTGGTAATACGATTTTGCAAAAGCTATTTCCCGGCGGAAGCTTAACCCTTACCGGATCGAATTCAGCCCCGGCCCTTGCTTCAATGCCTATTCGCTATGTAATCGGCGACGAACGGGATAGATGGGCGGACAGCGCGGGCAGGGAAGGCGACCCGTGGGAACTCGCACAGGCCCGGCAAATTACTTTCTACAATCGAAAGAGCGTGGAAGTATCGACACCGACGATTAAAGGCAGTAGCAAAATCGAAGAGAGTTTTTTACAGGGTACACAGGAACGATGGGAGCACCGTTGCCCGCATTGTGGGGAATACTCGGAAATTAGTTTTGAGACCGTAAAGCACAAAATCATTAAGAAGCAAGTAAACGGGCGCGAGGTTATAGACGTTGAAGTCGAGGGCCATGTCTGCGCGGCTTGTGGGTGCATAATGTCTCAAAACGAAATGCGAAAACAGCCCGCGAAGTGGGTTGCTGAAAATCCAGAAGCTTATAAGAGCGGTTGCCGTTCCTTTTGGCTTACGGCTTTCGCCAGCCCTTGGGTGGAATGGCGAAGCATTCTTTTAGACGTTTACCGAAATCAAGACAACCCCGAAAAGCTTAAGGTTGTTTACAACACAAAGCTAGGCAAGCTATGGGAACACCGAGACGTGAGTCAGAGCGACGAAGAGCTTTTAAAGCGCCTCGAAGAGTACCCAGCCGAATTGCCGGACGGTGTACTCTGTTTGACGTGCGGCGTTGATACTCAAGACGACCGTATGGAATACGAGGTTGTGGGATGGGGTAGGAACGGCGAGAGCTGGGGGATTAAGAAGGGTTATATTTTGACCCCACCGGACGCCCCGGAGACATGGGAACGGCTCGATGACGTGATAGACCATGCTTATAAATTCAAAAATGGGCAGGCGCTCGCAATCGCTATTACGCTTGTGGACAGCGGCGGCCACTTTACGCAGACCGTTTATGAGCAATGCCGCAAACGCCAGGTTAAAAAGGTTTTTGCGATTAAGGGCCGAGGCGGTGAAGGCATTCCGATTGTAAACCCGCCAAAACGTGTGGCAATCAGGGATAATAAGCGCGTGACGTGCTGGCTTTACTCTCTCGGTGTTGACGCGGGTAAGGCGATCATTTACTCAAACATTCAAATACAAACACCGGGCGCGAGGTTTTGCCATTTCCCGAAGGGGCATGAACGCGGATACGATATAAACTATTTTAATGGTTTAATATCCGAACGAATGACGAAGCGCAAAACGGCGGGCGGCTATAAATGGGTATGGGAAAAGTTACCCGGACACCGCCGCAACGAAGCGCTAGACTGCCGAAATTATGCGCTTGCGGGCGTGAAAATTATTGACCCGGATTTTGACGCCTTGGCGATCCGGCTTAAAAAGTTGGCCGAAGGGCCAGAAGTTGAAGTTGAGCCGGAGAAAAAGCCCGCAAAGCCAGTAAAGAAACAACGGAAAAAACTTTTTGACGAATGGTGAGACCATGAACGACACGAAAAAAGAGCGCATACAGGCCGAAATCGACGAGAAAAAAGCCCGGCTCGCCCTTTATATCAAGCGTGAAGAGGTAATGCTTACGGGCGGCGTCCAATCTTACGGGATCGGCACGCGCAATCTTTCCCGCTACAATACGGATTTAGCGCAAATCCGCGCGGCAATTAAAGAACTGAAAGACGAAATCGCGGAACTTGAAGCGATACTCGAAGGCGGAAGCGCCAGAAAGCGCGTGGGCCTTGTCTTTCGTGAATGGTAGGAGGCGAGAAAGTGGCCCGAAACCCGAAAATCAAACCAATTAACAAGCGCCCTGTTCATGTAATCAACAAAGGTTACAGCGACGCGGGGGCCAGCCATAAAAAACGAGCGCTTAAGGGATTCAAGGCGCAAAGCGGAAGCCCGCGCGAGGATATTGACTTTAATAACTACACGCTACGACAGCGCGCCCGAATGCTTTACATGGCCGCGCCTATCGCGACCTCTGCGATTAAGACGAATCGAACAAACGTGATCGGGCAAGGCTTAAGGCTTTCTAGCCGGATCGACAGAGACGTATTAGGCATGAGCGCTGAAGAGGCGGCGGCATGGCAGAGAAAGACTGAGAAAGAATTCGCAATATGGGCCGAAAATAAGAAGGCTTGCGACGTGATGGGCCTAAATGACTTTTACGAGTTGCAACAAGTTGCCTTCACAGCGTGGCTTTTATCCGGTGACGTCTTTTGTCTTTTCAAAAACGGCGGCAAATCGGACGTTAACCCCTACAATACACGCTTACAGCTCATTGAAGCCGACAGAGTGGCGACTAAGACCGCTTGGAACGTAAGTAATGGGCGATTGACAGAAGGCGAAAACCCGGACAATCACAATATGATTTACGACGGCGTGGAAGTGGACAAAACCGGGCAAGTCGTGGCCTATCATATACGAAGCACATATCCTTTTGAATTCACAAAGAAGCAAACCGAGTGGGAGCGAATTGAGGCAATCGGCAAAGAGACGAGAATGCCGAACATTTTGCACATTATGGACGCCGAGCGACCGGATCAATACCGAGGCGTCAGTTATCTAGCGTGCGTTATTGAACCATTGCTACAATTACGCCGATATACAGAGACCGAAATCAATGCGGCGCTTATTGAAAGTTGTTTTGCCGGATTTATTAAGACCGAAGCCCGGCCAGACGACGTACCAATGAACGAGACCGGAAAGGTAGAACCCGACGAGCCAAGCAATCCCGACGAGTTTAATTTTGGCCCGGGTGAAATTAACGTCTTAAAGCCCGGCGAGGATATTACTTTTAGCGATCCGAAGCGCCCGGCTAATGGTTTCGGTACATTTACGCGATCCGTTGCCGAACAAGTGGGCGCGGCGCTTGAAATCCCGGCGGACTTACTGCTTAAGGCTTTCAATGCGAGTTACAGCGCGAGCCGTGGGGCATTGCTTGAAGCTTGGAAGGCTTTTAGAATGCGTCGCGCGTGGTTTATCAAAGATTTTTGTAAGCCCGTATATGAGAATTGGCTCGCGGAGGCCGTGGCCCTTGGCCGTGTTAACGCCCCGGGCTTTTTTGCCGATCCCGCAATACGAAAAGCTTACAGCGGGAGCGAATGGACAGGCCCAAGCCAAGGCCAGTTAAACCCGGTGCAGGAAATCCAAGCCGAGATTTTGGCCGTACAGCATGGATTCAGCACGCACGAGCAAAGCACGGCGCGTCTGAACGGCGGTAATTGGAATCACAACGTAGAAACGCTTGCGCAAGAGACAAAGGCGCTGGCAAAGGCACAGGAGGTGCAAACAAATGGCAACACAAACGGCAATTAAACAAGTCGAAAAGCCCGCGCGCTTTTGGAATGTCGTAACAGAATCGGACGCGAGCGAGGCGACTATTACGCTTTACGGTGACGTGACTAGCGAACAGCCGCGCGACTGGTGGACGGGTGAAGTAATCGAAGGAAATTACATAACCCCGGAAGGTTTTGCCCAAGACCTCGAACAGATCAAAGATAAAAAGACGATCAACATTAAAATCAATAGCCTTGGCGGTGATTTATACACGGCCTTAGCTATTCATAACGCCCTGAAAGAATTGAAGGGAACAAAAAACGTCATTATCGAAGGTATTGCGGCGAGCGCCGCCTCAATTATCGCAATGGCTGGGGACGTGATTAAGATTTTCCCCGGCTCTATCGTAATGATTCACAACGTGGCGGGTTTGCTGATGGACTATTACACAATCGCAGACCTGAAAAAAGTAATTAGAGGCTTCGATGCCTGCGAACGCGCCGCCGCCGCTATTTATGCGGCTAAGACAAAACTAACCGAGGACGTTTTGCGCGGCATGATGGACAAAGAAACATGGATGACCGGACAAGAGGCGATTGATAAAGGCTTCGCTGACGAGTTTGTGGACGGCCAAGAGCCAGTAATCATGTACAACAAGGCGGCCCATGTGATGGTGGTTAACGGCGTGAGACACAACACGCAAGGCATAAACGTACCAGACGAATTAAAATTACAGCCGTTAGCGGTTACGGCGGCCGCTACCGTTTCAAATCAGCCGAAGGAAAAGGAGATAATCATGACTTTAGACGAACTAAAAGCTCAGCACCCTGAGCTTGTGGCTCAGATCGAAGCGGAAGCCGTCGCAAAAGACCGCGAACGCATTAAAGAGATCGAAGAAATTCAGGACACTATCGGTGATCCTGAGTTAGTGGCCTCTGCAAAATTCACGAAGCCTACGAACGCCGCAGAGTTGGCGCTCGCCGCAATGAAAAAGCAACAGGCCCTTGGTGTTAACTTTTTGAAAAACCGCGCAGAAGAGCAAAAGCCCGCCGACAAGGTGCAGGCCGCCGCGCAACAAATTGAAGACCCGAAGGACTTTAAAGCGGCTACTCAAGAGCAAGAAAAAGAAGCCATTAAAAATACGGCTGAACTTTATAAAAAAGTTTTTAAGTAATTGGAGGTTAACATCATGGAATTAGACCTGACTAAGACCCACACCCTTTTGGCCGCTTATGAAGCGTTGCCGCAAGTACCGTCTTTCTTGAAAGATCGCTATTTTCCGACGAACGCGATGACGGACATTTTTAACACCGACGACGTGCTGGTGGACTACAAAGACGGCACTAAGAAAGCCGCGCCTTTTGTTTTGCCGACCGTTGGCGGTAAGGTGGACACCCGCGGCGCTTTTACGACCGAGCGCTTTACGCCGCCTCTGATCGCTCCGCAACGCACGCTTTCTATTGATGACCTCAAGAAGCGCGGTTTTGGTGAAGCCATTTTCAGCGGTGTTGCTCCGGCTGATCGCAAGGCTTTAATTACCTTGCGCGACTTGCGCGAATTGGACGAAATGACGACCCGCCGTGAGGAAATCATGGCCGCCGAAACGCTGATTAACTCGAAATGCGTTATGAAGCAATGGGACGGCACGGACTTTGACACGCAAGCAACAATCCAATTCTATACGGGCGGCACTAACCCGTATCAATACACGCCGAGCAAGGGCTGGGATACGACCGACGGCAATATTTTGGCCGACTTGCACCAAATGATCTTAATGCTGACCCGTAAGGGCTTACCCGCTGAAGAGTTGGTTGTCTCCGGTGACGTCGCCGACGCAATTATTAACAATGCGACGATTCAAAAGCTCTTAGACGTGAACCGCATGAACTTAGGCGGCATTGCTCCGCTTGAATTGCCGGAAGGCGCGGCCCATATCGGCACGCTGAATGTCTTTGGCAAGATGATTAAGATTATTTCCTATGTCGAATCGTATGAAAACGACGAAGGAACGGTGACGCCTTACATTCCGGCTGGCACGGTTATTTTGACGGCTCCGGCGGCAGGCCGTGGCCTCTATGGTGCTGTGACACAGCTCGAATGGGACGGCGAATTCTATAGCTATCCGGGCCGTCGTGTTCCGAAGTATTTGCCCGATCCGACGACGAACACCCGCACGCTTACGCTTTCGTCTTGCCCGATCCTCATTCCGAAGAACAAGGGCGCATGGATTAGCGCCAAAGTTACCGGATTGAGCTAAGGCGTAGGAGGTTAAACCATGAAAATTAAGATCATTGCTGGCGTTTTCGGGCACCGCGAAGGAAAGCGAGTAATCCCGGTACGCGCAGGCGATCCGGCTATTGACGTCGATAACGAAATCGCGCAACGTCTTTTAAGTTTGGGCGTGGCCGAACGTGTTAAAGACGAAGAGCCGGAAGCCGTGGCGGAAACGCAAGCCGAAACGGACGGCGACGAAGGCGAAGGCGTTGAGGCTTTCCCGGAATACAACGACGGAATGACCCGCGCCGAATTGAACGAAATCGCCGAACAAGTGGGCATTGACGAGGACGCAATTAAAGAAGCCAAAACCAAGGCCGATTTAATTGAATTGCTCGACGAAGCTAAAGAGGATTACGAAGCAGGCGCAGACGCGCCCACCTTCGATCCGGCGGCTGATATGTTATGAGCTTTAAAGACGAAGTAAAGGCGGATATTGCCAGCGTGTTTTTAAACGCTGACGAATTCGCCGAAGAGCATAAAGTCGAAGGAAAGGTTATTTTGTGTGTCGTGGATACTGATCGCGGCTCGCTAAGTGGAAACGGCGCACAATTTGACCTCTCGCAAGCTGACTTCGTTTTGATAGCGAAAACGGAAGACTTGCCGCCGAGAAAGGCGGCAGGAAGCCTGCTTAACCTCGACGGTAAAGAGTTAACCGTCGGTAAATGGGACGAGCAGGCGGGCGTATCTATTGTTGAGCTTTATATGCCAGAGACGGCCTAGGCGGGTGAGAAAATGGCGATTGTTGACGATCTAACAAAAATTCGAGACTGGTTACAGACGGAAGTCTGCGACAAAGTGAAATTTAAGCTACCGGACGAAGAGACCGCGGACGGCGGCTATTCTTACGAGCTTGTTAAACCGTCGGCTTTTATCCTTTTCACGCCTGCAAAAGACCGTTTACCGCCGAATGTTCGCGCGCCGATCCCAAGTGTTTGTATTCGCCTTTCCGAAGGCGAACACAAACCGAAAGACGGCACGAACACAATGCAAATCGTTTTAAACTTTTGCACTTGGAACCCGGGAATACACGCCCGCGATAATTTCACGCCAGTCGAAGAAGGCGCGGGCATGAAGGGCTATAACCAAGTTGTCGAGGCTGAGTACAAACGAAGCGCCGACGGCTGGGCAGACGTTTATAACTTCATTGACGTAGCGCTTCGGGCGATTGAAAGCGCGGAATTTATCGCGGATATGCGAGTAATGACCGAGGACGGCGTTAAATACGGCATGACTGGCGAAAGCCTTGATGATTACTATCCGTTTTGGCCCGCATGGATTAGCTTCACGATTCAAGCAGGCAATGTACGGCCTAAATCTTACGATGATTTACTTTAATGTGGGAGGTTAGCGAAATGGCTAATCAATATCTCTATGGCGCATACGGACACCTTGGGGAAACTATCGCGCAAAGCACGGTACAGGCCGGAACAACGCCTGTTTACGTGGGCGTGGCCCCGATTCACTTGGTGCGCAATTACAAAGACGTTAACGGCGTCAATCGCCCGTTAAAACTTAACAATTTTGTGGACGCACAGCGCAAGCTTGGCATTTCCCCGGATTGGGAAAAATTCAGCCTCTGCGAAGTAATGACAGCGCACTTTAATAACCCAATCGGCAACATTGGCCCGATTTACGTTATTAACGTGCTAGACCCCACAGTACACAAGAGCGCAACGCAGACGACGAAGCAGCTTAACTTTGTCAATGGCCGCGCTGAATTTGTGAGCGACACAATTATTTTGGATTCTTTCGCAATCGCTGAAAAAGTCGAAGGCGTGGACTACACGCTTGATTACAACTACACGAAAAACAGCGTAATTGTTACGGCTCTTTCGTCTGAATTGACGACAATTCAGGCTACTTATTATGACGTAGACCTGACGAACATTAACGCTGAGACGATTATCGGCGGCGTTACCGCCAACGGCGAATATTCCGGCCTTGGCGCTTTGAAATTGCTCTATCAAGAGCAATACCAAGTGTGTAACCTCTTGGCGGCTCCGGGATGGAGCCACGAGCCGAAGGTTTACAACGCCTTGATTTCAGCGGCTCAAAAGATTAACGGCCATTGGGACGCTTTTGTGTGCGCAGATATTCCGCTCGAAGATGACGAAAGCCAAGCCGTGGACACGATCACGAAGGCCGTAGCATGGAAAACGGCCAACGGCTACACGAACGAGCGCTCAAAGGTTTTCTGGCCTATGACGCAAGACAATGCGGGCCAGATTTTCCACCTCTCGACGCTTGGCGTCGTGGAGCTTATGCGCGCGGATTACTCGCATAATTCCGTACCGATGGAAACGTGCGGTAACAAGGAAATCCAAGGCATTAAGCAATATTTTTGCGAGACGAGCAAAAACCAAGGCTTCGACCAACAAGACGCTAACGACCTTACGAGCAACGGTATTTGTACCACTATCGCGTGGGGCGGTAATTGGGTTTTGTGGGGCGATCATACTGCGGCTTATAGCTACGGCGCTGACGTGGACGCCCGCGCGATCTTTGACGTCAATATGCGTATGCTTTTCCATATCACAAACAGTTTCCAGCGTGAATGGAGCCCGAGCATTGACAAGCCCATGACCTTGCAATTGCGCGACCGCATTTTAAACCGTGAGCAGGAAAAGCTTGACGCTTACGTAGCCCAAGGCGCTTTAATCGGCGAGCCGACGGTGCTTTTCTTGGAAAGCGAAAACAGCACTACGGACATGATGAACGGTGACTTCCGTTGGGATATTGCCGCCACACCGACCCCGCCGCTTAAATCGGCTACGGTGTATGTGTCTTACACAGACGCGGGATTCAGCGCTTACTTTAGCGACGCGGAATAAAGGGAGGTATGAATTATGGCTTTTTTACCGATCAAGGGGGCCGTGCTCGCTAACACGGTGTATAAAGACGGCGTACTCGTCGCAAAAGAAGTAACCGTTGCTTTGCCTTCCGTGAACTATCGCACGGCAGAACACAGCGCAATGGGCGTTGTCGAATTGCCCATGTTGGGACAGATCGAAGCAATGGAAGCCTCTGTTACTAAAAAGGGTTATGACGCGGGCCTTGCGGCGCTTGCGGCACCGGAGGCGTCTAATCTTGAATTCCGTTTCGTTCAGGACGTGATTAGCTCCGACAACGTGAGCAAGCCCGAAGGCTGTAAAGCCTTTATGCGTGTTGTTCCTAAGACATTGCCGGGCGCAGACCTCGAACCCGGAAGCGTGAGCGATACGCAAATCAATTTTGCGGTTACGCGTTATCAGCTCTTCGTTGGCGGCGTCGAAGTTTGCTTGATTGACCAGCTTAACGGAATTCAGCGAATTAACGGCAAGGACTACGCGAAGAGCATTAACTCTTTGCTTTAAAATAAAAGGGCCGCTCAAGCGGCCCTAAACAAACCCACGCAACAAAAACCACGAAAGGAAAAGAAAGCATGAACACTTTAAAGCTTAGAAAGCCTCTTTTAGTGAACGGAAAAGAACTCACAGAATTAACGTATGATACGGGCGAAATCACGTCACAGCAATTCTGCGACGCAGAGCGATTTTACCAAGCGGCGAATAGTTTCACCGCGACTATGGCGACCGTGGAATTTGATCATAGTTACCACCTTTATATTGGCTTTATGGCGATCATTGCCGTCAATAGCTCTATTGACGTGAAAGACCTTGAAAGAATTAAGGGGTTTGACGCCGTACAAATTATGAAGATTGGCCAAAATTTTATTTTAGCGGGCATGGGCGAAAGCTCCGACCAAAAGAGCTTAGGCGATACGTCCGAGACTATGCCCGAGCCTTCTACACAAGCCCAAGTGAGCTAATGCGTATGCCTCTGGTGACGTTCTTAAAAGAATATACGGAGGCATTGGAACAAATTAAAGAAGAGAACGAACGCAGAAAACAACGCCAAGAGATGGCGCGGCGTTCAGCCCATAGGGGGCGGCGATGAGTAGCAAAGAACTTTCAACAGTTATAACGATTGACGGCGTAATGAGTGACACGCTCAGAAAGGCCGTCAATGACGTTAACAAGCAATTAGGCTCTATTGATAAGCAGGCGCTCGCCACCGCCTCAAAGATCGGGAATAACATAACAGCGGCGGCCAAAACCGCCGCCAAAGCCGTGGCAGGGATCGGCATTGCCGCCGCCAGCGCCGCGGCGGGGTTATTTGTTAAGACCGGGCAGGACTATATCCGAACGATGAACGGCATACAGGCGCAGACAGGCGCCACGGGCGAAGAGCTTAAAGACTTCGGACAGATTGCTCAAGACATTTACAAAACAGGAAAAGGCGAAAGCTTTCAGGAAATCGCGGACGCCCTTGTAAACATCAGACAGTCAAGCAAACTGGCAGGAGACGAGCTTAAGACCGCGGCAAATGCCGCCTTATTGCTTAAAGATTCTTTCGGTATGGAGACCGCGGAGACGACGCGCGCGGCCACCGCTTTAATGAAAAACTTCGGAATTAGCGCAGAAGAGGCTTATGGCTTAATCGCCTATGGCGCTCAGAACGGCGCTAACCGGAACGGCGACCTTGCTGATATTTTGAACGAATACAGCGTGCATTACAAAGCCCTTGGGCTTAACGCTAACCAGTTTGTCGATACCTTGGTTAAAGGTGCGGACGCTGGCAGTTTTTCGATTGATAAAATCGGCGACGCAATTAAAGAATTCAATATCCGAAGCAAGGACGCGAGCGACAGTAGCGCGGAAGCTTTCAAAGCATTGGGCTTAAACGCAAACAATATGTTCGCTCAATTCGCGGCGGGCGGAAATACCGCAGAAGCGGCCTTTTTCCAAACGGTGCAGGCTCTTAACGCGATTCAAGACCCGGTAAAGAAAAACACAATCGGCGTTGCGCTTTTCGGTACCATGTTTGAGGATCTTGAAGCGGGTATTTTGAATAATTTTTCAAATATCAGCGGCGCGGCCATTGACGCAACCGAAACCCTGCGGCAAATCGAAAAGGTTAAATACAATGACGTTGGCTATGCAATCTCGCAGATTGGCCGAACATTCGAGACGGCGCTAATACCGTCAGCGGAAGCGGCGGGGCAAGCTATCTTTGACAAAATGCCGGAGATTCAAGCGAGCATTACGAAGGTAATGCCGACCGTTACCGCCCTAGGCGCGGCTTTTGCGGCGGCGATACCGGGTATTATTGACGCCATTGGAAGCGCGGCGGGCGTTCTTAAAGACTTCGGCGGGGTAGTAGACGGAAATTGGGACATTATCAGACCGATTTTGCTAACCGCTGGCGGCCTATTTGCGACGATTAAGCTTGTTGAATTCGCTAAAAACACCTACGCGGTAGGCAAGGCGCTTACGCAATTAACGCTTGCTTACGGGCGTCTGTACATTGCGAAAGCAAAAGACATGGTACAGACGGCCCAAATCTATGCGCTTTATGCGAAAGACGCCATTGCAAAAGGACTGGTGACGGCCAGAACTTACGCGGCGGCGGCGGCGCAAGCGGCGCAGACCGTGGCAACCGTAGCATGGACAACGGTTTGTACTATCGCGACGACGGCGACGACGGCCCTAGGCGCGGCAGTAGCTTTTCTTACGTCTCCGATTGGCCTAGCAGTAGCGGCCATTGCGGGCCTTATTGCGGCGGGCGTCTGGCTTTATAAGAACTGGGACACAGTAAAGGCGAAAGCCGTTGAAATCGGCGCTTTCTTGGGTAATAAATGGGCCGAGATTAAAAATACTGTTTCCGGTTACGTGGGCCAGCTTGGGGATTTTGTGGGCAATGTGTGGACAAAGATCAAAGATGGGGCTATTTCACTCGGTACGGGTGTTAAAGACGCTTTCGTCAATGCTTTTGCACCTATTGCCGGGATCATTAAAGCCCCGATCAATTCAGCGATTACGCTAATCAATAAGGCAATCGCCGGAATTAACGGGATCGGCTTCACCGTTCCCGATTGGATACCGGGAATAGGCGGTAAGGCGTTTAGTGTTAGCATTCCGAATGTTCCTATGCTCGCAAAGGGCGGCTTTACGAACGGCCTAAGCATTGCGGGCGAAGCCGGACAAGAGGCGGTAATTAGCTTTGATCCGGCGTACCGTCAGCAAAATATCGGTTACTTGAATGAAGCGGCGGCTCGGCTTGGCGTCGGAAGCGACAGCATAAGCCATTATGCGGATCGTATCGAAAGCCTAGGTAGCGGAATGTTAGCGGCCAATACGAACATAACGACGACCTATAACCTTGGCGGCATTACTTTCTCGCCGACCGTTACCGTTGCGGGCGCGGCTGAGAAAAAAGAGCAGATTATCGAACAGCTCAGGAACTATCAGGGCGAATTGCTAGACCTAATCGAAGAGCTATTGCAACAAAAGGAGGCGGGAAGCTATGGCGCAAGTGGGGTTTTCTAACTAACAAGTAGGGAAATAAATTTGAAGGCTCATAGTTCCCATTAACATCTATTCGATCAATAGTTAAGCCTTCACTATATCCATTAGAAAAAGCCCAATTTTTAAAGTTTTCAAAGTTTAGCCATGCGTCACATAATTTAATACCACGTTTTCCATAGTGTTTATAGTAATTTGTGTTTTGATTTATGCACCTTGTTTTAATACATTCCCAAATTCTATAAATACGAAAATGGCTTAAATTGTGTTTTATATTGCGATTTAATAAATTATCGTGGTTTATGCACCCACAACTTTTAGTCAATCCTCTGGTTAGAGCGGATGTGCGTATAATCTTTTCGTTACCGCAAGAACACAAACAAAGCCAAGCAGTTTTCTTGCCTTTGTTTTGAGCGGGAGAAATGACGGTTAGGCGGCCAAAAGTTTGGCCTGTAAGATCGAGTTTTTGCATAGAACAATCCCTTAATTGTCCGACCTGAATCAATAGATTGCGGCAGAGCGTTCAGGGTTACGCTTTTTCGGGAGCTACCCTAGCCGCATTTATGATTTTAACAAATATCGGGAGGCTTGAAGTTATGCAGGTAGGATACTTTGATTATGTCGCGAAAGCCGGGGATACATGGGATAGCATAGCTTTTATGGCTTACAAAGTTGAGCGTATGGCTCATTACGTCATACAGGCTAACCCGAAATATATTGACGTGCTTATTTTTGAGGGCGGCGAAACGCTAAAAATTCCTATTGTTGACGAACTGGAAACGCCTAAGACCTTGCCGCCTTGGAGACGATAGGAGGCCCGTTTTATGAGTGTTCAGGCGACCTTTTTAGGCATGAAATGGGAGATTAACCGCCAGAGAACGGCGGCTATTGGTACCCTTTCGACGGCGGCGGAAGTTAAGCGCGTAAGCGATAGCACGACCGGAAAGAGCAAAATAACAGGAATGCAGTTACAAGAGCTTGATATAGACTACCTATCGACTTTTGAGACCGGGGGAAACCCAAGACAAGAGTTTGAGAATTGGCAGGCTCTAATCGGCAAATACGGGCCTCTGAGAGTAGCAGGCTATCGCTTCGGCCCGGCTAACTTCCAATTGCGAAGCGTAAGCATGACTGACGCAATGGTGGACACGATTGGGCGCATTAGAAAGGCGACTATCGCCTTGCACCTCGTGGAATTTGTCGCCCCGGAAAGCGCGGGCGCGGGTAATATGCAAATTTTCTATAAAGGAAAAGACATTTACCCGGACATTAGCGTTAAGTCGTGCGAGCACGATATGCACGCGGAGAGCCAAGCCGACAGCCTTGTTTTGCGCTTCAATGACACAACCCATATATGGGATAGTTGGAGCGTGGAGCAGGAAAGCACTATCGAAGTGATGGAAGGCGCGGCCCGGACGGGCAAAATGTACATTTACGACGTGAAGCCCGAAAACGGTATTTACACGCTTAAAGCGTTCAGCATACCGCCGACGAGTAAAAACCGGACAAGCAAGAGCTGGGAAAAGGTGCATTTTAAGCAGCTATGCAAAGAAATCGCACAGCGGCACGGGCTTGAATACGAAGAGCACGGCGTCACAGACCAAGTTTATGATTACGTCGTGCAAAACAATCTACCGGATTTTGTTTTCTTAGAGCAACGGTGCAAGCTTGAGGGGTGTTCTTTCCTTGTCTATAACGGGAAATTGGTTGTTTACGGCGAGCAGGCAATGGAAGCGACTAGCCCGCAAAAGCTCTTACAGCTCAATACCGACGCAAAATTTACTTACTCGGACAATACGGCGAAGAGCTATAAAAGCGCCGAAGTGGTAAACGGTACGCGCACGGGCTACTACACGGCCAGCACCGAGAGCGGGAGCCGTGTTTTACACAAAAATATCACAATTCCCATGAGTAGCGAGGCCGAAGCTAACCGATTCAGTAAAAACCTTTTGCGTCTTGAGAATAAAAACCAAAAGACGGGCGTGATTGATTGGGATATTCAAAGAGAGATCGCGCCAGGCTCTATGCTTCAATTAAAGACGCACGGCGTTAAGTCGTGGGACGGTTACGCCTTCGTTTCGAGGGTGCGGCACGACTACTTAGCCGAAAGATCAAAAATTTTTGTTAGAAAGCCTCTGGCTTACTAAAACTTGGAGCCGTTTAAAACGATTTTCATGGGTAAGTACCCGGCTTCGATAATAAAAATCGTTTTAAAACGATGGCGCGGAAAAGAAAGGAAATTAAAAAATGGCTGGTTTTATTGACAAGGGCCGAATCAGTAAGATTTTGCCCGATCCGAAAGACTGGTACGGCTTGCCGACCAAGGCGCAAGTAAACCCCTGCACGAACGCCGGGGCCATTACCCCGGCAATTACGATTGATTGGCGGCTAAGAGGCAAAAACGGCCAATTAAATGTAGGCGACGAAGTGGCATACTGTCTTTTTGACGACGGGACAGGGGTTATTTTTGCTCGTCTGGACGGTGAGAACAGCGGCATTATTGATTACGACACAGAGACGACCGGAGACGTGGTACACGACAAGACCGTGACGACCGTCGGCGACACAAACCATAAGGCGAATGTATTGACCGAAGGGCAAACGACGGTTGTCAAGCAAATCACGGGCCAAGGTGGTATGGCCGTTTCAGGCGGAAGCGGCGCGACCGTTCAGGGTAACATGGCGATTAGCGGCGGCGACGTGAGCGCCGATAATATCAGCTTGAAGAATCACACGCACACCGAGCAAGGTGACGGCGCTGAAACTAGCCCGGCGCATTAGGAGCGGTAAAAAATGAGTATTCAAGGCTCATGGCTTGATAAAAAATGGACGATTGACCGGAACGGCCTAACGGCGATCAATAATTTTTCTCTGACGAAAGAATTAGACGCCGAAGAGCAAGAGGCCAAAGACGGCAAAAATCCGACAAAAACGAAAGGATTCAAGCCTCAGACGCTTGTTATATCGCACAAGGTAAGCTATTCGACGGGGAAAAGCCCATTAACCGAATTTAACGAATGGCAGGCACGGTGCGGCAAGCGTGCGGGCTTTCACATAGAAGGGCGGCGAATAGGCCCGGCGGCGCTCATTTTGGACAGGGTGGAATTTACTTCAAACGCTATCAGCAACACGGGCCAGATTTTAGACGCTGAAATTACTTTAACCTTTTCCGAAGATGTAAACTTTGCAAAAGCGCCGGAGGCGGCAGTTGAGCTTTACGTTGGAGAATCGCAAACCGCGGGAACAGCCCCCGGTTATAGTCCGAAGGGAGCGACGGAAGTTAAGAGCGCTTATAACGTAAGACCGAGCGCAAGCGCCGCCGAAGCGAAAAGCTAGGAGCTGAGAGAATGAAAGCACACGGAAACGGAGACCCGGCCCAATGCGTCGGTAATCTTTTACGCCTGATTAGGGGAGAAGTCCCTTATGAGCGGCTAAAAGGGCTAGACCCGCGGCTAATTGATAGGCCAAGCAGTACGGCGTCGCAGGAACTCGTCGCGGACGCTGAATGGCTTATTGAGAATTACGAGCCGCGAATCAATTTAAACAGCATAAACTTAAACGCCGAACTCGCAAAGATCGGACACTTTAGCATTACGGCGCAAACCTCTTAGGAGTGAAACGCAATGGCAGAGATCGAATTTATGGACATATCGGCTTCGGCTATCGTGGAGCGCCTTGTTACGGGCGTCGAGGCGAATATAGGCGAGCCACTTTATCCGGGCGACGAGCGGCGCTTATTTTTGGAAGCATTGGCCCCGGTAATCGTTCAGATTATTAACGAAGCAAATGACGCTTGCAAACAGCGATTGTTACGATACGCACGAAATGGCGTTTTAGACGCGTTGGGCGAGCGAATGCAGGTATCACGCTTACAGGCGTCTGCGGCACGCACTACGCTAAGATTTAGCCTAGCTACGGCACGGCAAACGAGTACATTCATTCCACAGGGTACGCGAGCGACACCGGATGGCACGGTATATTTTGCGACCACGGCGGCGGTATCTATCCCGGCAGGCTCGCTTTATGTTGACGTTTCGGCAGAGTGTACCGAAGGCGGGGCGGCAAACAATGGCTTCGGGATCGGCTCTATTCAAACGCTTGTCGATTTAATACCGTACATTGCGGGCGTGACAAATACCGACGAGACGCACGGCGGAGACGACGGAGAGCCGCAGGACAGCGGCGGCGAAGGTGACGAGCGTTATAGAGAGCGAATCAGATTGTCCCCGGCCAAACTTTCGACGGCTGGCCCCGAAGAATCATATCGTTATCACGCGTTAGCGGCCTCGCCATTGATTACGGACGTTAACCCGATTAACGACCACGAAGCGGGCACGGTGGAGCTGATTGTCACGACAGGGGCCGACGATCCGACCGAGGACGTACTTAAGGCCGTGGAAGCGGCGGTGAACTCGTCAACCGTAAGACCCTTAAATGATAAAGTGATCGTTAAAGGGCCGACCCGTGTCAGTTATGATATTGAACTTAAGTATTTTGTAACGGCGGAGACCGAGCAGGCGGCGCTTACAGCGATTGAAGGAGAAGGCGGAGCCGTTGACCTGTACAATAGCTGGCAAATGGAAAAGACGGGGCGAGACATTAACCCGGACAAACTACGCGCTTTATGCCTTGCGCCGGAAGGCGGCACCGGGGCGCTAAGAATCGAAATCACGAAGCCGATTTTTACGCAACTGACCGAGCGCCAGCAAGCCAAGTTTAGCGGCAGTCTGAAAGTTACTCATGAGGTGACAGAAGAATGAAAACGCGGGAAACCGATCTTAAAAAATTTATACCGCTTTTCATGCGTGACGACGCGACCGTTAAAGCCTTAACGGACGCTGTAAATGACGTTATCGGCCACATGAACTTAGAAAAGCTCAGAACGTGGGATCAACTCGACAGCATGACCCACGAAGAGCTTGACGAGCTGGCGTGGGAGCTTAATGTTTTGTGGTACAACGCGGCGGGCACGTTGGCCCAAAAGCGCGAGCAAATCCGAACGTCGGACGCCGTATGGCGTACATTAGGGACGCGGTACGCAGTAGAAACGGTTATTTCACAGCTTTTCGTCAAAGGTAAGTTGCTCGAATTTTGGGAATATGAAGGCGGCAAGCCCCATCATTTTTCCGTAGAAGTTTATGACCCGTCGGTGTTGACCCCGGACGGCGAAAAGGAATTCAGGCGAGTATTGGAGCTTGTGAAGCGCAAGAGCCAAATTCTTGATTCTATCGTCTTAATTCTATCGCCTAACTTTTGGGCCTATACCGGGGTTGCAATCCACGACGTAACGAAAGAAACACATGATTGGAGATCGTAAGAATGAGCGCATTTTCTAACAATAGCGTAACTCTGAAAGGCGCGGTTGCAATCGCGGCGCTTATGGCCGGGGGCACGCTTGAATTTACCCGAATCGCCGTGGGTGACGGGAATATCCCGGCAGGACAAACGGCTTTAACAATGACCGACCTTGCCCACCGCCTCTTTGACGTGAATATCCAAGAGGTTTATAGCGACAGCGAAAGCCAAGCGACGGTTTTCGGTGTTTTCAATAACTCTCAGACGGAGACGTGTTTTTATTACCGTGAATTAGGGCTTTTTGCGAAAGACCCGGCCACGGGCGCGGAAATTCTTTTCTGTTACGGTAACGCCGGAGACGAGGCCGAATGGATTAGCCCGGCGGGTGAAGAGTCTGTTATCGAAAAAGAAGTGCATATCGTGACGCTTGTCGGTAACGCGACCGAAGTTAAAGCAACGATTAAATCCGGTATTTATCCGACGATGGAGCAAATGACAGCGGCAGTAAAGGCCGTTGATGACAAATTGCCCTTAAAGGCCGACTTGGATAAAACCCCGGGGGAAGGCGGGCGCGTTCTTGCTACGCAAATGCGCTTTGACCCCGACCAGACGCTTTATGTTGACGCAAATTCAGCGGCGGCAGACGCGGACGGGAGCGAGGCGAAGCCGTTTAAGACGATTCAAGCGGCTATCAATGCGAGATACCGTGGGACGCACGTTGTTTATATCAAGATCAAGCCCGGCACCTATGCCGAAAATATTCAAACACCGAGAGCGCCGGACACAACTTGGCGATTCTCGCGTGAAGGTGATGGGGTTGTCAATGTCCAAACGGCGCTTATTGATAATGCGGCCTATGCCTATTTTAACGGCATTACTTTTAATGGCCCGGCTCAATCCAACACGCCTATTTTTCAGGCCGCCAATACGCCGTGCGTTTACATAAACACCGTAACGGTGAACGGCACGGCAAATGACACGGGCATTAACTTTTCGGCGAGCCGTGGGATCATTGTTAACTCTCAAGTGAATAACTGCGGCATTGCAATCGCTTCGATTGAAGGCAGTAATTTACTTTGCCAAAGCACAAACGGTACGGGCAACACCCGCGGCGTGTATGCAAGCGGCGCGGTTGTCACGTTGAGTAATTGGGGTTTGAGCGCAACGACGCCTTACGACATTGTAAACGGCGGCGCTATTCATTCTGACGGCGGCGCGACGACATATCCAAGCAATCAAGGCCATTTATACAGTCTAGGAGGTTTTACAACTGCCGAATCATTGCGCACGAGATTGGCGCAAGAGTTTAGTAAGCTCAAAGAGGGCGATTACAAGGCGTTTCAGTTTTGGAACAATATCATCGGAAACTTTGGCACGTTTATATCGTCGCAGACAATGCACGTTGTGCTTCATAAGACCTCGAACGACGGCAACGGCTACGGTATAGCTCATTTTTACGCACACCGTGACGCTGGCGCGGCTTATATGCAGTACGTTAACGGGGGCTTTACGACAGAAACGCCGATCCCGTTAACAAAGTGGCAAACTATCTCCGACGGAACAACGAATGTCTTAGACCTTCCAACGGGCATTTATTCGATGGTAAATGTCTCTGCTTCGCAGAACTTGCCGACGACTCAAGGCGGCACGCTTTATGTCGATAAAAATTTAGGAACGCAACACTTAATGTATTTTGTCGATATAGAGCCTAAGATTTATTCACGCTCTTACTATACAAGCGGGCAATGGGGGCCGTGGGTAGAATACACGCCGGGCATTGCCTCAACGTCAGAGTATGGCTTAGTGCGTTTGGCTTCCGAATCCGACGTGCTGAATGAGACAGACGAGACAGTCATGGACGTACCGTTGGCTTACGAACTCAACGATTTTCGTCGCATGAACAAAGCTTATCAAGTGGGCGATAAAGTTAACTGCGCTTTTCGTTTTGAATTTTATCTTGAATGTACAACGGCGGGTACAACAAGTGCTGAAACGCTTGATACTCGCAACGTCACGCACGGGCAAGTTATTAGCGATGGAACTTGTCAATGGACAGTACGGGCGCACGTTAAATCGGTTAATGGTAATGTCCCTGATGCTAACGGAAATATTACCGTACCAACAACGGATACGGATACAATTAAATCCACCGTTTTAAATATATTTTTCCCTGTCGGCTCTGTTTACATGAGCGCCGATACAGCGTTTGACCCTAACACCTCATGGGGTGGAACGTGGGTTAAAGTTGAAAATCGTTTCTTACTCGGTAGTAGTGAAAGTAAAGCCATTGGAACTACTGGCGGTGAGGAAACCCATACGCTTACTGTAGACGAAACGCCAGAACATCATCATGATCGTGGGGACATGA